>Ga0164292_10005431_pt1 | contig 10439 bp, 9 predicted proteins | sample GEODES117metaG_FD_111486 | JGI IMG/M metagenome (GOLD analysis project Ga0164292, IMG submission 111486) | Eutrophic lake water microbial communities from Lake Mendota, Wisconsin, USA - GEODES117 metaG | ecosystem: Environmental > Aquatic > Freshwater > Lake | place: USA: Lake Mendota, Wisconsin... | reverse complement strand
GTACTAAAAATGATGTTCCTTATTGGTACTGCAGAAACTCTTGGGGAACTACTTGGGGTGATGGTGGTTACTTTAAGATGCCGATGTACTCAGTTAATAGAGTTTCACAGTTTGACAAGGCTGTAATTATAAATACACCTTCTGGAAACTTTCAAGGTGGTGGTATGATATTAATGTCAGCTTCGTCTCCACCTGAGTTAAAAACACTAGGACAACTTCAACAGATTCAACAAACTATCAGAGAAAAACCAGACTCTTACTATGCTACAGAAGAACAAGATAAAGGTAGTGGAGGAGATAGTGGAGGAGATAGTGGAAGTGGTAAATTTAAGATAAACATGACAGTTGTAAAGTATGCTTTACTATGTGTAGTTATAATAGGAGTAATTGGTTTATTAATATTCTTTATCAGAAAATGGAGAATCAATAGATCTATGACTAATAATGAGATTGTAATCCCACCTGTTCCATATATGCTAACTAGAAACTCATCTCCTCCTCCCTATACTCGCCGCATGCCTAGAGCTCCAAGTCCTGCACCGAAAGTAGGAGGTTCTAGTATGGTAGTTGGAAGAGCTTCAAATTATAGTTAAGGATTAGATTTTATACATAACTGTGTATAAAATTACATGACATCTTGTGTTCCAAGTACAAGAGAGACTTCTTTTGCATTTTTCTGTATTGTAAGTTCTGATAGGTCAACTTTTTGTGCGAATTTTTTCAGACTTATGTCCATCTTCTTGCTACAAATCCAATAGTATGTTAGAGCACTTGCGACAGATTGTGGACGAGATCTGTTTAACTTTGATGATCGATTCTTGGTTTTATTATAAAGTTCAACTACTTCATTCTTTTGTGCTTGTGTTGCTGAAAACTTATCCATTATTTCATATATGTGGTGAACTGCCGTTAATGCGGATGTGTGTATCTCTGAATCCTTTGGAGAATTTACGTTAACAAGTTTTAAGCCTTTTAAGCTGTTCTTCTTATTTAACCCAAAGTTCTCCATTAGATTTTTAGGAGTCTGACATTTACCAGCAATTTTATATGCGTGATATATACACGCAAAAATAACAGCCTTTCTTGATTCCCCACGAAAAATTTGACCTCTAGTGACCTGTAAATATATTTCATTGGCTTTAGAAACAATCGTCTCTGAAAATCCCATATTCTCAACGTCTTTGTTTATATTCTTGTCTTCAGACTTACGCACTTGCACTCTAGTTGGGTCGGAAGATCGTTTATTATCTGATCCTCCATAAAAGCGCCACTCCTTCTCATGCATAATAGTCTTTTGTATCTGTTCTCCGCAGTCTAGACAGCTAGTAATTCCGTTTTCATGTACAACGTCTATATGTTTACATAAAATAACTGGTTGTATATCTTCATCCTCTTCTTTATCCTCGGAAATTCTAAAAGTCTCATACTTAGCAAGAGCTTGTTCAAATGCTTGTTCAAAATCGGTCATATGATAAGTTTCTTATAGTCAACATTTTATGTATTGAAAATCATTTTCAATTTTTCTTGCTTATAGGGATTGTTATCCATCTATTTTTTGCCTTATCGAAAAATAGTTCTTCACTTTCATAAAGCGTTGTTGATACATCAGGAGGAGAGTAAATGAAACTTTCTCCACGCTTATGTAACGAAAACATATCTAAACCAAAATTCTGTATCTTTTTAGTAACATTACTCGCATCTTGTTTACTAACTCCTGCTTTACTCACTCCTGTTTTACTCACTTGTGGTGCACTCACTTGTGGTACACTCGCCTGTGGTACACTCACTTGTGGTACACTCACTTGTGGTACAATTTTGTGTGTAGATACTTCTCTTCTTATACTAAAACTCATATTTAGTTTTACTATATAAATTTTTAGATTAAAAACTACTTTCTAATATCTTTAGTATAGTTTTCGTTAAACCACTCTATAGTTTCAGATATACCTTTTTCTATCGACGTAAACTTAAAATCTATCAGTTTCTGTAGCTTTTCATTAGAAACAGTCTTCTTATACTGTCCATCTTCTTTACTAGTATCATATATAACTTCACCTGTATACTTCATACACTTGCGTATGATATCACATACAGATGAAATACTATGTTCTTCACTACTACTCAAAATTATTGGTTCATTGTCTTCATAGTTATCAAGAGCCCATACAAGAAGTTTAGCAAGGTCCACAGCATACGTAAATTGTCTTAATGGCCTTCCAGAACCATTTACAATCAAGTTATTACTAGTTTTGTTAGCTATATAACATTTATGTATAAGAGCTGGTAAAACATGTGAGTCATTAAGATTAAAGTTATCGTACTTACCATATAAGTTTCCTGGTATTACACAAATATATTTAGTTTTGTGTTGCTTATTATAAGCTCTGCTTAATACATCTACCATTCTCTTTGAGTAAGCATATCCTTCATTAGACCAATGAGGAACTCCATCGTGTAAATACTCCTCAGTAATAGGATATGTTACTTTATCTGGAAAAATACATGTAGATAACATCGATATAAGCTTTACTACTTTTGTTTGAAAGCAAGCTTTCATAACGTTCATGTTGATTAACATATTCTTTGTAAAGAACTCTACACCTTCTTCCATGTTTTTGTATAATCCTCCGACGTAAGCAGCCAAATTTATTACATGAGTTGGGTAAAATCTAGAAAATAGAGCTATAACATCTTCATATATAGTCAAGTCAGCATCTTTCGAAGATGCAAAGTACCATGTCCTATCATCTGAGTTTATCTTAACATAATCTTCCAAGTTTTTACCAACCAATCCAGTTCCTCCAAGTACTAAAACACGCATTTTTATTATTTTATTATATAGTTCTTAGACTCATATTAAGCTATATTTACTATATAGGTTTACTATATAGGTTTACGCTTAACAATCATAGATCCAACAACTATGAAAAATAATAAAGAAATAAACATCACTCTTTGCTCTGGCATCTTTATATAATCAAAACTTTATTTTTTCTTCAAACATAGTTCCTATAGGAACAAATGTTGGATTCTTCCTAGTATTACCATGACACTCATAGTCAATCTTGTTAAAACTCTCTCTAAACTTCATAATGTTTAGATTTCCACCATATTGTTCTAATAAGCGCCAATGAGGTGCTGCGTTAATATTAAGGACTCTAGTCCCAACTGTGTTATTATACATCTTCATTAAGAGCATCATAGACTGATCATATAACCTATTATGTTTGTTATCATCAATCCAAGACTTACAACAGTTAAAAGAACAAAATACACCATCTGTCTCATAATATTCAGCTAAATTTACTATAATACTATCAACACTACCAACACTACCAACACTACCAACACTACCAACGTTCTCTCCACTCTCTTCACAACTCTTAATATCTTTCTTAATATCTTTCTTAATATCTTTTTTGGACTCTATTCTTTTTCGAGTATTTATGGTAACATTCTCTTTTATAGTATACGTCTCCCTACTTATATTAGAGTGATAAGTATTTTCTATCTGACTTGGTACATACTTAACTGGACATCCTATAGGTTTAGTGTCAAAAGGATGCCTACACCAAAAACAATGATACCTAAGCAAGTTCACATTCATACCAGAATTAAAGTCTATCATAGATATCTGGCATGTATGTAAACGTTTTGCCTCATCTAAAAATGAGACAACAGAAGGTGTAAACTTATCAGTGTTCAAATCTGAAATCTTTGTAGTATTAACTGATGTTACCTTATCATCATCAACTGAACTAGTCATATCTATACCATATGTATGAAGAATTTTACCAGTATTTATTCCAGTTAAAGTAAAACTATACTTACTCTTTTTAACACGCTTGCTCATTTTGTTGTTGCTATATTTTCAACTCTTTAATTTCAAATTCAATTTGAAATTAAAACTCTATTCAAGTTTCTCTACTTCTAGTACATTCAAAAATGTAGCTAGAACTAACCATCCTATTAAAGGAACAATCAATAACTTACCAACCATACTTCCAACAGTATAACACCATAAACTAGCAGTTAATGCTGCAATGATAACATATACAGAGAACTTCTTGTTCTTTTTACAAGAGTAAACGTAAACCCATGAGAATAGTACAAGATTTAATAGAAGATAAAAAGCATCAATTAGTCTCTTATTTTGTACACTCTTATTTCTAGATATATACCAAGACATACCTACTAGTAGGTAAAGTATACTCCATGCAACTGAAAATACTCTAGGATCAGGTCTAATTTTTACTATAGAACCAGAATCTTTACTCATAGGACACACTAAAGTACTAGCAAAACCAACTAATAACGGTAGAATTATAGGAAGATAAGATACACTATTCATTTTATATACACAAAGATTTTTGTATATCTAAAGTATAATCATATATAAGACAAATAGTAAAGAATGGATGAAGAAAGATACCAAGATACTAGAGCTCTTGCTATAGCTGAAGCAACATCTGCTGTTATACCTACAAAAGATACTAAAACCGACATTGACTATCTTTTTGAAACAGATATATTTGATATGAGTTCTATATCTAGAACAAACTCCGGTATTAATAGTATAGTAGACTCAAAAACATTACTACGTAAAGTAAAAGAATGCATGAAATTTATCAAGAAAACTGACACAACTGATGAAGCAAAGATAAAAATAGGAGACTTCTTATGCAACAAGCTATACAAAATATATAACCTTTCTTCAGATAAACGCCAAATCATTATCAGAGAACTATCAAATTCAATTATTAACGCTAAAGAAAGCATGCCTATACCTCTAAGACTCTTTTTCTTAAAGTTTAGAGATGAAGCTATATCATACCCTATAGCAATAAACCTTTTCAACAACGATATAAAAAGAAAAATAAGAATCATTCCTTACTTTCAGATTCTCAAATATATTCTAAGAACTAATATAGAGCTTAGAGAAGAAAAACATATACAACAGGTTCTAGATGAATTTGAATCATTGTTTAATGACGATGATGTCTCTATATACACAAAAATGGAAATAGCAGACATATTCTTGCTTAATAATAGAACAATAAGGGGTAACCAAATGATTGAAGTTCTTAGAGAACTAGAACTAAATTTGGTAAACAGAAATGCATATACAGAAGATACCTATAAATTTACTGTATATAAAGATAGTCAAAATGTTCATGGAAGTGATATCAATGATTCTGTTCTTAAAGCATGCGTTTGTCTAATGGAGATTGAGCCCCCAAATGGATACAACGAAGAAGAAGTTAGAAACATACTAAAGGAGATATCTCCAAAACATAGTGAGATTATTGACACTGTTTTAGAAAGAATAGATATAGATACGTCTAGATTTAAGTACAAAGATAACATGTTTACACTATATAACGTGTTTTCTTCATTGTGGATGTATATAAGTAAGCATGAATACTCTAAAAACATACAACTACGCTTAGTAGAAGAAATGGCTGCTATGGCAAAGTACTGTACGACTGGCCACTTATCTAGGTTTATAAATAGTATTCAAGGATACACAGATGACGATAGCCTTTCTATACGAATTTCTAGTGAACAACAAATTATAGCAGTAGTAATACACTATCTAGATACAATATGCTCTAATGCACCAGAAGATGTACTAGATTCGATGATAGAAAGAGATAAAACACCATTTTATAACTTTATAATGAACAAAATGAACGATAAGATTCCTCAGCTATGTATAGAGTATGGAGATGTTCAAGAGTATATTCTTATACCTATTAAGAGGTATACTAAACTTGATAACTGGACTATTTATGATAATGTACTATCTTATGATTTATCACCTAAATAAACTATAAAACATTTTATTCTGAATAACAATAAAATGGAACCAAAGACATATTGTATAAACAAACAAAAAAGCCCAAATAAATCATGTAGACTGAGAAACAAGAAGTATACTAGAAGTCACACTAGAGCTAGATTCTTATATAATCCAGAAGACCCAAAGAAGTCATTTGATGTATATATCGACAAAAATCCAGAAGATACAATACACATAAAGTATACCACTGTACAAGACGTAAAAAGCACTATCAAAAAACTAGAACAACTCTATAAGAGCAAACAATATCCACACAAAAGAATATGGCAAGTTGGTATGATTATGAAAGTACGCCTAGAAGTACTAAAAGATACAAAGAAAAAACAGTACAAACTAGCAAAAGAATATTTTACCTTTCTAGGAAACAGAACGAAACTAAGTAACGAAGAAAGATATAAAGCAACCTTTATTCTAAGTAAAAAGACACCTACTAGAAAGTCTCGTAAGCCATGTAGAACAAATCAGACTTATAATCGTTCTACTGGACGTTGTCGTAAACGCACTTAGAAATAAGATTATATATAAGTAAATGACAATTGAGATTCTTCTAGTATTACTTTATATAGTACAGAAGAAGAGACTCCTATAGATTAATTATTCAAGTATTAGACCATACTTATCGAAAAACATTTTTTTTATTTTTCTATTCAGTAAAGATGGTTCTAACATGTCAAAAAGACACATTCTGGCTTGAGCATCTTGGAAGTTTATTTTGTAGCTATGAACTTATTCCTGTAGCTAGTATGAATTTTGTAGAACAAATGAATGCATTAACTAGACTAGTAATATTAGTATCTATAGTACTATTCTTAATAGGTTTTAAACAAAGTGTATTGTTTCTTCTTCTATCATTATTATTTATAATTATTCTTTATTATATACAAATGAAGACTGTATCAGAAAATTATAGATCACCTTGTATACAACAAACAAACGTAAATGTACTAAGGTGTGCTGATTTAAGTAACTCAAAAAGATTTTGTAATGATACTAGACAGCTAGATGGAACACCAGATAATCCAGGAGCATTCAATAACAAAACATGGACATCTGTTAACCAGAAACTTGCTGGACCACCTAACCCAAAAACGCTTATAGCTCCTGTAGTTACAGTTCCGTCGCATGACTTGAGCTACTGGAAAGCTAACAACATGATAACTCACTCTGCTATCAACGATGAAACACAGAATGACGTTTATCAATCTGGATACCAAGTTTCTACATGCTGTGCTCCAACTTATGACTGCCGTGAAACATGTGGATTACTAATTCCAGGAAAACAACCACAATATCAACCAGAGTATCAACCACGATACCAGCAACAACACTACCAACAAGCTGTGAGCCAACAAGCTATGAGCCAACAAGCTATGAGCCAACAAGGTGTAAACCAACAAGGAGGTAGCCAACAAGGTGTAAACCAACAAGGATTCGTTGAAAACTTTGGAAATGTTCCCTTTCTTCGAACAACTCCTGTTGATAAACTAATAAATAACTATTCTGACTACGGTATGATTAATACAGAGTGTGGTTATAATCCCAAACAACTCTTTACAGCTGGTCTACCTACCAATCTTCCAGCTGGAGCTTGCGAACAGGATCCAGCACTAAAAGAGTACAATAGAAATTTATATACACAAACAATCCAACCTGGAGTATACACAACAAGCCAAGTTAATCAACCAATTAACAGTAACATAGGTATCTCCTTTACACAGCAGTTTCTACCAACTACTCGCCAAATAGATATGGTAACAGGAGAAGTTAACTATGTAGAACACGATCCTAACATTATAGAACCACTACCTAAACCACTAGAACAACCTACAATAAACGAAGCTAATGTTTATGATCCAAGATTTTCTGGATACGGTACGTCTTATAGATCTTATAATGATCCTGTAGTTGGACAAACTAGGTTCTACTATGACGACATAAATGCCATCAGAATGCCAAACTACATTACTCGTAGCAACATAGACTTTGCTAAGTTTGCCGATTCATATGGACCTATTCAAGCAGGAAATGAGTTTGGAAACAAATACAACTCAGATATCAGAGCTCTAGCTAACGATGCCTTTCTAAATGCTAACATAGCACAACGTGACTCTCTACAGAGTTCTCTTCTACGTAAGAGAAATGATGAGATGTGGCAACTCAGAAAAGCACCACAAGGACCGAGACAACGCATGGTTGGAGGTATGGGTAGTTGGTAAAATTGGTAAAGTTATTAGAGTTATTAGAGCTATTATTAGTATTCTTAAAGTACTATACTTTGAGAATAAATATTTAGAAAAATGGATGGTGGTTCCAACCTAATTCTTCAAATAAAACTTTACAGACTTCGTCATGAAAGAACTTCCTATCGATAGTCTTAAGAACAACGAACTCTTCTTTCTTACATGGATGACGATGCCTTAGAAGTAGTTGGTATAACACATATTGAGTATTAATAAAATTCTTCCTATTTATGTGTTTAAACTTTTTATCATATAAATCAGTGAGAGCATCAAAGTCATCTAGTAATAAATCCTCAAGATGGCTTATATCATCTGGCTTTATACCAGTTAACACATAGTGTATAAGATGTACATTCTCATAGTGTTTGGCATAGTTTAGCTCCTTTAAAAACATTAAGATATGATTTTTTGTTATTGACTGAAATCTTATCTCTTTTGGAACTGAAGTATTCCCTTTTAGAAGATGATGGTTATCAAATTGTTCTGTTAAGTCATCATATATCTGTAAAGGTATTGTACTATTCTGTTTTCCTTGATACTGATTAATACAATCTCTAAAGTGAACCTTACGATCATACATATATTTACTAGATATATTAACACGATCGATATCATTATAGGAAGACGTATGTTTCATGATATTTTGACGAGCATAACACTTGGTACATATAAAAGTATTGTTATCAACAATATCAAACTCCTTTTTATTAGAACAGTTTGGACATGTTATCTTACTAGACTTTACTGCATGTTCAAGAGTAATATTGACATACTTACTAGCTACTTCAAGATAACCAGATAAAACTTCTGTCTTCTCTTTATCATTCTTTGATATCTTTCCCATAAAGCTTACTTTAGCTGGTACTTTAATTATGTTCTTATACTGTTCTATATATGGAAGAGATTCTGTTACATAAAAATGATAGTTTACCTTTGTTTCAAGTTCTTGAATATGCTTAACTAAGTCATTTTTAGCCTTTTCTAGGTTAACTCTTACTCTACGACGAAGACTTTCATTTTTAAGTGATTCTTCTATCTCATGTAGTGTTTCCTTGTATTCAGGTATACGTTTAAACTCTTCCTCAAAGTTTTTTCTAATGTTAGCATCTATATTTAAAATATCTAGATCTGTCATACCTTTATCATCATAGTGGTCTTATTTTAAGCTCATAATTAGATTTTGTAAACAAATTCATTTAAAAGAAAAACAATTGATAAAAAAAAATCTTGTCTAATATAAAAAATGGCTTCTATCTGCACCTCTAACGTAACCTCCGGTTTTATCGATCTCGCTACTTTCGACGAGATTGAGAAGTACCTCTACGGTGGCCCCGATGCTACTGCTTACTTCGTTCGCGAAACAAGAAAGGCGACTTGGTTCACCCAGGTCCCCGTCGTTCTCTCCCGCTCGGCTGGCTCCCCTGCCTTCAACCAGGAGTGGTCCGTCTCGATCTCCCGTGCTGGAGATTACATGCTCCAGACGTGGCTCCGTCTCACGACCCCTTCTCTCACGTATGACGCTACCTCTGCTCCGTATGCAGCTGATGGACGCATTCGCTGGACGAAGAACTTGATGCACAACATCATTCGTGAGTGCTGCATCACGTTCAATGACCTCGTTGCTGCTAGGTTCGACAACTACCACCTCGACTTCTGGGCTGCTTTCACTGTCCCGGCTGGAAAGAGAAACGGATACAACAATATGATTGGAACATACGACGAGTTGATTCAGGGAACTGCTGGAACTATTCCGGCTCAGACACTCAACTTGCCTCTTCCACTCTTCTACGGAAGGGACAGTGGAGTTGCTCTCCCTACTGCGGCGTTGCCTTACAACGAGATGCGTCTCAACTTTGCTTTCCGTGACTGGACTCAGTTGGTAGTACTCTCGAATCAGACACCTACTGGAGCTGGCAACCAGCGTGCTCAGATTACGTCTGCTAACTTGGTTGGTGGTGCGCCAGTTCTTGGAAACACGCAGGTTTGGGCTAACTATGCAATCGTCTCGAACGATGAGCGTAAGCGCATGGCCTGTGCTCCTCGTGACATCTTGATTGAGCAGGTTCAGACAGCTCCTCGCCAGTCGTTCACGCCGAACACGAATCCTACGCAGTCCTTCGACATTCGCTTCTCGCATGCGATCAAGGTTCTCTTCTTCGCTGTTAGAAACACAACGTCTAGTGCTGAATGGTCCGTCTACACAACAGCGTCTCCGATTACAGTTCCTGGAAGTAGCACTGGTACGACTGTTACGAACTACACGCCTCCTGGATCTGCCGACCCGATTGGACAGACGTCGCTCATCTACGAGAACACGAATCGTCTAGCGCAGATGG
>Ga0164292_10005430_pt1 | contig 10441 bp, 10 predicted proteins | sample GEODES117metaG_FD_111486 | JGI IMG/M metagenome (GOLD analysis project Ga0164292, IMG submission 111486) | Eutrophic lake water microbial communities from Lake Mendota, Wisconsin, USA - GEODES117 metaG | ecosystem: Environmental > Aquatic > Freshwater > Lake | place: USA: Lake Mendota... | reverse complement strand
TGGCGAGGGGTTATTGACCAACTTCGCCGATCCGTGTGTGACCTGTGAGGGTCGCGGGGTCATGATCGACCTCACCATGTTGGATTAGCCAGAGTTGGGAAGCCCGATAGTTCAGGGGTAGAGTAGGAGACCGTTATGTACGCAGTAATCGCAACCGGAGGAAAGCAGGAGAAAGTCGCTCAGGGCCAGAAGGTCCAGGTCGAACTTCTCAATGCAGCAGATGGAGCCGAGGTGAAGTTCACCCCGGTGCTCCTTGTCGACGGCGCGACCGTGTTGTCAACACCTGGCGAATTGGCCAAGGCAACCGTGACTGCAAAAGTTGTTGGTAAAGCAGCCGGTCCAAAGATCGACGGCTTCACCTATAAGCGCCGCACTAACCAGCGCCGTCGCTTCGGACATCGTCAAAAGTATTCGGTGATTGAAATCACCAGCATCGCGAAAGGCTGAAACATGTCAAAGACCAAGGGTGGCGGTTCTACACGTAACGGTCGCGATTCAAACGCGCAACGACTTGGCGTCAAGGTATTTGACGGCACCAAGATCACCGCAGGCACGATTCTTATTCGTCAGCGTGGCACCAAAGTGCACCCTGGCAAAAACGTTGGCATTGGCAAAGACGACACCTTGTTCGCTCTTGCACACGGCAGCGTAAAGTTTGGCGAACGTCGTGGCCGCAAGGTTGTTGACGTTCTTCCAACTGCCTAACGCTTCTCGCGTTTTAGTGCGTATCGATTCCCTGAGGGAGTCGGCTTTCGTCCCAACCAAGTAGGGCAGCGCCTTGTCGGCATGCGAACCTGTCGGTCATACCACCGACGTATGCAACTGCTTCACGCAATGCTTGCTCGCTGTGGCTTGGCGCAATTTCGGGTTGTGGGTGCGTTGCCATGAGATGCGGATGCGCAACGTAGTGCTCGACAAGTGCACGAAGTAAGTCGATCACAGACTTTGCCTGATTGCGCGATGCTTCGCGCATATAGATGTTGTCGTAATTGAATTTGCGAAACGCTGCAAGTGCATCGGCTTCGTTTGATTTCATGCCAACGCGTCCGTTGTGCAAACTTGCCCCAATCATCGATGAGATGAATGCGCGTAGTTGGCTTGAACGTGTTTCTCCGCAGTACGTGCGCACAATGTCGGGAAGTTGGCTTGGCGAGACAATGCCTGTCGCCACTGCGTCTTCGAAGTCGTGACATACATATGCGATGCGATCAGCCCACGACACCACTTCACCTTCTGGCGTTTGCGGTGCTGGGCGCGACCACGAGTGATTGCGAATGCCATCGAGTGTTTCGGTGCACAAGTTAAGTGGAACCAACGTGACGTCGGCACCCCACACCGAATGATCGAAGCCTTCTGCAAGGAAGGGGCTCAGTGCGTCTTCACTTGCATGACCTCCAGGGCCATGACCGCAATCGTGGCCTAAGGCAATTGCTTCGGTGAGTGCAACATTGAGGCCGAGTGCCCGTGCCACTGCGGTTGCAACTTGAGCAACCTCGAGAGCATGCGTGAGTCGCGTGCGTTGGTGGTCTTGTGGGAACACAAACACTTGGGTTTTGCCCGCGAGTCTGCGGAAAGCAGAAGCGTGCAAGATGCGATCGCGATCGCGTTCGAAGCATGTGCGAAATGGGTCTGCTTCTTCGGCAATCGCACGATTGCCAGCACCAAACGAGCGAGTGGCGAGAGGGGCAAGTACATCGTGGTCACGGGCTTCACGCTCGACACGATCGACGATATGGGTGCTGCCAGCTCCGGCCCACGAGTCAGCATGTGCGAATCGAATGCCATCGCTATCAAACCCATGCATGGTCTGGGCCCACGCAATGGCACGCGAATGGGGTTCGCTTGGATTGATTCCTTCTACTGGCGTATTCACATTGTTCACGATATGGCGTTCACGATAGATCAGGGGTGTGGCACTAGTAGCCTAGAAAGCCCCTATGAGTGCATTTGTCGACGAAGCCCAACTCAACGTTCGCGGTGGCGACGGCGGTTTTGGCTGTGTCAGTTTCCGTCGTGAAGGCCCTGTTGCATTCGGTGGGCCAAACGGTGGCGATGGTGGCGATGGTGGATCTGTCTGGCTGGTAGCCGACCATAACGTTGCTTCTCTGTTGGCGTTTCGGGATCACCCTCACCGTCGAGCAGGCGACGGCGTTAACGGAATGGGTAAGGACTTGCACGGTCGTCGTGGAGCCGAATTGATTGTCAATGTTCCAGAGGGAACGGTGGTTAAAGATTTGTATACCGGTGAAGTGCTTGCCGACCTTCCCGTACATGGATCGAAGTGGTGTGCATCGCGGGGCGGACAAGGTGGGCGAGGCAACGCGCGCTTTTTATCAAACCGTCGTCGTGCGCCTAAGTTCGCCGAACAAGGCGAGCACGGTGTCGAGCGCTGGCTGAAACTTGAATTGAAGTTGATGGCCGATGTTGCGTTGGTGGGTTTCCCAAACGCAGGCAAGAGCACGTTTATTAGCTCGGTGTCGACAGCCAAACCAAAGATTGCTAACTATCCGTTCACCACATTGGAGCCACATCTTGGTGTAGTTCGCTTGGACGCAGAAACTGAATTCATCATCGCTGACATTCCAGGAATTATCGAAGGCGCAAGCCAAGGTAAAGGTCTTGGCCATCAATTTTTGCGACACATCGAACGAGCACGTGTGCTGTGCGTTCTTGTCGACCTTGCGCCAATGGACGGCATGCCTGCGCGCGAACAAGAACGAATTTTGTTGCACGAACTTGGCGAGTATCGCCCCGACCTTCTTGAGCGGCCACGCTTGGTAGTTGCCACGAAGACCGATGCTGCCGATGCGCAAACCATTGCCGAGTGGACTGGGTCGAAGATGTCTGCGGTAACTCGCGACGGAGTTCGCAAAGTGTTGGGCGACCTTGCTGACCTCGTGAAGCATGCGCGGACATTGGAGCCACCAAAGCAAGGCGCTGTAGTGATCAAGCCAAAGGCTGAAGGAACGAAGGTAAACAAGATCGCTGACCTCGAGTTCCGTTTGGAAGGGCGCGAGGTAGAGCGCGCGGTTGCATTAAATGACGTGACCACTCCTGATGCAATGAATTACATTGACGAACGCTTGAAGAGTCTCGGCGTGCATCGATTATTGGCGCGCGCCGGTGCGGTTGAAGGCACTGTTGTTCATATCGGTACGTTTAGTTTTGAGTACACGCCAGAGAGTTAATGATGCGAATCGTCGTCAAAATCGGAACCTCATCTGTAACCGATGAGCATGGTGCAATTAATGATCAGGCCATTGCGACACTGTGTGATCAGGTGGCTCAACTACGCGAGCAGCATCACGAAGTGCTGGTGGTTACCTCTGGCGCAGTCGCCGGTGGTGTTGCAGCGCTGGGGTTAAGCCAGCGGCCAACGGATACCCAAACATTGCAGGCTCTTGCGGCAGTAGGGCAGAGCCAGTTGATGAATCGCTATAACCATTATTTGGCAGAGCGGTCATTGATTGGCGCACAAGTCTTACTCGTACCAAACGACTTCATTGACCGCACGCAATATTTGCATGCTCGTCAAACACTTGGTCGATTGCTCGAACTTGGGTGTGTTCCGATTATCAATGAAAATGATGCCATCGCAAGTGACGAAATTCGATTTGGCGACAATGACCGAATCGCAGCATTGGTGGCGCACAGCGTTGGTGCTGATGTGTTGATCTTGCTTACCGACATCGGCGGATTGTTTACTTCTGATCCGCGCACTGATCCAACAGCAACACTTGTCGCCAGCGTGAGCGCCGATGATCCACTGCTGTCCGTACATGCGGGTAGCGCTGGTACGGCTCGCGGAAGTGGTGGTATGGCTTCAAAGTTGTCGGCCGCTCGAATTGCATCATGGTCGGGTGTGCGCACGGTGATTGCAGCTGCCAGCCGTGCCAACGTGTTGCAAGATGCGCTCAACTCCGTCAGCGGAGCAGGTACACAGTTCCTGCCGCACAATCGCAACCTGTCCGCTCGCAAACTATGGATTGCATTTGCTGCACAACATGTAGGAACGATCGTTGTTGATGATGGTGCACGTAACGCATTGATCACCCGGAACACGTCGCTCTTGCATGCTGGTGTTGTGGAAGTGAGTGGCGACTTTGTTGGTGGAGATACGGTCGAGATTGCCGACGTGCGCGGCGAGGTGTTTGCGCGTGGAATGGTTGGCATCGATGCGGTGCAGGCTGGAGCCGCCGCTGGCTTGCAAAGTGCTGATCTACCTGAGGGTGTAGATCCCGAACTTGTTCATCGTGACGATCTGGTTGTATTGCTCGACAAGTAGTCGCGCAACGTAGATTCACCAAAGACACGCAACGCCACTAAGTACGCAGCACCGCCAACGACCACGCCGACGACCACGCGTGACAACGCCGCAACGCCGGCGTCTCCATCAATCGCTGATGTCGCGACCAAAACTGCAAGCACCATCACTCCGCCTGCCGCAACGATGCGCACAATATTGCCAAGTAGCTGCGAGATATTGATATCTACTTCGGTTCGTTCAAGCACCATGAGTGCAACTGCGGCAGAGATGAGGTAGGCGAGCGAGAATGCAATCCCTAAACCGAACACTCCGTGGCGATCAACGAGGACAATCGCGAAAACAATGTTGAGGGCGTTCTCAAAGAGGTTGAGAAAAAACGGAGTCTTTGTGTCGTTGCGTGCATAAAACCCACGGAGCACAAAGAGGTACAGAGAGAATCCGGCGAGTCCGAGTGCGAGTCCAGAGAGTGCTCGTGCGGTTGTGGTGGTTGCTTGTGCCGAAAAATTGCCATGCTGAAACAGCACGCCGACAATCGGTGTTGCAAGTACCCATAGGCCAAGGGCGGCCGGAACCGTGAATAATGCTGTTAGGCGAATGCCAGTCGACATCGTTGTGGAGAATGCATTGTGGTCACCGCGATGGAACATGCGTGCAAGTTCGGGAACGAATGTGGTGGCAATCGAAACAGCAAGTAAACCATGTGGAAGTTGCAGCAATACGAATGCCTTTGCGTAGGCGTCGACACCTCCGCTGCCAGGTGATGCAAGATTCTTGATGACAACGAGTGCAACTTGGTTTGCAGCAACGTAACCAAGCGTCCACATAGAGAGCGTGAGCAACTTGCGTACTGCAGGATGGGAAAACTTTGGAGCAAAATTGAAGCTCATTCCATGGCGGACAACGGCAAATACCTGAATGATCGCCATGGTGGCAATACCGAGCGTGGTGCCGAGCGCAAGCAGCCAGATGACACCCTGTTGATCGTTGGCAAATGCGATATCAATTTGCCCATTCGGATAGCGCAGAGGAATGGAGCAGAAGACAGCGATCGTGACGAGGTTGGCAATTGCGGGTGACCATGCCGCAGCAAAGAACAGTTTTCTTGCATTCAGCAGTGCTGATGTCAGTGCGCTGAGTCCGTAGAAAAAGATCTGTAGTACCACGATTCGTGTGATTGCAGTGCCCACGCTTCGGAATGTTTCTACGTCTACACCTGGGGCAGGGTTGAGGGAAAAGAGATGAAAGATGGCAGGCGAAAACACAACCGCAAGTGCGGTGAGTGCAATGAGTGCGATGACTGCGACACTGATGATTGCGTCAGTGCTTTTGGTGCCGACATGTTCGTATTCATCACGTTCGACAAACTGGGCAAAGAGTGACACAAGGCTCGCCGAAAGTACGCCACCAATGAGTAACTCATAGATGGCATTTGGTGAATTATTGGCACTATCAAATGCATCGGCAAGTGCGGTCTGGCCAATGATGACTCCGAAGACAACAATGCGTGCAAGGCCAGTAAGTCGGGAGACCGCGGTACCCGCGGCAACGACGAGGTTCGATCGAGCGAGACCGGTCATGAGCATCTCCATCGTAGGCGCAAGGGGTCTAAACGCTAGGGTTGCTCGGATGAGCAAGAGCTTTGAATCAGTACAAGAAGTCCGTGATGGATTGAAAAAGGTCAACTATTTAGCCGACTCAGGAATTGCTGGAGTGGTCTACCTGGCCCAGCGATTGGGTAAGCCAATCCTTGTTGAAGGTCCTGCAGGAACAGGTAAGACACAGTTAGCAAAGAGCGTCGCTGAGATGCTTGGCGCTCGACTCATTCGTTTGCAGTGTTACGAAGGCCTCGACGAATCCAAGGCGCTGTACGAATGGAACTACAAGAAGCAGTTGCTTCGAATTCAGGCTGACAAGTCAAGTGATTCGTGGTCTGAAGTGCACGATGACATCTTTAGTGATGAGTTCTTGCTCACTCGGCCATTGCTTGAGGCAATCAGCAGTACCGATCCGGTCGTATTGCTCATTGACGAAGTTGACCGTGTTGAAATTGAGACAGAAGCGCTGTTGCTGGAAATTCTCTCCGAATATCAGGTGTCTATTCCTGAATTAGGAACGATCACAGCAAAGCAAATTCCGATGGTGTTTCTTACCTCAAACAACACACGTGAGCTTTCAGAAGCATTGAAGCGTCGTTGTTTGTTCCTGCATATCGATTACCCCGACATGGATCGCGAGAAGGAAATCGTTCTCACCAAGGTTGAAGGTATTACCGAAAATCTTGCAGATCAAATCGCCCGAATTGTGCGCAGCATTCGCCAACTCGACTTGAAGAAGGCTCCATCAGTGAGCGAAACGTTGGACTGGGCCCGCACGCTCATTTTGCTCGGCATCGATCACATTGATGCGCAAGAAGCAAAAGACACGCTGCACATTCTCCTCAAATACCAAACCGACATTGCCAAAGCGGCGAAGGAATTGTCGGTTGACAAGTGAGTTGATGTAATGCCAGTCCTTGACTTGATGTCAGGTTTTATTGTCGAGCTGCGTAACGCTGGCTTGCCCGTAAGCCTGACCGAAAACTTGGATGCGATGGAGGCGGTAAAGGAGATTCCGCTTGAAGATCGCGAAGCCTTCAAGTACGCGCTTGCTGCAACATTGGTAAAGAGCCAAAATCATTGGCGCGCGTTTGAAACCATTTTCGAGGTGTACTTTTCGTTGCGCGGCCCTGAATACAGCATTGCGCAAGACGGCAACGAAGACAGCGAAATGTGGCGCGAGCAACAGGACTTGCAGATGCAAGGTGAAGGCAAGGGCCAAAGTGGCGGCAGCATGGATGGCCTCACCCCGGAAGAAATTGCGCAGATGCTGATGAACGCATTGATGAATGGCGATCAAGCAATGATGAAGGCTTTGGCGAAGCAGTCGGTGCAGCGCTTTGCGGGAATGGAGCCTGGTCGCCCTGTAGGTGGAACGTATTACTTGTATCGCACATTGCGCAATCTCGACCTCGACAACATGCTCGACAAGTTGATGGATGCAAACAAGCAACAGGCTGCCGAAGAGCTGACCAACTTGGAGCAACGTCTTGAAAAGGACGAATTTGAAAGTCGGATTGAGCAGTTCAAACAGGAAGTAGAAGCTGAAATCCGTCGGCGACTTGTTGCCGACCGTGGGGCAGAGGCAATGGCAAAGACGCTGCGCAAACCGCTGCCCGAAGACGTCGAGTTCATGCATGCAAGTCGTGATGAAATGCAAAGCCTAAAGAAGGCTCTGCAACCATTGACTCGCAAACTTGCCGCACGATTGGCGCGCAAGCGCCGGCATGGTCGCAAAGGACCACTCGATTTTCGCAATACCGTCCGTCATTCGCTCAGCTATGGCGGTGTACCTGCTGACCCGAAATTCAAGTATCCACGGCCAGCAAAGCCCGAGTTGATGGTGGTTGCCGATATTTCGGGAAGCGTCGCAGCCTTTGCACGGTTCACCTTGATGTTGGTGTACGCGATTCAGGGACAGTTCTCGAAGGTGCGCTCATTCGTGTTCATCGATGGAATTGACGAAGTGACGAGCTACTTCAAAAACACCGAAGACATTTCTGATGCGATTCATCGCGTGAACACCGAAGCCGATGTGGTGTGGGTGGATGGCCATTCTGATTACGGTCACGCCTTCGAAGTGTTTTGGGAGCGTTACGGCAAAGACATCAATTCAAAGACAACGATCTTGCTGCTTGGCGATGCGCGAAATAACTACCACGCAACAGGTTCGTGGGTAGTAAAGGAAATGCAGAAACGTGGACGCCATGTGTATTGGCTCAATCCCGAACCGAAGAGTTACTGGAATACCGGAGACTCGGTGGTAGGTGAATACGGCAGCTTCACCGATGGTGTGTATGAATGTCGCAACTTGCGTCAGTTGGAAGGCTTTGTCGAAAAGCTGGTATGAGCAAAACGCGCATCGTGCTGGTGCGGCACGGCGAATCAATTGTCACGGTGAATCGAATTCTTGGTGGTCCTCGCACGTGTTCGGGCTTATCCGAGTTGGGTAAATTGCAGGCAGCGCGTTTGCGCGACCGGCTTGCTCACACACGAGAACTCGATGTCGACATCTTGATGTCAAGTGGTTTTCCTCGTGCACGTGAAACCGCAGAGATTATTGCGCCAGCACTGTCGAGTCTGCCGATCTCAATTGATACGGGGTTTGGCGAACATGATCCCGGTCCTGAATGCGACGGACTCACCTTTGATGAGTTTGTTCGCCGTCACGGAACACCTAATTGGGCGGGTGATCCCAACGCCGTGTTCTTTCCGGGTGGAGAAACGATTGCCCAGTTCCATCGCCGTGTTTCAGAATCACTCAATCAGGTATTGCGAAAACACTCTGGCAAGTCGGTGCTGATCGCGTGTCATGGTGGAGTGGTGGATGCAATACTGCGAACCACGATGCAAACTCCGCCGACGGGCGCGTTTGAAGTGCACACGAAAAACTGTTCGATCACCGAGTTGGTCGAGGTGCGCGCGGGACATTTTGCAATTGTGCGCTACAACGATCATGCACATCTACACGGATTGCCAAGCGCAACAAATATCGCTAATTGAAACTGATCGCTCCTATTGCGCCCAGTTAAGGCTTCGGCCAACGGCGCGTTTCCACAACATGTAATCGTGAGTCTCTGTGCCCGTGGGTTGTGGGGTGAACACTGTGTCGAGTTTCCAGGCGTCAGTAACAGACTGCAGTGATGTCCACACGCCTTCAGCAAGACCTGCAAGATATGCAGCACCCATTGCGGTGGTTTCAAGCTCGTGAGGGCGCATCACGGAAACGCCAAGCTGATTGGCTTGTAACTGCAGAAGCAGGTTCATGACGGCAGCACCACCATCAACTCTCATGTCGGTAACGGTGACACCAGCGGCGTGAGACATTGCTTCAACGACATCACGCGTTTGATAGGAAATTGATTCGACAACAGCGCGTGCGATGTGTGCGCGTGTTGTGCCACGGGTAATGCCGAGTACCGCGCCGCGTGCATACGGATCCCACCACGGACTACCGAGTCCGGTGAAGGCAGGCACGACAACAACTCCGTCAGTTGAAGGCACTGACTCGGCAAGTGGACCAACTTCAGGTGCAGAGTCGATGATGTTGATGCCATCACGGAGCCATTGAATGGCGCTGCCAGTGACAAAAATTGCGCCTTCAAGTGCGTAGACAGGTGCATCTGAACCCAATTTCCATGCCACGGTGGTGAGCAGACCTTCGCTTGGTGCTGGACATGTGGTTCCCACATTCATCAATACGAAACTTCCTGTGCCGTAGGTGTTTTTACTACTGCCAGGGTTGAAACAGGCTTGACCAAACAATGCAGCCTGTTGGTCTCCGGCAATTCCGGAAATGGGAATTCCGGAGGGAATCGATTGCGTCTGTGCAGTAACGCCAACACGTTCGCTTGATGCAACAACACGAGGCAGTGCACGCTCGGGGACCCCAAACATCGCGCACATCTCTTTGCTCCATTGCATCAATGTGATGTCGAACAACATGGTGCGACTTGCGTTGGTGACGTCGGTGACAAATGATGCTCCCTGAGTCAGATTCCACACAATCCATGAATCAATCGTGCCGAGTGCCAGATCGGCATTGTTTGGAACGTTGCCGTGCTTCAGCAACCATTCCATTTTCGATCCTGAAAAATATGGGTCGAGAACGAGTCCTGTTGTTGCACGAACGAGATCAAGTTGGGAAGCGAGTTGCAAGCATCGTTCGGCGGTCCGACGGTCTTGCCACACGATTGCGCGGCCATATGGTTTGCCGGTCGTCTTATCCCACGCCACCACGGTTTCGCGTTGATTGGTGATGCCGATTGCAGCGATCGGTTCGGAAACTCTGCTGATCACGCTAGACAGCGTGTGGTGCACGGCTTGCCAGATTTCATTGGCATCGTGCTCGACCCATCCGGGAGTGGGGAAATATTGAGTGAACTCTTGATATGACGAAATAGATTCACGTCCATCGGCAAAAACTGCGCGCGATCGAATTCCTGTGGTTCCCGCATCAATTGCGATAACGACAGATGTGCTCATGGTTTATTGAGATTAGTTTGCAATGCAGGATCGATGTTCCGAGGTTGATCGTCTGTAGGTATTCCACACGCTGCAGTAACGATTGACAGACAGG
>Ga0164292_10005429_pt1 | contig 10441 bp, 10 predicted proteins | sample GEODES117metaG_FD_111486 | JGI IMG/M metagenome (GOLD analysis project Ga0164292, IMG submission 111486) | Eutrophic lake water microbial communities from Lake Mendota, Wisconsin, USA - GEODES117 metaG | ecosystem: Environmental > Aquatic > Freshwater > Lake | place: USA: Lake Mendota... | reverse complement strand
GCTGGAACCGGGCAACGTGCTGTGCGTCGAGGCGCTGGTCAGCCCGGAGGGCGGCGATTTTTCGATCAAGCTGGAAGATCAGGTGCTGATCACCGAAACGGGGTTCGAAAACCTGACAACCTACCCGTTTGATTCGCGCCTGACCGGGCAGGCCTGAGCGGGGCTGCCCCGCCGGATGCCGGCGCGGCGTTCCGCATCTATCAGAACCGATAGTTCTGCGAAAAATCAGCAAATCAGCCATAAACCCCGCGCGTGAGGCGGGATTTTTCGCAGAAAAATTGCCGTGAAGACCGCGCCTTGTCCATAAGGCGCGGTCTGCAGGGTCAGTCGGCCTGAAACCCTGCGGCCTTGTGGCTGCCATCGCAGTAAGGCTTGGTCTTCGACTGGCCGCAGCGGCACAGGAACAGCTGGGTTGCCCGGTTCAGGGTCTTGCCGGTGCCGGACACGACCTCGACATTTCCCGCCAGTTTCAGCGGTCCGTCCCGCAAGGGCAGAACCTCGACCGGCCCATCGCGCGCGGCCAGCGGTTCAGAGTCCTTCACCGGCGTCTCGCCCGTGGCGGTAAAGCCGGCGTCGCTGTGGCTGCCATCGCAATAGGGCTTGTTGCGCGATGCACCGCACCGGCACAGGGTGGCACGCATGCTGCCGGCTGCCACGCCGCCGATCAGCATCGGCGCCTCAAGCGACAGCGGGCCATTCTCGCGCAGGCGCAGCGTGTTGACCACCGGCGGCACCTCGGATGTCGCAGACCCGTCATTGCGGCTGACCCGGATCGCGCCCGAAGGGCAGGCAACGCCGATCTGCAGAACCGTCGCGGCCGGGGCGGCGTCAGGGTAGATCCAGTCGCCCTTTACGTTGGGCACGAACACCTCGGGGTGTCCCAGAACGCAATTGCGTGAATGCACGCAGCGCGTGCCATCAAAGGTGATCGTCACCTCGCGGCCCTTTACGACATCAACCATTCTGCCCCTCCTTACTGCAAATCCACATAGCGCCCTACCGTGACCGATCCGTCATCGCCCGTAAAGCGGATGTCAAGGCCACGCGCAGACCGGGCAATATCATAACAGTCCCAGCGGTCCGAAGGGGGCCAGACCGAACAGTAAAGATCACCCTGCACGGTCCAGCGCCCCCTGGCCGCGCCCGCAATCGTTTGGCCGCCGGCCTTGAAATCCTGCAGGGTTCCGTCCGGATAGCCCAGCACACGGGCTGTCAGGGCCTGCGTGATCTCTGGCCCGGTCAGCGCGATCCAGTCTTCGGCCGCTGCCGGACAGGACAGACAGACAAGCAGGGCAGCGGTTCTGACGGCAATCATGCGAATGCTCCGGTCCTTGCCAGGCTGGCCGGTGAAGACTATGCCAGCCGCGCCTGCCCCCCGCAACTGAAAGGCCTGCCGATGATCCCGCGCTATTCCCGCCCCGAGATGGTTGCCCTGTGGTCACCCGAGACCCGGTTCCGCATCTGGTTCGAGATCGAGGCCCATGCCTGCGATGCCCAGGCTGCCCTTGGCGTGATCCCCAAAGCGAATGCCGAAGCGGTGTGGCGGGCAAAGGACGTGACCTTTGACGTGGCGCGGATCGACGAGATCGAGGCGGTCACCAAGCATGACGTGATCGCCTTCCTGACCCATCTGGCCGAACATATCGGCGCGGATGAGGCGCGCTTTGTGCATCAGGGCATGACCAGTTCCGATGTTCTGGACACCACGCTGAACGTCCAGCTGTGCCGCGCCAGCGACCTGTTGCTGGCCGGGCTGGACCGGGTGCTGGCCGCGCTGAAGTCCCGCGCGCTGGAGCACAAGCACACGCTGCGCATCGGGCGCAGCCACGGTATTCATGCCGAACCCACGACGATGGGCCTGACCTTTGCCCGCTTCTACGCCGAGATGTCCCGCAACCGCGCGCGTTTGGTGAACGCCCGTTCGGAAATTGCCACAGGGGCCATTTCGGGGGCGGTTGGAACCTTTGCCAATATTGACCCAGCGGTCGAAGAGCATGTCTGCAAGATGATGGGGCTGGTGCCGGAACCGATCAGCACCCAGGTCATTCCCCGTGACCGGCATGCCATGTTCTTTGCGACGCTGGCTGTCATCGCATCAGGGATCGAGAACATCGCCATCGAGATCCGGCACATGCAGCGCACCGAAGTGCTGGAGGCCGAAGAGTTCTTTTCCCCCGGCCAGAAGGGCAGCAGCGCCATGCCGCACAAGCGCAACCCGGTGCTGACAGAAAACCTGACCGGTCTGGCCCGGCTGGTGCGTATGGCCGTGATCCCGGCGCTGGAAAACGTGGCCCTGTGGCACGAGCGCGACATCAGCCATTCTTCGGTGGAACGGGCCATCGGGCCGGATGCGACGATCACGCTGGACTTCGCGCTGTACCGTCTGGCGGGGGTCATCGAAAAGCTGGTGATCTACCCCGACACCATGCTGGCCAACTTGAACAGATTCCGCGGGCTGGTGATGAGCCAGCGCGTGCTGCTGGCGCTGACACAGGCCGGGGTCAGCCGCGAGGACGCGTACCGTCTGGTCCAGCGCAACGCGATGAAGGTCTGGGAGAAGGGGGCGGATTTCAGGACCGAGTTGCTGGCCGACCCGGACGTGACAGCGGCCCTGCCGCCCGCCGAGATCGAGGAAAAGTTTGATCTGGGCTATCACACCAGGCATGTCGACACGATCTTCGCGCGGGTCTTCGGGGGTTGATGCCCCCGCAACCCCAGACCGTCACGCGAACGTGAGCGGGCCTTGCCCGCAGCGGCGCTACCATTCCGACATCCCAAGGAGAGACAAGATGCGCCTGATCGCCGCTGCCGCCCTGAGCCTTTTGCCCTTCGCGGCCTTCGCCGCAGGCAGTGACGATACGGAACCGCCGCCCGCCACCCAGACCAGCACCGAATGTGTCAAGGGCCAGGTCTGGGACGAGGCCACCAAGAGCTGTGTCGATGCCAAAAGCGGACAACTGGATGACGACACACGTTTCCGGGCCGTTCGGGAACTTGCCTGGGCGGGCCGCCCCGAAGATGCGTTGATCGTGCTGTCGGCCATGACCGAAGGCAAGACGGACCGGGTCCTGACCTATATCGGCTTTGCCAGCCGCAAGGCCGGGCGGATGGACGAAGGGCTGGCGGCGTATGCCGAGGCTTTGGCGGTGAACCCGGACAATATCCTGTGCCGGTCCTATCTGGGACAGGCCTATGTCGAATTGGGCCAGATCGAGCTGGCGCAGGTACAGCTGGACGAGATCCGGGCGCGCGGCGGAGACGGGCTTTGGGCCGAGACTGCCCTGGAAGGCGCCATCCGGACCGGCGAGACCCACGACTATTGATAACAATCCCTTGATCAGGGGGCAGGAACGGGCAGCGCGCTTGCCGCGAATCGCCTTCCGGGGTTCCTTTGTCCATCTGTAACGAAAGGACGCGCCATGAAGATCAAGACGACCCTTTGCCTGATCGCCCTGACCCTTGCGCCGACATTTGCCCTTGCCGGGCCGGGCTGCAACCAGGAAAAGATGCAATCCGCTTCGCACTGCGCTGCCGGTCAGGTCTGGGATGCGGCCCAGCAGACCTGCACCCCCGAAGTGACAAGCTGACTTTTTTGCTGACCCCGGGTGACCGGGGTCCGCTAAGCCGGTCTTAACCGGCACCTGCGCATGATCGCCCTGCTTTGCAGAAAGACCGTCATGCGCAAACCCATTGGCAAGATCACCCCCGATCGTATCGCACACTTGCAAACCGTGCCGGGCCAGCCCCTTGCCATGACGGGGCGCGTCAAGGCTGCGGTCATCGTGCGGCTGCTGCTGGCGGAAGGCTTGCCCCTGCCGCTATCGTCCCTGCCGGAACATATGCAGGCGGCCCTGACCGAGCAGATCGGCAGGATGCGCCTTGTGGACCGCACCACGCTGGGCGCGGTGGTCGAAGAATTCCTCAATGAGCTTGAACAGGTGGGCCTGTCCTTTCCCGGCGGCATCGAAGGCGCGCTGTCGATGATGGACGGGCATATCAGCACCGCTGCCGCCAACCGGCTGCGGCGGCTGGCCAGCGCCTCGGGCAAGGCGGATCCGTGGGACCGGATCATCGTGCTGGACGAAGACCGCCTTCTGACGGTTCTGGAAGAGGAAAGCGAAGAGGTGGCGGCTGTCATGCTGTCGAAAATGCCAGTCCCCAAGGCTGCCAGCCTGCTGGGCCGCCTGCCCGGCGACAAGGCCCGCCGGGTGGCCTATGCGGTATCGCAGACCGGCAATGTCGATCCTGAAACGGTGCGGCGCATCGGCCAGTCGCTGGCCGCCCAACTTGACACGCAGCCCGCGCGCGCTTTTGAGACCGGCCCGGTCGAACGCGTTGGGGCGATCCTGAACGTGACGGCCGCGACCACGCGGGATGACGTGCTGAAGGGCCTGGACGAAACCGATGCCGACTTTGCCCAGAAGGTGCGGCGCGCCATCTTTACCTTCGTGCATATTCCGCACCGGATCGAGGGGCGCGATGTGCCCAAGATCGTCCGCGTTGTCGATCAGGCGGTGCTGGTCACCGCCCTGGCCGGTGCAACGACCGACGATCTTGCTGCCACTGCAACGTTCTTTCTGGACAACCTGTCCCAGCGTCTGGCGCAAACGATCCGCGACGAGATTGCCGAACGCGGTGCGGTCAAGGACAAAGACGCGGAAGAGGCACAGGGCGCGATCATCACCGCAATACGGGAGCTTGAAGCGACAGGGGAACTGGCTTTCGTGCCGCCTGCCGAAGACTGAGGGGCAGACCCGCGCCGCTGGCCCTTGCCCCGGCGATGCCCGCATCCTAGGGTCCGTCCTGATTTCGGAACGGACCCTTGCAATGCCCCAGTCTTTGCGTGCCGCTGCATCACCCCATACGGCGCGCGGCATCGTTCTGATGCTGGTCGCCGTGCTGTTCTTCACCACCATGGATGCCGTGGCAAAGGGCCTGGTGGGCGGCTATCCGGTGTTTCAGGTGATCTTCTTCCGCTTTGCGGGACAGGTCGTGCTGGTGCTGCTGATCCTGCGCGGCGCGACCGGGCCGGCATTGCGCACCCGGTTTGGCGGTCTGCATCTGGCGCGGGCGGTGCTGCAGTTCGGCACCGTCACCCTGTTCTTTGCCAGCCTGACCTACATCGGCCTTGCCGAGGCGCAGGCGCTGACGGACATCAACCCTGTTCTGATCACGCTGGGGGCGGCGCTGTTTCTGGGTGAACGTCTGGGGCGCGACCGGCTGTTTGGCGTCCTGCTGGCCATGATCGGCGCGATGATCGTGATCCGTCCCGGGGCCGGGGTGCTGACACTGCCCGCGCTGCTGCCGATCGGGGCGGCAATCTGCTATGCCGGCAGCGCCCTGATCACCCGCCGGGTCGGGCCGTTCGAGACCCCCTGGACTGCGATGCTTTACACGGCCGGGTTCGGGGTGCTGGCCAGCGGCGTCACCCTGCCCTTCCTGTGGGTCGATATTCCGCCTGCCGACCTGTGGCGGTTTGCGGCGCTGGGCGTGCTGGGCACGGTCGCGCAGCTGTGCATCATCCGGTCGTTCTCGCTGGCCGAAGCGGCGGCGGTGGCGCCATTCGCCTATGCGGGCATCCTGTTCGCCATCGGCTGGGGGATCGTGCTTTATGGTGATTATCCGGATCCAGCCACGCTTCTCGGTGCGCTTGTGATCGTATCAGCCGGGCTTTATGTGTGGCACCGGGAAACTCGCTCTGCACGCAGTGCCGAGGCGAACGAGGCAGGATGAGCAAAGCCACGCCGCACATGCCGGGCCTGCGTCTGCAGGATCGGGCGCTGCGCAGTCTGATCTGGGTCCTGCTGTGCCTGCCCTACGCCTGGCGGGTCAGGCTGTGCGGCTGGCTGCTGGGCCGGGTCATCGGCCCCCTCGCCGGATACGACCGGCGGGTGCGCGAAAACCTGGCCCGCATTCTGCCCGACCTTCCGGCCAGCGAGGTCAGGCGCCTGGCCCGGGCGGTCCCGAACAACGCGGGCCGCACCATCATCGAAATGTATTCAGGCAACGAGCTGATCGAACGCGCGATGAAACACCCGCTGTCCGGCCCCGGCCTGGCAGAGCTGGACGCGGCCATTGCCGCCAGGCGGCCGATCATTGTCGTGTCGGGGCATATCGGCAACCATGATGCGGGCCGCGCGGCGCTGATCAAGCGCGGCTATCCGTTTGGCGGCCTCTACCGGCCAATGAAAAACCCCTATTTCAATGCGCATTACGTCGCAGCAATCTCCAAACTGGGAACACCGCTGTTTCCCCGTGACAAGCGCGGCATGGCGGCAATGATCCGCTTCCTGCGCGGCGGCGGCATGCTTGGCATGTTGATCGACCAGCACATGAGCCACGGCGCGCGGCTGTCTTTCTTCGGGCATGATGCGATGACGGCATTGTCAGCGGCAGAAATGGCAATCAAATACGATGCCCTGCTGATCCCGATCTATGCCATCCGGCTGGAGAACGGGCTCGACTTCCGGATCGTCGTCGAATCCCCGATCCCGCGCAGCACGCCAGAGGCAATGACCCAGGCGCTGAATGACAGTCTGGAGGCGCTGGTTCGCCAGCATCTGGACCAATGGTTGTGGATCCACCGCCGCTGGAAGGCGTAATCAATCGATCCGCGCCGCCGCCAGAATGGCAGACGGCCCGGATTTCTGCAGGATCACCACAGCCGGGTCGGCACCGGGGGCCGATGCCTCCATCGCCAGCGGTGCCTCGCCGGTCCAGTCCCCCAGCCCCTGCCAAGAGGTCACGATGTTGCGATAGGTGACGGTCCGTCCGGCATTCTCGCCGCGTTCGATCGTGACAGTCTCTTCCGGGCGGAAGCGGACAAGCTGGACGCGCACCGGCTCGGGAAAGGCCCCCGGTGCCACGGCCCGGATCACGATCCCGTCCCCATGGCGTTCCAGGGTCAGCGTCACGCCCTGTGCCGCCTCCAGATGCCGCCGGATCAGCGCCTCGACCTCGGCCGGCTGATTGCCTTCGACCTGGTCCAGACCACCAACGATCAATTGCGGCGTATAGACCATCCGGCTGCCGGCCATGCGGGCATAGGCCTTCTGCCGGTCAGTGAATTTCGGATCCGCGAACTTGTCGGCCCAGCCGATGTAATCCCAGTAATCCACATGCAGAGCCAGCGGGATCACATCCGGGTCAGACGCCAGATCGGCAAAGAAATCATCTGCCGGCGGGCAGGACGAACATCCCTGCGAGGTATAAAGTTCGACCACGACCGCAGACCGCGATGTCGCCTGGGCCTCGGCCATGCCGGCGGCGGCAAGGCAAAGTCCGAATGTGGCGCTGACGACATGTCGCATGTGGTGTATCCTGTCTTCGGTTGATCCCCGTTCTAGCCAGCTGCGGGATCAACAGCCAATCAAGGAATTGCGAGGGTATTCGTGCCAGGCTGTGATCCGTCGCCCATGTCGTGCAAAGGGACTGGATTTTCGGCATACAATTGCATACAAAGACCCCGATTCCTTTGCACCCCCCGCCCGTCGCCACAGCCAGGAGGCCAGAATGACCGTCACCGTCGGACATGACAGCACGAAGACCCGCAAGACCCTGACCGCAGGCGGCCAGACCGTTGCCTATTACTCGATCCCCGCCGCAGAGGCCGCCGGGCTTGGCGCCTTTGCCCGCCTGCCCGCCGCACTTAAGGTGGTGCTGGAAAACATGCTGCGGTTCGAGGATGGCAAGACGGTTACGGTCGATGACATCCGCGCCTTTGCCGAATGGGGTGCGAACGGCGGGCGCAATCCGCGCGAAATCGCCTATCGCCCGGCCCGCGTGCTGATGCAGGATTTCACCGGGGTTCCGGCCGTGGTTGACTTGGCCGCGATGCGCGATGGCATTCTGGGCCTGGGCGGCGATGCCCAGCGGATCAACCCGCTGAACCCGGTCGATCTGGTGATTGACCATTCGGTGATGATCGACGAATTCGGCACGCCACGCGCCTTTCAGATGAACGTGGACCGCGAGTACGAGCGGAACATGGAACGCTATACCTTCCTGAAATGGGGGCAGAAGGCGTTCAACAATTTCCGCGTCGTGCCGCCGGGCACCGGCATTTGCCATCAGGTGAACCTGGAATATCTGGCGCAGACCGTCTGGACCGATGCCGATCAGCATGGGCAACTGGTGGCCTACCCGGATACTCTGGTGGGCACCGACAGCCACACCACGATGGTAAACGGTCTGGCCGTGCTGGGTTGGGGCGTGGGCGGGATTGAAGCGGAAGCGGCGATGCTGGGCCAGCCGGTGTCGATGCTGATCCCCGAGGTGGTGGGCTTCAAGCTGACCGGAACCATGCGCGAAGGCACCACGGCCACCGACCTTGTGCTGAAGGTCGTGCAGATGCTGCGCAAGAAGGGCGTGGTGAACAAGTTCGTGGAATTCTACGGCGAGGGGCTGGACCGCCTGCCGCTGGCCGACCGGGCCACCATCGCCAACATGGCCCCCGAGTATGGGGCGACCTGCGGCTTTTTCCCGATTGACGGCGAAACGCTGCGCTATCTGCGCCAGACCGGCCGCGACGACGGGCGCGTGGCGCTGGTCGAAGCCTATGCACGCGCGAACGGGATGTGGCGGGATGCAGGCTATGACCCGATTTATACCGACACCCTGCATCTGGACATGGGCGAGATTGTTCCCGCAATTTCCGGGCCGAAGCGCCCGCAGGATTTCCTGCCGCTGACCGATGCCAAGGCATCCTTCGCGCGGGAAATGGAAGCCAGCTTCAAGCGCCCCATGGGCGTCGAGGTGCCGGTCAAAGGCGAAGGCTTCACCATGTCCTCGGGCAAGGTGGTGATCGCCTCGATCACCTCCTGCACCAATACCTCGAACCCCTATGTCATGATCGGGGCCGGACTGGTGGCGCGCAAGGCCCGCGCGCTGGGGCTGACGCGCAAGCCCTGGGTCAAGACCTCGCTTGCCCCCGGAAGCCAGGTGGTCAGCGAATATCTGAACGCCGCCGGGCTGCAGGAAGACCTGGATGCCGTGGGCTTCAACCTGGTGGGCTATGGCTGCACCACCTGCATTGGCAACTCCGGCCCGCTGCAGCCCGAGATTTCGGCGGCAATTGCCGAGGGTGATCTGGTGGCCGCTGCCGTGCTGTCCGGCAACCGCAACTTCGAGGGGCGGATTTCGCCCGATGTGCGCGCCAACTACCTGGCCTCGCCGCCGCTTGTGGTGGCCTATGCGCTGGCGGGTGATATGAACATCGACCTGACCACCGAACCGCTGGGCACATCGAAGGACGGCAGGCCCGTCTACCTCAAGGATATCTGGCCGACCAATCAGGAGATTGCCGAACTGGTCGAGCGGACCGTCACGCGCGAGGCCTTCCTGAAGAAATACGCCGATGTCTTCAAGGGCGACAAAAGATGGCAGGCGGTGGAAACGACCGACCGCGAGACCTATGACTGGCCGGCCTCGTCCACCTATATCCAGAACCCGCCCTATTTCCGGGGCATGTCGCGCGACCCAGGCGTGATCCGCAATATCGAGGGCGCGCGCATTCTGGCGCTGCTGGGCGACATGATCACCACCGACCACATCAGCCCGGCGGGATCGTTCAAGGACAAGACCCCGGCGGGCCGCTATCTGACTGACCGGCAGGTGCCGGTGCGCGAGTTCAATTCCTATGGCGCAAGGCGCGGCAACCACGAGGTGATGATGCGCGGCACCTTCGCCAATATCCGCATCAGGAACGAGATGCTGGACGGGGTCGAGGGCGGCTATACCCTTGGGCCGGACGGGCAGCAGACATCGATCTTCGATGCCTCAATGGCCTGGCAGGCCGCCGGGGTGCCCCTGGTGATCTTTGGCGGCATTGAATATGGCGCGGGGTCCAGCCGCGACTGGGCCGCCAAGGGCACGGCGCTGCTGGGGGTCAAGGCGGTGATTGCGGAATCGTTCGAGCGGATTCACCGGTCCAACCTGGTGGGGATGGGGGTCATTCCGTTCGAGTTCACCGGGGGCGACACGCGCGAAACGCTGGGGCTGACGGGATCTGAAACCGTGTCAATCCACGGGCTGGAAGGGGATCTGCAACCGCTCAGCCTGGTGCCCTGCACCATCACCTCTGCGGATGGCACGCAGCGGACGATCCAGATCAAGTGCCGGATCGATACCGAAATCGAGATCGAATATGTCGAACACGGCGGTGTTCTGCACTATGTGCTGCGCGATCTGGCGAAGGCCTCCTGACGCCTCATCGCCCTGCGTGAACCGTTTTGGCCCGGGGGGAACTTCGGGCCTTTGCGTTTGGCCAACGGCTGTGAGCCAGACTGGCGCTGCACAGGCAGCCCGAAGGGCCCTCCATGCCGCCTGACCTGATCCGCGGCCCCGCACCCCGCCTGCAGGCGCGCATCTGCCTGCCGTCGATGCCGTGGCTCGGGCTTCCTGGGTTTGCGGTGATGATGGCGCTGGCCCTTTCGCCGGGGGT
>Ga0164292_10005428_pt1 | contig 10441 bp, 9 predicted proteins | sample GEODES117metaG_FD_111486 | JGI IMG/M metagenome (GOLD analysis project Ga0164292, IMG submission 111486) | Eutrophic lake water microbial communities from Lake Mendota, Wisconsin, USA - GEODES117 metaG | ecosystem: Environmental > Aquatic > Freshwater > Lake | place: USA: Lake Mendota, Wisconsin... | reverse complement strand
TCGGCCAGCACCGCTTCCAGCAGCGCCCGGCTGAGGGGGTAGGGGCCGGGCGCGGGGGCGGCCTGATCGGGAGCCATCGGCCTGAAGCATCACAATCGGAGCACCATGATCACCGCCCCTGCGCCACTCCGCGGCCCGCTTGAGCTGGCTGGCCACGGCACGCCGCGGCAGCTGCCCTGCAGGGTGCTGCAGTCGCCGCTGGCCGGGGTGAGCGATCGCATCTTCCGCGGCCTGGTGCGGCGCTGGGCGCCCGATGCGCTGCTGTTCACCGAGATGGTGAACGCCACCAGCCTGGAGCTGGGCCACGGCCGCCAGAAGGTGGAGGAGCTGGCCGAGGAGGCCGGGCCGATCGGCGTGCAGCTGTTTGATCACCGCCCCGCCGCCATGGCCGAGGCGGCCCGCCGCGCCGAGGCCGCCGGCGCCTTCCTGATCGACATCAACATGGGTTGCCCGGTGAAGAAGATCGCCAGGAAGGGCGGCGGCAGCGGCCTGATCCGCGACCCCGAGCTGGCGGCCCGGATCGTGGACACCGTGGCCGCGGCCGTGCGCATCCCCGTGACGGTGAAAACCCGCCTGGGCTGGTGCGGCGCCAGCGGCGGCGACACCACCGCAGGCGCCGTGGGCTGGTGCCGCCAGCTGGAGGCCGCCGGCGCCCAGCTGCTCACCCTGCACGGCCGCACCCGCGAGCAGGGCTTCAAGGGAAGCGCCGACTGGGCCGCCATCGCCGCGGTGAAGCGGGCCCTCACGATTCCGCTGATCGCCAACGGCGACATCAACAGCCCGGGCGACGCCCTGCGCTGTCTGGCGGAAACGGGCGCCGACGGCGTGATGGTGGGGCGGGGCACCATGGGCGCCCCCTGGCTGGTGGGCCAGATCAATGCGGCCCTGCACGGCCAGCCGATCCCGCCCACGCCGGGCCCCGCCGACAAGCTGGCCCTGGCCGCCGAGCAGCTGCAGGCCCTGGTGGCCGTCAAGGGCGACCACGGCCTGCTGATCGCCCGCAAGCACCTCAGCTGGACCTGCACCGGCTTCGCCGGCGCGCCCCAGCTGCGCCACGCCCTGATGCGGGCACCCACGCCGGCCGAGGCCCTGGCGCTGCTGGACCAGGCCTGGCAAGCACTCTGACCCCAAGGCGCTGAGCTAGGGCAGCACCTCGGGCCAACCCTGGCGGATCAGCAGCAGCGAGAAGTAGGGCTGCTCGCTGGCGGGCACCGCCGGGGCAGGGGCGATCAGCTGATCGGGCCAGCCCACCCGCTGGGCAAACAGGGCCTCCTCCAGCAACCCACGCTCGGCCAGCAGCGGCCGCACCCAGGCCCAGCGGCGGCCCAGCTTGAGCAGGGCCAGCACGGTGCCGCTGGCCGCCGCCTGCTCCAGCAGGGCCAGCAGCGCGGGGGGCGTCTCGGGGGTGGGACGGATCAGCAGGCCCTCGCTCTGCAGGGCCAGGGGCCAGGCGATCCCCTGGCTGGAGGCCGCCGCGGCTGCGGCACAGGCCGCCGGCACCCCGGGGATCAGGCGCAGGGGGCAGGCCGGGTGGCGCTGCCGCAGGGCCAGCAGCACGTAGGAGCTGCTGGCAAACAGCGAGCCATCGCCCTCACACAGCAGCACCACCGCCGCACCCGCGGCCACCGCGGCGGCCAGGGCATCGGCCGCCGCGTGCCAGGCGGCGATGCGGGGTGCCGCCTCGCTCACCATCGGGAACAGCAGCGGCAGGCGCCGCTGGCCGGCACGGATCCAGGGGGTCGCAATCGCCGCGGCCATGCCCTCCCCCCCCTCTCGGGCCACCGGGTAGGCCACCACCGCCGCGGCCTGGATCGCCCGCACCGCCGCCACCGTGAGCAGCTCCGGATCGCCCGGGCCCACGCTCACCAGGGTGAGACCTGGTGCCGGGCTGGCAGGGGGGGCACTGCCTAGGTTGGGGATCTGCGGCGCCAGCGCCATGAGTCTGCTTGCCCTCTACCGGCACGATGCCAGCACCAGCGATCCGGCGGGTCACCCCCTGCCGGAGCTGGTGACCAGCGATCCGGCGCTGATCGCGCAGCACCTGGGCGATCACGGCATCCGTTTCCAACGCTGGCCGGCCCGCCAGCCACTGCCGGCCGGCGCGGATCAGGAGGCCATCCTGGCGGCCTACGCCCATGAGGTGGCCGAGGTGCAGGCCGGCGGCGCCTACCCCACGGTGGATGCCATCCGCCTGGCACCGGATCACCCCGATCGCGCCACCCTGCGGCAGAAATTCCTGGCCGAACACATCCACAGCGAAGACGAGGTGCGCTTCTTCGTGGAGGGCCGGGGCCTGTTCTGCCTGCACATCGGCGAGGCGGTGCTGCAGGTGCTCTGCGAGGCGGGCGACTGGATCGCCGTGCCGGCCGGCACCAGGCACTGGTTCGACATGGGGCCTGAGCCCAGCTTCTGCGCCCTGCGCTTCTTCCACAACCCGGAGGGCTGGGTGGCCCAGTTCACGGGTGATCCGATCGCCGAGCGCTTTCCGCTGCTCGATCAGCTGCTGGCCACCGCGTCCTGAACCACCCCTGCCGAGTGGAAGCGCACCGTGCCATCGGCTGGCTGGGCAGCAAGCAGGGCCTGCACTTCCAGGGCTGCCAGCTGCCCCAGCCGCTCCATCACCAGCGCCCGTGGCCAACGCTGCTCACACAGCACCCAGTACAGCCCGAAATGGCGGGCCTCACTGGCCAGCAGCTCCCCGTAGAGCCGCCTGAGCTCCGGATCGGGAGCGTGCTCGGCCAACAGCGCCATGCGCTCATGGCTGCGGGCCTCGATCAACCCCGCCACCAGAAAGGAATCGAGCATCCGACCGGGCTCCTCACGCCGCACCGCCCTGGTGAGTTCAGCGCCGTAGGGCGAGGCCTGCAGAGGCCGCAGCGCGATTCCACGGCAGGCCATCAGGGCCAGCACCAGCTCGAAGTGCTCCAGCTCTTCACGGGCCAGGGGGCTGAGCACCGCCGCCAGAGCGTCATCGCCGGGGTAGCGAAACATCAGTTGCAGGGCCACGCCTGCGGCTTTGCGCTCACAGTGGGCGTGGTCGATCAGCAGCAGATCCGGCCGGGCGATCGCCTGCTCCAGCCAGGCGGCACTGGTGGGGGCGGCCAGCCAGCGGATGCGGGCGGCTGCCGCGCCCGGCAGGCTGGCGGCACTGGGCGGGCTGGCGGCAGGCTGAATCAAGACTGGTTGCGCAGATGGGCCACCAGGCCCTCGAGCGCCAAACGGTAACTGCCGGCGCCGAACCCGCAGATCACCCCCACTGCCCTGTCGGCCAGATAGCTGTGGTGCCGGAACGGCTCACGCGCATGCACGTTGCTGAGGTGCAGTTCCACATAGGGAATCGCCACGCCCAGCAGGGCATCGCGCAGGGCGATCGAGGTGTGGGTGAAGGCGCCGGCGTTGATCAGGATGCCGTCCACGGCGCCGCGCGCCTGGTGGATGCGATCCACCAGGGCCCCCTCGTGGTTGCTCTGGAAGCACGCCAACGCTGCCCCCAGCTCGGCCGCTCGCTGGCAGAGCTCCGCGTTGATCTGCTCCAGGCTGGCGCTGCCGTAGAGCCCCGGCTCGCGCGTGCCGAGCAGGTTGAGGTTGGGGCCGTTGAGGGCGAGCAGCTGCATGGGACGGGAAGACCGACGGGAAGGCCGGCTGGTAAGTTCTCGGGGTGTGGTTCGGGTCGGTGCCCGAGTGGTTAATGGGGGCGGACTGTAAATCCGCTGGCTCTGCCTACGCTGGTTCAAATCCAGCCCGGCCCATCCACCACACGCCCTTGTAGCTCAGCGGTAGAGCACTCCCTTGGTAAGGGAGAGGTCACGAGTTCAAGTCTCGTCAAGGGCTTCAAAATGCTGAGGAGCTCAAGCTCGGGCTGGCCTTTTGAGCCGCATGCCTGATGATGGCAGCTGCGGCAGGGGAAATCCGGCTGCACCTTCCCCAGGTCGCGGGCCATCCCGATGGCCCGGCTTCCGAACGGAATCCCATCCGGTGGATCCCAGTTCAAGGGGCATCCAGTTCGAGCGGCATCCAGATCGAGCGCTATCCAGTTCGCGCGCTATCCAGATGGACGGCATCCAGATGGACTCTTCGCTGCGCTGCCTGATCGTGGAAGATCAGGTGATGTTCGTGCAGCTGCTCAGCAGACTGCTGCACGGCCTGCCTGGGCTGGAGATCGTGGCCACGGCCACCAGTTGCCGGGAGGGCATGCAGGCCTGTCAGCTGCATCGGCCCCAGCTGCTGATCCTCGACCTGGCCCTGCCTGATGGTGTGGGCCTGCAGGTGGCGCGGTTTCTGCGGATGCTGGATCCCGACGCCAGGGTGCTGGTGCTCTCCGCGCAGGCCAGCAGCTTTGTGTGTCCGGAGGAGCTGGAAACCATGGTGGTGGGCGTGGTCGACAAGACCTCGACCTACGAAACCCTTGAGGAGGTGATTCACAGCGCCCTCCGTCCCCAGGGCGGCAGCGCCCCGCCCGCCAACAGCGATACCGTGCTGGCGCTCGGCCTCACCCCCCGCCAGCGCCAGATCTTCAGCCTGATCGGCCGCGGCCTCACCAACAAAGACATCGCCCGGCTCACCGGCCTGTCGGTGGCCACCGTGGAAACCCACCGCAAGGGGATCGCCCGCAGGCTGGGCCGCAGTGGCGCCGAGCTGGTGCGCATGGCCGCTCTGCACGGCGACCTGTTGATGCATCCACCGGTACAGCCATGAGCAGCGGCCGCGGGCCTGCCCCCAGGTCCACCAGCCACCAGGGGCGCAAGCACCGCCACCGGCTGGCCCCGCGGCGCCTGATGGGCCAGCAGCTGCGCGGGCGACTGGTGCTGGCCACCACCCTGCAGCTGGTCATCGTGAGCAGCGCGATCGGCAGCCTGGCCTACTTCGGCGGGCGCCGCAGCGGTCTGCAACTGGCCGAAAGCTACCGCCAGCAGGCAGCGATCTCGAACCTGGCCGAGCAGCTCTCCTCAAAACTGCAGTCCACCCGCATCATCAACGCCCTCAACGCACTCGCCTTCGAGCAGGGGGACCTCCCCCTCACCCAACCCGACGAGCTGGCTCGGCGGTTCTGGAAGCAGATGCAGCTCTACCCGGTGGGCTACATCAACTTCGGCGGGGTGGATGGCTCCTTCATCGGCGTGGAGCGCCGCGACAGCGGCGAGCTGGTGCTCAACCTCGATGTGACCGAGGGGGCGCTGGGCAGGGGCAGGCTCGGCGTCTATGCCCTCGAACCGCTCGGGAAGCGGGGCCGGTTGCTGGACGTGGTGCCCGGCATGAGCGCCACCCACCAGGAGGCCTGGTACACCGAGACCGTGGCGGCCGATCGCCCCACCTGGAGCTCGATCTACCAGTGGGACGACCGCCCGGAGGTGTTTGCGATCTCCTTCAACCAGCCGCTGCGCGATCGCCAGAACCGGCTGATCGGGGTGATCGGCGTGGATTTCGTGCTCAGCCAACTGAGCACCTGGCTGCAGCAGCTCTGGAACCGGCGCAGCGGCGTGGCTCTGATCGTGGAGGCCAACGGCATGGTGGTGGCCAGCTCCAGACCCGGCTGGACCCTGCAGGGCAGCGGCAAGGAGCAGCGCCGGGTCCGCCTCGATCAACTCAACAGCCCCGCGATCCAGCAGGCCAGCCGCCACTTCTTCACCCCCCAGGGCAATCAGTTGCGGCTGCGCACCAAGGCCACCGACCTGCCGCTGCTGGAGAGCCGCAGCGACGGCCGCCACCAGCTGATCGCGCTGGAACCCTGGGGCAAAGACCTGGGGCTGAGCTGGTACCTGCTCACGGTCAAACCGGTCGAAACAGCGACCCTCAGCACCGAGCGCGCGGCGTTCTGGGCACTGGCGCTCAGCCTGGTGGCCCTCACGCTGGCCTTCCTGCTCACCCGCGAGCTCACCGGATGGCTGCTGCGGCCCCTGGAGAGGCTGCGTCGCGATGCCCGCCATGCCGCCGCCCAGCTCCAGGCCCAGCGACACGCAGACAGCGGCAGCAGCAGCGGCGTGGATTTCACGTCTGAGCTGCCGGAGGATTCCGCCACCGAGATCAGCGAAGTCTCCTGCGCCTTTGCCGATCTGGTGAGCCAGCTCAACCAGCTGGCCACCGCGCTGCGGGAGAAGGAGCAGCGGCTCGAGCAACTGCTCGACGGCCTGCCGGTGGCCATTGCCGTGCTCGACGCCAGCGATCGGGGCCCCGTGCACTTCACCAACCAGGCCTTCCGCCGCAGCTTTGGCACGGCGGCCGCCCAGCTCCCCAGCGTGGCTGCCTGGCGACAGCACTGGCCCCAGTGGCCGGATCTGGCGGATGGGTCGCTGCAGGGGCGGGAGACCCTGATCCGCACCCAGGCCGGGACACTGCTCACGGTGCTGGTATGCACCGGCCACAACGACGGCAGGCGGGTGGAGGCCTATCTCGACCTCACCGCCATGCGGCAAGCCGAGCGGCAACTGGCCGAGGCCCTCGAACGGGAGCGGATCAAGGATGCCGAAACCCTGCTGCTGCTGCACGACAAGCTGCGCTGCAGCCTGCAGGCGTCGGCGGTGGCCCACGAGATCAACCTGCCGTTGAGCAGCCTCCTGCTCAACGCCAAGTTGCTGCTCGGCCAGAGCGACACCCCCCTGCCGCCCGAGCTGGAGGAGCTGCTGGGGGGCATCACCCGCAACGCCGACCAGGTGGTGCTCACGATCGAGAAGATGCGGGCATTACTGCGCAATGTGCAGACCAGCCATCAGCCCCTCAACCTGGCCAATGTGGTGCGCAGCGCGCTGCTCTACATGCGCCCCAACCTGCAGGCCAGCGGCATCCAGGTGCAGCGCCACGGACTGGACTGCCGTCCAGTGGTGGTGGGAGATCAGGCCCAGATCCAGATGGCCGTGGTGAATCTGCTGCGCAACGCCATCGAGGCCCTCGAACAGGCAGCCACCACCGCCGATGGCCAGCCACCCCTGATCAGCGTGGAGCTGGTGCCGAACAAGCAGCGGGTGAGCGTGGTGGTGGGTGACAACGGCCCGGGCTTCAGCTCGCCCCAACTGGCTCGCCAGCCCCTGGAAACCAGCAAGCACATGGGCACGGGACTGGGGCTTTTCCTGGCCGAAACCACCATGGCGAACCACCACGGCGAGCTGGTGCTGGGACGCTCCCCCCAGGGCGGCGCCGAGGCCCGGCTCGTGTTCCCGCTCTGCGGCGAAGGCACCCCCACCACCCAGGCCCTACCCAGTTCTCGGTAGACGGCCGATGGTCGGCTGGAAGGGGTTCTTACCGTTCATTTGCGAAATCAGTAGCACCCCAGCGGCCGGGCGGCCATGCGCGACATCCTCATTGATGGATTACCCGTGCTGGATCTGCTGGAGATCACCCCCAGCACCTCGCAGGTGGCGACCTGGCTGAACTGCGACCAGAGCTCCGTATCGCGGCTCTACCGCCATACCAGCGACACCCTGGGGCTCCGGTTTGAGAAATGCAACGGCCCTGACCAGGCCCAGCGCAACCAGGAGGTGCTGAGCTCCCTGCGGCAGGCCTCCCAGTTGCTGCGTCTCCAGCGCGGAGCGCTGCGCTGGGTGGGCAACCCCTGGAACAGTGCGGTGCTCGCTGCCGCAATCGCGCCGCCCCCCTTGCCACGCCACTGGCTGGGCGAACAGCGCACCCTCGAGTTGCTGCGCCAGCACGTGATCGACCTGGCGGTGATCTCCGGCCTGGATGTGCTCCCGCCTGGCTGGGAAGACCACCCATTCCCCTTTCACTTCGGCGAATGGGTGGCCGTTGGCGTGGTGCGCTATCCGATCGACCTGGCCAGCCACCCCGACCACCCCCTGCAACGGCAGGCCCAGCTGCAACCCGGCGACCTGGCCGGCTACCCCACACCGTCTGGTGCAGTTCGGCAGTTCCCGGTGCTGAGCCAGGTCCTGGCCCAGCTCGGCCTGCGGCCCTCCAGGGGCCACCGCTCCAGTCCAGCCACCGCCACCGGCTCCACAAGGAAACGCCTGGGAGGCTGGGAAGCCAGCACCGCCGACTGCTGCCATGTGGTGCCCAGCAGCACCCTGCATCGCCACGTGCTGGCCGAGCGACTACAGCTGGCCCCGTTGAAACTCAACACCGGCCTGCGCGACATCGACCTGGTGCTGCTGCGCCGGGAGCACCAGGACAACCCTGCCGTGCAGAGGCTGATCGACTTGATCCGCAGCACCTACCTGAGCCATTTCGGCCAGCTCGACGGCCTCGACTGGCTCTAGGCACCGGGGGCATTTGCCAGGGTGGGACCAGTTCCCGTGGCTCGATGGTCCCCACCCTGCCGATCCAGGCCATGCGCGCACCGGTGGCGGAGGGTCGCACCCGCCCCCAGGCCTGGCGATTGGCACAGCTGGATCGGCTGGAACGTGTTCTGGCTGCGCACGAGCAGGAGGTGGCCGATGCCCTTGCCGCCGACCTGGGCAAACCGCCACTGGAGGCGCACTTCGAGCTGGTGGCCGTGCGCCAGGAGTTGGCGCTCAGCCGCAGGATGCTGCGCCGCTGGATGGCGCCGCGGAAGGTGGGGGTGTCGCTCGCGCTCAGCCCGGCCCGGGCCTGGGTGCAGGCCGAACCGCTGGGCTGCGTGCTGATCATCGGCCCCTGGAACTATCCCTTCCAGCTCTGCCTGCACCCGCTGGTGAGCGCCCTGGCCGCCGGCAACACCGCCGTGCTCAAGCCCTCCGAACACGCACCGCGCACCGCCGAGCTGATCGCCCGGCTGATCGCAGACGCCTTTGAGCCGGATGTGGTGCAGGTGGTGTGCGGCGATGGTGCCGTGGCCGCCGGACTGCTGGAGGAGCGGTTTGACCACATCTTCTTCACCGGCGGCGGCCGGGTGGGCCGGCTGGTGATGGCGGCCGCGGCCCAACACCTCACGCCGGTGACCCTGGAGCTGGGCGGCAAGAGTCCGGCGATCGTGCTGGCCGATGCCCAGGTCGCCACCACGGCGCGGCGCCTGGTGTGGGGCAAGTGTCTCAACGCCGGCCAGACCTGCATCGCCCCCGACCACCTGCTGGTGGAAGCGCCGCTGCGCGAGCCGTTGGTGGCGGCGATGGCTGCCGAGATCCAGCGTTTCTATGGGGCTGATCCGCTCCAGTCGCCCGATCTGGGCGCGATCGTGAACCAGGCCCAGTTCGAGCGACTGCGGCAGCTGCTGGAGGGCGCCCAGGCCCGCGGCCAGGTGCTGGTGGGTGGGCGCTGGCGGGAAGCGGATCGGCGGATCGAACCCAGCCTGGTGGCAGTGGACAGCCTCGACGATCCGCTGATGGAGGAGGAGCTGTTCGGGCCGATCCTGCCCGTGCTCACGATCGCCAACCTGGAGCAGGCCCTGGCCCAGGTGCGCCTGCGACCCAAGCCCCTGGCGCTCTATCTGTTCAGCCGCAGCCGCACGGCCCAGCAGCGCACCCTGGCCACCACCAGCTCCGGCAGCGTGTGCTTCAACGACGTGGTGCTGCAGGCCGGGGCTGCGGAGCTGCCCTTCGGCGGCGTGGGCGAGAGCGGCATCGGTCGCTATCACGGCCAGGCCGGCTTCGACACCTTCTCCCATCTGCGCAGCGTGCTGGCCCGGCCCTTTGCCCTGGATCTGCCCTTCCGCTACCCGCCCTATGCCGGCAAGCTCCCACTGGTGCGGCGGCTGCTGGGTTGATCAGAAGCTTTGATCAGCCGAAGGTGAAGGGCAGGCTGGTCCACCCGAGGTGCCCACCTTATGGTTTGCGGAGCTATCGGTGGTGTCGATGCGTCGTTCACTCGCAGCTCTGGCCCTAGCGGTGGTGTTGCCGATGCCGGCCCTGATGGGCGGCAAGGCGCACGCCGATGTGGTGGTGAAGCCCGGTGAAACGCTCTCTGAAATCGCCGATCGCCATGGGGTGAGCCTCACCCGGCTGATGCAGGCCAACGGCATCGCCAACCCCGACCTGGTGGTGGCTGGCACCCGCCTGGTGCTTCCCGGGAGTAGCGCCAGCAGCGGCAATCGCGGCAGCTCGGGCAAGAGTGGCGGCACCGTCACGGTGCAACCGGGCGACACCCTGTCCGACATCGCCGCCCGCCACGGGATGGGCGTGAACCGGCTCATGCAGATCAACGGCATCACCAACCCCGACCTGGTGGTGGCCGGCCAACGCCTGGTGGTGAATGGTGGCAGCGGCGGCACGGGCAGCCGCACCGCCGCAGCACCGGCCCCATCCCTGCCCACCGCCCCCTACACCGTGAAGAGCGGGGAAACGCTCTCGGAGATCGCCGATCGCTTCGGCACCACCACCGATCGCCTGATCCAGCTCAACCGCATCAGCAACCCCAACCTGGTGGTGGCCGGCACCCGTCTGGCGATCCCGGGGCGCCCCGCAGCAGCACCCCGCAGCACCGGCTCGGCCAGCGGCGCCAAACCCCAGAAACACGTGGTGCAGGAAGGTGAGAGCCTCTCGGCCATCGCCGATCGCTACGGCATGAGCGTGGACCGGCTGAT
>Ga0164292_10005427_pt1 | contig 10442 bp, 9 predicted proteins | sample GEODES117metaG_FD_111486 | JGI IMG/M metagenome (GOLD analysis project Ga0164292, IMG submission 111486) | Eutrophic lake water microbial communities from Lake Mendota, Wisconsin, USA - GEODES117 metaG | ecosystem: Environmental > Aquatic > Freshwater > Lake | place: USA: Lake Mendota, Wisconsin... | reverse complement strand
GTTGAGGAGTGAATGGAATATTTCCAAACTCAGTGACCCCAAGAACTCCTTCAATCTCATAAATAATGCTGGTGAGTTCATTTATAGGGGAGTCGCTCATGATTGAGGTCCATGAAAACTAATTAGATCTGAGCCATATGAAAACGAGCGAGAGTCAAGTTTCGTCATGTTGGCGTATTTTGCTGCGACGGCCCTGGCGCTGTTCATCAATTCGAACTTCTTTCTCCATCTTGGTGCAACCGCGTCTGCCAGACCTCTCCATAAGTCTTTACCTGGGTGTGTGCAACCAAAAGTCCATGGTTTTCCAAAGAAGGATCGGTGGTAGTGAATAACTGCCGGATTGGTAATTGCCTCACCAATGGTTTGGTCAGATTCAACAGTGTCTAGATAGCGCAACATAATTAAGTGGTGGTATGGCATTGAGTTATATCGAGGGTGCAATTGATCAAATTCACCACGCAAGGCGAGGTTGAGGGCATCCTGATCTACGCAGGGGAGTTCATATTTCGCAAGGTACTCAAGGGTGCGTTCGGTCAATTTCTGTTCTCGCCACTTGACGAGGTCTATCAGCATTGTTCCGGTATTCAGATAAGGGGTAAGCGGAGAAAGCCCTTCCTCCCTCCATGGCCTCCACATAGATGGTGAAGCCGCCCACACAATGTGCGCATCAAGCACGGCACCAACCGGAGTTTTTAATTCGGTATCCCAAAGTGGCCCAAGATCTTCAGTCACCACCATGTCGGCGTCTAGGTATATCGCACGTGTTTCGTCTTGAAGGAAATAGGTTGGCGCCAAGATGTTGTAGGCGGTAGCTAAAGGGAATCCACGACTGAGCTTCACATTTTCAAACTGTGCAGTATCAACGGCACGGATTTCGACTCTTACCGAGGGTGTCGAAAACTGTTCTAACCAGTTGGAATTCCCCTTTGACCATCCATTTCCAAAGACCACTATTCGTGTCATTCTGGTTTGAGTCATGCAAATGGACTTAATCCAAACTGCAGCTTGAAGCCTGTAGTTTTCGTCAGCAGCAGTGTAGATGAGCACAAATTAACTATAGTTCGGGCCTTGCACTCCGCTTTTGGATGCTAAGTGGGAATATTTCGGTACACTAAACATGTGATTAATCGCGTGCAAGTGCGAGATATAGTCGATCTAATCCCCAAATTTCTGTTTGCTGCATCTTTGAGTCAAATATATTTTCCGTATCTGTCCCCCAAATTTGCTGCCAGTTTTATTTTGCTTTCTTATGCGGCTCATCTTTTTCAAACTATTCTTGAAGCCCAAGTAGCCATTTCGCTGTCATTCATTTCAACGGCTGCTCTCACACAAATTCCAGTTATCAAATTGCTGTTTATAGACAAACCCGCATGGCATATTGCAGTCGCAGTGCTGACAATTTTTGTCTTGATTGCTTCGCTGTTCCGGTCGGTTGTAAAGAAACACCAGGATGGTCATTTCTTTGTTGAGATTGCGCCAGCGATTGCCATGTTCGTAATTAGCTTTTATTGGTCAAGTTCAAGAAATCTCGGTGGATTGAACTTTTTAGGACAATCTGAAGACAATGCTGCATGGTTTATGGGTTTATCATTCGGGCTCTCCAGTGGAGGCGGAATTCGTTACGTAAGTGACATGAATTGGGGTGGCGGGCCAGTCTTTGGAGTGTTTAACGGATGGATTGTTGGACTAAAAAGCTTTGGTTTATCCAGAGAATATTCGAGCTTTGACAATGTGGGAAGTTTGCTGAGTGCATTTGGACTGCTTCTAATACTCACTGTGGGATTGTTGACTTCTGTGGTGTTGCGATTTGCTAGGCGCGCAGGAGTCAAAATTGGGTCTTTGATCCCGATATCACTCGGGGCATCGATAGTTATTTATGTTTCATTTGCAGCTGTGATGGGTTTAGGGCACTACACCTTTATGGTCGCAATATGGCTTGTTTTAAGCGCATTATCGGTAACAGAACTAGATTTAGAAGGGCGTTATCTAAGGATTCGTTCCAAAAACATTGAAGTGATTAGACCAATTTTGCTTTCGGCATTGATGATTGGAGCAGCGCTTTCCTGGCGCGCAATCACACCTGTTGCCATATTTGTTTGCGGTCATTTTCTTATTCAAGTTTTTATTCGTTTTATTAATCAAAAGTTAAACAAAAACGTGATTCTTATTATGTTTGGTTTAGCAACACCGATTGTCTATTTTTTCATAAAAATATTTGGCGGCGATGCTAAACGCGGGTTAAACCTTAAAAATCTTAAAACCTATTTTTCGCTTGAAGGCGCTGCAGCAACAGCTTCACCCCTGTTGCTGTTTTTGTTCGTAATGATTGGTGCAATAGGTTTTTTGCTATTGACTGACCGCGTAATCGAAAAACGAAATGAACTAACAATAATTGTTCCTGCATACATGTTGCTTACTTTCATTTTAATGATTTTGATTGCATTGCCGACGGTCTACGGAATCAGATATGTTATTCAAAAATTTGAGCTCCTACTTTTTGTTTCCTGTGTGCCGCTCTGTTTTTTTGCAGTTGCAAAGTTCTCGCAAAAAGTAAACCAAAAATACGCTTCCCACTTATTAGTTGCATTGCTGGTAATGCCATTCATATATGACGGATCATTAAATAGTGGATTTTCATATCCAGGTGTTGGTCGCTCTCAAACAACAATTTGGGCAAAAACTGCCGAAGCAGAGTTATTAAACAATCCCGGTAGACGGGTCGTATGTCTAAACACCAAAGATCCAGACAAAGTGCTCACTGATTATGCCGCTTACACGTGCAATCGAATACTTATTGGGATACAAGGCTTAGAAGGTAACGATGACTACGAAGACTGGACTCGATTGGGCATGTGGCTGGAAGACACATCGCGCCTTCGGTCGTTACCAGATTCGTACTATGAAAATATGACATTTATTGTCTTTGACCCGACCTTTAGCCGTATCGGAGATGAAATATTCATGAGCGCACTAAATGCGATTCCTTGGGAATTGGTAAGAATTGTTGATTTAGATGGAAATGAGATTAAACGAAATTAGAGGTGGCTAGCTCGGAAGAGAAATTCCAATTCCAGCACCGGGATACCAGTGGTTATACGGTTCTTCCGCGAAGTAGAAGAATTTTCTGTTACAACTCTTGCTCCACTTCGCAAGTTCTTCCGTTGCATGAGAGTTATCTGAAAGAACGATTCCACTTCTAGACAATCTGGATTCAATCAGTTCGAATTCACGGGCTTCATGTTCTGCGCTGTGATCAGAGTCATGAATAAACAAATCTATTTGTTCAATTGTTCGAAGTGACTGTAAAGAATCCCCAATTACTCTCTCAATTACACCGGCGTATCGCTCGCCAATCAGCAATCCAGAAGACGGTTCCATGTCAATTGTGATCAATTGGCCACGATCATTTTTGCACAATGCCTCTGCAAGGACTAGGGAACCAAGACCTTTTTCGGTGCCAGTTTCGACGACCAGCGTTGGCTTTAAGGCACGAACTATTGCATACCACCCTAGTCTCCGACCATAGAACGCTTGATCATCAATCTCGTTACCACGTCGATGCGCATTCAATCTGTTTTGGATGTAATCCCTGAGCTCTGAATTTGATTCGAGCTCATCGAAATACTGCGAAATCTCCTGAGCTGTGGTTCCACAAACATTTGCTATAAACCATGCTAAATAGGCCTTGTTCTTTGGCGTTAAGTCGTATGTGAAATTAGCGAACTCTTTACTGCCGAAAAGCCAGGACAGGCTTCTTTTTATCGAATCATTTTGAAATTTAACTATCAATCGAAGACGGTATGGGAACACGACCAAGGGCAAAAATCTTGACTCTAGAATCTTTGCCCTCACGGCTGGCGACAACACATGCACAATCTAATACATCTCCTACAATCTGAGTTGTGCCTGATGAAACTCCCGTACTATTGCTGGGTTACAACCGACCAGAACAAATGCAGGGATTGATCAGAAGTCTTGCTGCCCTTAAACCAAAATTGATTCTGCTAAGTGTTGACGGTCCAAGGATGAATCGTCTCAAAGACGTTGAATTGGTTCGTCAAACCCAAGAAATGGTCAATGAAATAACTTGGGATGCCGAAATCCGAACTCGTTTCAGAGAGACAAATCTTGGTCTACGAAAAGCAGTGGTGGATTCGGTGACATGGGCTAATAGCGAGCATGGAAGGGTAATTGTGCTTGAAGACGACGTACGTGCTGGACCTCAGTTGCTTGAATATCTAAATTACAACCTTGTCAAACATGAGACTCAAAGCGATATTGCTCATGTCAATGGGTACAACCTTGTACCCATTGAGCACATAACAAACCCGAACGAAACTTCGCGAATGAGCATTTATCCAGAGTCATACGCTTGGGCAACTTGGGAAAGAGCTTGGACCAAATATGACGACAATATGAGTTGGGCAAAAAACGTGTCTATCACTGAATTGAAAAATATATGTGGATCAACTATTGGGGCACTTCGATGGAAACAGAATTTTTCTGACGCAGCAGCAGGACGCATTGATACCTGGGCATACCGATGGCTGGCAACAATTTGGGAAAATAACTTCAAAGTGATTTCACCAAACCAAAACATTTCTACGTACAAAGGTTGGGAAAATGGAACGCACACATTTTTCAAAGTCAAGTATCAAGAACCAGAAATAGGAAATTTGAGTATTGATCTACATGATTCGAATGGACAGATCGACGAATTGGCGGAAAACTGGCTAAAGCGGGAGGTCTTTCTTGAGTCCGCTCGCGGTGTGGCTAGGGGAATTGTGATCTCTTGGTTACTAAATATTCGCAAAATTCAAAAAGGAGTTAAATAAATATTGTTTATAGAACATTATCCAAGAACAATCCCCTCCAGTTTTCCCAAGGATGCAGTACACGCAATCAGGATAAAAAAACTTGCAATGGTCGGAGCAAGAACCATCGCAGTGAATGGCTCAACTGGAAGAAAGACCACCAAAAAAAATAAAAATAATCCTCCACACCAGATAAAAAAGAGTTGTGTGTACCGTTTAGAAAACATTAGGCCAAGTCGTGGTAGACCTGCAAGGGTAGAGAAACCCAATCCAGCCACCAGGATTAGTCGCGTCATGAAATTCAGGTGCAAGACCGATGGTACATAAATTTGAGCGAAGAAATTTAACGTGGCTGACAAGAAAATGGTTAAGAACAAAGTGAAAAGCAAATAGTTATTGAACGATTTGCGATAAATCAGACCAAAGCGACCATTTTCGGATTGATTCAGAGAGGAAATGAGTGAAGTTTGAATAGGCGATGTGAAGGAATTCAATATCGTGTAGCAAATAAGTCCAATATTTAGGCATGTACCAAAAGTAACTAATTGGCTGTTGCTGGAACCGATTAGGGAACCGAATAACAAGGGACCGTTAAGAATAAAGGTTGAACAAGAGGTTATAAAAACAGTTATTAAGAATGGTGTGAATGTTTTCATCTTTACAATCCGAGACACAAACGCTGGAAAACCAAGAGTCGAAAAATCAACTACAAAAGCGAAAAACCGATCAATGGAAGCTACTCCAAGAGCAAAACTGAAAATATAGAAAAGTGTCGAAATTGATTGAAACTCGATGTATAAGAAAAATAGCAATGCCAGAGAAGCAGCTATCCCATACACGGAAGCACCTAATAAATATTTTCCATAAGCACCTTTGGCGATTAGTAGAGCATTTTTTACATTGAACGAAATTGAAAAAATGATAAACAAGGCAAGTGAACTCAAAACCGTAAAATCTGTAATTCCAAATAGCCAGCAAACAGCAACAATTTCAGTAGGAATTATGATGATCAAGCTGGTTATAAAACTTATTGAAAAAAAATATTGATCAAATTGCGCCGTATCATTTTTGAAATCCATTCGGAGATTCGGGGCGTATGTGATCAAAGGCGAAGTAACGCCAACAATAAGTGTGTTTGTGAGTGCCCAAACTTTGATAAAGGCTGAAAGATACTCTCTTGTGAGGGCAGAATCGGCAACGTACAGTGCAAAAACGGAAGGAACACCGATTGCAATATTGGCAAAAAATACAAATATTCCATTTTGCATTATCAAATTTCTATAACTAGATAACTTATTGCTCATGGTGTTCTAGTCGTGTTCATAGAGATTTTTTAAAGTTTTGTCTATAAAGAACAGATCGTGATGAGTGATTTGCTTAATTAATTCATAATTCAGCTCTGCCAAATACGCGGTCATTCTCGCAATGGCGCTGGTTTCAACGCAGATTAAGCTGAACCGAAACATTTCGTGATTGATACCCGATAACACCTCAAATTCAGATCCTTCAACGTCAAGCGAAAAAAGGTCTATACGTTTTGGAGCCTTGATTTCTTCAAGAATCTGCTGCATGGTCGTTGACTTAGCTGTAAATTCTGAAGGTTGATCGGTCAAGAATTTTGACCCAAGCAATGCATGCTCTGTCGAATTAGGCAAGATATTGAATGCCTCTAGAGATGTTGTCATTAAGTCCGAGTACATCATTTTTATAGATTCATTTTTATAGGAAAATGATGTGCATGCAGCATTGATACACGCTGATTTATGTGAGCGATTTTTTTGAAGCTGAAAGAAAAGCCCAGGATGTGGTTCAATCAGAAGTCCGCGCCAGCCCTTGAATTTCTCAAAGTAAAGTGTGTTGGATTGGTTAATGCCGTTATTTGCCCCGATTTCGATAAAAAAACCATTGTCATAATTCAGAATCTTTTCAATTTCAATATCGATTGAATTGAGTGCAAAATATCGGAAGAAAGAGAAACGGTTTACAAACCGTATTGTTGAGAGTTTTAAACGAACACTCTGTATCCGTTTGAAAATTATTGCTTTTATCAATTTAAATCTCTTTCGTGTAATAAGAAATCACTCTTCCATAAATTGTGGTTTGCTGTCTGATCTGAAGAGAATGGTTGTTTGCCAAGCGTAGGCGTTTATGGGACCGATTCCATAGAACTCTAGAGTGTCCCAACCATTCAACTTCAGACATTTAATGGCATTGCGATCGGACTCACGCTCTGAATTATCCCAAATAAGTATTCCATTCTCGTTTACCATGGTTGCAAGGTACTCGCCGATACTGGCTCGGTCTCCAGATCCATCATTAATGACCACATCAAACAACTGATTGTCTAACTCTTTGGAAATAGAACCCAAATCTTCATTAGGGATATGAATTATTTGGTGTTTTTCCAGGTCAAATCGTTGGTCAAGTGTGAGCACATTGATCCAAATAGGGTCAGTTTCGAGAGTTACTAGTTGGTTTCCGCGGCCCATCCAGTACAAACTTGAATTTCCACCACCAATTTCTAAGATTCGCGATTTGGTTGAAATGGTTTGATCAACATATTGGATACTCGCGTAGGTCCACCAAGGTATAGGTAGTTCATGGAGCACTGCTTTCATTGTTCCCCAGCGGTTCAAATATTTGCAAGTTAAACACATTATTGATGTCATTGAATCGCTAAAGGATAGAGCAGATCATAAGGCCATCAGTGGGACTACAAATTGTGGCTCATTTGGAGCCCAAGATGAGAATCGAACTCACGACCTACGCATTACGAGTGCGTTGCTCTACCCCTGAGCTACCTGGGCGGGTAATTAGATGGTCAGTTTACTGCCGCAACCCTGCTCAGCATCATGAGCGATGGGCAATGCAAGAAGAGCGACTGAAGTAGGAGTTCCTCGTTCACGTTTAGGCCAAGTGAACCCATGGCTTTATGAATGCGATGAATGGCGTCGTGGTACTTCGTTTCGTCTGAATATTGAGTTTCTGAAACGATGAGTGAGTGGTAAGTACCCGCGATGGTGGAGAGGCCGCTACGAAGTTCATCGGTATTGAACTTGCGTAGTTGACGTTTGTGACGGTCTTGAAGCGCCTTGCGGCCACTACCGCGTTCACCCGTGAGTGTCACGCGTGCTTCCAGTTCCTCTAACTCCTTCTTTTGTTCTGCAATCAGTGGAGTAGTTGCCTGTTCAATGAGTTCGAAAATTTCGTCCACGATTAGGGCGACGGTTGCGCCAGAGCCGTCAAGTTTGTAAGGAATTTGGCCGAAGGCTTCTTGGCGATGGGCGAATTGTGGATCGTTAGCAAGCAGGCGTTCTCGGTATGCATTGTTGGCAACGAACTGCACAACTACGCAACGTGAGTTAATGGTGGCAAGTGAAGGCACCAGCTGGTCGGCAAGCAAAATGAAGATGACTTTTTCGGAAGGCTCCTCAATGGTCTTTAAGAGGCGTGCCGCCGCGGAGTCACGCATGAGGTGTACTTCGTGCACAATGACTACTTTGACTTTACTTTCAGTAGGCGTGGTGGTGGCAAGGCGAATAATTGCTTCAGCTTCGTCTTTGTCTACTGCGGCACCTTCACGTAGCACTTCAATGACATCGGGAAAGCTGCCACGCATAATGAGGTTGGCTTCGCGCGATGTTGCATTATCGGAACCTGTGATGAGTTGTGAAGCGAATGCTCGTGCAGCTTCATCTTTGCCGCAACCTTCAGGGCCAACGAACAAATATGCGTGCACATTATTGATTGCAAGTTGGTGCAATTGTTCGACAGCCTTTGATTGGCCAACAACGCTGTCCCATACCGAATTTGTCATGAAGTAGTTATACCTAAGCGGTCTTGCACACCTTGCAAAATAGTCGCTTGAAGTTCTTCTTTTGGTGGTGTGCCATCCACGATCATCCAGCGTTGTGGGTCGGCTGCTGCCATGGTGTGAAAGCCGGTGTAGATGCGTTCGAAGAATGAACGGTCTTCACGTTCGAACCTGTCGAGTTCGCGCTTCTTCAATCGTTCCAGTAACTGATCGAGTGGCACGTCAATGAAGATGACGAGTTCGGGCCAGTTGCCTTGGATTGCCCAGTTATTAAAGCGCTTCAATTCATCAATATCAAGCATGCGGCCATAGCCCTGATAGGCAAGTGAAGAAAACGCACTGCGGTCGCTGACCACATGCTTGCCACTAGCAAGTGTTGGCAAGATGAGTTCGTCAATGTGTTGAGCACGGTCGGCCGACATCATGAGTGCTTCGGCGCGCGGCGACAACATGGTGTTGTTGGTGTCGAGCATTGCTGCACGAAGCGCAGCGCCAATTGCAGTGCCGCCTGGTTCGCGAGTGGTGATGCCGCTGATTGCTTCAGCTAAACGAGTGACGTGTGTGGACTTGCCGCATCCTTCGAGGCCTTCGAATGCGATATATCGGCCCCGCGTCATGGATTACTTCTTAGCAGGCTTCTTCTTTACAGCCTTTTTCGCTGGCTTTTTGGCTTCTTTTGCAGGTGCGGCTTTCTTGGCCACAGTCTTCTTTGCCGCCTTCTTACGCTTGGTGCTTGGCTCGGCATCGCGGCGAATTGCAAGCAATTCAAATGCGCGTTCTGGAGTTACGTATTCCAAACGGTCACCTCGTGTGAGGCTGGCATTGGTTTCTCCGTCGGTTACATACACACCGAACTTTCCGTCTTTAGCAACTACTGCTTTACCGCTTACTGGGTCGACACCGAATTCGCGTAACGGTGGTTTTGCTGGACCGCGTTTTCCATACACGCGAGGTTCGGCAAGTTTGGCCAATGCTTCGTCAATTGATACCGAGAAGATTTCAGCTTCGGTTTCAAGTGTGCGACTGTCTTTGCCTTTGTTGATGTACGGGCCGTAGCGACCGTTTTGTGCAGTAATGATTTCGCCATCTGCAGGGTCGTGGCCAACAGTGCGAGGAAGCGACAACAACCGCTCTGCGTCTTCGAACGTTGTGGTTTCAACAGTCATGTCTTTAAACAACGACACCATCTTTGGTTTTTCCAAACCAATTGGTGGTTCGTCCATGGTTCCCCACTGCACATACGGGCCGTACTTCCCTGTCTTTTTGAAAACAGGGAAGCCTTCAATTTCGCCAATCGGGTCTTCAAACTTTGGGCGGGCCAATATTTCGAGCGCAACTTCGACGGTGAGTTCGTCTGGCGCCATGCTGTCGGGAATACCAGCGGTCTGTTCGCCACACCTTATATATGGACCGTATTTTCCAGGTCGAGCCTCGATCATGTCGCCAGACACTGGGTGAGGTCCAACATGGAATGCGTTCAGCGTTGCAGCATCGATGTTGTCCTTGTTGTGTTCAACAAGTGGCTTCAAGCCAGGAAGTTCTTGACCGTTTCCGAAATAGAACTCGTGCAACCATTTGTCGCGGTCGCGAGTACCCATGGCAATTTCGTCAAGTTCTTCTTCAACAATTGCGGTGAACTTGAAATCAATCAGGGTGGTGAAGTGATCTTTCAGCAAACGCACAACAGCGAATGCTGTCCATGATGGAACGAGTGCTTGTCCCTTTTTCCACACGTAACCACGGTTAATGATGGTGCCAAGAATTGATGCATAGGTTGACGGGCGACCAATGCCTTCTTCTTCAAGACGCTTCAC
>Ga0164292_10005426_pt1 | contig 10442 bp, 10 predicted proteins | sample GEODES117metaG_FD_111486 | JGI IMG/M metagenome (GOLD analysis project Ga0164292, IMG submission 111486) | Eutrophic lake water microbial communities from Lake Mendota, Wisconsin, USA - GEODES117 metaG | ecosystem: Environmental > Aquatic > Freshwater > Lake | place: USA: Lake Mendota... | reverse complement strand
CATTTCCATTTTTCTGGCGGGAACGGGAATCGGGGCGCTCATTTATGGTCCATTGTCCGACCGCTATGGCCGAAAACCGATATTGTTGATTGCGACCATCGGCGCGGCGATCGCATCATTAGCATGTTCCTTCGCGCCTAATTTTGAGATCATGCTGGTCATGCGCTTTATCCATGGGCTGCTGGCCGCGGCGATGGGGGTTCTCGTGGTTTCGGTCATCCGCGACCAGTTTGAAGGCGACGCTATGGCGCGGCGCATGTCGACTATTTTCCTCATCTTCATGATTGTGCCAATTATTGCGCCGACAATTGGCCAGTTGGTGCTTATGTTGGCCGGCTGGCGGATGATTTTTGACCTGATGGCCTTCATGGCCATCGTAGCCGCTATCTGGGTCTATCTGCGCTTACCCGAGACGTTAGCACCCGAAAATGTCATCCCCATTCAGCCAAAGGCGCTGGCAAAAGCATGGAAAGTCGTTGTCCTGAACCGCAACGCGGCAGGTTATATGATTGGCGCCGGTGTCACGCAGGGTGCCTTGTTCGGCTATCTCAACAGCTCCCAGCAGATGTTTGATAAGGTATTCAACGCCGCCCATTTCTTCACTATTGGCTTTGCAATCATCGCCATCGGTATAGCGGTGTCCAACTTCACCAATTCACGGATCGTCGAACGTTTTGGCGCGCGCCGTGTGTCGCAGACGGCGTTACTGACGTTTATCGCAATGGGCGCGTTGCAATTGCTAGCAGCACGCTTTGCACCAACATCCTTGCCTATCTTCCTCATCTTGTTGACCGGTAATATGGCGATGGTTGGTTTTATCGGTTCCAACTTCTCGTCCATTGCAATGTCACCCTTTGGCCATGTCGCAGGGGCAGCTTCGTCCTTCCAAACCTTCGTCCGCACGGTGCTTGCGGCCACCCTAGGCGCCACCATCGGACAACAGTTTGATGGCACGGTCTATCCGGTTGCGCTCGGCTTTCTGTGCTGTGGCCTGGTGGCACTAGGCCTTGTCTTGTGGTGTGAAAAAGGGAAGCTATTTACACGCCCCGGAACAACACAGCCCTTACCTTCCAACCCGCACAATTAGCCCAAAGAAAAGGGGCGCCGAAGCACCCCTGTCCTTTTGTTATTTGGCGGCTATTTCAAAAAATTGCTGCCAAGCTACTTTTGAGCGGCGCAGGTTACGCGATACCCCGGCCAACATGGCTCCGGCGGCGGCTGTATAAGAAATATACGACCAAGCCGATTGTTGTCCATCCTAGGAACATGAGCTCTGTGTAACCTGAAAGTTGGAAAAACAGGAACACGCAACCCACCGCGGCCAGGGGGCAAACCAGAAAATACAACGGTGTGCGGAAAGGCCGTGGACGGTCGGGATTGGTCCGACGCAAAATCATGACACCTACAGCAACGGTAAAGAATGCGAACAAGGTACCCGAGTTTGAAATATCTGCCAGCTTGCCAACTGGAAAAAGCGCCGCAAATAATGCCACGAATACACCGGTGCACAAGGTTACCACATGCGGCGTTCCATATTTCGGATGAAGTTTGGAAAACACATCGGGCAACAATCCATCACGAGCCATCACAAAAAAGATGCGGGTTTGACCGAACATCATCATCAAGATGACCGAAGGCAATGCCACAGCAGCTGCGATAGCTACCAATTTGCCAGCCCAGCCGTGGCCTATTTCATTAAGAACGAATGCCAAGGCTTCCTTCGATTGTGACAACTCACCACCAGGCTGAGCCCCAACAGCGCCTGTAGCACCGGCGGCTACAAGCATGTAAATGATGGTGCAAATCGCCAGCGAGCCGATCAAGCCGATCGGGATATTCCGCTGCGGATTGATTGTTTCTTCTGCTGCTGTCGAAACGGCGTCGAAACCAACATAAGCGAAGAATATAGAGGCAGCCGCTGCTGCAACGCCGACCGTGACCATGTTATTCGTAATCGGATCGACCACTTCCTTCGCAAAAAACCCGTTCGGGCTAAATGGCTGGAAGTTTTCTGCGTTCATCGCTGGCAACGCCAAGACAAGAAAGAGCATAAGAGCCGATACCTTGATGGCGACCAAGATTGCATTAAAGCGCGCGCTTTCTTTGGTTCCAATCAACAAAAGCGCCATACACAGCAAAGCGATAAGCATAGCAGGAACGTTGATAATGCCAGGATTCGGGTCAAATGGTCCCGCAACGAAGTTATTGCCGACCTCTATCGCAAAGATGTTTTCGACAAGCCCGACCATATAACCAGACCAGCCAACCGAAACCGCAGAGGCCGCAATGGCATATTCAAGAACGAGCGCCCAGCCCACAATCCATGCGATAATTTCGCCGAAAGTCGCGTAGCTATATGTGTAAGCCGACCCTGAAACTGGCACCATAGACGCCAATTCGGAATAGCATAATGCCGCCAGTCCGCACACCACGGCAGCAATAACAAAGCTGATCATCATGGCGGGGCCAGCCTTATTTGCGGCCTCCGCGGTCAAAACAAAAATGCCGGTACCAATGATGGCACCAATACCCAGCATGGTAAGCTGAAAAGCTCCCAGCGTTCGCGTGAGCGATTTTTTCTCAGCCGTGGCCAAGATCGCATCAAGCGGCTTCACGCGCCCGAATATCATACTCATCTCCCAAAAAATTATAGCTCTGAAGCCGAACTAAACACTCCGTGCATTAGCGCAACTTAATTTCACCGCATAAGCATGGGGCCGAGCGGTTTTCCACCAAAAATATGGATGTGCAGGTGCGGAACCTCTTGATGCGCGTCCAGTCCGATGTTGGCGAGCAAGCGATATCCTGGCTCGACGAGCCCTAATTCCCGCCCAACATGCCCAACCGCGCGGACAAAGCCGGCTATTTCAACATCGCTGGCTTTGGCGCTGAAATCGTCCCAACTGACATAAGCACCTTTGGGAATTACTAACACATGGACCGGAGCTTGCGGGTTAATGTCGTAAAACGCCAAGGCCCATTCGTCCTCAAACACCTTGCGGCATGGGATCTCGCCACGCAGGATTTTGGCGAAGATGTTTTGGTTGTCATATTCGCGGGTCGGATCAATCGGCATATGTCACTCCTTGGCTTATGTCCGTGACGCTTTTTCGACCAAACCAGACACCCCTTCTCTGCGATCCAGTTCAGCGAGCACATCGTCTAGCGTTACGCCTACATCGCGCAGCAATATCAATAGGTGAAAAACAAGATCCGCCGCTTCAGCAGTGACATTCGCGGCGTCACCCGACAGCGCGGCGATGATGGTCTCGGTCGCTTCTTCGCCGACCTTTTGCGCGATTTTGCCGCGGCCTTTGGCGTATAAAGATGCGACATAGCTGCTTTCAGGGGCAGCGTCCGCGCGCTGGGCAATGGTTTGTTCGAGTCTTGTAAGTGTATCGCGCATCAAATATCTTTCTGTAAGGCGACGACCATGGCTTTATCCTCTGCCGGGATCAAACCTTCGAGCACACGCCAGAAGCCTGTAACGGATTCCTGCCCAGCTGCCGCATAAGCCGTGGCCAGACTATTGCGCAATGCATCAAACAATTGCGCCTCGAACTGAATACCCTCGGGCGTAAGGCGCAAGAGTTTCTGACGCCGGTCGAGATCACCGGCTCGCGTTTCCACAAGCCCACGGTCACTCAAATCGGTGAGAACGCGGCCAAGCGATTGTTTGGTTATCGCAAGAATTTTAAGCAACGCGCTAATCGGCAGATCAGGTTGGCGTGCGATGAAATAAAGCGCGCGATGATGCGCACGGCCAAGGCCATGTTCCGCCAGCCCTTCGTCAATTGCGCGGGTAAGCCGCGTATATCCAAAAAACAAAAGCTCAACCCCGCGCCGTACTTCATTTTCACGAAGGAACAGAGGCGATGCAGTCGGCGAGACAGAAATAGAAGATGGGACAGCCATATTGACGTATCTTGGCCTAGCCCATAGGACAGTGCAAGACCCTAATGAACGAGAGCATCGATGAACGCTGGCGCATTTCCTTTTGAGGCAAACCCAAATCCGGTCGATCCTGGCGAACGCGCAGCGCGGCTCATCGACCCCGGTTTTGGACGGGTGTTCACGGACCATATGGTGACGATCCGTTATTCGGACGACAAGGGCTGGCATGACGCGAAGGTCGGACCGCGCGGCCCTCTTACGCTCGACCCTGCGACGGCCGTTTTGCATTATGCGCAAGAGATTTTTGAGGGGCTAAAGGCCTATCGCCTTGCCGACGGCGGGATGGCCCTGTTCCGTCCCGAACAAAACGCCCGCCGGTTTCAACGCTCGGCAAAGCGCTTGGCCATGCCCGAATTGCCGGAAGAAATGTTCCTGCAAGCATGCAAGCAATTGGTTGAGGTTGATAAGGACTGGTTCCCCCCCGTCGAAGGTGGTTCGATATATCTGCGCCCATTCATGATCGCGAGCGAAGTGTTTTTAGGCGTGAAGCCATCTGCAGAATATCTGTTCATGGTCATTGCGTCTGCTGCGGGTAATTATTTCAAGAGCGGCGCACCGGCAATTTCAATCTGGGTGTCTGAACAATATACACGCGCAGCGCCGGGCGGAACGGGCGCAGCCAAATGCGGCGGCAATTATGCGGCAAGCCTCGTGGCACAGTCAGAAGCCATTAAGCAAGGCTGCGACCAGGTCGTGTTTCTTGACGCCAGGGAACATCGTTGGGTTGAGGAACTGGGCGGCATGAACCTGTTTTTCCTATTCGATGACGGGTCCATCCTCACGCCGCCAGTCGACGGCACAATATTGGAAGGCATCACACGTGATTCTGTTCTGACTTTGGCGCGCGAACAAGGGCTGAACGTGCGTGAAGAGCGTTACGCCATCGACCAATGGCAGGCCGATGCGGAATCGGGGCGCCTGCTTGAAACCTTTGCCTGTGGAACGGCTGCCGTCGTCACGCCCGTTGGAAAAGTGCAATCCGCAACAGGAAGTTTTTCCATTGGCGCTGGCGGTGCTGGGCAGATGACCCAACAAATTCGGTCAAAACTTGTGGATATTCAACGCGGAATTGTCGCAGATAGCCATGGCTGGGTCCAGCGCATCGATTAAGCAGTTGCGCAATAAAATTACCACGATATAAGCCGCCCGCATCGGCCAGATTACTGGCATGCTGGGGCGTCGCCAAGCGGTAAGGCAGCGGCTTTTGATGCCGCCATTCGCAGGTTCGATCCCTGCCGCCCCAGCCATTTTTGCAAAAATTGCACATATGTTGCTTTCAGTAAAAATGCATAGGTATGTAAAAACGAAAATGTATATATATGTAAAAAATTGTAAATATTTTTACCCTATCTAGTAAATAAGTAATATATCGTTAGATACATCTCATTGTCGTATTTTCGGCGGTTTGCTAAAGGGTGGACCCAGAATGAGAGTATTTATTGCCGACAACGATACAGAAGTTGTCGATTATTTAAAACAGATAGTCAAAGACCTTGGCCATGATGCCGTTGGTTGTACCGACAGCAAGACCTTTACCGAAATATTGCTGCGCGAAGTATTTGACCTCGTGATTTTGGATTGGAACATTCGTGCAGCAGACGAAATCTCCCTGCTTGAATGGATGAACAAAACTTTAGTTACACGGCCACCCGTCATTATGATGGCAAACCGTTCTGCTAAGCGGGATATTGCCGACGCCTTAAATGCCGGTGCTGATGATTACATTACGAAACCAGAAAGCCGTAATATCATTGCAGCGCGGGTAAACGCTTTGCTGCGCGGCAATGCAGCATGTGGCGCATTTGATACGGAGGTCACCTATGGCGCCTATAAGATGAACCGCCTGGAACAGAGCGTTAGTATCCACGGACAGACCGTCATATTGACCGCCAAAGAATTTGAGCTGGCGGAGATGTTTTTCAAAAACACAGACCGCACCCTGTCGCGCCATTATATTATGCAAACTATTTGGCGCACGACGGCAACGCTCGCGACACGCACGTTAGACATGCACATTTCCAGAGTGCGAGCGAAGTTAGCTTTGCAGCCGGAAAACGGCTTCCGGATTTTCACGGTTTTCGGTTACGGTTACCGACTTGAATCTGCGTATTAAGAAATAAAACGCGATCGTTACAAAAAGGCTGCTTTAAGCAGCCTTTTTTGCACGCTCGGTCATTTCCTGATTCAACATTTCGGCCAAAAGAAATGCCAGTTCTAGCGATTGCGCCGCGTTCAACCGCGGATCGCAATGTGTATGGTACCGATCGGCCAACCCTTCGTCCGTTACGGCCACGGCACCGCCGGTACACTCGGTCACATTCTGACCGGTCATTTCGATATGGATGCCACCGCCAAAGGTGCCCTCTGCGCGGTGCACAGCGAAGAATCCGCGTACTTCGGCCAAGATTCGCTCAAACGGACGCGTTTTATAACCGCTGGCTGATTTAACGACATTGCCATGCATCGGGTCACAAGACCAGATCACTGGATGTCCTTCACGTTGCACGGCGCGTACCAATGTCGGGAGGCCTGTCTCTACTTTGTCATAACCGTAACGCGAGATCAAAGTGATCCGCCCCGCCTCCCGCGCTGGGTTCAACGTATCAAGCATCCGCAACAATGCATCGGGTTCCAAGCTTGGGCCACATTTTACGCCGATGGGATTACCGATACCGCGCAAAAATTCGACATGGGCCGAGCCTTCGAACCGTGTCCGATCGCCAATCCACAAGAAATGCGCTGACGTGTCATACCAACCGCCGGTCAGGCTGTCCTGACGCGTCATCGCTTGCTCATAGGGCAACAATAACGCTTCATGGCTTGTGTAGAAGCTTGTTCCCTTGATTTGCGGCACAGTCTCCGGCGTAATGCCGCAGGCTTCCATAAAAGCCAGCGCCTCGCTGATACGATCTGCCGTTTCTTTATATTTTTGTGCCCATGGCGAACGGCCCATATAATCATGCGTCCAGGCATTGACCTGCTGCAGATTGGCATAACCACCGCTGGAAAAGGCGCGCAGAAGGTTCAATGTTGATGCAGCTTGACTATACGCGCGGATCATACGCGCCGGATCTGGCTCGCGTCCTTCGGCAACAAATTCAATATCGTTAATGATGTCCCCGAAATAGCTTGGCAGCTCAACACCGTTTATGGTTTCGGTCGGTGTGGAGCGTGGCTTGGCAAATTGGCCCGCCATCCGTCCAAGTTTGACCACGGGTAGCTTACCTGCGAAAGTCAGCACTACCGCCATTTGCAAGATCACACGGAAGGTATCCCGAATGTTATTCGGGTGAAACTCGGCAAAGCTTTCGGCGCAGTCCCCACCTTGAAGCAAGAACGCCTTACCTTCGGCTACTTTCGCGAGATCGGCCGTAAGGTTGCGGGCTTCGCCTGCAAAAACCAGGGGCGGATAATTACGCAACGTATTTTCAGTGGCCGATAAAGCAGCAGCATCCTTGTACGCAGGCATGTGAATGCCCGTTGCGTCTCTCCAGCTTTCAGGCGTCCAACTCGTCGCCATGGGTCATGCTCCAACAATAATCGAATGAATTTTGCGTCCTTTAGGCGCAATATGTTGCCGGTAGCAAGTGTTAGCGCCGAATTTCCGCTGGTTTCGCAAAATGCAACACAGACAGCATCATTTGCCACATTTTTAACCAAATTGCCTGTTGGCAAATGACTGGAAAGGCGTCTATGTGGCCGCTGAATCGCCCCTATCGTGCTCCAAATTGCTGGACGCGGTTGGAGTGATAAGATTTCGACGGTATTGCGCGGTTCAGTTCCGCGACGCAAAAAGGGCAAGTTATGTCGACAGTCAAAAAAACAAAAGCCACCGGTAAAAAGCCGGTAAAGGCCCCAAAAACTCGCGTTGCAGCCGCAGCAAAAGCGGATAAAGCGACGTCAGGCGGTATAGCCGCGGAAAATCTGGACGTTGAGAATAACAGCCAAGCGCCAGGCGTTCGCCGGCGGGACTTCATCCACATTGCAACCGTCAGCTTCGCTGGCGTAGGCGCGGCCGCCGTTGCAATGCCTTTGGTATCGCAAATGAGCGCAAGCGCTGACGTGTTGGCCTTGGCATCTATCGAAGTCGACGTAGCCGCCATTCAGCCTGGTCAGTCGATCAAGACCAGCTGGCGCAAACAACCCGTTTTCATCCGCAATTTGACAGCTGCCGAAATCGAAGCTGCTAACAAGGTTGATGTTGGCGGGTTGCGTGACCCGCAAACGCTGGCCGAACGGACAAAGCCGGGTAAAGAAAACTGGCTTGTCACCCTTGGCGTCTGCACCCATTTGGGCTGCGTTCCTTTGGGCGCCGCCGCTGGCGAAGTTAAAGGTGAATATGGCGGCTATTTCTGCCCGTGCCATGGCTCACATTATGACACCGCCGCACGTATCCGGAAGGGCCCAGCCCCGACAAACCTCGTCGTTCCGGAATTCGCATTCATTTCTGACACAGTCGTAAAAATCGGTTGAGGAGCTAGAACGTAATGAGCTTCCCTTGGGCACAAGAGTATAAGCCGCAAGGCGCAGTAAGTAAGTGGGTCGATGAGCGACTGCCCTTGCCGCGCTTAGTCTACAATGCCGTGGGTGCCGGTTATCCGGTTCCGCGTAACCTCAATTATTTCTGGAACTTTGGTGTCCTTGCGGGCGTCGCTTTGGTTATCCAGATTGTAACTGGCATTGTGTTGGCCATGCATTATTATGCAAGCGTTGACGGTGCATTTAACAGCGTTGAGCACATCATGCGCGACGTAAACTCCGGCTGGTTCATCCGCTATGCCCATATGAACGGTGCGAGCTTCTTCTTCATCGTGGTGTACATTCACATTTTCCGGGGGCTTTTTTACGGTTCGTATAAAGCACCGCGCGAAATGATATGGCTCCTAGGCGTCACCATCTTCCTATTGATGATGGCAACCGCGTTCATGGGCTATGTTTTGCCATGGGGCCAAATGAGCTTCTGGGGCGCGCAGGTTATCACTGGCTTCTTCTCCGCCATTCCTGTGGTCGGCGAACCCTTGCGTCAGTTGCTCCTCGGCGGCTTTGCGCCTGACCAAGCTGCGCTAAACCGCTTCTTCTCGCTGCACTATTTAATGCCGTTCGTGATTGCAGGCGTCATCATCCTGCATATTTGGGCATTGCATATTCCAGGCTCGTCAAACCCAACTGGCGTCAGTGTTAAGGGCGAACAGGACACCGTTCCTTTCCACCCATATTACACCGCGAAGGACGGCTTTGGCTTAGGGGTCTTCTTGATCCTTTTTGTTGCCGTAACTTTCTTTGCGCCGAATATGTTGGGTCATCCAGACAATTACATTCCGGCTAACCCGCTTTCGACGCCAGCGCATATCGTGCCTGAATGGTATTTCTTGCCATTCTACGCAATTTTGAAAGCGTTCACCGTCGATTTCAGCATCCCATTCACGGGCATCATCATCATTGAAGCCAAGTTAATGGGCGTGCTTGCGATGTTTGGTTCGATCTTGCTGTTGTTCTTCCTGCCATGGCTGGACACATCACCAGTGCGTTCGGGTCATTATCGTCCGCTGTTCCGCAAATTCTTCTGGTTCGGGCTTATCCCAAGCCTGGCTTTGTTGACCTATTGCGGCGGAAAACCGCCTTATGCGCAGTGGGTTATTCTCAGCCAGATTGCGGCAGCCTATTATTTCGCCCATTTCTTGATCATCTTGCCAATCGTTTCGCGCATTGAACGGCCGCTTCCGCTGCCAAATTCAATCACCGAAGCTGTCACCGGCAAACCGCTTGAAACAGCGGCTGCGTAAAACAGGGAAAGCAGTATCATGGTTCGTTTAGTTGCTTTTTTAGTAGGCCTGTTTTTCAGCGGCATGCTTTTGCTCGGTCTTGGGGATACCGTTATCAAGGCCATTCAGGAACCTGAGCAGCCCACGGCTGAGCATGAGTTTCATGAAACGCCCGTTGCCGTCAGCTTTGCGCATGATGGGCCGTTCGGTAAGTTTGACCGTGGCCAATTACAGCGCGGATTGAAGGTATATTCCGAAGTCTGCGCAGCCTGCCATAGCTTGAAGCTTGTTGCCTTCCGTGATTTCGCGGCATTGGGTTACAACGAAGACCAAGTTAAGGCACTCGCCAAGGCGTGGAAAACCGAAGTGCCGAGCGTCAACCCTGAAACGGGTGAAGCGGCCTCGCGGCCTGCCATTCCTGCCGATAAAATTCCTTCGCCATTTGCGAATGAAGTCGCGGCACGTGCAGCCAACAATAATGCGCTTCCACCAGACCTTTCACTGATAACCAAGGCGCGTCCTGATGGCACCGCTTATGTATACTCATTGTTGATGGGCTATCGCGATCAAGCGGGTTACAAGAACGCCGAAGGCAAAGAGCTGCTGAAGGAATTCCCTGACGCTGCGACGCCCGCTGGCTTGCACTTCAACCCATGGTTTGCAAACCTGAACATTGCGATGGCTAGCCCGATTTCCGGTGACGATCTGGTTACCTATGATGATGGT
>Ga0164292_10005425_pt1 | contig 10443 bp, 8 predicted proteins | sample GEODES117metaG_FD_111486 | JGI IMG/M metagenome (GOLD analysis project Ga0164292, IMG submission 111486) | Eutrophic lake water microbial communities from Lake Mendota, Wisconsin, USA - GEODES117 metaG | ecosystem: Environmental > Aquatic > Freshwater > Lake | place: USA: Lake Mendota, Wisconsin... | reverse complement strand
TGCAATCAGATCGCCGATGCGCAGGCGCGGGTTCAGGGCTGCCATCGGGTCCTGGAACACCACCTGCACCCGGCGGCGCAGCGCCTTGCGCCCGGCGGCGTCCAGATGGGCTATTTCCTGCCCGGCAATCTCGATCCGGCCCTGATGCGGCACAAGGCCCACCATGGCGCGGGCGATGGTGGATTTGCCGCAACCGCTTTCGCCGACCAGCGCAAAGGTCTCGCCGCGCCTGATGTCGAAGGTGACATGCTCTACCGCATGCACATGATGTGTGACCCGCCCCAGCACCCCGCCCTTCAGGTCAAAGCGCACCTGCACATCGTCCAGCCGGGCGATGACCTCGGCAGACGGCACTTGCGCGGGCCGCTCGCCCCGGCCCATGCGCGGCACGGCAGCCAGCAGATCGCGCGTATAGGCGGCGCGGGGGCGGGCGAAGATTTCGGCCACGGCCCCCTCTTCCACCGCGCGGCCGTCGCGCATGACGATCACGCGGTCAGCCATTTCGGCGACGACGCCCATGTCATGGGTGATCAGGATGATTGCCGTACCCAGATCGCGCTGCAGATCGCGCAGCAGGTCCAGCACCTCGCGCTGTACGGTCACGTCCAGCGCTGTTGTCGGCTCATCCGCAATCAGCACCTCGGGGCGCAGGGCCAGCGCCATGGCAATCATCACGCGCTGGCGCATGCCGCCCGACAACTCATGCGGATACTGGTCCAGCCGCCGTTCCGGCTGCGACAGGCGGACCTGACGCAGCGCCTCCAGCGCGCGGACCCGCGCCTGGCTGCGCGAGACCGTCTCATGCGCGCGGATCGCCTCGATCAGTTGCAGACCCACGGTCAGCACCGGGTTGAGCGAGGTCATCGGTTCCTGGAAGATCATCGCAATCCGGTCGCCACGCACGCGGCGCATGGCGGCTTCGGGCAGGCGGGCCAGATCAGTGTCGCCCAGCCGCACCGACCCGCCGGTGATCCGCACTGCAGGCGGCGGCAGCAGGCCCATGATCGCCAGCGAGGTGATGGATTTGCCCGACCCGCTTTCCCCGGCAATGGCCAGCGTTTCGCCGCGCCGCAGGGTAAAGGACAGGTCCTGCACCAGCGGCTTCAGCCCGGCCTCGGTGTTCACCGAGACGCACAGGTCAGCAACCGTCAGGACCGGGGGGGCATCCGGGGCCGGTGCGGCCCCGGACAGGGGTTCGGCCAGCGTCATTCGAAGACGCAGCGCGGGAAGTAGAAGCTGACGACCCAGTTCGGCATGTCGACAATCTCGGAAATCCGCAGATCGCCGCAGGTCGACACCAGCATATAGGCATCCACCGCTGCCATGCCGCGCTGCGCGCAAAGCAGGTCGATCATGCTGGCCACCGCATCGCGGCTGGCTGCCATCAGGTCTGGCCCGATGCCGGTCGTCACCTCATACCCCTTGGCATCCAGATGCCGGGTGACCGGCCCCGGCGTGGTAAAGCGCGGGGTCTTCAGATTCGCGCCCTTCACCAGATCAAGGGTCAGCACCACATCCATCGGGCTTTCGATGGCTGTGCCGCAGACCTCGCCATCGCCCTGCGCCGCATGGGTATCGCCCACGCTGAACAGGGCACCCGGAACCTCGACCGGCAGATACAGCGTAACGCCCGAGGTCAGGTCGCGGATGTCAAGGTTGCCGCCCACCCGGCGCGGCGGCACGACCGAGTGCAGCCCCGCTTCAGCCAAAGCGTTGCCGATGGTGCCCGCAAAGGGCTTCAGCGGCACGTGGCCTTCCTTGCCCCAGGCGGCAGGTGCCATCTGGTTCGCGTCATAGGACCAGATGTGCAGCGCGGGGTCGGTAAACTGATCGGCCAGCAGCCCGAAGCCCGGGATGTTCGCCGTCCAGCCAAAGCCTTTGCCACCATGCACCTGCGGGGCGAAGCTGTCGATTGTCACCTTGATCGCATCACCGGGCTGCGCGCCTTCGACATAGATCGGCCCGGACACCGGGTTGATCCTGCCAAAGTCAAGCGCCGTCACATCTGCCAGAGTGGACGACGGGCCAAGCTGGCCCGCCGAGGAATCATGGCAGTGAAACAGGATCGTCGCACCGGGTTCGACCCGTTCGGCCGGGACACGTGAATTGTCCCAGCCGAAATGGTGCTGCGCCCCGTGGATCGTGTAGTCGCAGGCTTTGCACATGGCCTTACTCGGTCACGAAGACATAGTCGTAGTTGACCGGGATCGAAACGGGATCGACGTAAAGCGCATCCTCGCCGCCCATGCGGGGCGACTTCATCGTATAGCGTTCTTCGTTGAAGACCGGCACCCAGGGGGCCTGTTCCATCACGCCAATGTAGACATCCGACCACAGCGCCATGCGATCCGCCACCTTGGCGGGGTCCGCCATGCTGTCAGCCTCGGTCGCCTTGGCATCAAGCGCCGCATCGCAGAACTTGGACCAGTTCCAGCCGCCCTCAACCGCCCCGGCGCAGCCCAGGATCGGGCCGTAGAAGTTGGACGGATCGGGGAAGTCCGCGATCCAGGCCATGCCGCCCGACCAGATCATCGGCGCGGTGCCCGCCCCGCCCGCCTCGATCACATTGGCCTGGGCCAGGCTTTGGATATTGGCCTTGATGCCGATGGCCGCCAGATCCTGCTGGATCGCCTGGGCGATGCGCGGGTTCGGATCGGTGTTCATGACGTAAAGATCGGTCTCGAACCCGTCCGCCACGCCAGCCTCTGCCAGCAGCGCCTTTGCGCCTTCGACGTCATAGGCATAGCCCGCATAACCTGCGGTATAGCCCGGCATTGACGGCGGCAGCGGCTGCGTGGCCGGCACGGCGCGGCCGTTGATGATCTGCACGATCCGGTCCTTGTTGATCGCCATGTTGACCGCCTTGCGGACTTCAACCTTGTCGAAGGGCGGGGTGGTGACGTTAAGCGTGATGTAACCGGTGTGCAGCTGGCCGCCGACCACTACGCGCTCGGCCTGGGCCGGGTCTGCCATGACTTCCTGGAACTTCGCGGGCGGAATGCCGTCGCCGGGGACGTCAACCTCGCCGTTCTGCAGGCGCAGCAGGGCCACGACAGGCTCCTGCCCCACTTCGAAGACGACCGAGTCAAGATAGGGCACGCCCGCACGCCAGTAGTCTGCGTTCTTCTCGAACACCAGGCGCTGGCCCAGCGTCCATTCCGCAAGCTTGTAGGCCCCGGTTCCGACCGGCTGCTTGCCGAAATCGTCGCCCGCCGCATCGACCGCCTCTTTCGGCACGACAGAGGCAAAGTTCAGCGCCATGACATGCAGGAAGGTGGCATCGGGCCGCGACAGAGTGATCTCGACCGTCAGCGGATCGATGACCTTCACGCCGGACAGTCCGGCGTCCCCGGCAGCGTCATAGCCGGCGATGGAGCCGAAGAATCCGGCACCCGGCGATTGCGTGGCGGGGTTGGTCACGCGGTCCAGCGAATATTTCACGTCGTCAGCCGTCATCTCGCGGCCGTTGTGGAATTTCACGCCGGGCCGCAGCTTGAAGGTATAGGTCAGTCCGTCTTCTGACAGGGCATAGCTTTCCGCCAGACCGGGGCGCAGCGTGGTGGTGCCCGGCACGTAGTCCATCATCCCGTCGAACAGCGACTTGATCATCGACCAGTTCTGCCAGTCATAGCCGATGGCGGGGTCCAGCGTCGCCACGTCATCCTTGTAGGTGACGGTGATCGACCCACCCGGTTTGGCGTTGGGATCGGGGGTATAGTCCTGCGCCATTGCGGGCAGGGCCAGCGTCAGCATCAGGGCGGTCGAAGCAAGAAGGCGTTTCATATCTCTCTCCTGTCAGGTTGGTTTCTTGGTGGTAAGCGTGGTGTCATCGCAGCTTGATCCGGGGATCAATCAGCGGGGTAATCAGATCGGCCAGCAGATTGCCCAGCACGATGGCACAGGCCGACACAAGCGTGACGCCCATGATGATGGGGATATCGACGCGCTGGATCGCCTGCCAGGCCAGCTGGCCGATGCCCGGCCAGCCGAAGACGGATTCAACCACCACGATCCCGCCCATGAACACGCCAATATCGATGCCAATCATCGCAATCACCGGCAGGATGGCATTGGGCAGGGCATGGCGCAGCACAACGCGGCTGCGGCCCAGCCCCTTGGCGCGGGCGGTGCGGATGTAATCGGCGCGCAGCACGTCGATCATCGACGAGCGCATCATCCGGCTGTACCAGCCCGACCCCAGCAGGCCCAGCGTCAGTGCGGGCAGCACCAGATGGGCAAAGGTGCCGTAGCCGCCGATGGGGAACCAGCCCAGCTTGACCGCGAAGACATAGAGCAGCAGCAGGCTGACCACGAATTGCGGGGCGGACACCGCCAAGAAAGAGCCGATCATCAGCGCCTGGTCGGCCAGACGGCCCCGTGTAAGGGCGGCCACGATGCCCATGGTGACGCCCAGCAGCAATTCGCAGAAAATCGCCGCGACCATCAACAGAAGCGTGGCCGGCAGGCGCGAGGCGATCAGTTCGGCGACTTCCGTCTTCTGCAGATAGCTGCGCCCCATGTCGCCCTGCACAAGCCCGCTCAGATAGCGCCAGTATTGCACCACGAAGGGCTGATCGAGGCCAAGCTGCTGGCGGATGTTTTCCACCGTCTGCGGCGTGGCCGATCGCCCGGCAATCTGGCGCACCGGATCTGCGGGCAGGATATAGAGCAGAAAGAAGGTGATGAAGCTGACCCCCAGCAGGATCAGTGCAGACTGGATCAGACGGCGCAGCAGATAGGCGGGCATATCAGACGCGCCCCCGCTGCATCGGGTCCAGCACGTCGCGCAGCGCATCACCCACCAGGTTGAAGGCCAGCGCCAGTAGCAGGATTGCGGCCCCCGGAATGAACACCAGCCAGGGGGCGGACTGAAAGTAGGTCTGGTTTTCGAAGATGATGTTGCCCCAGCTTGGCGTGGGCGGCTGCACCCCGACCCCCAGGAAGGACAGGGTCGCTTCCAGCAGAACGGTGGTGGAAATGCCCAGCGTGCCCCAGACGATGATCGTGGGCAGCAGATGTGGCAGGATGTGGCGGAACAGGATGCGCCCGGTGCCCGCACCCAGGGTCCGTTCGGCCGCAATGAATTCGCGCTGCGACAGGGCGGTGGTTTCGGTGTAGATCACCCGCGCCGTCTGCACCCAGTTCACCAGCGCAATCACCAGCGCGACGATCCACAGCGAGGGCTGGAAGATCGCTGCCAGGCAGATTGCCAGCAGCAGCGCCGGAAAGGCCATCATCAGGTCAGTGAAGCGCATCAGCACCGACCCGATCCAGCCCTGGAAATAGCCCGCCGTCAGCCCGACCAGCGTCCCGATGAGCAGGGCCAGACCATTGGCCACCACCCCGATGATCAGCGAGGTGCGCGCGCCATAAAGCATCCGCGAAAACAAATCACGCCCCAGGAGGTCGGTGCCCCAAAGGTAGGCCCCCCCCGGCGGCAAAGGCGCGCCTTCGATGGTCAGCCCGTCGAACATCTGCGCTTCCGGCGCAAAGGGCGCAATCCAGGGTGCCAGCAGCGCGCTGCCCGTAATTGCGGCGATCAGCACCAGCCCGAACAGCGCCAGCTTGCGCTGCAGCAGCCGTGCAAGGGCACCTTTCGGGCGGGTGTCAGCCGCGCTCGCGTCGGTCATCCTGCCCCCCCGCGGCTTGGGCCACGATCCGTTCGGCCGCGTCTTCAAGGCTGACGCGCCAGGCCATGGCGATCTGGCGCAACTGGTCATAGGCCTCGGCCTCGGTCCGGCTACGGGCGGCCAGCAGCGTTACGGCGCGCACAACGGTCTGCCGCCCGTCGAGCCTGCGGCGCAGGTCGGCCACTTCGGCGGCCAGCGCACAGCGCGCATCATGGGCGGCCCGCGCGATGAGCAGGGCCCCGTAGGCCCCGTTGTCGCCCACGGGTTTCAGCATCTGCGCATGCGCCCCGATCCCCAGCGACCATTCGATGCGCCCCGGCGCTTCTGACCCTATCAGCGCGATCATCGGCATCGGCGCTTCGCCCGGTTTCCAGGGAAACTGCGCGTCATGCCCCATGTCGGCATCGAAAAAGACGAAATCGGCCGCCATGGCCTCGGGTTCCAGGTCCGGCCAGTGGACCAGAACTTCCAGTCCGATGGCGGTCAACTGCCGCGTCAGCGCCTGCACGGTCGGGTGTGGCCGGTGCAGGATAACGGCGCGCGCGCCGCCAAGGTTCTGGATGCGCACCTGGCGCTTCATGACACCACCCTCAGCACCGGGGCAGAGGCTGCCCGCATCTCGGGCCGCCGTGCGGTCAGATAGGGGTCGCCCGCCACCTGGCCACAGCGGGCCACCACCTTGAACGCACCGTCCCTGACCTGGGCAATCAGTGCCGGCAGGGTGGTGTGATGCGTCTGCGCGTCAATGCTGCTGCGGCGTCCCGCCAGCAGGGTCGCAAGACTTTCCGCTTCGGCCCCGGGGCGGTGCGCCAGCAACCCCGCCAGGCCCTGCACAGCCCGCCAGGCGGCCGCCTCGTGCGAACTGCCGAACTGTCCCGATCCGGGCCAGCCGGTTTCGCCCTGAAAATAGGGGCCGGCCGCGATCAACCCCTCGGCGGCGGCACCAAGGGCCGGAAGCTCGCATTCCGTCATGTTGCACGACAGCACCGGGCAGCGGTCCGGGGCAAAGGCCGGGTCCTGCGCCGCAAGCTCTGCAAGCACGGCAAGGAAGCGGTAGGACGACGGGCCGATCAGCGAGTTCAGGATGAAATCTGGCCGGGTTACCCGGATTTCCTCGATCATCCGCCCGATTTCCAGCGACCCGATAGGCAGATAGCGCTCGCCCAGCACTGTTCCGCCCGCCGCCCTGATCGTCTCGCGCGCAAGCCGGTTCATCTCCCAGCCCCAGATATAGTTCGATCCGGTCAGATAGGCCCGCCGCCCGTAGACCGGCATTGCCCAATCCAGCAGCGGCAGCAGATGCTGGTTCGGGCAGGCATGGGTGTAGACCACATGATCGGACGCTTCGAACCCTTCATAGGGCACGGCATACCACAGCGTCCCGCCGGCCTTTTCCAGCGTCGGGATCACCTCTTTGCGGCTCCACGAGGTCACGCAGCCGATCACGTGACGCGCGGATGTGGCGTGCAGGATCTCGTCGCACAGCGGCGCATAAAGGTCGATGTTGCCGCCCGGATCGCGTTCCACCGGCACGAAGGTGATGTCGCAGCCGGGGTCGGCATTCACCTCGGCCACCGCCGCCAGCGCGCCGCTGCGGCAGGCCTGCGCGATCAGCGCATAGCTGCCTGTCCGCGAGTAAAGCAGCCCCAGTTCGATCCGGCGTTTCATCCCAGCCCTTCAGAATACACAAAGCCCCGGCCCTGACCGCACCGAAGTGCAGGCAGAACACGAGGCCCGGATGCCGCCCGGCGTTCAGCCGGAATGTTGAGACCAGACGATGGCAACCCCTGCCCCGCAGGTCAAGCCCCGACGCTGCCGGGCCGGGCGGTCGCGCGACCCGGCGTGTTTCGCTGACATTCAATGCAAACAATGCGCAGAGTTGCACAGATATCAGGCGGTTCTGGCGGCAGACAAAGCCGAATCAACGGCGGCCAGCGCCTTGGTCTGCCCCCGGTACCGGGATGTCGCCAAACCTGGCGATGGTCCAGTCACTGGCATAGGTATCGGTGCGGAACGATCCCGGCCGGGGCAAGCCGATGTCGAAACTCTTGCCCACCACTGCCGTCCACAGCAGACTGGCCAGAAGGCTCAGCACCCGGTGATGCCGCCCCGTCAGCCCGAACTGATAGCCCAGCACCCCCATCCCGATGCTGCTGAGCGCCAGCAGCAGCCAGATCAGCTGTGACGGCATCGCATAGGCCATGCAAAAGCGCATGGCGGTTGTCATGTCGAAGGTGTGGTTGACCGCGTTCATCAGAGATGTCGCAACAGGGCCGGGCGCATCGCGCACCAGCGCCGTGACATGCCCCCAGATTTCGGTCTGCATCGCAGCGGTCCGCGCCACGCTTTCAGCGATCACGGGCGAATTCCGGTCGGCATGGACGAAGACAATGCGCTCGGCGGTGTAGTCTTCCAGGATGCGGGCGATGGCGGCGGCCTGCGGGCTGTCGATGGCCCTGGCCTGCAGCCAGGAGGTGCCGATGGCATTGGCCTCTTCCAGCGAGGCAAGGCGGCGCTCGCTGTGAAGCGTGGTGGCGATGGACAGATTGAACGCCAGCACGAAGGCAAGCAGACCCAGAATGCTGCCGATGACCACCCCGACCCCTTCGCCCGCCTTTTCTATCAGGCCGGCGCGGTGTTGCCCCAAGAGAAACCCGGCCTCGCGCGCCAAGTTAATTTGTGCACCAAGGGCCAGAGCGGCAAAGGCCAGAAGGCTTTAGGCGGCAACGTCGGAAAAGATGGTCATGGCGTCTTCCCCGATACCGGGCCATCCGGCCCGGGCAGTTCCCAGATATCCGCGCCAGTCAATGACGGGCGGGCGGTAAGCCTGGCAGCGGCATCCCGGCCATTCCGGCGTCTTCGATGGCGTATCTCGCCTGGCCGGCACGCGTAAGTCCAGCCCGAAGACCGACCAAAGTCCTGTGGACAGACACATTCGGGAAGCGTTCTATGCAGCAGGAAGCGGCAAAGACCGCTCTGCACGGATGCACTGTAAGGGAGGAAACGATGCTCGATACGACACCCGCAACGGCGGTAACGCAGGTCTTGACCGATCTGAACACGGCCCTGTCCAAGGCCGACCCTGCGGCGGCGGCGGCCCTGTTCGAGACGGAGGGCTGCTGGCGCGATCTGGCCAGCCTGACCTGGAACATCAAAACCATGGAAGGCCCCGATGAAATCGCCGCCATGCTTACGGCACAGATGGCACAGATCAAGCCGCGCGGATTCACCATCACCCCCGGTGAACTGGCCGAAGACGCCGGCAGCTTTCAGCAGGCCTGGATCGATTTCGAAACCGAAACCGGGCGCGGGCATGGCCATATCCGCATCCGCGACGGCAAGATCTGGACGCTGCTGACCACGCTGAAAGAGTTGAAGGGCCACGAGGAACGCAAGGGCACCACCCGCCCGATGGGGGCCGAGCACGGAGTGGAACAGGGGCGCAAATCCTGGGCCGAGACGCGCGCCGAAGAAACGGCGCAGCTGGGATATGACGTGCAGCCCGAAGTGCTGATCATCGGCGGCGGCCAGGGCGGCATCGCGCTGGGCGCGCGGCTGCGCCAGCTGGGCGTGCCCGCGATCATCATTGAAAAGAACGAACGCCCCGGCGACAGCTGGCGCAATCGCTACAAGTCGCTCTGCCTGCATGACCCGGTCTGGTACGACCACCTGCCCTATCTGCCCTTCCCCGCCAACTGGCCGGTCTTTGCGCCCAAGGACAAGATCGGCGACTGGCTCGAGATGTATACGCGGGTGATGGAGCTGAACTACTGGTCCTCCACCACCGCCACCTCGGCCAAATACGACGAGGTGAAGAAGGAATGGCAGGTGCATGTCACCCGCGACGGCAAGGATGTGGTCCTGCGCCCGAAACAGCTGGTGCTGGCCACCGGCATGTCGGCCAAGGCGAACTGGCCCAAGTTCCCGGGGCAGGACATCTTCAAGGGCGAACAGCAGCATTCCAGCACCCACCCCGGCCCCGATGCCTACAAGGGCAAGAAGGTGGTCGTCATCGGCTCCAACAACTCGTCGCACGACATTTGTGCAGCACTTTGGGAAGCGGGCGCGGATGTGACCATGGTGCAGCGGTCGTCCACCCATATCGTGCGGTCGGAACCCTTGATGAAGCACGGGCTTGGGTCGCTGTACTCGGAAGAGGCGGTTGCGGCGGGGGTGACCACCGACAAGGCCGACCTGATCTTTGCGTCCATCCCCTATCGCCTGCTGCCGTCGTTCCAGAAGCCGATCTATGACACGATCAAGGCCGAGGATGCCGCGTTCTATGCAGCCCTCGCCAAGGCCGGCTTCATGCTGGACTGGGGCGATGACGGCACCGGGTTGTTCATGAAATACCTGCGCCGCGGCTCGGGCTATTACATCGATGTGGGCGCAAGCCAGCTGATCATCGACGGCAAGATCAAGCTGAAGTCGGGGTCCGACGTGGATCATCTGACCGAAACGTCCGTTGTGCTGAAGGACGGCACCGAACTTCCGGCCGATCTGGTGGTCTATGCCACAGGCTATGGTTCCATGAACGGCTGGGCGGCAGATCTGATCAGCCAGGAGGTTGCCGACAAGGTGGGCAAGTGCTGGGGCCTGGGGTCAGACACCACCAAGGACCCCGGTCCCTGGGAAGGCGAGCAGCGCAACATGTGGAAACCCACCGCGCAGGAAGGACTGTGGTTCCACGGCGGCAACCTGCACCAGTCGCGCCACTATTCGCAATTCCTGGCGCTGCAGCTGAAGGCACGGCAGGTTGGCCTGCCAACGCCGGTCTATGGCCGGGGTGCGGTGCATCATCTGAAGTGAGGGG
>Ga0164292_10005424_pt1 | contig 10443 bp, 7 predicted proteins | sample GEODES117metaG_FD_111486 | JGI IMG/M metagenome (GOLD analysis project Ga0164292, IMG submission 111486) | Eutrophic lake water microbial communities from Lake Mendota, Wisconsin, USA - GEODES117 metaG | ecosystem: Environmental > Aquatic > Freshwater > Lake | place: USA: Lake Mendota, Wisconsin... | reverse complement strand
GCGGGGGCGAGGAAGGCTCACCTTCCGCGAAGCTGGACAGCTGCCGCACCTTGGCGGAGACCGCGGAGGCCGTCTCGTGTTCGGCTCTGCCCCGTCTGCTGAAGGCATCGGTGGCGTCGGCGGTGGACGCGGCCGCGGCGGCGGAACTGCCTGTGGCAGCCACCTGGGCGGCGCGGGCGGCCGCGGCCACGAACTCCGTCGCCGTCGCAGGACAGTCGAACGAGGCCAAGAGCGTTGCATCGCGGTCGAGCACGCGGGCCGACGGGACGTGGGCGACGGCCAGTTGGCGGGCGAGTTCGGCATGCTGGTCGACGTCGAGCCTCACCGGCTCGAAGCAGGCCGCGACCAAGGCCGCGACTTCGGGGCTGCCGAGCACGTCGGCTGCCGGGTCGGCCGCGGCGGCATCCCAGCTGGCTTCGAAGATCGCCAGCACCGGTTTGCCGCTCGCATTGCAGGCGGCTCGGGCGGCATCGAGGTCGGCGTGCCAGGCGACTTCGCCGCGTGCGGTCCCGACAACCACTGTCAGGGCGGCGGTCGCGGTGAGTGCCCGGCCCAGCGCGAGGAGCCAAGAACCCGGAAAGCTGGAACGGATGGGGCGGAACATCGCTTCGGCCTCACAGCAGGATCCGACCGGCCTCGGGGCGTCCCTGTCCCGAGATGACCGACCTTGTCACTTCTATCGGTTCAATGGGTCGCAGGAGTCGCGTCGAAAATGCCGGCCGTGCCCGATCGCGGCCCGTTCGCCTGCCGCGTGACCGTTTCCAGCGGTTTCGAGGCCGTGAAGCCGGTTGCGTCCCCTTCGCACCCCGCCCTGCTTGACAATCCTCGGCCGTGGTTCGATAATCCGGAACATCGGTGGCTGGCGTGCCGAAACCCCTCGATTCGTTGGGTTTCGAGGTCCCGGCCGCCCGGTTTTCGGTTTTCCGTCGCATCGTCTCGTTGGGGCGGGTTCCGGTTCAGGAGCCTCTGGTGGGCTGGCCGTTTTGGCCGTCTCCCAGGCTGGATGGCCGGCCCTTCGTTTCATCCCCAGCGGGCAGGTCGCGGAAGACCCCCTTCTGGTGGCTTTTTCTAGTGAGGGCGGAAGCCGCCCTCGGGAAGCCGCAGACGCGAGGAATCCGGTCGGGGTTCAAACCCTCCTGTTCCGCCCGTTGGGGCTCCCGGGGGGAATCAGAACCAATCCACAGGTGTTTGTTTTCCTGCCCGGCGGGCGGGTGGTCGCGGTCTGGCTGGGAGGCCATGCCGCCGCTTCGAAGGTGCACGGAGGGCGAGGAGTCTTCATGTCGAAACGCAGACGATCGCGGGGACGTTCCGGAGGGTACGGCGGCCAGGGTGGCCCCGGTGGTGCTCCGGGGCAGGGCCAGCAGGGCGGCTACGGTGGCAGGCGTCGTGGTCGCTTCCGTCGAGGCGGGGGCGGTGGTCCTCCGCCGTCCGGCGCCGGCGCGGTCGGCATGGACAGCGAAGGGATGCGGCCGCCGGAGCCGGAACCGGAGGTGACGGAGAACGGCGAACCCATTCCGCTCGAGCCGGGGGTGGGCGTGCTGGAAATGCACCCCAACGGCTACGGCTTCCTCCGCAGTGCGGAGAACAACTACGTCCGCGAGCGCACCGACCCGTTCGTGCCGGCCCAGATGATCGACCGCTACCGGCTGCGGGAGGGCGTGTTCGTCAAGGCGTTGGTGCAGCCGGGCCGCCGTCAGCAAGGGCCGCGGGTGCGCGAGATCGAGGAAGTCGAGGGCATGCGGCCCGACGACTATGCCAACGTCAAGACCTTCGACCAGCTGACGCCGATCAACCCCGAAACCTGGCTGCGGCTGGAGACGGGGCAGCAGCCGATCACGACGCGGGTGATGGACCTGCTCACGCCCCTGGGAAAGGGGCAGCGGGCCCTGATCGTGGCGCCTCCGCGCACCGGCAAGACGGTGCTGCTGCAGCAGGTCTCACAGGCGATCTCGGAGAACCACCCCGAACTGAATCTCGTGATGCTGCTGGTCGACGAGCGGCCCGAGGAGGTCACCGACATGCGGCGGAGCGTCAAGGGAGACGTGCTCGCCAGCAGCCTCGATTGCGACGTGGAGAGCCACGTGCGGCTCTCGCAGTTGGTGATCGAGCGGTGCAAGCGGATGGCCGAGACCGGCAAGGACGTGTTCCTGCTGATGGACTCGATCACGCGGATGGCCCGGGCCTTCAATAAGTGGGTGGGGAATACCGGCCGGACGATGTCGGGCGGCGTCGACATCAAGGCCCTCGACATCCCCAAGAAGCTGTTCGCGACGGCGCGGGTGTTCGAGGAAGGCGGCTCGCTCACGATCGTGGCGACGGCGCTCGTGGACACCGGCAGCCGGATGGACGAGCTGATCTTTCAGGAGTTCAAGGGCACCGGCAACATGGAGCTGGTGCTCGACCGGAAGCTGGCCGACCGCCGCGTCTGGCCGTCGATCGACATCTCGCAGTCGGGAACCCGCCGCGAGGAGAAACTGCTTGACCCGAACACGCTTCACGCGGTCGGCATGCTGCGGCGGACGCTGTCGAGCATGCACCACGTCGACGCGATGGAGCAGCTCACGAAGCAGCTGGCGAAGTTCAAGAGCAACCGCGAGTTCATCACGCTGATCGCGAGCTCGCGCGACGACTGAGCGATGTCAGCGGCGGCCGGCGTCGAGGCGGCCGAGCCAGTAGGCATATTGCGGGTCGCCGCAGCGGAATGAGAACACCGCGTCGGGCAACCGGGAACCTTCCGGTCCTTCCGACTGAACCCGCACCACGACGGCGCCGTCGGCGCGCTTCTCGACCGAGAGCCGCTCGTCGGGAATCTTGATCGGATCGGACTTGGTGGGCATCGCGATCGCGGCGTGAAGGTGAGTCGGCGCGGGAGGCCGGCGGACGCACGACCTCCGGCAGTATGCCACCGCCTGCCGGGGAATGCCACTCGTCGTCCTGCCGCTGAGTGCGCGAACGGGTTTTGACGACGGCCGATCGCCGTGCTTTGACACCCCACGAATTCGCCGGGTATAACGGCGTTTTGTCCGTAACTGATTCTGGGGAGCACCCACCGCCATGATGCCGTACGCGTCGCTCGCCGACGACTTCTACGTCAACATGAACCTGGCGACGGAGATGGAACTCCCCTCGCAGCGGGAGACGATCCTCCAGTACTTCGAGCAGGTTCAGCGCCGCTATCCCACGATGCGGAAGTTCTACTGCCGCGACAAGCGGGACTACGTGCTCGAAGAGGACAAGGAGCAGGGGCGGTATCGGTGGGCCGCCGTGGAGACGCGGCGGCTCTGCTCCGGCCAGGTGAACCCGGGCTCCCTCGACGAGGCGATCGCCCAGCACCGGCTGGTGCTCGACCTGGCCCCCGCGTTCCTCTCCGTCAGCCCGCTGGACTGCGAGGCGCTCGACGTGCTGTTCGGGTTCGACTTCGCATTTCGCGGAAACCACAACGCCCTGGTGGCCGAGGCCCTGGGTGTGGCGCCGGCCTTCGAGCGGTTCGCCGACCTGCCCGGTGCCAAGGTGATCAACTGCGAGCCGTCGATCACCCTGGCGATGGACGAAGAGTGCCGCACGCAGGTGCGGATCGGCATGGAGACCCGCACCAACGCCTTCCAGGTGCGGACGGGCGATTTCAACGAGGAGCAGCTCAGCGTCTACGTGACGGCGCGGCAGTATGGGAGCCTCGACCACGACATGACCTACGTCGAGGCGCTCGACCGCCTGGCCCGGCTGGGCCGAGAAGTGGTCGACGCGTGTGTGGTCGAGCAGATCCTCAAGCCGCTGGCGCGGACCATCGCTCTGAAGTGACCCGGGCTGCCGGAGCTGATCCGGCCGGCTCGGGCCTCCGGTGAAGCCGGTTCAGCGGCCCTTGCCCCCGTCGCCCCGGCCCGAGCGGGTGCGGGCCGCGAGGTTGCCGGCGATCACGATTCCGATGGCCTCGACCCAGCTCGGCACGTCGAGCACGCTCGTCAGCCCGCTCTCGGCGAGCACGCCATCGTCTTCGGCCGACGCCCGCGGACGGGCATCGGAATCGCGGGCTGCCTCCTCGACGCCGAGGAACTCGAGCCCCTCGTCATCCTCCTCGTAGCGGCCCGCCACCGGCGCGAAGTCGCTGCGTCGGCCGCGAGAGCTGCGGGAGTCGTCCTTGCGGCGGCGCTCCCGGCGATCGCCGGCGGGTTCGCGGCGCTCGCCGCTCGATCCGGCGCGGCGGGGCTCGGCGCCTTCGCGTCCGGAACGGCGCCGGCGCCGGCCGCGGCCACGCTTCTCGCCGTCGCCTCGGCCGCCCGCTGCGGCCCCGCCGCCGGACCGCGGACGTTCTTCCGTGGTAGCCCCCGGGCGGCTGCCGTAGCTCGCCGGCAGCGGCTCGTCGTCGAGCTGGTCGGCGGCGCCGGTGGAGGAGGTGTCTCGCTCACCACGCTCGACGCCATCGGCGTCGCGGCCGCGACCACGGCCCCGTCCGCCCCGCCGGCCACGCCGGCGACGCTTTCGCGGCCGATCCCCGTCCTCACCGCCGCCTGCCGCGGCTTCCCGGCGGGGCCCCGGCCCGTCGCCGTCGGCGATCCGACCCGATTCAGGCTCATCGAGATCGTGCGCGTCGCGGTCGGTGCCGCGGTCGCCCGGTCGGTCTTCTTCGTCACCGTGATCACCCTCCGCCACGATCCGACGCGGACGGTCCTCGAAGTCTTGGGGCTCGCGCTCGTCGCGGCGGCGATCGGGGCCGCGGTCTCCGACGGCGCCCTCGCCGTCCCTGCGGCGTCCGCGGCCACCGCGCCGACCGCGCCGGCGGCGGCGGGGGCCTGAACCATCGTCCGACTCACCGGCTTCGTCGCGCCGGGGCCGGGCCGGCCGCGGGCCGCGGTCGTCATCGGCGGCGGGCTGCTGCTCCGAGCCCGCAACCGGCTCCAGCCGCTCGCGGACCGGGCGCCTCGGCTCATCTTCGGAACGCGAGCGGTCGGCTGGGGCAGCAGGCTGCCGGGGTGGCGGCAACGGCTGCCGCGCCGGTGGCTGGTCTCGTCCGGAAACGCCCAGTTCGACGGCGATTGAATCCCAGTCGCCTGCCGGCGGTGGGGTGGCCGGTTTGCGAGCCGGCTGCCGGTCGCGACTGCGCGGGGGCGGGGGCGTGGCCGGCCGTTCGGGCTGGACGGGCTTGTTGCCTGACGGGGCGGCGCCGAGCGACTCGGCGAGGGAATCCCAGGGATCGGAGGAGGCGTGGTCGGCCATGGTGTCCTGCGGGGCGAAGGAGCGGGGAGCCGGCCCGCGGTGGTCGGGCGCCGGTCTTCAGGCCTGCAGAATACACCAGCCGCCCCCCGCCCGGCGAGCCGTGGCCGTCATGGCCGCGACGGCCGCGGCTTCGCTCAGGGCAGGAATGCCTCGATCGAGCGGATCATGCTGCCGTTGTCGGCCACCTCGAACAGCGGCCGGTAGGGGCTCGCCAGGCCACGGCGGGACCGGCCAGCGGGGTACCAGACCACGTTGACGCCAAGGTTCCAGGCCGACGGTGAGAAGGTCGAAACCTGCCCCGCCCCGTCCAGGTTGATCACCTGGTTGCGGCCGGGAATGATGTAGGTAAAGGTGCCCTCCAGGGCGAGCGAGCGGTGCATCGGGGCCCGCACGAGCGTGCCGACGATGCCTTCACCATCGCCCGTGGCACCGCCCCAGACCTTCCACTCGTTGGCGTCGCCGAACTGGAGCCGGTAGAAGCCCGTGTACAGGTCGAGCGTGCTGGCCACGCCACCGACGCGGTTGACGGGTCCGAAGAAGCTCGTCTGGTCGCCGATGTTGGAGGCTCCCCAGAAGCCCAGTTCGTGATAGCCCCAGACGTAGCTCAGCTCGTACCGGAGCTGGGAGACGTCGGTGTTGTCGAACCAGCTGTCGTGGAGGTAGTCGTACACGGCTCCGCCCTGCAGGCCGCGGCCCTCGAAGGCCCGCGTGAAGAAGCCCGTCGTGACGAACTGCTGGTCACGGGCATTCTTGCCGAGCGTCGTGGTGCCGACCTCGATGCTGGCGGGCTGGAAGTTGGTCTGCGTGCCCCGCCAGCCGATCTGCCAGCCCACCCCGAAGGCGTTCCAGAACGGCATCGACCAGTTGAGGTACTCGTTGGTGCCGAAGTTGCCGTTGATGCCCAGGTCGGTGGCGTTGGTGAAGGCCGTGATGCCGGCGCTGGCCGTGAAGTCGCGGTACCACCGCCAGCCGTAGTAGGGCCGGCCGAACCGCCGCAGCCAAGCGCAGATCCGGCCGTGGTGTTCGCTCATGGGCAGCAGGCACTCGTCGTCTTCGCAGGCGTACGGGTCGTCGTAGAAGCTCTCCACGTGAAGCTGCGTGGGATACTCGCCCATCAACAGGCCGCCCTCGACGGCGGGATCGCCCGCGAACTCGGGCCCTGCCTCGGGGCTGAACTCCGGCTCATACTCCGTCGGATAGTCGCCGGGCAGTTCGATACCCGGGCCGATCGTTTCCACTTCGGAGAGCGGCTGTCCGTCGGCCGGCGGCGGAGAGGGCAGCCGAGGGGCCGGCCCAGCCGGCGCCGCGGGGCGCGGTGCCGACTCCGCTGAGCCTGCCTCCGTGGGAGCCTGCCGCATCACGGAGGGAATCCCGTCGACGTTCATCGCGAGCCGCTCGGGGCGGCCGGCGGCCGCGGCCCGGCCCACGTCGTAGCGCGGGGCGAGGCCACCGCCGAGCCGGGCGTCACCCAGGTTGGAACGGTCGGCCGCGGCCCGCATGGCCTGGGCCTGCTGCCCCTCCGGCGCGAGGATCGGCCGGTTGGCCGGACCCCGGGGAGTCCGCATGATCGGAAGGCCGAGCACGGCGTCGGGATTGTCGGGGTCATACAGGTTTCGCACCGCGTCGCCGAAGCCGGGCGTCGCTGCCTCCGGCGCCTGCCGGCGGGGCGGCTGGGGGGCCGCCGGGCGGGCGACGTTCGGGCGGGCGACGTTCGGGCGGGCGACGTTCGGGCGGGCCGCAGCCGGCGGCACACGGTCGGGCAGGCTCACGCTTGCGGGCGGGGCCGACGGCGCGGAGACCTCGCTGGCGAGCGGGGCCTGCGGCTCGACCGGCTCCGCGGCGGGCCGGCTGGCACGATGCGGCGTCCACTTGAGTTCGGCCGCCGTGGCATCCGGCGCCGGGGCTTGGGCCATCAGGCTCGGAGCGTGCGCCAGCATCATCGCGACCAAGGCCGTGACTGCCGGGAAAGCCGGGTTGATCGAACTGCGTGCCGCGGTCATGGCCATCACCTCCGGGTTCGGGATCCCGCCGGCATTCGTGAGCCGGCGAAGTCCACTCAATCGGTAGAGGTATCGGCACCGGCAGCGACGGAACTTCCGCCAAAATCCACGCGATCGGCAGCGGCTTCCCGGGTTGCCGGGTCAGCCGCGACGCGGGGGCGAGTCGAGGGCCTGGGCAAGATCGGCAATCAGGTCGGAGGCGTCCTCGATGCCGCAAGCCAGGCGGATCATGTTGTCCGGGATGCCGAACGAAACTCGGTCTTCCGGGGTGTAACTCCAGTAGCTCATCACGAGCGGCTGCTCGATGAGCGACTCCACGCCGCCCAGGCTCGGCCCGATCCGCGGGATTCGGACCGCGTCGATCACGGCCGCCGTCTCCCGCCAGTCGGCCGGGCCCCCGTCGGACCCCTTGAGGAAGAAGGTGACCAGACCGCCGCAGCCCCGCAGGGTGCGGGTGGCGATCTCGTGGCAGGGGTGGCTCTCGAGCCCCGGATAGAGCACCCGCTCCACCCGGGGATGACTCTCCAGGAACCGCGCGACGGCCAGGCCGTTGGCGTTGTGCCGCTCCATGCGCAGGGCCAGCGTCTTGAGGCCGCGCTCGAGCAGGTAAGCGTTGTGGGGCGAATTGATGCCCCCCATGATGCCCCGCAGGTTCCGCACCGGCTCCAGGAGTTCCGCCGACCCGACCACCGCGCCGGCGAGCAGATCGTTGTGACCGCCCAGATACTTCGTGGCCGAGTGCAGCACGAAGTCGACGCCCGCCTCGAGCGGCCGGAGGTTGTACGGGGTGCAGAGCGTCGCGTCGATCATGGTCGCCACGCCGTGCCGGCGGCCGATGGCCGCGAACCGTTCCACGTCGATCACGCTCAGGTGCGGGTTGGTCGGCGACTCGCTGATCAGGAACTTCGTGCGCGGCCCGATCGCCGCCTCCATCGCGGCATAGTCGCAGGTGGGAACCTCGCGATACCCCACGCCGAACCGGGTGAGGTGCTTGCGGCAGAACTCGCGGCTGCGGTGGTAGCACTCGTCGAAGAAGACGATCTCGTCACCGGCGCTCACGTGGGCCATCAAGACGCCGACGAAGGCCGCCATGCCGGTGGCGAACAAGACTCCTTCCTCGCCCCGCTCGAGTTCCGCCAGCTTCCGCTCGACCACCCGCTCGCCGGGATTGCCGTAGCGGCCATACTCCTCGCGGGGCTCGTCCTGTTCGAGGTAATCGATCACCGCCTGGGTGTTGGCGAACGTGTAGGTGCTCGCGGCGAAGATCGGGTCGGTGATCGAGCAGCCCGGCTTTTGCCGTGCCTCGCCGGCATGGACGGCCGTGGTCGAAGGCCCGGGAGAGGCGTCGCTTCCCGCGCGGCCGCGGTCTGCGGACGGCTCGGAAGCGGGGCGGGCAAGCATGCGCGGAATCCCTGCGGGCGACTGGCGGTGTCAATGAGCGAGTGTAGTCGTGCTCGGAAGGGGCGGCAATAATGCAGCCCGTCATCCGGAAGTACCCATGCCCCGCTCCCGTCCGCCTGCCGCCCCCCCCGCCTCGCGGTCGCTCTGGCCCCCGCGCCGTGTGCTCGTGAGCGTGGCCTCGCTCATGGCCGCCACGGCGCTGGTGCGGGCCGGGTTGCTCGAGGCCGTCGTGGGCAGCATCGTCGATCAGGCGGTACGGAACATCATCACGCTGATCCTTTGTTTCGCGGCGCTCGTCTCGCTCGTGCTCTGGTTCCTGCGGGAGAGCGGGCACGCGGCCTGGATGAAGCGGGCCCTGGGCTACGGCCTGTTGGCCGCCGTGCTGCTGGCCGTCGCCACCCTGCGGGTCGAGCGGGTGAGTGGCGACCTCGTGCCCGAGTTGCGGCCGCGCTGGCTGCCCTCGCGCGACCGGCTCCTGCCGGCCGAGGCCGCCGGTCGAGAGGCGGGCGGCTCGTGGGAGCCGACCCCCGGCGACTTTCCCCGGTTCCTCGGGCCCACCGGCTCGGCCGGGGTCGATGGGATCGCCCTCGACCCCGACTGGGAGGGCCGGCCGCCCCGGCTGCTGTGGCGCAAGCCGATCGGTGCCGGGTGGAGCGGGTTCGCGGTCTGCGGCGATCATGCCGTGACGCTCGAGCAGCGAGGCGACGAGGAAGTGGTGTCGTGCCGCTCGGTGGCGACGGGCGAGCCTGCCTGGGCCGTGCCGGTGCGGGCCCGGCACGAGACGGTGCTCGGGGGCGTGGGGCCGCGGTCCACGCCGACGATCCGCGCCGGCATCGTCTACACGACGGGCGCCACGGGCTGGCTGCACGCGATCGAGGGCGCGAGCGGCCAGGTGCGTTGGAAGAAGAACGTCGTCGCCGATCTCGGCATCGATGCCGCAGCCCACGCGGAGGCCGTGACCTGGGGCCGGGCGGGCTCGCCGCTCGTGACCGAGTCGCTCGTGATCGTGCCGGGGGGCGGCCCGCTCCTGAAACCCGGGCCCGACGGCCGGCGGGCCGTGTCGCTCGTGGCCTACGACCGCGAGACGGGCGAGCGGCGGTGGACGGCCGGCGGCGAGCAGATCAGCTACATCACGCCCGAGTTGACCACCGTCGCGGGACGCGAGGTCGTGCTCGCCGTCAACGAATCGCGGGTGGTGGGCTACGACCCGGCTGACGGGCGGGAGCTGTGGGGTTTCGAGTGGCCGGGCCACTCCAACTCCGATGCCAGCTGCTCGCAGGCCCGCGTGCTGCCCGACGGTCGAATCTTCATCTCCAAGGGATACGGCATCGGGGCCGCGGTCTTCGCCGCGGCACCGGCCGTGGGGGATGGCCAGCCGGTGTTCACCGCCGGCTGGGCACAGCCGGGATTGCTCAAGACGAAGTTCACCAACGTGGTGACGTACGAAGGCCATGCCTACGGTCTCTCCGACGGGATCCTCGAGTGCGTGCGGCTCGAGGATGGCGAGCGCCGCTGGAAGAAGGGCCGCTACGGCCAGGGGCAGGTGCTGCGGGTCGGCGATCTGCTGGTCGTGCAGGCGGAGAGCGGCGAGGTGGTGCTCGTCGGGTGCTCGCCCGAGAAACACGTCGAGCGGGCCCGGCTCGCCGCCCTCGACGGCCAGACCTGGAACAACCCCGTGCTGGCAGGCGACAAGCTGCTCGTGCGCAACGCCGAGGAGGCCGCCTGCTACGAACTGCCGCTGGCCGGCTCGACGGCGCGACCATGAAGACCACGGAAGCCGCCGGGGCGGCCCTGCCGCGCGACCTCGAGGGACGCACGGCCCTGGTGACCG
>Ga0164292_10005423_pt1 | contig 10443 bp, 9 predicted proteins | sample GEODES117metaG_FD_111486 | JGI IMG/M metagenome (GOLD analysis project Ga0164292, IMG submission 111486) | Eutrophic lake water microbial communities from Lake Mendota, Wisconsin, USA - GEODES117 metaG | ecosystem: Environmental > Aquatic > Freshwater > Lake | place: USA: Lake Mendota, Wisconsin... | reverse complement strand
TGCTTTAAAAACTCGGGTGCCTCCCTAAAAATATAGATATTGTTACAATATTGCAAATGGAATAATGATAACATAATAAGGTCGGAGTCCAGTCCATACAATGCAACATTCTCTGCCGGATTTGGATTTTTCCGTAAATATTCAAACAACTTGTGTTCTCCTTCTCCTGGTTCATGTGCCCCGGATACAATAATATTTGAAACCTTGTATTTATTTTCCATGTTTTCAAATGCATATTGCACGCGCTTAGACAGATTCATCATAAAATGAGTACCAGGTGTAATCGCTGATGTATCCCATTCGCTTGTGATAGACTGCGACATTAACGTCTTAATATACGCAGTTCTATATCTGCGGGTTCGTTGTTGTTCCATCTTCGCAAATGGAGCAACTCCGTCAAACGCAATAAAAACAGTGGTTGTTGGTTTGATGATATTTATATAGGTTTCAATGGAAAGAATGACTTTATTAATAATTTGTGTTTCATACGCATCTTTTTGTGTGCTATCATATGGCAGTGAATGTACCGCGTCATAAATAATGGAATTGCAATCCATAAAGAGCATACCGAAGGACCGACTAGTAAAATCCTTGCATGCGCGAATAATATTAGAATAGTTTCTAATAATATGCGAAAAATAACTAGGGATTCCCATCTTTGATACTATATATCATATGTAAAAGTTTATATTCTTTCCATTTGTAAGTTACAGTTGTGAGTTGCAAAAATAATATCTAGAAAATGCCATATAATTGACATAATCTAGTATAGATATATATAATGAGTGCATTAAAAAAAGTCAATAGTTTCAATATATTAAAAATGGATATAAGTGATGTATCGGCAACGCCAGGTATCATCCAATTTATCACATCCAAAATCACATATATTCGAGAAATAATACAAAATACAATATTGTCAATCAAATTACACAGAGTTTTAGAAATATTTAGTGACAACGATACAAAATTATCCATAACAGTATTAACCGAATTATTCGAACAAAACGAGAACATCTTGGTTGAGATGAACCGGGCTCCGCTGACATTAACAACGGATGCAATAATTGATTCTTTGCAGCGTATAATTGACAAATTGGCAATGATTATTTGCGGCTTTGGTACATCCCATATACCAGACCTGCTGTTTATTATTTTTGGAACCAAATTTAAAAACACGGTTCCAACCCACCCTCTAATACACGCAAAATATCGACTACTTATGAAACATGTTCGACCCACCGGATATAAAATAATTCACTGGAAGCAGGGATATTTATATACACCTCCGACAAATACAGTATGTTGCAATAAAAAAACGGACTCCCCTCAAGATTTATCTACAGTGGGTTCGTTTGAATGTTTTGATATTGACCATGATCCCAAAAATATTTTCCAACGAACTAATGGCATACGTGTAATTATACAAAACGAGCGAGAACGAAAAACGTTAGTTATAACTGGTGTTCTCGACGATATACATGTAGAATGCATTCGCAATGAGTACGTCCAGCATAGGATATCTGCATTGAATGCATGTGCATCAAATTACACAGATGATGACAAGATTATTCTACTTAAAATAATAGAGAATCTAACGTTAAAAGAACTACTAGTACATGGCGACATGGATATCATTAAGAAAGTGAATGATGTAAATGTGGATATCAAACGATTAAAGCAAACAAACATGGAAGCATTGACAAAGCATTTTCTGGAGTTAGACATATACACACAGCGATGTATGTTGTTGAACTTATTATTATATGTGCAAAACAAAGAAGTCGAATATACGTGTTATTTATTGTATGACCTATTAAATAGTGCATCCGGATATAGTGTAAACCACCAAGAAGCAATTCATAATAGCTTTCCATGGAAAATTCGCAACCAAATGAAAGACATTGTCAAATACAACATAAACCATGTGCAAGAAATTATTCACAAATATGATGGTAATAAAATCTCGCTTGAGCAACAAATTTGTTTATTGAAAGCGCCTGATTCCGTAAAAGAAAAGGCAATGGCAAAGTTGAAAGACTTAAAAGGTCGACCGGACGAGTTTGGTGTAAAGATACGACAATTTCTAGAAGGGCTCGTACGCATTCCATTCGGCATATGCAAAGAAGAGCCCATATTATCTGCAATAAAACATATTAACGCCGATTTCAAATCCATGTACCAAACCGTTGCTAGACACAATGCGACAACTGTTGCATACACAAAACAAACATATACAATACTTGAAATATCCAATGCAATCAAAAATATGAAAAAGTCTACATATAACCACTTATTAGATGTAATTAATAGTAAAATCCAAAAATGGCCAGTCGCGGTTCTCAATACCATTATAAAAATGTTGGAAATAAAACATGAAGTTCCTTCCACCATATTAAAACTAGGTAAGAGTAATAAAGTAGAATATATAACGAAGTCGATGCAAAATTTGGAGAACCATGAACATGACGTGATTTGTAAAATAATCAATGAAATCCCCGAATTACATGAAAAATCGTCTCAAATAACACATACACAACAGATGTCCAAATTAGAGAACAGTATTATACAGTTTCATCTAGGCAGTGCAATGGTTGAGAAGGCATTGGACGATTCAATATACAGTCATACACATGCAAAAAAACAGATTATGAAAATCATAGGACAGTGGATGAACGGAGAACAAACGGGTTATTGTTTTGGGTTTGAAGGTTCTCCCGGGATCGGAAAAACGAGCCTCGCTAAGAAAGGATTAACAAAATGTTTGGTCGATGTCAATGGGGAGCCAAGACCGTTCGCATTCATAGCAATTGGTGGTTCGAGTAGTGGTTCGGCGCTGGAAGGGCACGGATACACATATGTCAACTCTACATGGGGGCGCATTGTCGATATATTAATGGAAACGAAATGCATGAATCCAATTATATACATAGACGAACTCGATAAAGTTAGCAACACAGAAGCAGGAAAGGAAATAATTGGAATCCTTACACATTTAATTGACCCAACACAAAATGAGTCATTCCAAGACAAATATTTCGCGGGAATAGATATTGATATATCAAAAGCATTGTTTATATTCTCATATAACGACGCTGCGCTCATCGACCGAATATTATTAGACCGCATTCATCGCATCAAGTTCGAGAACCTGACATTAGATGATAAAATGGTGATTGTTCGTAAGTATATTTTACCTGATATAAATAAAAAAATGGGCTTCGATGAAACTGTCGAGATGAGTGATGCAGTAGTCGAACATATTATTAATTGTTATACATGCGAGCCGGGTGTACGCAAATTGAAGGAAATCATCTTCGATTTATACGGAGAAATTAACTTGGAATTAATAAAATCCGCTGACAAAACTGAAATCACGATACCAATTGTCGTGACTATTGAGAACCTTGAAAATAAATATTTAACAAAATATCAAAAAATAAGCGAAAAGAAAATATATAAGGAGCCGCGGGTCGGCATAATAAACGGGCTATGGGCAAATGCACTCGGTATGGGCGGGATTATTCCCATTCAAACCTCTTTTTATCCGTCGTCCGTCTTTTTGGATTTGCAGTTGACTGGGCTACAAGGCGATGTAATGAAGGAAAGCATGAATGTAGCAAAAACGTTGGCATGGAGCTTAACCTGCGATTCTATAAAAAAAGACTTGTTGCAATATTTTGAATCTACCAAATGCCAAGGACTGCATATACACTGTCCCGACGGAAGCATTTCAAAAGACGGCCCGTCTGCCGGTGCCGCGATTACAACTGCCATATATAGTTTACTCAACAAGAAGCATATAAGGAATGATGTAGCGATTACGGGGGAAATCAACTTGAGTGGTGAGATAACCGCAATCGGCGGGTTAGACGTGAAAATAAGCAATGGTATACGTGCAGGAGTGAAGACATTTTTGTATCCACAAGAGAACCACAGAGATTTCAGTAAATGGCAACAAAAATGCGCAACGCCGCACCCGGAAATCAAATTTGTTGCCATATCGACGATTACCCAAGTATTCGCACATGTTTTTGTAAATGATAATATCACATTATAATATAAATTTAGAACAAAATGAAATTAGGCGTTTATAACATACAATCCCTTTTATATTTGCTTGCGCCATTTATCATCGTATGTTACTTCCTATTATTCTCGATTATTAATGCCGATTTGAAAGGCGTGATTTATTTAATCGGTTTAGTATCGTGCACCATGCTAACAGTATTTATTGGCAACGGCATTGTTGGCAAAAATGACAGTCAATCTACACAGTCTGCATTATGTAGTCTTATAACAATTAACCATATTGCCGGTATATCAAATATACCGATTAGTCTAACTATTTACAGTTTCACTGCGGCATACTTATTATATACCGTATCTGCAACCGGTTACATCCTGCCTAACGTGGTGCCGTTTTTATTTTTTGGCGTATTAATTATTGGCGATATGATATGGTTATCATCAAACAACTGTTTTAGTGGCGGAAATATAATAACCGCCTTTGTAATTGCATCGCTACTCGGTGCTGGATGGGGATATGCAATTAACAAAACCAACAACAAGTCGCTACAATATTTTACTGGCGACGATTCAGTTTGCACTATGCCACAGAAACGGACGTTTAAGTGTAAAAAGAGAATCGGCAAATAACTCTAGCGATCCTTGTAAAATTATATAGTTATAATGTATTAGAACTATATAGACAACCAAAATGGATATTAATGCAGGTACATTTATGTATATGTTTATACGGTTATGTCCATTTATTTTAGTATGTTTTTTTACAATTTCTTCCGTATTTAACAACGATATCAAAGGTATCGTCTATTTGGTCGGCTTATTATTTACAGTCGGCATTGCAGTAGGTCTTGGTAATTTTATACCCAAGTTTGAATCAGGCAACGTACCTGACGCCATATGTAATATAACGTCCTTTGGCCACGGTGAGTTGTCCAACTTGCCGATAGGCGAAGTTATCATTGGATTTACATTTTTATATTTACTTGTAACAATGACGACAATTGGCCGCAAAAATGATATAAATTTAGTATCGTCTAATTGGCCAACCATTGTATTCTTCTTATTCTTGATAATCACTGAAATAAATGTTAATACAAATGCATTCCATGCAATACGTGAAATGATTAGCCCATCTGCTGACCCAGCGAAAAAATCGGTGATACCATACTGTTATGAATGGCAAACCAGTTTAATGGTATACGGCATTGGTGGTATATGTGGCGCAATATGGGCCGGTATAATTATGTCAACAAAGACCCCCGAATTCCAGTATTTTAATCAGTACAAACATAACGAGAAATGTGAAAAGGCAAACAAAAAGACGTTTAAATGCAAAGTATTCAAAGACGGAGTAGAAATAAATAAATTGGTATAAATGCCCCACACAAACAAATAATAACAGTATTGTATTTTTCACATAATACTGTTTACGCGGACGAATGATAATACGTACTTTCACACAATGTAAAATCAGGCTCGTCGAACTTCTGTAACAAGGTCGCATCTGCTATAGTAGCAGTCACCAAATATGGGTCCATATTACTTGCTGGACGCCGGTCTTCAATGTATCCGCGCATATCTGCTGCAGTTGTCCGTGGAATACGAATGGAACATTTTCGGTTTGCAACACCATATGAAAATTCGGTCAACTTGGATGTTTCATGTGTACCCGTCATGCGTTGGTCGTTATTTTTTCCATATACTTGAATCGCGGCATGATGTGTATTTCGCAATCCAACCAATACACGTTCAATGCTACCCGCGACACCATTACGCATAGATTCCGTGCTATAGTTCGTATGACATCCTGACCCATTCCAATCACCTCGAACCGGTTTGGGTTCAAACGACACGTGCACATTATAGATTTCACAAACCCTATGCAAAATATATCGGGATATCCATAACTGGTCACCGGCATCCAATGAACAACATGGACCCACTTGATATTCCCATTGACCTTTCATGACCTCTGCATTGATTCCTGACATTATTAATCCAGCCGCCAAACAAAGCATATAATGCTCATCTGCAACAACACGCCCAACTGCATTGTCGTATCCAACCCCACAATAATACGGGCCTTGGGGTGCAGGATATCCATTGACTGGCCACCCAATCGGCGTTTTTTTATCTTTTTCGAACAATGTATATTCTTGTTCAATGCCAAACCATGGATATTCTACACGAACAGCTAGCGAATTAAAAACACTACGCGCAAAACAACGATTGTTGTTTTTTGCAGGAACACCGGTAGTCAACTGTGTTTCACATAATATCAATTTATGGCCATCGCCGCGAAATGGGTCATTGTACATAGCGACTGGAACTAGCAATACTTCCGAATTAATTCCGGTCGCCTGGTTTGTGCTCGACCCATCAAAATTCCACACGGGAAAATCGGTCAATGCAATATTCTCGGCATTTACCCCATATATGGTTTTCGATTTAGACCGTAAATCATAATCATTCCCCCCAATCCAAATATACTCGGCAATAACAAACATTATGGTCTACCTACACATATGACTCTATATCACTTATCAAAAATATGTAGATTTGCGTGTAACCAATCTAATATAGACTTTGCTGACCGTCGTCGAAACATATCGTCCGACATTAATCTTACTACATGGTGTTCCATTTTATAGAAATGCATGAAATGGTTTATTATATTTATAAATATAGCCTTTTCATATTTAGGCTGTAATTCGCTATATGGAAATATAGGAAGATTTTTACGTTTATTTACGCTATTATGGAATTCGTATAACATCATTGCAAAATCTTGCTTCGTTCGTATAGTGTTAAAATTAATATTATTTATATATTGCTTTGCATGCGATGCACACGTTGGGCACGGTAAGTTGCTACAAATTTCACGTACAATGCCAAAAATGGCATCACGATTTTCATAAAATAATTCGGGTTTCACTTTTTCGGCGAGAGTATGAAAAAAGAACCAAAATGGTGGTCCCCACAAAATTTTATTTCGCGGGTCGACCGGTTCCGGCTGCGATACAACCTTAGCTGGTGGCTGCACATGTCTAATATTATTCCGGTATGGCATGCTAACCATATTGATATTCGGTTTATTTTCGGTATTTATAGTTGGTTGATGTGTACTTCTAGGAATACTACGAACATTCGTAAAATGCATATTAAACTGTTATATTACATAAATATAAAAAATAAATCTCATTACACGGTATATATGTCAACTAAAGAAGCGCTTATTAAAACTATAAAAGACTGGGTAAAACTAGATAATGAAATACGTTCATTAAAAAAAGAACAGAGTGCCCGTGTTAACGAGAAAAGGGAATTATCTAGTGCACTCCTTGAAATAATGAAATCTAACGAAATCGATTGTGTAGATATTAAGGACGGACAACTTTGTTATACACAACAAAGCGTAAAGAAGCCCATTACGAAAAAAAACTTACTTACAATATTATCTAAATATTACAAAGGCGATGTAGAGACCGCCAATACAATTACCGAATTTATATCAAACAATCGCGAAGAAGTTGTAAAAGAGACCATTACACGTAAAATCAACAAATAAATGTACCCTACTAAATACAATGCTAACCCAATCCTAATAGTGGAATACTAACATTTTCTCCGTTCTTCACATATTTTGCAATAATTTTTGGGTTTTCAACGCCATTCATGACATCCTCGGTATTATAGACATTGTAGAAATTGTCAATGTAATAAACAATTCCCATTACTTCTTTCGCAAAAACATCTACTAATTTATTTGAATCGGTCGCTGTGTCCTTTGCTGTGCTAACCATGCCATGTGGAGTTCCCTTCGAATGTGTTCCGCAAAAATCACTGCCGTCCTTTCGTCTGCGAGTACATTGCTCATCGTTTGCGCGCATCGCGTTGCATCGGTTCGTCACTGGAATCGCATTCTTAATTCGCTTTCTTTTTATAAAATCATCCTTTGTCAAGCATATGCGGTCGTAGTCATACACATACTGCAATAGCTCAGTCACCTGCTCCTTTTTATCAAAATGAATATTTTTAATCCGCTCACATATATTGGTCTTAAACTCACCAATATATGTTTCTACCTTGGTATTAATACGCTTTTCCATGTTGTTTATTTACAACACAATAAACACGAAGTATATAATCAATTTTTTGCGCATACCTGTAAATTTGCTCAAACCATATGTTGTGTATTCGCAATATTCACACCATCTGGTGTCGATGCATCACTTGAATGTACCATCTTATCAGGGTCAACGTCATTGAATTGTACGCGTTCATTCAAATAAGCGGAATAAAAAATGTTTTGGTCAGTATTTGTGATACTATATGTTTCGTGTATTTTCAATAACATAAACAATATATTTGTAATCAATGATGATGTTGTTTTACCGTCCAAAAAATTTTCGTAAATCGCAATCGAACTTAAAATTGCATTTGCGATAAACCCGACTAATGCAAATTGTCCAGTTCGTAAATACAGTTTATCACATGCCAATATTCTTATTTTTTTATCTTCGGGTAATTTATCTAATGCCTCCCCTACCGCATCATTATCGCAGGGCTCTTCGGTATTCACGTGTAAATAGGTTATCATCTGTGTTTCGCGTTTTATTTCAGCATAATACATACCTAAAAACAAACAAAATGTAAGAATATTTACACCAAATGCGGCATCATTCAATCGTTTTCCGGCATTAACCGGCTCAAATATGGTGCACGAGTCTTCGCCGCATTTTTGTGGAACAAATAAAATCAAAAAAGACCCCATAACTACACGATACAACTCAAAAATAAAGGAAATGTATACATTCATCTTCTGTGTAAAATCTTGGTCGCTTAATTTGGCGGTTATCTTATCAAAACATCCAGGTGACTTCACGATTTCGACTGGAGTTATGACTTGCTCAACTTTATGTTCTGGCTGTATAATAACTACTGATTCCACGTTGAGCTCGGTTTGCATAAGAATTTCCGGTTCTACCGCACGTTCAATTGGCGGAACGCCAACAAAATCAACCTTATGTTGACCCGGATAAACATCCGCCAAATCCATGGTAGGTTCAATATGCGGAACAACGACAACTTCTTCAACCGTCAAATTTTCTGTATCGCTCATTACAGAGATATATATTTACCAAACATATTGTATGGGTTATCATATGTTATTTTTCCACGAACGCCTGTTTTTTCCCACCGTTATACACATATGCATATTTGTTGTCAAGCATGTATTTATTTACATGTAAATCATCTAAATATATGTCGGCCAATATGCGCCCATATTTTTCCGTTGACAAATTCTTCAATAAAACGATTTTACCAAACACCAAATCGTGCAATCGGTCGCGCACAAAAATCGCTCGTTCTTTTTCTACGTTATTTTTACTAGTCATTTCCGGCGTATCAATACCTGCTAAACGCACTGGGAATCTATATACAATATTTGTTCCTGCGGTCTTAGCTGCAACAGTGATTGTATCTCCATCATACACTTTTATCACTTTACAATATGATACTTGCGGAATAAACGGTTGCGTTTGTTCATATGTAATGGAATTCAAATAATCATGGTGAGTTCCTTCGACCGATGCACACATGCAAAATATTCGTCGTATGATATTCATTAAAAAATGAACATCATAATACATATAACTATTTTTCAATTTTATTAGACGCGACTAAAACATTTTATAAACATTCATGAATATTTCTGCTGCCAATACACAGACTTCACGCAACTGCTGCGCCACCATTCGCTTATCGGTAACTTGTGTATATGCAACCCTTATAATACTGTCATCATCATGGGGATGAAGCTTCTTAAACCCGCAAAACGACAACATTTTTTGGTCTACAAAATATTTTTCATACAAAATATATTCCAAAACCTTTCCAATCGTATAATCTTCATTTTCCAACACAATGTCGTAACAATAATCCATGCTCGTTTCGCTCAACTTAATATGCACCATATCAGAATCAATCGAATGAACCAAATTCATTAGGCGCGTGTGCAAAATTTGGCAACCGCGTTTCACAATGTCGTTGTTATCATATACACCCACCGACTGGATAATAAAGTCGAAACTATCCGGCTTAAAGTATCTATGCGCGTCCAATAAGTAGAAGTTGCGTTTTTGAACGTCCAATTCTTCCGCAGTAAGCCCCTCCGCGCGTATTTTATTTTCGTGGTCTTCCCACACTTCTTTCGCCTTCAGTGAATCAATCGTGTTTCCGTATGCACACTTAGATACGACATTAAACATGCTGTTATCCTTCGCACTACGCAAAGAGAACTCGGCGGTCAACTTCAGTTTCTCGCCAGGGATTGTATTCCCAATCTTGGGTCGCAAACGTGCAAAATCAATGTACATATTGGTTCGCGAATTCGGCGGGAAAATCTTAATC
>Ga0164292_10005422_pt1 | contig 10444 bp, 14 predicted proteins | sample GEODES117metaG_FD_111486 | JGI IMG/M metagenome (GOLD analysis project Ga0164292, IMG submission 111486) | Eutrophic lake water microbial communities from Lake Mendota, Wisconsin, USA - GEODES117 metaG | ecosystem: Environmental > Aquatic > Freshwater > Lake | place: USA: Lake Mendota... | reverse complement strand
CTTCCAGCACTTGGCCCACCACAACAAGAATTATTGGAATTGCAAGACATATTATCGGTTACGATAGTTACTTCGTTTTAAACTGCAAGCATTTTATTTAGCTTCAAACAATTCATACTCAGCATCCGGTCTGTTCTTATCTTGGTATTCTGGATGGTAAATCCTAAGCCACCATGCACCCGTTGGTTTAGGAGGCTTACCAGTTTCGATATGCCAACCACCGTAGCCGTCTTCGTATTCTTCTTTGTAGCCAGCAATCTTAACGTGCGTCTGCCGCTCAAGAACAACTCTGTCTGCTAAGTTTAGTCGCATCCTCTCAACTGCTACTTGCCAGCTTTCGTGGACGTGTCCGCTTGCTACAATGTCTGCGTCTGATACATACACAGCTTGGCGGTTTGTTTGTATAACACCCCTAGTTACTGGGCCACCGCCACCGCTACCGTGGAAATACCAAAGCTTGATGCTTCTGTTATTTCTTTTACCGTTATGGATTTGAAATCTAATGTAACCAGAATAACCGCCTCTACGTGCGATTCCCCCGTCCATACGAATTCTTTCTGCAAGTCGCTCGTTTAGATCGGTTTCATGGTTTTTATTGATAGCCGATTCGTGATTACCATTGCCTCTTACCGTAATTATTTTAGCGTAAGGTTTAAGGTATTCCGCCGCAGTATTAACCAGGCTATCCAAATACTGGTTGTTCTGATGCTCTGGCCGAATATCTTTCTTCGATGATCGCCTGTCATACTTACCTTGCATGGCGCAAAAGAAGTCGCCAAAGTCTAGCACGGGAGCGTTACGTTCTAGTGCAAGATCGAGGTGTTTCTTGAGTTTCTTCCTATCACACTTTGGATTGTCCCAGTGGACATCGCTCTGTAGTAGGAACCATTGTTCATCTCCAACATTCTGAAGGTTTACGTTAAAGAGGTGAACATTTCTGCTAACCTCTTGGAAACTCCAAGAAACTTTGCTCATAGGTATTTTTTTAATTCTTGCATGAATCTGTCGTATTCCGACGGTTTCAAGTCATTCTTGCGGTTTGGGCTTACTGTCCTGTGGTCTGTTACGTCTTTTATCGATAACGATAATTCTTTCATCCGGGGAACTAGGTATTCGATTGCAGACTCTATCATCTCCTTTGTCAAGCTTTCTTTGTATGTGTCCCCCTCAAATGCTACGCCCAAGCTCCAGCTATTTAGGTCTGGCTTACCACGCCAAAAGCTCTTACCTGCGTGCCACGTCCTTTGGTTATCAGATGCTAGGACTGTGCGCTCTCCGTCTCGTTTAATGATACAATGGTAGCTTACTTGGCTTTCTGGATTCATGCACCAAGCTACCGAACCAACATAGCTTCCAGACGTGTGATGTAATACTACCGCCTTGGGATAGATTATTCTCCCCTTGGAGAAGTTAGGGGTTTGCCGACTAACTTCTTTATATTTGTTCTTCACTTGTCTCTCAGTGTCTTGGTCGGTATCTCGTATGAGAACGTTCCGTAATCGGTTGCGAAACCAATCCGCAACGTTTCGCATCCAGTTAGAAGAAAGATTGCTATCAGACATAATGCTACGATAGCAATTAATGCTCTGGATGTCATTTCTTTTCCTTGCGGAATACTTCGTAAAGACCAATGACGCCGATTACTGCTGTAGAGATAGCTGTAAATTGCTCTGGCTCAAGCTTTAATCCAACCAGTGCAAGGATCGTTCCGATGCCAGCCCAAGTCGATTTCTCTTTTGCGCGATTAATGATTGCTTCTACAATTTTCATAACTTTTCTATTTTTTTCCACATATAGACGCATGTTAATATGCCAGCCACCAAGCCAACAAATGCGCCCGAAATTCTAAGGCCCGTTTCTAAATGGGGGATTAAAGATACCATAACTCCGAAAAGACTTGTTAGAGTCCCAGTGATTCCTGCTATTGTAGGATGCTCGTTCATATCGCCACTTGTGTTGCTGTCAGAATAATGCTTGGAGTTTCGGGGTGTGGCGAAACCTCTGGAATATGCTGCATTGATACACGTAGGTCTGATGTTGACCAGTATAGTTCCAAGTAATCGTTAGCGTCAAGTCTTAATGCGTAGTTCACGGTTCCAATTACATGCCCATCAACTCCACCATGCGATTCTATAATACTGAATCGAGAGTTCGTTGATGGAACAACATCTCCGTTTTTCTTTAGCCAGATATTGGAGTCATGGATTTGAACATGAGTATTCGTCCACTGAACTGAAAATGTAACTGAATATACTCCTGCGTTAGCAAACGTAATCTGGCTGTTAGAGTTTATCGATACGCCATCTGAATCTGGATCGGTTTCTTCAAGCGTAACAGCTTTCTCTTCGTTTATGTTCAGAGCAACTTGATCTTCGTTAGACCAGAATGAACCCCAATATCTAGGCTGTGATACGCTTGTAAGACCTTGGGCAATTGTTTGGCTGATTAGAAGATTCTGCTGCGCTTCATTTAGAACAGAAAAGCACGCAAAACTATACGGGTTATCGTTTCCGATAGCGAGAGCTATTGTAAGATACCTTTCGTAGTTTAGTATATCCCAGTTCTTATCTGAGGTGCATGAAAGGATCATTCTATTTCTTCTGGATTTTGCGGAATTGAATCGTATTCAACTTCGCTAATATTAGATTCTATGACTTCTATTTCAGAAAAAAGATTGTTTTTTTGCTTGTATTCAATTGCCTCTTCAATTTTTAGAAACTCATTGAAGCTTTCACCTGTTGAGTAATAAACTCTAAATTTTTTATTCATAGAAGTTGGATAGGATTAAATCTTGAAGCTACCGTTGTGCTGTATTTTACTCCAAAGTCAAGGTAATCCAAGTCAATAGCAACGTTTGTTCCTGTTGTTGATACCCTGTGAACCATGGCTTTTACTCCAGCACGATTCATTAGCTTGTTGATGTTTGCGCTATAAATATTGGTTGGATCATTTGTTCCTGCTGCGCTCCAGAAGGTAACAACTCTTACTGAGTTAATAAAGAAATCAACTCTGTCTCCGTTCTCATAATACAAGAAAGCAAAATCTTTCCAATCAGTATCCGTTATCGATACTCCAGTGTCGAAATTTGTAGTAATGTTATTGTTCCTAGAAGAGCAAATCCAATTACTTCCGTTTGTAGAAATAAATGAAAGCGATCCTGTTCCTACTCCCAAAGAAGTATCTGAAAAACCAAATTGATAAAAACCAGTCAATGTAACATCGAAAAATGGAGCAACTGTTCTAATGCCTACACCGAAATAATAACGATTACCATTTCCCGGGAAAAAGTTAGTAGCATTGCTCATATATCCGCCACGCTGATCGTTAGACGCGACGTTCCCTGTTTGCAATTTTACAATACCATCTCTTGCTTCAGTAGTTGTTGGATTAACGGTAACGCTTGCTGTTCCACCATTATTTGAAAAAGAAATAAGTTGAAGTCCAGCCGCCGCATTTCTAAACTCTTCTCTGATAAATTCCCCCTCGTATGGAGAAATTAATCCGACTCCAGTAGCTCCCGTTTCACCAGTTGCACCAACTTCACCTTGGATACCAGTAGCACCTGTCGCGCCATCAGTTCCAGCAATGCCCTGTTCACCAGTGGCTCCAGTTTCTCCTGTTTCTCCTACTGGGCCAGTAGCTCCTGTTGCGCCAGAAGTCCCACCGCCTGTTGAGAAACCTTCTGCAATAGTTTCAGAAATAAGAAGGTTTTGCTGCGCTTCATTAAGTGCTGAAAAGCATCCAAATGAAATTGGATTTTCTAGTCCAATAGATTCAGCGATTGAAAGATACCTTTCATAGTTCAAGGCGTCCCAGTTTTTGTCGTTAGTGCATGATATACTCATATTATTTATTCGGGTTTTTGTTGTAGTTCAGAAAAGTTTACTTCATTAATATGTTTAGCAATTGTTCCAAAAGGAGGTGTCCATGTATTTGGATTTCCATCCCAAACAACTAGGTTTACTAGCCATCCACCTGTTTCATCTATAATAGCGTAATGGTTATCCATAAACTAGAAATATGTAGTGATGATTGCGATTCCGTCACCGCCTGCTCCTCCTGCGCCAGAGTCGCCAACTCCATCGACTGCCGCACCGCCACCGCCTCCACCGCCACCATAAATTCCTGCATTACCACCACTTTGAGCGTTTCCAGTATCGCTAGAGGAACCGCCTCCACCGCCTAGTCCTAGTGTGGTAAAAAGTCCGTGCGCTGTTGGAGATAAACCAAATCCTGCGCCTGCTAGTCCATAGGTGTAAACGGTTCCTCCTATGGATGCAGCAGTTAAGGCATTTGCAGAAGTTATACCACCTCCGCCGCCACCACCACTGATATATACTCCAACACCTGCCGCTGTCGCATTCCCTGTGCCGCCACCGTTACCACCATTTGCACCGCCATTTGGTGCTGCTCCCGGCGAAACACCTCCATTTCCCGCTGTCGCTGACCCTCCATTACCCAAAATGCCGCCAATAGCTCTAAACTGTCCAAAGCTTGTGTTTCCTCCGCTGGTTCCATTAGAGCCATTTGTGCTGTTTGTTCCAACCGAGGCTCCCCCAACTCCACCTGCCCCAATAGTAACTGTTACAACTGCTGGCAGCGTTGACGCATCGACATTGAATATTGTGACAGGAGAGCTCCCTCCCCCACCGCCACCAAACCTAACGCTTCCAGCAGCACCCTTGCGTCCAGAACCACCGCCACCGCCACCAGCAACAAGCTGAACTTTAACAGCTTTAGCTCCAGCAGGCTTGCTCCAAGTTCCAGAAGATGTAAAAACTTGAACGTCTGCCGTAGCTTGACCACCAGTAGCTCCAGTTAATCCTGTAGCACCGATTCCTCCCGTAGCACCTGTAGCACCTGTAGCACCTGTAGCTCCATCGATTCCTGCAACACCAGTAGCTCCAACTTCTCCGGTTGCTCCTGTCGATCCTTGAATTCCTGTGGCTCCGGTTGCTCCTGTAACGCCAGTGGCTCCAGTAGCTCCGGTTGCGCCACCGCTGCCGCCGCCAGAAAGCCTTGGGTCGTTACCTTCGCATACAGTTCCAGCGGTTGTTCCAAAAAGAACTTGAAACGTTCTATTGGCGGTTAGATTGCCGCCTCCTGTCAATCCCGTTCCAGCGGTAATAGTCCTAGTTTCTGGAACAGCGTCAATATCTTCTGGCGCGATAGGATCGCTTCCACCAGTGAAATGCGTAGAAGCGTGAGGGGCTGGAAGCAAGCTACCGTCCGAAGAAACATAATCCAGCTTACCAGTGAAGGGATTGAATTTTAAACCCATATTAGGAGAGTGTTACGTTTACTAGATTTGCGTCATTTGCAATCGGGGGCTGAACGGAATATGTCAGCGTAAGAGTTGCAACAGGCGAACCGTCTTTTGAATAAACAACGGTAGATGCGTTGTTTGTGGTTCCATAGTAGCTAATGTCGATTTCGTCATATTCTGGAATAGCAAAACCTTGCAAACTTCCAATTGCATCAGAAATCTCTTCTCCAGATGCAATGATTTGGTTTTTGATTTCCCAGTTCTGAACGTCTGGTGTTGATTCCTTAAAACAATTTTCTGAAAGTGACATAATTAAAATTCTTTATCGGTTACGATAATTAAACCTCAACGGGAGTCAAGGCAGAAGCAATGGCTTCATTTAGCGCATTCCATTGCTGTGCATCTGTTAGTTGTTCAAAACAGTTTTGGCTAATAGATTCACGCTCTACACCGATTGATTGGAATGCTTTATAGAACTGATACAATTTACCAGAATCATTCATTTGTGAATAACATCCAAGAGATACAGGAGTGCTTTCTGAAGCGTTATTTAGCGTGATAAGAATCTGATAACCCCAGTTGGTGTAGGGTGTGTCTGAAAAACAAGCCATAATTTTATTTTAGTTTGCCCAAGTGAGAGGGTGGGTTTTACCCCACCCCCTCTTTATGAGCGTTGCTTTTTAGGCTGGTTCTTGAATGTCGCCAACACCATTGCAGTTGTAGCAATCGACTGGTTCAGTCGGAGGTGTGTAGTCATTCAGAGGGCAGCAGGAACCGTAGAGGTTCTTGGTCTTAGGCAAGCGATGCAGGAATGAGTGCATCAAGGTTGGGTCTTTGATCTGTGCTGCGAGGCGGAACTGAGCTTGATAGAAGCCCATCTTGCGCCAGCGGTTGCACTCCCAATCTGGATTCTTCCACTCCCAATCACCAGCGTAGTTTTGGCCCATCATCTGAGCTTGGCTGTAGCCAGTTTGAGAAGGCATTGTCCATTTGATCATTGCCTTGTTGACCATAGCAACCGAGATTGCGAAGTCGGCATTTGCGTAATCCTTGTTCGGGATGTAGCTGCAACCGTTCTCCTGAACGATCTTGGTGTAGCGAGGCACGCGAACGAGCTTCGCCCATGTGGTTGGATCGGTCGGGCTGAATGGTCCTGCTGGCTGATCGGCAGACGGGGCTGCGTTGAAGCGAGCGGCGTTGATGTCGTATCCGAATGCGTAGTCACCGATAACGCGATTGACACCCAGCTTGAGGCTGGAGAGGCGTGCGTCGAAGTCGGTGTTTGCATCCCAGTAACCGTTGTTGCGCTTGGCTTGGAAGTAAAGCGCACGGCCAACACGAGGGTCAGGGATAACGATGTCAAGAAGCTGCATACCAGTGGCTTCTGCGATGTCGAGACGGAAAGCGTCGTCCTCGTTTTGGAGGTCGATCAATGCGTCATCGAGCATGTCGAGCGAGAGGTAAGCGATCTTAGGAAGATCAGCAACAGCAACTTTAACGCGAAGCTCACAGAGGTTGTAACCGCTGTTGGAGTTTTCTTGGTTGTCGCTAGTTGGAACGAACCAAGCAGCGTCATCAAGAAGACCGCAGTAAGTGCCGTCATCAGTGGTCAGACCAACCCACTTGTGGCCGGAACCACCAATGTAGTTGCCGCGAAGGAACTCTTCATGCACGTTCTTAGTGATACGGGCATTGCTCTCTTCAAACTGAAGAATTTCTTCAGCGGGGAAGAGGCGATAGAGAAGGCTCTCAACGCAAATCCAGTCGGTGTGCATCTCTTTGCGCAGAAGCTCAAAGGTGTAGCTCTCCGTGCCGGGGCGTTGGATAACCTCGCTCAAGGTAGAGCAAGAATCGGTTTCGCAGTATCCGTCAACAATCTTGCGGAAAGGGGTGCAAGGATCGTAGAAACCACGACCGAAACGGAAACCTTTCTGCTCGGTGGTGTGGTTGAGGGGCCAAGGCTGCTCCTCGAAACGGGTGAAGTATGTGGAGTTGGTGACAAGCTTCTTGACGTAAAGATCGTTGAAATACTCACGACCCTCGCGGAAAAAGCTGTCCAACTCTTCACACGAATTGAATTGAATCATTTCTGACATATTAGTGTATTTTGTTTGAGTTAGTTTTTGTTGTTGCTTGTGGCACTTGCTACGAAAACTCGAAAGCATCAAGCGAGTGCCTGTTTCTTTCGAGCCGGAGTCAACCCTCGGTGCCTATTAAAATAGACCAGTCCGGAATACCAGTTTTTATGCGAGATTGGAAACTCGCCAGCCAGAGCGGACTGATCCCCCTAATTGCTCACGCTTTCGGCATACTCTGTATTCGGCAATCTACATATTACTATTACCGTGTCAAGCATAAAAACAAAAAAGGGGAACAGATTTTACTCTGCTCCCCTTTCAGCTAATACGGAAACGAGGGCTTACCTAGCAGTTTGCATCCGTCCTTGTGGCGTAAACTTAGATAGTTTAGCCATCAGTCCCTCCGAAGGACTAATCCGCCTTTGCTGAGAATCTGTTGTCGATTTCGGTGATCCTTCAATCTTTGAAGCTCCCTTGAGCTTGTTAATAAAATCATCCTTTTCTTTTAACATTTCAGACTGTGCCTTAACAAGAGCTTGAAGCTTTTTGTATGCTCGCCCTTGGTGGATAAGCCTGTTCATTTCATCAACCGATGCAGGATCATTTGACTGTTGAGTTGCTGCCAGTGCTATTGCTTCATCGCGGGATGTATCGAATGTGATACCTTTATCCTTCATAAAGGATTCGATCTGCTCTGGAATTGCAATCTCGCTGTCCACTTCTTCAGCCTGACGCTTGTAGCTATCGCGCCATGTATTGATAAACTGACTGCGTGTTGCTACTTCTTTCTCCTTAGCTTTTCGGGTCAACTCCATCTTGGTTGTTTGCCAATCGGATACAGCCATCGCATGACTCTGCGTTGCCTTCTCGAAATCTTTGATAGCGTCAACAAAGCGAACTTGGTTGTAGGTATCGAGAGAATTGGTCAGTTCTTGGAATGCTTCTTTTCGTTCGCGTAGTGCCTCCCTTTTCGCTTCTTCAGTTTGCGCTGCGTAGATGGCAGCGTTAGCCGCTGTTCCACGGTTGAAGATGGCAAGAAGTTGAGCATCATCGCCAATGATTTCCTTAGCCTCGAAATAGGCGTTCTGAATAGGTGCAACATACTTCTCTTGGAAATCTGGGCTTTGTGTAATATCGTGGAACTCTACCTTACTACGAAGCTCTTGAATCTCTTTTGTAAGATTGGCTTCAAGTTCTGATTTCTGTTCGTTGATTTTATTAAGTTGTTCTTGGTAGTGGTTTGCTTCTGCTGTTGTTTGACTGTTCTTTACTAGCTCTTCAAGCTCTGTAATCTTGCTGGTGTATTTTGGAATCTCTTGGTTCTTGTATTTCTCTAGCTCTTCTTTGAGACGCTTGTTCTCTTCAATTTGTTTTTGAACAAACCCCGGCTTTTTCTTTTCCATCTGAATCAGCGGCTTCTTTTCCGTGTTATCGGAATCGATAACATCTTCAACAACATCTTCAGAAGAATCGCTATCAATTTGTGTATCTTGTTGAATTTGCGATCCATCTGGATTACGTGAAAACTTCTTTAGGAAGTCAGCAGTGTTTCCTTTGATTGGAACTTGTGGTTTAGATTGGAGGTCTTTGATGATCTCCGCTGTTTCGTTGTTTTGTGTTTGTTCGCTCATAAATTATGCTTCATCCAAGTCTGGATCAGATGCTTGCTCGATTTGCTGTTTGATCTTCTTAGCTTTCTTGAATTGCTCAGTTCCAGATTCCGCGCTTGCCTCGATAGTTGCAATAGCGTGTCTGACTGACTCAATCCCGTTAGCAGGGCAAGTCATAAGGATTTGTGTTTTAAGCGCATACCAATCATCGTGATTTACGATTGACGCGCATAGACCTTGGATTCTATCTGTCGTGTTCATTGATTAGGTTGTTGTGTTACTGGCTGAGTTTGCTCCATCTCTGGAGATTCCATTTCCTCAATCTCTTCCTCTTCCTCTTCTTCAAGAACCTGTGCTTTAGGAACCTTACCCATTGCCTTCTCAACCTCGGCACGGGCCTTGGCTTTCTGTAGGGCAAGTTGAGTGATGCCTTGCTGCTTGCGCTGCTCTGTGCGTTGCGCGTGGCTGATGGAAGCCTTACCGATTGAGATGTCTGCGAGTTTCTGCTTAGTATCGATCTCGATACCAGATTTAGCGGCGAGGTATTGGAGTTTAATATCTTCTTCAGACATTCCTTGGCCGTTTCCTTTTTCTTGCTCTGCTGCCAGCATATCTTGGTAAACCTGTCCAAGTTGGTCTGCCATGCTTCCAGCTTCTCCCATACCCTGCATGAATTGCTTGAGGAAATCTTGTTTGGTAGCGTCTTTTGCAATGAACTCCACGTGAGCCATGATGTGTCCACCTTTGAACTGAACAGAACGGACTGCCTTTGCAAGTTCGTTGATGTCTGGCTGTCCTGCTTGAACCATCTGCAAGTTTGTTTGCAGTTGCATCATCATGTCTGCAAAGTGACCTTGAGCGTGTTCGATATGCGGGTCTGTTGGCAGCACAGGGAAGTTTTGTGGGTTCACGAAAACGTCTGTCATTCCAGCGTTCTCGAAACCGATAATGCGAGCGTTATCATCGATGCGCTCTGGCTTAGTATCACGGTAACGAACTACGTTGTCCCTCCCGGCCAAAGCTGCGATGGCGTCCTTAACGGCATTTTCTTGTCCTTCGTTGGCTGGTGTGATTGAAGTAAGTTGAACAAGTTTCTCCGCAGTAATGAGCTTGAAGGAGGGGGAACCTGCTCCGTTGATGAGGTTGCTTCGCACACTGGTAATGTTCTTCCAAGAAGCCGCTTCCTTTGGAGTGCCAAGCTGTTCAAGGATGTCGTAGAATTTTTTAACATATTCATATCCGTCGTCGTTTCTATTCGCAGAAACAAATCGTCGGTATAGCTCTTTAAAGTATAACGTTTCGCATTCATTGAAGCGACGGATTTGTGTTCCAGAAAGTTTTGCTGATTCAGCGGCATCAAGCTCTGCTTCGCCTTTTGTGCGCTGCTTGCCTCCAGCGGTTGGCGCACCGATACGGTATTGTCCGAGGTTGCGGTATAGATCGCCCATGTAGAACTGCATGAAGCTCATGCTCTCTCCTACTGGAAGCTG
>Ga0164292_10005419_pt1 | contig 10450 bp, 9 predicted proteins | sample GEODES117metaG_FD_111486 | JGI IMG/M metagenome (GOLD analysis project Ga0164292, IMG submission 111486) | Eutrophic lake water microbial communities from Lake Mendota, Wisconsin, USA - GEODES117 metaG | ecosystem: Environmental > Aquatic > Freshwater > Lake | place: USA: Lake Mendota, Wisconsin... | reverse complement strand
CTCATTGATGTATTGCAAATAAAACAAAATATATTATATTCACTAAAATAAAATTATGGACAAGAATATTCTTTTTGGTATCTGGGTCGTATCGGCCATTTACTGTGTGTACAAACTCTTTAAACGATCTAAAAATATATCCCTAGATGGCGTCATTGGATACTCTCCAGGCTTAGAGGTAGTGATGGTGATTATACTAGGCCCTTTATTGGCCATCATCGATATCTCTTTAACTTGGATCAGAATCTACAAAGAAGCCGAAGAAGCGAGAAGAAGATCAAAGCAATAATTATAAGTATTTATAAAAAAAGCACTCAATGTTTATTGAGGGCTTTTTGTTTGTAACGAATTCAAAATATTTAGAACTATTCTTCAATTCCATAGAGGAATTTAAAGTTTAGTTCCCCGGATGATATTGTCTTACTGCTTTTTGAAGCACTTCTGTTTTATCTAAAGTCATTCTTTTTAGTTGTTGTGCCTGATACATTCCTCTTTGGTCATTGAAATGCTTGTCTCCTTCATTAAAACTTGCACCAAAAGTATTCACCGTTTCAATGAGTGGCAGTCCGCCATTTTTAGGAAACCTTACAAAATTGATATAGGCATCCCCGCTATTCATTTTTCTTTTGTCTTTTCCAAAAGGCTCAGACATCACTGCGGCTAACACATCTGGCATACCACCTTGTGGCCAATTTTCTTTTCCTCTAACCAATCTTTGCACATCCCCTAAGGTGAGATCTGTTGTGCCATAATTGCTTTGTAAAAAGTCATAGATAATTTGATACACTTTCACCGCTTCGGCCATGGTAAGTTTATCTTTATTTCGACCTTCCATAACCACTGGTACATTGTAATACGCTAAATTATAGATCAATGCGCCCTTGCTTTCAGCAACTGCATTGTGGTCCCAGTTTTTTAAAGTGGTGATGATGGAAGCTAGTTGAGGATATTTATTTTCATCCACCAAAAACATCGTATCTGCAGTAAATCCGTATGGAAATAAAATTGGATTGGGTAATTGACGATCAAACTTAATGCGCTTAATGTCTTCGTAACTAATTTTATCTAATTGGTCTATTAAGTCTTTAGCGCGTCTGCTTCTGTTATCGTGATAGGTTTCATATCCATCATTCACATCAAAGTCTTTTGGATTAAGGTTATCCAATTCGCTACTCGCTAAAAAAGGCGAGTGGTTGGCATTGAATAAATAACCGCTTTTCGGATTCGTCATTTGAGGCAAAGCGCTGAGTGGTTTAAATTCATTCCATAAAGTCGCCATTGTATTTCCAGGCAGAGTGCTATTCCAGTGATAGCTTGTGTCTTTATTGCGATAAGGCATTTTACCATTGGAGATATAAAAGATATTATCTGCTTTGTCTGCATACATAATATTAAACATCGGCAAATGATTTTGCTCTAGTGCGCTTTTAAATTCTTTGAAATTATTAGCCTTATTCATGGCATACCATTGCTGCAATGCACCTGCGTCCATCAAGGCTGGCAGTCGCATCGAAAAATATTCACCTTTAGGCGTGGCTACAGTTGGACCATAGATAGACTGGTAAGCTGTTTTGTATATTGGAAAAGGAATGCCTTTGATACTTAATTTAATTTTTCGCTTTTCTAATTTTAGCCAATTGCCGTCCACCTTATATTCACCAGGATGCAACTTGCTGGTTTCTAATTGATATATATCTATTTTGTCCTGAAAATTAACTGTATGTGCCCATGCTAAATTAGGGGTCACGCCATGAAATATTAAAGGCGCACCTGGAAACAATCCACCCAAAATATTCCAGCCTTCTTCACTTTGTAGATGTGCTTCATAAAATGCGGTTGGACCTTCAATAGGCTGGTGTGCATTGATCACTAGCATGGTTTCGTCTGATGCAGATTTTTTAGCATTGATAGCAAAGGCATTACTCCCTTCTCCTGTGAAGCCTTGTAATTTTGGAATAGTCCCATTTAAAATTTTTGGTAGCGCTTTATCTACACCACAGAATATCGCTACTGAAAATGCAGCAGAAGCTAGATATTCTTCGATGCTAATTGGAAAGACATGTTTGTTCAAAACTTGATCTGGGTGCGCTTTAGCATAGGCTTCTAATCCCAATAAATAGCCTTTTACCAATTGTATAAACTTTGGATCAAACTGCTTCATTTGTGCAACAACTGTTGCCTTCGTATTTAACAATCCAAAAACAAAATCAATTGGCGCCCCTTTTTTTCCCATATAAGTGGCTACTTTTCCTTTTCCAGTTAGGATCAGCATTTGCATTGTTGTAAAATCATCTTCTGCGTGAGCCCATGCAAGGCCGTATGCTACTTCTGCATCGGTGGGTGCAAAAATATGTGGCACACCAAAACTATCTCTAGCAATATTGATCTGCTCGGTATGAATGATTGGAGCGTTCGAATATTGTGCAGTGCTTGATAAGATGCAAAATAGGAATGAAAAAAGGCATAAATAACGCATAGAATTTAGTTAAGGAGGCGGGCAAAAAATGAATGAAAAATTGGATTAAATATAACTAAATTCTTTCAGTTAATTTAACATTTTCCTGCAGCGGTAATACAAATAAAAAAAGTAATTTTGGTACTTAATTATGAGATTGGATAAGCAGCGTTTTCTCTATTTTTTTTGCGCGATTATTTGCGTTTTACAAGTACAATTTAGTTTTGGACAGGATAAATTCGTTTTAAACGGAAATGTAAAAGACCAAGCAACTGGAGAGGCTATGATTAGAGCTGTCCTAAGGATTGAAGAGCTGCCAAGTCTTGGAGTACTTTCCAATGAATATGGGTTTTATGCAATTTCTTTACCAAGGGGGAAATATACCCTAATTGTTTCACAGCTAGGATATGAAAAATACAAGGAACAGGTACAACTTGATAGTAATTTAAATTTAACTATTTTATTGAAGCCTGCTAATACATTGAAAGAAGTAGTCGTTGAAAGCGGAAGAAAAAATGACAACCTTTTAAAACCTCAAATGGGAACAGAAACACTGAACCTAAATGCCATTCGCAAAGTGCCTGTTATTTTTGGAGAAAAAGATATTTTAAAAACACTTCAGCTATTGCCAGGTGTGAAGTCTGCTGGAGAGGGCAATAGTGGTTTTTATGTAAGAGGCGGAGCGGCAGATCAAAATTTAATTTTATTAGACGAGGCGCCGGTCTATAATGCATCACACCTGCTTGGTTTTTTTAGTACTTTTAACAGTGATGCAATAAAGGATGCCACATTAATTAAAGGTAATGGGCCTGCACAATATGGTGGCAGGCTTTCTTCTGTATTAGATGTGAAAATGAAAGAAGGCAATAACCAAGACTATAATATAAATGGAGGCCTTGGATTGATCAGTAGTCGAATTAGTATTGAAGGGCCACTTCAAAAAGAAAAGTCTTCTTTTATCCTATCGGGAAGAAGAACCTACGCAGATATTTTTCTACGTGCCTCAGATGAATTTAAAGACAATGTTTTATATTTCTATGACTTAAATATGAAAGCAAATTATAAGATTGACGAAAATAATAAAATATATCTTTCTGGTTATTTTGGAAGAGATGAATTAGGATTAGGAAATGCCTTTGGTATTGATTGGGGAAATAAAACGGGCACGATTAGATGGAACCGAATTGTATCTAGCCGTTTATTTTTAAATACCTCTTTAATTTATAGTGACTACAATTACAATGTAAAGCTTAAAAACGGCTTGTCTAATTTTAATATCAACTCCAATATTAAAGACATCAACTTAAAGCAAGATTATACTTTTTACCTCAACCCAAAAAACACATTGCGTTTTGGATTCAATAGTATTTTACATGCTATTACTCCAAGTACATTTAGCGGAACCGTGACCAATAGTAATCCGAAAAGAGGCAGAAATGGACTTGAAAACGCCCTCTATATAAGCAACTATTATAAAACATCTGATGATTTAAGTGTAGATTATGGACTGCGCCTTTCTGCTTATAGCTTAATGGGTGGAGATGCCTATAATATATATGAAAACAATTTAATTGTAAATACAATACAATTAGATAAGCAAAGTTTTGGCAAGACTTATATGAATCCTGAACCAAGGATGACGGTCAACTATCGTGTAACTGACCAAACAAGTATCAAGGCGGGGTATGCTAGAAATGTACAACACCTGCACCTACTTAGTAACTCAACGGCCTCAAGTCCATCTGATCAGTGGATTGGAAATTCCTATAATATTAAACCTGAAATTGCGGATCAGTTGAGCATAGGTTTTGTGCAAGGATGGAAAAATAATACCTATGAACTAAGCACCGAGTTGTATTATAAAAAATTACAGAATCAATTAGACTATAAAGATGGGGCTGAAATATTTACTTTAGCCGATGTCGAAACCGCACTCTTGTTTGGTATTGGACGCGCCTATGGCCTTGAACTGTTATGGAAGAAGAAAGAGGGCGTGTTAACTGGATGGGTAAGTTATACCTTATCAAAAACAGAAAGAAAAATTACTGGGATCAACCAAAATAATTGGTACAATGCAAAACAAGATAGGACCCATGATATTGCTGTTGTAGGCATCTATACCCTTAATTCAAGATGGTCTATCTCTTCTGTTTTTGTTTATAATACCGGTGATGCGGTAACATTTCCAACTGGAAAATATAACCTTCAGGGACAAACATTGTATCAGTATGCATCCAGAAATGGCAATAGAATGCCGTCCAATCACAGAATGGACTTGAGTGTGACTTATGATAAGAAAAGAAAAAAGCGGATTCAAGAATCTTGGAACTTCAGTTTATACAATGTGTATGGCAGAGAAAATGCGTATCAAATAAATTTTCAAGATGACCCAAAGGACCTGAGTAGAACACAAATTATTCAGACCTCTTTATTTAGATGGGTACCTAGTGTCACTTATCAATTCAAATTTTAATGATGCTTAAAAAATACTTTATTACATTTTTAGCTGGAATTTTTTTAATAGGGTGTGAAAAAGAAATTCAACTAGCCTTAGATCCCAACCAATCTTTACTTGTCATTGATGGAAGTATCACAGACGAGGTAGGCCCTTATTATATAAATCTTAGCAAGTCAACTAGCATTTCAGCGCCCTCGAATTATTTTGCTGTGACCAATGCCCTCGTAATTGTTAAAGATAATCTTGGACAAATTGATACACTCAAACATGAAAAAGAGGGAAGATACAAAACGAATAAAATAAAAGGGATCTACGGTAACACTTATTATTTAGAAGTACAAGTTGAAGATAAAAAATATTCAGCCAATTCTACTATGCCACAAAAAGTAGTATTAGATAGTTTAAGGATCAACCCATTTACATTAAATAGTGAAGTTAGATATAGCGTCATCCCGGTTTACACCGACCCAATCACACTAGGTAATAGCTATCGTTTTATTCAAAAAATTAACGATACGCTTGACCAAACCTTTCACGTATTTAATGACAATTTAAATAATGGAAAAGAAAATCAACGACCACTAAGAGGAGGATCAGATTCTTTAGAAGTAAAATTGAAAGATATTGTTGCCGTAGAAATGCAATGTATTACAAGGCCTACTTTTTTATATTACTTTACCTTATATCAACAATCTGGCGCCGGACCAGGCGGTGGAACAACTCCAGCTAATCCTCCTTCCAATATTATTGGCGGCGCATTAGGTATTTTTTCCGCACATACAGTTCAAAGAAGGCAAATCCAAATTAAATAAAACTGATTTTAACGTCTTCGCCTTGATTTTGATTTAATAGATTTTTTTGAAGTAATCCTGCTTATTAAATCCCCATTTTCGCTTCTTAAATATCCATATCTAAATAAAATTCCATAGTAATTCTTTGTAAACTGATCATACTCTCCTGAGAAATCGGAGGTGCCTACTACCACACCAAGAGCAGTTTTACGACCAACTTGAGCAAGCAGGGTAGAACTTATGTCGAACATATATGGTGTTGTAGATTTAAATACAGTTCCAGCCCCAATTGAAAATTCATTACTAAATATACCTATTTGCGCGGCATCAAATGTTAGTTTAAATAAAGCAAATTTTGACGTATCATTTTTAGTGATGTTAAATCTTCCAAATGCTACCCCAATATCAAGTGGACCAAATGATTTTCCAATTTCAAAATTTTGAGATATTCTATTTTGAACCTTTCCTGGTTCTGAATTTAAAGACAAAGGATTAAATCTTATATAAATATTGTCTTTTATTTTGGCACTTGAATCTTGTGAAAATGCGTTTAGGCCAATTAAGTTAAAACATGTAAAGAATAGAAAATTTTTCATTTAGGAGAGAAATTTATATTATAATTTAATTTACTTCTAAGCTCATCAAGCGTTGTTCTTATAACCATTTGTGTTGCATCATTTTTAAACAATAATACATGAAGTAGTCTTTGAGTTTTTTTATTGTAGACTACTTTCCAGCAATAATCAGGAATAGCAATTTTATTTTTTATTTTATTGGTTCCATAAATTCCTCCTACATATATTTTTAATGGGCTTCTTTTGCTTTCTAATCTAATTTTATTTTCCCACGCTTTCCAACTTCCTCTATTTAACTTGGGATGTTGTGGAAAAACATTAAAATAACTAAAAGTGAGTTCCTCAAGATATTTATTAAATGCAAAATCTTCTGCGCTCACTAAATGTCCTCGATCGTAACCACTTTTGCTGTAATCTTTATTATTTGCAGTAATAGACTCCTCTATAAATCTCATACCTTTTCTACTCACATCTCCTCCTCCATTATTGAGTTCATAAACTATATATAAGGGCACTTTTAATTTTATAGAATAGTATGAAGTATAAATTTGTTTGTTTACTACTTTATCAATTTCTTGACAGAAAGAAATTGATAAATTAACAAAGACAAATAGTAATAAAAAGATGGATCTTTTAATCATAAATTAGGTTGATTCATTTTCTAGTTTTGTTCTATTACGGAACCTAAATTTGCTTATAATATAGTCAAAGAGGTATTTGCTCATACCAAGTTCATTTTCCGAAAAAAGCATCCACTCAGCTAAGTCTTCTTTCGTTGGTTTAAATTCAGCACCTACTGGATATTTAAGTCTGATTCTTTCAATTAGAATTTTCTCCCATCTTGTGACTTGATCCTCTCTCTGTTTAATTACTTCTTCGTTAATCCCCATTTCAAGTGCATAATCGTTTAGTCGCTCAATCACATTTGAAAATAACTGTAATAAGGTAAGCATCTCTTTTTCATACTTTTCTACAGCATGAATATTTAACCGACCATTTTCATAAAACATTTCAACTGTCCATAGCCTAGAATAAATTTGGCCAATAATGTATTGATCTCTAACCTCTAAGTAAGATTCAAAAGGCATAAAATGTTCTACTTGGTCGCTTGAATCATCTATAAATTCAATTGGTATTAGCTTAACATTAGCTCCTAATTCAATAAGTTCTTTTTCATACTTGATGATCAGCTCTTTATTAAATTCTCTTCTTTTTAAAATTAAAACATTGTCAATATCAATTTTTTCAAGTCTTTTATCATCGACCGATGTCCACATCACTGAGACTGTTTTATTCAAAATTGGCTTTAGACTTGGATGGATGTTTTTAGGAACCCATTTAAATGGGTTTGCAAGCGCATAACCTATATGAAAAATATTTTCGAGGGGCGCTTTACCGGGATGTATTCTTGCCCAATAGGTATAAGATAGTGCTCCAATTTGCCACGCATTTGTTGTATTAACCCAATTTGGCTCAGAAAGCTCTTCTTCAACTTCAAAACTCTTATTCAAGTTTTTAGATAATAAAACTTCTACATACTGGTCTAATTCTTTCCATATGTTTTTGTGCATCCCCCATTGCGTGTACTTTGCAAAGGATTCATATGTATTTTGAACTAAGCTTAATTTATTGTTTGCCTCTATTAGTTTTTCTGACTGACTTTCTTCTAGTACATTGATCTTATCTTCAGATTCTTGAATTTTTGTAACAATCAATGGTAGTTTTTTTTCAACTTCTTCTTTAAGCGCAGCAATTTTGTTTTCAATCTTTATCTTATCGCCATCTGCGGCTTTAGCTAGCGTTTTAAATAATTCATCAAATAATTTTTTAAATCCACTTTCTAGTTCTTTTTTCTTTAACAGTAACTGTTTGAGTGTTTTTTGTTCAGCTTGTATTTTAGGATTATTAACAATAGATTTTACATTTTCTGATAGAGTATCTATTTTTGCTTTATACTCCTTTTCATCAGCTTTTTGTTTTACAATGACTGTTTTATCAATATTAGGCACCATTGAAAAATAATGCAACCACCAAGGACTAAAAACAATTGGATAATTTCCATTTTTAGCATCAATAAATATATCACCTGGCATATCTGGGGTACCAACATTACCTAAAATTCCTAGCTTACTTTTTTCCTCATCAATGATTATAAATAATTTTTGGATCGAAATTGCAGCATTTTTTGCTGTGTCCTGCATCACCAAGAATTCCATATTATCTATTTTGCCATCATCCCCTAATTTTTCTTTGATGATTTCGCGTAAATGAGGTTCAATCACCTTGGCTCTTTCAATATCAATAATTTGTTTAGCTACAGCAGGATTTACTGATGGAATAATATGATAGTATATTTGAACATAAACTTGATCATTACTGTCAAGTAAATATCTAAACTCAGTAGATAAATTTGCTAAGTCATCCACTGTTAGATCTAATTCAAATTCTTTACTTTTCTCACCTGTTTCTAATAAAAAAGTGCCTTTTTTGCTTTTATCATCAATATTTTTTGCAAAGACTGGTTTATATTTTACAAACACATCTATATCTTCTATCACTTCCATGACCGCACTGTAAACATAACTATTGATATAATTAAAATATTCGTCGCCTAGGGGCCATTTACGTTTATTTTCTTTTTTACCAGCTTTTTCTTCTGGATGAGCGTAAATATTTCTAATAATAATAATCACATCAAATAAGTCTAGGAGTCCCTTATTGGTACTCATTGTTCTACCCTTAACTTGATCAACTAGTATTTGGAAATGATCATTAGCTCCATCATCAATAATTTCCTTTATTAAATTAAATTGATAAATTAAGATTGCAGTTTTATCATATATATTTTGTTTGTCAAACTTTGGATTGAAAATAGAAGAGGTCATTTCATTACTCAACATTCTAAAAATCGATAAAAAATGTCCAAAGCTAGGTTTATGTCTTGAAAATTTATAAAATTCAGTTTCGAGCTTAAGGTTAACTTGTTTAGATGACTTATACTCACCCAACATAATTCCAACAATATAAATTAATAAGGATTCCGAAAGTTCTAATAATGTTTTATGCATTACCGCTTCCTCTGTTGCATCATTATATCTCTTTGAATTTAAAACAATATGAGAAGGTAGTAATGTATTATTTTCCATGATGTTGTTTTTTATATTCTTTTAAAACATTAACTGAAATATGTAAGCAGTTTGTATTAGTATACTTTAGTTCAGTTAGCTTTTCCATCCAATTATCCTGATGCTTATTAAAATGTTCAATCATTGCAATGGATTGTGTCGTTAATTCCTCCAGTGTTTTGAAACCTAATGGATTGATAATATTGCCATTAAAAAGATACTTTTTTTGAAACCATTTTTTTGAAAACGCTGTATTTTCAATACCTTCAATTGGATAGAAACTTTTTATAAATATTTGATCAGGTGTAATGATAGTATCAAATAAATAATTTGTATCATTTACATTTAAACTTAATTTGACTTTAATTAGTTGATAAAAATATTCAAAATCCATACTTCCTGTAATGGAAGAATTTTGAATGGTCAATGGTAGTTTCGCACTTTGCATAATTAAGTATGTAAATGATAGATGGAGTAAATATTATTGAACTTAAACTTTACTTTTTCAAATAACTCTAAATCATTTCTTAACAATTTGTTGTCAACAGTGGCTATAATTTCTTCTGTATCAAAATCAATTTGAACAATTTTAGTCCAAAATCTTTCATTATTGGCACATACTTTAACAACATGTCCAACTTCTAACTGCATCAATTCGGCTTGTGTTGGAATTTGGAAAGAACCCACATGAATTTTCGAAAGCTCAACAGCATCCTCAAATTTAACATTCTTCATATTTCAATGATTTTATTCATTTTAAAGTTAATAATAATATCTTAAAGCAAGTAGATGTATAACACATTGCTAAACAATATTTTGTAAATTCTTTAAAATAATTATATCATTGGAAAGATAAAATATTTTAATATATTTATAATCATAAAAATGTAATTATGGCAAAGAGTAAAAAAGTAATAATCGGGGATGATTACCAATTGGCTTGTGATGAATTTTTAAAAATAGCAGAGAAAACGGGTATCTTAACGAGGGAAGTCATTGTAGAACCAAACGCAGAAGAAAGAGATACACTTTGGGAGATTACATGT
>Ga0164292_10005418_pt1 | contig 10451 bp, 20 predicted proteins | sample GEODES117metaG_FD_111486 | JGI IMG/M metagenome (GOLD analysis project Ga0164292, IMG submission 111486) | Eutrophic lake water microbial communities from Lake Mendota, Wisconsin, USA - GEODES117 metaG | ecosystem: Environmental > Aquatic > Freshwater > Lake | place: USA: Lake Mendota... | reverse complement strand
GCTGCTCCCTACGCGGTTGATATGTTAGAGGACATGATGGAGAACGCAGTCTCTGAGCCTGTAAAACTTAAGGCGGCAACGGAGATTCTAGATCGCGCGGGAGTCCGTGGCGGTATAGAGTTCGACGCGAGCATTAAGGTCACAGACGATAGGCCTGCGGCAATAATTATTCAAGAGCGGCTTGACCGTCTAGCAGCATCTGCTGGACAACGGGCGCTCGATTTAATAGAGGCAGGCGTAGTTGAAAATGACACTAGCGACATCCAGGATGCTGAAGAGGTAAAGGATAAGGAAGACTAGTGGACATTGACGATTTAATGATTGCGGCACGCGAACACGCTGACCGTATGGCAAGTGATCTCGAGCTATGCTCAACACGTGAGGAACACGTTCGCCTAACCGCGCGGACAAACGAGGCTGAGACTATTGCCAACGATCTGTATCAATATATTGTTTCCTTGGCGGCGGCTGACACGTTAGGATAACGGCATGCTTAAAAAGACGTCCGACGCTCCTGGTCTTGTAATTGCCGCTGCCGAAAAGTATCTCGGTTATCAATGCAGGCCTGGTAATGTCTCCGTGTTTGGAGAGACGGTTGGCTATAGCGGCCTGGTCTGGTCGGGCGCATTTATCGATGTTGTTTTTCGTGAGGCGGGCTTTCAATCACCGGCCTGCGTTTACTCCCCTAGCGGCCTGGCTGAGTTTATTCGTCAACGGGCATGGCGTGAGAATCCCCAGCCTGGAGACGTTGTGTTCTTTAACTTTGCGACGGATGAATCTTTTGGAATGTTGCATGTCGGCCTGGTAGCCGATTCACAGGCATGGAGGCCTGACGGGTACATCCAGACAATCGAGGCAAATGTTAACAGCGGCCTGCCTAAGGCTAGCAAGGTCAACGACGGTGTGTACAGACGGGTACGAACTAGACACGAGGTACTTGGATTTGGGCGGCCTGGGTATAAGCCCATTGCCCCAGGGCAGACGGGCTTGCCTGAGATCAACGTTGGAAACATCAGGCCTGGCAAGCGTAATAGGGAAATCGAGCTGGTTCAACGGGCGTTGGTTCAACGTGTCGGCATGCGTATAGGTAAGGACGGATTGTTCGACGGACACATGCTAGCAGCGTATGCGCACTACCAACGGATAATTGGATTCGTCGGAAACGACGCTAACGGGATTCCCGACATCGATTCACTCCAACGGCTTGGTCGTGAGACCGGAACGTTCACAGCTGCTGCTAGCTAGACTTCCGTGTAGAAGTTCGGAAGTAGGGGCATCCCAGCTTCCAATCCGGACAAATCGGACAAATCGGTATACCAAGATGTCTAGTAGCTATAACTTCCGTGTAGACAACTAAGAACAAGCTCGATGCCGCAGCTAGCAGAACTTCAAAGTTGATACGAGCCATATCAACTTTCAAAAGCCTGCTTCAATTATAATTTCCCACCTGATATAATTCGCCTTATGACGAAAATACAAGAAATAGCAAGACTCACTCCATTAACGAAAGATGCTAATGGAAACGCAAAACCATCGGTAACATCGATAACTTATAAGACAGTCAAAGAGCTAGGCACTGGCGCTCATGTTCGTGAGCTAGCACTTGCAGCTGTGTATGAGTACAACGAGCCACTCTCAGTTCTTGAGATTACAGCTCACATCAACAACGCCTTCTCAGGTGAAATGACATACAGCGACGCTATCGTTCGCTACAACCTCGAAGCTCTTCTAAAAGCAGGAGACATTCTCATGCGACAGGAGACTCTCGAGGAACGCCAGCTCCGTGCGAATGGCGTCCCCGTAACAATGAACAAACCTGCACACATGTTCTTCCGAAAGGGAATTGGCGTTCCTTATCGAAAGACAGCCGAACTAGTTCCTGGTGTAACACTAAAGGGACAAGGCTCTCATGCTGGTCGTCCAAAGGCCGCATCTACAAAAGCGTTCAACCCAAAGGCAACTGCCGAAGAAGTACTTGGCACGCCTCGCCCGTCTAGCGACATGGCAGCTCTCGATTTCATGATTGAGAAGCTAGTCGCCGAACGCACAGCGGAACTCCAAAAGAAATTGGATGACGCAAACTCAAAGCTGGCGGAATTTAAGAAGTTGCTTTCATAACTTCCTGCCTGATATAATTAGACTATACACAGGGTGGCCGGTGGTCACCTGAACGTTCGTAACGCATGCGGGACGGAAACAATCCCGGCGCCCTGTGTATACCTAAACCAAACGACGAAAGGAAACCCAATGATAGAACGCAACGAACGATTTGATGATTCAATAAATGACATCAGTGGTCCTGTAGTTATTCTAGGACTAACATTTGATGCAGCAGACATCCTTTACAAATGTGACCCAATTGCATATCGCGTTTACTCAGCAGACTTTGATGATGCGATGGAAGAGGAATACGCATGAACGACAGAAATTGGGAAGAGATCTATGAGGCTATCTTAAAAGATATAGTCTACGTGATGGAAGGTAACAGAGAAGACTATGAAAAGGTCGAGCGCGTTACCTCAATACTCGTGAGTAATGACTTTATGGAAAAGCCCCCGCTCGATTCTTAAATCCTGCCTGATATAATTATCCAGTACCAACGACGAAAGGACACCCAATGCAGACTACAGCAGTCGCAGGAAAAGCACTATATCTAGAGTTGCGCAGTGGCGATTACACTACTCAACTTATATTGACGCCTGAAGGTTTCACAACCTCAAACAAACTCGTCCCGTTGACGCTTTATCGTCGCAGGATCAGTAAGGTTCAACCTCGAAAGACTTGGAAGCAGATATCTGCTAACCAATCTCCAGAGTGTGATTCAATGGGCAAGATCGCTCAATACTCAATTGAACAGGCAACCCTTGTGGCACGAGACAAAGTCTCATTCACAGATTCCCTATTCAACCAACTAGTCAACAATGGCTGGGTTGTCTACAAGCAACCAATCGTGGTGGAGGTTACTCCAGAAGATCTCGATGACGTGCGTCTAGGCAAGACACCATACAAGATTCTAGGTCGAATTACACGTTGCCGTAGAACCTTAGGGTTCGGCGAAGCGTTGTTCGTTTCCTAACCTGATATAATTAGACACGTAATACCCAACGACGAAAGGACACCCAATGTCTACACTTACGATAGATTATGACAAGCTCCACCCAGGGCTTGCAGAGATCTTGTCTAGTGCTGCATCATCAAGCGTCAATGCTGAGATGAGTGCAAAGCTAGATGCTTTCATGCCGGCACCAGGTAAGGCTACTGCCCGAACTGTTGCTACAAAGAAAGTTGTTCCTATGATCTCACCAGATTCGCTTACTGCCGATGAGAAGTATCTACGTCCAAATGGCGAGTGGTACTACACACGTCAGTGGGGCGAACACCACGATGTAGCAGTACTACGCAAGGCGCGCGAGGATAAGCAATTCATTCTTCTCTATGGCGCTCCAGGTTGTGGTAAGACTGCACTTGTCCAAGCATCATTCGATGACTTCGAAACAATTCTTGGTACAGGCGACACAGAGATCGCCGACTTCATTGGTGGATATATCCAAACTCCTTCAGGTGGATTCGAGTGGGTCGATGGTCCACTCCTAAAAGCTGCGGAGCGCGGTGTACCTCTTCTAATTGATGAGGTAGGTCTCGTTGATCCAAAGGTTATGTCTGTTGTCTATTCATTCATGGATGGAACTGGCACCTACGCAGTTACTGCAAACCCAGAGCGTGGCGTAGTAAAAGCTAAACCTGGGTTCTATGTAATCGCTGCTACCAACCCAAACGCTCCTGGAGTTCGACTTTCAGAAGCGCTTCTATCTCGATTTACTATTCATGCAGAGATGACAACAGACTGGAGTCTTGCTCGCAAGTTGGGCGCTCCTTCAACAATCGTCACTGCTGCTCAAAACCTAGCAAAGAAGCAGCAAACAGGAGAAGTCTCCTGGGCGCCACAGATGCGTGAACTCCTTGGGTTCCGCGATCTTGCAAAAAGTTTCGGCACGAAGTTCGCAATCGCGAACCTACTCGCAGCAGCACCTGAACTCGACCGCCCCGTCGTAGCGGACGTGTTCACCAGGGTGTTCGGCGAAGAGTGTCGTCCAGCTAAGATCTAAACAATCTTGGCACCGGAAGGGTGGGTTCATTGGGTGCCCACCCTTTCCATAATTTCCTACCTGATATAATTATCCTATAAGCACAAACGACGGAAGGATACCAAATGGCACACATTAAGCATTCAGCAACCCGCGCTGAGGCAACTCCTATGGAGTGGCTAAAGGTTGGGTCACAGATAGGACGCCTTACCAATACGTTGGCCGGTCGCGACAACATTGTTGCATACGTTGGCCCTAACGCTGGCGATGGCGCACCTGCAGCATTCAACCCATCACTTTCAGAAGTAGAAGTCAACTGCACCATTGCGTTCGGCAAGGGCATCTTGCCAGAACAGATTGGTGACATCACAGAGCGTTCAGTTCAATATGACTGGCCACGTGCAACAGGTGCAATCCTTCACGAGGCAATGCATGCTCGCTTCTCACTCTACAGTCTTCCAGAAGCAGCAAAGGTTCTTTCAAAGGAAGAGGTTCATGCACTGATGATGCTTGAGGAGTCTCGCATTGAGGCTCTAAGCGTTCAAGTCCTTCCACACAATCGTGGGTTCCTTCGCGCCTGTGCTATCGACATCGTACTTGCAGATGCGTTCGAAGGTGTCAAAGGTCTTTCAACTACATCATCTGCAGCAACCCTTGCCGCACTTACACTTGCACGAATTGATGCAGACGTTCTTGAGCGATCAGACGTTGAGTTCATCGCAGAAGAATTAGAGTTGTTCCTTGGCGAAGATCTACTAAGGGGTCTGCGTTCTATCTGGAATAGATTCCAAATGCATGAGATGCACACAAACCCAGAACCTCTATACGAACTTGCTCGTGAATGGGCAAAGCTTGTGAAGGACGCTGCCGCAGAACGCGGTGAGCCTGAGGATGGAACTCAGTCAGAAGAAGGACAAGAATTTATTAGAGTACTACTTGACGCTCTACAAGATGCAGCAGAGTCTGCATCGATTGGTGCGCAGGAAGATCTAAATGATCAGCAGACTTCTGAAGAGTGGGCAGAGGCAGTTCAGGCAAAGTCTTCTGCAACAAAGGAACGTGCCGACCACAAGAAGGAAGCACAGGAAGTCTTTATGAAAGGCACTGGCCCAAGCCCAGAGTCACGCACATCATCACGTCTACACGAAAGACGTATGCCTACAGGTCCAGAGCGTGCAGCAGCAGTTAAGGTTGCTCAATTACTTGAGAAGGCAAAGTATCGTGAGCGTGATGCACACGACATCGTCTCTCAACTTCCTCCTGGTAAGTTGCGCACCCGAGCTATCGTTCAAGGTGCGGCAGAAAAGTCTAAGGGCATCATGTCAAAGACAGAACCTTGGAAGCGCACTATTCGTAAGCACACTGATGACCCAACACTTACAGTAGGTGTGATGGTTGACATCTCAGGTTCTATGTCAAGTGCAATGCAACCTATGGCAGCCACTGCCTGGGTTATGTCTGAGGCCGCCAAGCGAGTTCAAGCACGTTGTGCAATGGTCTACTATGGACAGGACGTGTTCCCTACACTAAAGCCAGGGCAAAGTCTTTCAGAGGTAACTGTTTACACTGCGCCTGATGGAACTGAAAAGTTCAACAAAGCATTCAAGGCACTCGATGGTTCTCTAAATCTTCTGCATGGCACTGGCGCTCGCCTACTCGTAGTTGTGAGTGATGGTTGCTACACAGGAGAAGAGATTGAGAAAGCTAAGCGTTGGATACGTCGTTGCCACGAAACTGGAGTAGCAGTTCTCTGGTTGCCGATGGGTCCAAGAGATTACTACGCAGAAGATATCATCAAAGGTACTGATGCAGTGATGCTCGCAGATGTAAATGATCCAGCAAAGGCAGCACTTGAAATTGGCAGAGCAGCAGCGAAAGCACTTGAGAAAGTGACTTCACGAACTGCAGCATAAATAGAATCCGGAGTGCTTGGTTCTTCCGTCAGATTATCCAAGCGCTCCGGTCCAAATTGTAAAGACGGAAACTAACGAAAGGAACGACATGAGTATCACAGCGACACTCTTGAAGAACACAGCTCCACAATCGGCTTGGCTGATATCAGTTAAGTATGACGTCACAGGTGAGTCACGTCACGCAGCTAGGACAAGCCTAGGTGCCGCTAAGAAGGCCGCGGTTGAGTTAGCCAATAGTATGGGTGACCTGTCACGCAGTCGTCTCCCTTGGGTAGTGGACGAGCGTGATGATGGCGTTCAGTACTTGCGTGCTGACGTCGAAGACTAATTCCTGCCTGATATAATTAGACTAGTGGTGCAGGGGGTTCCAGAATACGGATCCGGCCTCCTGCACTACACCTAACAACGACGGAAGGAACCCAATGACATACGACGCATACATCAAAAAAGAATGGGGCTCGCTTATCGGGCGCACCATCACCGGCGTCCGTGAGATGACGGACCAGGAACTTGAAGACTTTGGATGGGAACGCTCAGGCGGCTCGCTTCCAGTTATCTATTTATTAGATGACGGCTTGACCTTTACACCTAGTCAGGACCCAGAAGGAAACGGGCCAGGACACATCTTCGTAGAGAAGTGGGTGACGGCATGACCACGATACACGCAGGCGATTGCCTGAACGGGTGCGATACCTGCAGAGAAAACTATCACAACGGCAGCCCTGAAGTATTCCATCTGTATGATGAGGACTCACGGCTAGGCGACGCTTACTATTGCAACCTATGTAATGAATTACTCCAGGTAGGGTGACGGGCATGAATCTTGAAGGCAAGGACCTATTGTCCCTTAGCGCCTTAGGTCGATTCGTTGATGAACGGCTTGCAGGCTTCACCATAGAGCTGGATGAGATGACGGGCGAGGTTATCATACGCTCAGGCTTGACCATCGACAACGATGGACTATTCGTCCCGCTGGTAATACAGTCAGACGACCCTAGACTGGAAGCTCCCTTTGACCGCGATGAGACGGGGCAATTCGTAAAGCCTAAGGAGTACAGGACGTGGATTGCAAGCCCGAACGGAGACTGGTGGGATGGAACGCATGCTCCTGTGACAGTTCACGTTGTACACGAGTACGAGCTACCTGAAGACATCGAGGTTGAAGGCGACAAGTTTGAAGACGTGATTATGGAGTATGGAACTGAAGTAGAGATTCCTACCTGATATAATTGCACCTAACACAACGACGAAAGGAACAGTATGACGACAGTCGCAGACGCAATAAAGAGCTTGACAGAACTCGACCCAAACGAGGAAATCATGATTCAGTGGTTCTCAAAAGAGCATGCTGAATATATGGATGAGGAAATCCCAGAAGAGCAATGGAATGAAGCAGTGAGGCTCTTTGACAAGAATGCGCCTGGCGCCGAAGAGTTTGGTCTTCAGTATCTTCTTGATGAAGCTGGGCAACGCCTCGCTTCAGAATAGGTTTCCTACCTGATATAATTATCCTATCGCCGGAAAGCCCGGTGGTAAATGACGAAGGGACACTATGTCTACCAAGACTAAATCCGCAGTCAAGACTGTCACAACAGTGACAGAGACTACCACAAAGGTTGATGTAATCGACCTTACTGCAACAGACGCCGAGAAGGCTCTGTATGCATTCATCGCTGCTCGTGAAGCTATCAAGGTTCACGAGGACCAACAGAAGAAAGCTGAAGCCCGTCTTCGCGAACTTCTTGGTGACGCCCAAGTGGGCATGATTCGTGGAGTTGAAAGATTCAAACTCCAAAACTCTCACAACACATCAATCGACAGAGCAAAGCTCCAAGCCGGTTGGCCAGAAGCGTTCGAGGCGACTTTAAAGAAGACGCCTTACGACTTCATCAAGGCTCTCTAAGAGTCGTCGTTGTGGACGCCCCTCTCGAAAGGGAGGGGCGCTCCATTTCTTGCCTGATATAATTATCCTATAACGACGCACTACAGAGAGATTGGAAATCTTATGCACCCAAACGAACATGCAAGATCGTACCAAAACTTCACACTGCTCACTGCAGTTGCCGCTGGCAACGAGTGGACCACAGCAGACGTCAACAAACTAAAGTCAATGCGGGACGCCGGAATCTCAGTTGCGGAAATCGCGCAAACAGTAGGGCGTACCTTCTACGCCGTTCAAACTTATCTTTCAGCCAATGGGCTTACAAAAGCTCGCAACACAACTCCAGCACCAAAGGTTGAAGCGTGCCCTTCATGCTTCCTCGTCCATCGATACGAATGTGAGATGTAATGGATAACAAGATCGAAAATCGCGGAGGCGCGAAGGCCGCCGTGGCACTCGTCACTCTGACTCGCTCGCTCAAGGGAAACCCGGAGCGCTTTGCCACTGAGCTCGATACGCTCCTCAACTTCTACATCAAGGAGCTTACAGGTGCGGAGCTAGCAGTGATGACGTGTACCCTGACAATTCTTGCGGCGAACGCAGTTGATGAAGTTGGGCTCCAGGACTTTGCGGCAAGAATCGAAGCAGCGAATTCCTGACCTGATATAATTGTACTAACGACAACGAAAGGAATCAAATGAAGTTTACAACTAAAGACGTAATCGACAATGGTGTAGGCACAAGCCTGCAAGGGTACGTGACTACAACACGCGCCGCTCTAATTGAAACATTTGGCATGCCAACATTCATAACTGATGATGAGCATGACAAGGTTACCACAGAATGGGTAATCCAGTTTGAGAATGGAATCATCGCAACTGTCTATGACTGGAAGCGATATGAAGAAGGTGCACCTGCCCTGAGTGAGATTTACGAATGGCACATTGGTGGGTACAATGATCTTTCAGTCTCTCAAGTGACAAACGCACTTGCCAACACTCCCGTTTCTCTTTCGTAATGGAAGAGAAGTGCGGGGTGTGCCTTTCCCCAAAAGAGTGGCACAAGGAGCGAGCTGCCGCAAACATGGCGACGCTTCTTATGATGAAACAAGTCTCTGAGTCTCTGCCGATAGAGTACTCTGAAACTTTAGATCAAATTCTCATCGATTGGCGAACTCACACTCTCCCTACATGCGACCCCAGCGCAATAACGTAAAGCTCCTTCAAGGGAGCATGATGGACGTCTCCGGACGCTACTCGGAAGGTGAGATCGGAACCTTCCGCTTTATCATTGGCTATTACTCCAGGTTCGTCTTGGGTTTACTTCTAAGGCGGAACGTGTATATAATAGATCAAGCCTCAGCCAAATCGACTGAGGAGACAAAATGACGAAAGGACAAGTCATGTCCAAGAAACCAACAGCTGTGAAGACAGCTAGCAAGAAGGTTCTTGTCCAGACGAAGCCTTACACTCGCGTTGAAACTTTACCAACGCTTCCTAAAGGTGTGAAGCTTCCCTCTGGCTACGAACCAGCTTACTTCCGCAAGCGTAAGACCCTTGCGGTATTGCGAGCAGCAAATCGCTCGCACTACTTGGTCTTTGATATCTCAACAGGTATGAAGACTCAAGTAGCCAACACCAAGGAAGCATCAAAATTGATGTCTGAATTGCGTCGCGGAAAGAAGAAGCTAGCAGCGTAAACTAGCTTCTGAAGAGAGCCAGCCTTGGGGAAGTCGCTGGCTCTCTTCTCCATTTCCGCACCTGATATAATTATCCTAACAACGACGAAGGGATACACAATGGCAATCATGCTTACAGATGGAAATGCATTTGCGATTATTGGCGCAGGACGCCGAGAGCTAGAGAAGCTTGGACGCGGCGATGAGGTCGCTGCCTTTACTGCGGAGATGACAGCAGGCGACTACGACGAGCTGCTTCGCACAATGTTTCGCTGGTTCCCAGATGCGGAGGTAGCAGAATGAAAACTGCACTGCGCATCAACACTGACTTTACAACTGAGGTCCTTGACCTCAGCTCAAACGAGTACAATCAACTGCGTGATGCAGTTGGCGGACTGATTCAACCTGTAGACCTAAAGCCTGATCTTACACTTTGGTGTAACGAGGAAGGTAAGCTCATCAATGGCATGGAAGTAAATGTCATCGGCACGCACCTGTATGAAAAGTCTTATGCAATGACGGACGTTATCATGGGCAACATTGTGTTGACCGGTGGCACGGACGATGAAGGTGAGACGCTTGCACTTCCCTTCCCTTGGCTTGCACAGATCGAAGAGCTTGCTGAACGGCTTCGTAGTGCACGGGCCGGAGAGTCAACGGTGCACGTTGTCAACTAAAAAGAAGAATGCATCGGCGGGCATCTGGGAGATCCGTGATGTCTACACGGGCGAGAAGATTAGTCGGTTTCGTGCAAGACGGCAAGCTGATGTGACACGGTACTTGCAGATGGCTCACATTGGGCTTGGTCGACCGCTCACTGATTTTGAGGCGGTATTCATAACGGAGTGGGACGGAGACTAACGGCATGGCTGATGAGACAACAACGGCAACGG
>Ga0164292_10005417_pt1 | contig 10452 bp, 7 predicted proteins | sample GEODES117metaG_FD_111486 | JGI IMG/M metagenome (GOLD analysis project Ga0164292, IMG submission 111486) | Eutrophic lake water microbial communities from Lake Mendota, Wisconsin, USA - GEODES117 metaG | ecosystem: Environmental > Aquatic > Freshwater > Lake | place: USA: Lake Mendota, Wisconsin... | reverse complement strand
ATCAATAGATCTAGCGCCGTAACTATTCGCTACCCCTGCAGCAATTTGACGTTTAGCGTTTCTTGTACTTGCTGTCCCAACACATCCTTGACCAATCTCTCCATTTGCCATAACGCAATCCTTAAGCGCCTTCATATTAGGTGCAGCCGTGAAGTAAATGACATTCTTGCTCGATGAAGTAACATTCTTTAACGATTCACCAAGTTTCATTTGCCAATACTCTAATGCGGTTGAGCCATTAGTTGGAAATGAAAATGCAGTATCAAAATTATCAGAAAGAAGCACTAGGTCTGGTTTCGCACTCTTTAGATAATCAATCCAACTTTGACGAAAATTCGAACATTCATTATCGATTTTCCCCTTAATAATTGGGACAACATCTGCGATCATGCATTGCCCTCTAAAAATTCCTATAACTCTCCATTCACTTTCGTATAATGCGTTAGTCACCATTGGAAAAAGTGCTGAGGCGTACGAGTCCCCAACGACAACAGCGATTTTCTTTGCATCTGCTGATCCTGTTGTGCAGCTGGGGATACGTGAATTTGTACAATCTCCCCATTCTCCTGGGGCTGAACCGCTTTGTGCGTCTAAGGGAGGGTTTAAACCCTGTGGAATCGTAGTAATGTTCAATCCGATACCTAGTTGCTCCTGCCACAAGGCCAGTGCCTGTTGATATTCATCGACTTCAGGCTGTGCTGATTGAGCAGTCGGAGAAGCCGTAGGTTGTGTGTTTAATTCACTTACATCAGATATCTGTTGTTGGCTTTTCGGAACCCCTAACGTTCCATTCGAATAGAGAAACCCCACCGCCAGAGTAACCACGATTACAATCAATAAGCTGGCCTCAATTTGATTAAATTTTTCTAATGTTTGATCTTTTAGCGACCTGCTCCTAGCCTCCCACTTTGCCGGAGGATTGACAGTTCGGATTGGGCGTTCGATAGAAAAGTAGGTGAGAATCGATAGAAGGAAAATTGGAATCAGGAGAATCACTCTAGATTCGCTTTGGCTTAACTTAGACTCAAGAAACTGGGGAATTAGGACGAGAATCGGCAGGTGCCAGAGGTAGAGCGAGTATGAGATTTTACCTATGAAAGTAAAGATCTTTGTTGAGAGGAGTCTTGTAACAACGCTCTGACTACTGGAAGCTCCTACATAGATAAGGCAGCATGTGGAAAGGGTTGGCATAAGAGCATTAAAACTTGGAAACAGAGAGCTACTATCAAAGATTAATACCGATAAGAGAATACCAAACACTCCCGCTGAAGCCAAAGCAGTGTTTAGCAACCTGCTCTCTTTTGGGACTGCTTTAAAAATGCCTATCGCTAAAAGGCTACCAACACCGATCTCCCAAGCGCGTGTGAGTGAGGAGAAATATCCGGAGACGGGTGAAGTATTGCTTTGAATCATGGACCAAATCAATGAGACTGCAGTGAGTGTTCCAACGACTAGGCCCAATCGCTGTCTCCACCGCAACCTAAATTTTCCAATCTTCAAACCGTTAAGCAGTACGGTTATGAGAAAGAGGGTAGGAAAGATTAGGTAATACTGTTCTTCCACGGATAAAGACCAAAAGTGCTGCAGTGGTCCCGACTCAAAACCTTCCTGAAAGTAGTCAGTATTCTGCGAAATCAAGTTTAAGTTAGCCAAGAAAAAGAGAGCAAAGAGAGAATCTTTGAGGGTTTGCCCTGCTTTAACACTGTTCAAGAAAATATATGAAAAAAGAACTGTTGTAAAAAGTACGAGAATCGCTGCAGGTAAGAGACGGCGCGCTCTGCGAAAATAGAAGATACGTAAAGAGATCCATCCAGAACCCTTAGTGGCTTTGGCATTCTTTGAATACTCGTGCATGAGCAGAGATGTAATTAAATATCCACTTATCACAAAGAATATATCAACACCAACAAACCCACCAGAGAAAAGACTCCCGTTTAATTGTAGGTGCGAAAGAATCACGAGAACAACCGCGACAGCACGCAAGCCCTCAATGTCTGCCCGAAATTTCATTTTTATCACATTCCATTAATCCTCGAACCTACGGGAATCATATCTCAATTCAGCTGAGGTGGTAAGTATTCGATAATCCTTTCAATCAAATTCGAGTAAAAAACTCATCAAACACAATAAGTCATTAAACAATTGGCCACTCAGTACGAATAAAAGTTGCTTTGAGCATTTGAGTCGACCTTAGAAATCGGGCTATAAGACCTGCAACGCTCAATGGATCACCTATGCGATTATGAATTTGCTCTTGCTCTTGTTAGCAGTAACTTACAAAGAAGAAAGAATTGAAGTGGCACAAAAATACTCAAAGCGAAATCACCAGATAATTCCATTAACCACCTCAGATGACCGGTCAAACCATATGAAAAAGTGTTGAACAATAGCGAAACTAGGCCGCTCACTACGAGTATTGATCTAAATCTACTTCTTATCATAACGGATGGTGCAAACCCAACCAGAATGGATAAAAAAATCAAACGGTAGTCATAATTCATGCCAGCAAAATAGCAGCTTAAGAAAACTACTGAATTACCAAAGTAAACATAACCGGCTCTTGAATCAAAGAATGCCGAACCAGTATCTTCAAAATTCAAAACCTTGAAAAAATATAAAAGAGCAAAAATGAGAATAAAATAAAACATGCCCATACACATCATTTGCAAATCTGAAAAACGCGCTGCATCACCGATAATTCTAACTTTAAATCCCTGTAGATAAAAACCGATAAACTGAAGTCCAAAAGAAAATCTACGCTCGGAGGGGAAATCAGCGACTTTGTCAATCAGATAATATGTGTAGGTGCTTAGTGGTAAAACAAACAATCCGAAAACAATTTTAGAATTTTTTCTGGTTAGCAAAATCATGGACAATATGAATAGAGGTAGAGTATAAAATTTCATTAGTACTGTTGCACCAATCAACAAGACCCCTAATTCCTTAAACCGAGAGTGAAGTAAAAGTGCCGAAATAAACACGCACACAAAAATAAATCCGTCGTAGTTGCCGCGTTCCATTAGTAACCAAATACCTGGAGAAATAAGCGCTATCAAGGCTGCAATATTCGCTACTAACCCTGCTTGGCGGAGAAAAAAGAACGTTGAACTGAGAAGCAATAAAATTAGGAAAATGAAAATTGTACCAATTTTGTTTGCGCCAAGATTTGATATATGCGTAAAGTTAATCAATTGCAGCAAGGACACTGAGTATTGAAAACCATCACAGGGATTATCTGTGGAAGACACCTTGTAGATATCCATGCCGTATTTCTTGAAACAGTCGGCTGAATCTAAAATTGATTGCTGATCAATAAAGTCTCTATAACCACGAACCCCTGAAATCCTCAAACCAGGCCAGGAGCTTTGAAACTGAATTAGATAAAAACTCAAAAAAAAGGAGAGACAGGCAAAGGTCAGTTTGTTACGAAAAATAAAAGAGGAAGCTTCTCGCAATCGGTACTTACCCACTATTTGCAAATTGCTTTCAGCCTTTTCCATTTAATCCCATACCGCAAAAAATAACAGAGATTGTGTTTAATTGAGCCTAAATCAGACTAATTTACCAAAATTTGCGACGGAAGTATTTGTAAAATGGATATATGACATAAATTGGCCACTCCGGTCCGCCGTGCCTAAAATAAAATCGAATCTGTGATCTAAGTGGTGTTCCTTTTTTTTCGAACAATAGCTGATGCAAAGTCTCAGTGTACTTTTCCTTTGAATTATTCGGTGAACATTCACCAACGATCTCACGCAGCACAAAAAGTGGGATAGCCATTTTGCTAGCTCTCAGCCCGTAATCATAGTCTGCAAAACCATGTGAAAACTTTCCATCAATCTTCCCCAATTTCTTTGAGATTCTCATAGGGATGTATACAAAATTTCCATTGAAAGTCTTGACTAGACTGGTATCTACAGGCGTATCAATTACTTTAAGGAAATTCCTTCTCCAGCCGACCTGTCTGATCCCACCGTAAGTTATTGTTCCATCTAAAGGTGAGACTAGTTGTCCAATCAAAATTCTATTTTCATCTTCTAGAATCGCTCTATAAAGTATTTTTAGAGAATCTTCATACAAATCGACATCGTCATTTAGCCATAAGTATCCGTCATAATCATCTGGGACTCTAGATTCAGCAATTGACATGGATTTGGCCCAATACCAATTGCCCGTTCCGTCGATGAGGGTCTTGGTAAAGTGCCAATTTAACAACTCCTTTGAAGTACTATCGCTCGAACCATCGTCGACAACAAAAAGTGATACTTCAAGATCTTGAGTCGTCAACTGTGCCTTATTGAGAGATTGAAGGCATCTTCTGGTAATTTCAACTCTACTGTGGCACGCCATAAGAATGGCAATCTTAAGTTTACTCACGCTTACCACTATTAAATCTTCGGACATTTACGTGTACACGCCACAACATGTAAAGAGGAACTCTGCATAATTTCATACTCAGCATTCTAATAACCCTCAAATCATAAAGAGCGGCCAACTGATTAAAAATTGTGCCTGTAAAAATCTCAATAAAAGACATCCTGCGGAAGATTCTAGTCAACTGACTCAGATACTTGCGACAAGTAATCTTTGTTTCTTTGAATGACTTTAACGAACTTGTCTTTTTGTAATACTCTAAGAGACGCTTCATAGCTAATGTTTCACTCTTGAAAACTTCAATCAATTTCGAAGATTTGTTGTATCCTGAAATCAAATAGGTGCCTGTTTCTTCATAGATTTTTTTGACTTCATAACCATTTAAGAGCAATTCCGTAATTAACCAATAATCTTCACAGTACCTCTGTTCTGCAAAACTCCATCCTCCAATTTTCTTTAGCACTGATGTCCTGAATGAGGTTGCAGAACTAAACATAGGGTTATGAGATGCTAATTCTAGAATTCCAAGGTTCCTCTGATTTGCCCTTCCGGATGCATATGTGTATTGCTGAGAAGGGAGTGCTGAATCATGGAAACTGATTCGCATTTTTGAACCAATAGCTGCAATTTTAGTGCTTGAGGTTTTCCACACCAGAAGGTGTAGTTCCGTGTGGTTGTAATCCCAACAATCATCCGCGTCCAGTACAAAAGTAATATCGGATGTGATTAATGATAGACCCGCATCACGTGCCAGTGATGTTCCGCTATTGATAGGCATCTTTACGATCTCGATTGAATATTCTAATATCAGCGAGAGAGTATCGTCGATGCTGCAATCGTCAACTAGAATGACTTGCCTGGGCTTTACTGTTTGCGCAAAGACGGAATCTAAGGCTCTCACTATAGAATCTGACGAGTTGTAAGTTGTAATGAGTACCGAATAGGAAAGTTCCTTATCCTCCATTTTCGTCTTCCGTTTCCATTTTTTCAATCATTTCTTTCCATAATATAGGAATTGCTGTGGATACCATCATTTGTTGAATTCTTTCAGATTTAATTAGATCCCCTGACGTAACTTCTTCAAATCGCAATTTACGCACCATGCTAACGAAGTCTTCAATGGAATTTTCATCGGGAATGAAAATCCTTTCCGGGAATTCAAGATGCAGCTCCTCAGGGTCAGCACCCTTTGTGCAGATAATCTGACATCCAGCAACCAAAGCCTCGACCAATAATTTTGGCGCACCTTCGAAATGGCTCGTCAAAAGAACGAATTTAGAAGATTTCAACACCTTAGACATTTGGACGCGATCTACAAATTTTCGATGCTCCACATCGTCAGATTTAACTTTAAGGCATTGATTAAGTAGCGCTCCTTCCCCAATAAACGTGCACTTTACTCCGTGCTTTACAAGCTCATTCATTATCTCTACGCCGAGAATTGGATTCTTTGTCACTTCTAACCTGCCTGCCCAAACCAATCCACTACGCCAAGTAAGGTCATTTGCCAAAAAAATGTCGGAAGCGGTTGCTTGGAGCAGAGTGACGCTCTCGTTAAATAATTTTACATAATCAAGCGAAGGTTTCGAGAGGAGGTAAATTTCATTAGCGTTTGAATATGCTTTAGGAATTATCCACTCGTAAAGGAATGGGAAGCGCCTCCAATGAGAATCACTCGTCGCTCCAAAGTTGGATTTCTGATCTGTGTGGAGAAACAGACAGATTCTAGATTTCGGAAATAGAATCTTCGCGGCAAAAACCAACTCTGGTCTGTGTAAAACTATTAAATCCATTTTTTTGCGATATTCAACTTTGAACCGAACTATTGAAAATGAGAATAGTAAAATCTTTGGAATCCAGGGCAAAGATATTTTCCTCAGCGCAATCATCCGAATACTCTTGTTGGTATTCTCTGCTTTGCTCGCCCAAGTAATGAGAGAAACGTCTGCTCCCGATGGTGAAAATTCAAGCATTTCCTTAATGTAACTTTCAATGCCTCCGACCAAAGAAGTGTCATATGGATTCCAAGGATGAAATATTCCGACTCTCTTCACTTCAATATCTCTTTCCCTAGGGAAAAAAGAGAAGGTATTGATATTAGAAGATATCTGCGCCACAGTCTCTTGGGTTCCTGCATTAATCGCCAAAACCATTCCAACCCCAAAACCCTCAAAATTTTTGGTGCTCTCTTCATGAGTCCTACGTGAAAATCAAGCGATGCTCCCAAACAAACGATTGGCGCTTTTATGGGTCCCTGAAGTAGCAGTGCGGTTTCTTCCTGAAGGGGAAATCCAAGGCACAAAACTATTAATGTTGGATCTTGCGCCCATTGAGATTGGTTAATAACAATTTGAAACAATTCATCTACATTAGTTTTTTCTGGGGGTATGGCAACTTCAACGTTGGGGAACACACAAAGCTTGCTTTTAATCATATCCGAAACTTTTTCGTGACCACCAACAATAAAAACCCTGATATCTAATTCTCTTGCCGCCTCTAGGAGGATTGGGAATAGATCGCTCCCCGTGATTCTCTTCAAAATCTTTCGACCTTTGAGAGTGGCGGCAACAGCTATCGGCCACCCGTCCGCAACGACGTAATCAAATGAATCACATATATTCTCCTTGGGATTACCCTTTCGCAAGTTGCCGTAAAACTGCAGATTTGGGGTGCATACTGCAAGCGATTGAGACTGCAACGCAGAGGCGAGAATAGCCTGAACCAGGTCATCTCTAGTTATTGTGTCTATCGGAAGCGGACCGATTTGAATTTTACTAGCGACGATCAAATCAAACTCCCTTTTCCGTATTTATGATAAAAAATGGAACAATGAGAAAAATGGCCGTTTGGCCAAGCAAATTTTCTGTAAACGAAGACACTGCAATAATGGTGAGGCACGCGAGTGTTAAAGGAGATTTAACTAGCATTTCTTTTGGAAATAATTTTCTCAACAATGATTTCGCAGCAATCAGAAACACAATGGCTCCTACAACCCCGGTTTCAAGTAGAATTCTAAAGTAGTCACTATGAGGTAAATATCCCCCGATCTTTGCGGAATTTTCAGAACGGCCGAAACCTATACCGAAGAAGATGTTTTCTTTAACCACCGATAGAACCCTTTGCCATTGGATAACTCTCCAAGTAGCACTATCTGTCGAACGTTGAGATTGTACAACTTCAATACTTGGAACGGAAAGTGAAAAAAATCTGTCTACAATGTTCAATCTAATTCCAGAATAGGTTGACAATAGATACCCAAACGCCAGAAGAGAAACAAAGACTAAGTAGTTTCTTCTAAGTATCCAAAATAAGCCGAGAAGAGTTGCTACAGTACCTGTCAAAGTTGATGTCGCTAGCACGCCACCAAATAAAATTACCGAGAACAATACTTTGATGCTAATTCTTTTCGATGAAACGAGCACACCACACAATGCGATTCCATAGAGTATAGATGCCATATTGGGCCACAAAATAAATCCGCTGAAACGCTCTGCCCTTAGAACTTGAAGACTCTGTGTTAGAGGGGTCCTTCCAAATATGAGCTCAAACAGTCCTAATGCAGCCGATATAGTGAGGACAAGAATTAATCCATTTCGAAATTTGATTCTTTCCGTGAAACTCATTCTCAAGACAAACCTGCAAAGAAGGAAGAGCAACAAGAAACTTGCTTGGAAGAGAAATGCAGAAAAATCCACTCCATCTCTTGTATACCCATAGATCGAGCTAACAACAAGAAATAGATAGAATGGAATTAGCGTCGCTTTACCTGACAGATGTTCTGATTTACGTTTCAAAACTAACTCTTGAACACCTAACCACACTATAATCAATCCGGTGATCACATCAACGAAAAAAAATTTCGTGGACAACCCATCAACAAGAATTCGTGATATGACTAAGATCCTTAAAGTGTGATTCAGTGCTGATTCAAAAGTATGATCACTGCCTTCATTCAACTTTCGGCGTCGTGTCGCTGATGACATGGAGTTATAGTACCCGTTGGATTCTTTAGAAATCCATTTTTTCAAGAATTAAACCAAGTTTTGCGTACTGAGACTCTTCCCGTCTTTTTATTCTCTCGGAGCACCGTTCAGCTCATAACGATTCACACAGTTAGGTTTTATTGAAAAAAGAATTTTAGATTGATACGAATGCGAGTGTGTAGTCTCATCATTTTTTGCTAAGTTTATCTTATGACTAGCAATCAATCCGATGGCGATATTCCCATTGTGCCCCATGATTCGGCCTCAAAGGCGCGATCGGGAATACGCGGTACATTGTTTAGCCAGTCAATAAGAATTATCTTTTCGCTAGTTTCGCTTCCCATCATAGCCAGACAGTTATCCCCGATAGATTATGGTGTTTTCGCATTATTTTTGCTCTTCATTATTTTTTTGGATAGCTTGCGTGATTTCGGAATTACAACGGCCGTCATGGGATCAAAGAATTTCGATGACAAGATGCGCTCAAATGTATTCTGGATTTCATCAGTATGTGGTGTATTAGTCTTTGTTGCGAGTTTCCTCTTAAGCGCGCCGATTCTCAATTTTTTCAATTTAGAAAACTATCACTCAGAACTTAGGTGTCTACTCCTTGTGTTACTTTTGAATGGAATTAGCAGTACCTATATCCTAAATCTGCGTCGTATCCTCAACTTTAATCGCGTGATTACTATGGAAATTATAAGTACATCAATTTCTGCAATTGCTGGGATAGTTTCAGCTTTGAGTGGACTTGGTATTTGGGCACTTGTAATTCAAGCCTTGGCTCTCAGCACACTCAATCTCGTTCTGTCTATCGTGTACTCCGACTGGAAGCCCATTTCACCGTCCAAAAATTCTGGATTGAAAACTCTGTATACAAATGGATCCTATTTTTTTGCTGTTCAGTATATAGATCTGCTTCCTCAGCAATTTCCCACTTTGTTACTGGGAAAGTCCGGGAACCTAGTTGACGCTGGTAATTTTGACCGTGGTAAAAATATTCAAAGTCTGTTTCACAATTATATAAGTATTCCACTGCGGCAAATAGGCATTCCAATTATACGATCTCGGTATCATGCAGAGGGTGTCTTGGAAGATTCGTTGCAGAAAGTTCATCGTTTTACTCTCCACATACTTTTACCAATTTATGTACTGGTATTTTGCCAGGCAGAATTAATTGTCCAGATTCTTTATGGAGATAAATACACTGCGGTTGTCCCGATTTTTAGAGGACTCATGATTGCTGCAATGTTACAGGCCGCAGAATACATCAGATTCTGGGTTTCAATCATTCTCAACCAGGGAAAGAACTCTCTCAAACGCTCGATTGTCTCTTTTTTTATTTATGCAGTTTGTATTATTCCAGTGGTGCCGAATGGCGTTTTGAGTGTAACTAGGGGATACGTCCTGGGTTGTTTTTTATCGATGGTTATTGGCTTTTTGTTTTTTAGAAAAATTACAGAGGTTAACATTCTCAAGCTGTTGTCGATCTCTTTGATCTATCTTTCCATATATGCGTCATTATCTGTAGCTCTGTTCAATATTCAGCAGAATCTCTTAAGTGACATTCCAAATGTGATTGTGATTATTTTTGAGTTATTGATTATTGGCATAGTCACACTGACCCATCTCAAATATTCGAGATTTTTCCCTGAATTTAGAAAGATTCTCAAGAAACTTATTTGACCTAGTTGTGCGCTACCGGTTGGGTGACTTCATCTTTTTAAAAACCATCAACCATTTCGGCAGCTTGCACCCTCCCTTAATGCGTGGGTGCAAGCTCTCCAAGATGGATAGTGCGAATCAAGGCACTCTTGGAACATCCGAGAGACTTCAATTGCTGATTTCGATTACCACCCGAAAAGAAATTTCCTTCACAAATTAATCCCTATTGGTGAAGTATCCCGCAGGCGAAGTTGTTACCGGAGCGGTTTATGAAATCGTTAACTCTCTGCCAAGAGTAAGAGTCCTGGCTGCAGCATAGGTTGAATCACCTGCCTGAGAGAGTGTGAGCGTACACGTTCCAGCTGAAAGTAGCGTGAGCGAAGTTCCACTGACGGTACAGACACTTGGTGTCGAGCTAGCAAAGGCAACT
>Ga0164292_10005415_pt1 | contig 10453 bp, 9 predicted proteins | sample GEODES117metaG_FD_111486 | JGI IMG/M metagenome (GOLD analysis project Ga0164292, IMG submission 111486) | Eutrophic lake water microbial communities from Lake Mendota, Wisconsin, USA - GEODES117 metaG | ecosystem: Environmental > Aquatic > Freshwater > Lake | place: USA: Lake Mendota, Wisconsin... | reverse complement strand
GCCGAGTACTCCCGCGGAAGATTGCCGAGGACACGGTTTGGATAGTCGCCACCCCGCCCCGACGCCGAGCATGCCCACGACGAACACCTCTCCCACTCCCAAGGACGACGACGTCTGCCCGACGCCCGCTAGGACCGTGCGCCTCCCCTGGACCTGGAACGACATCAACCTCGTCCTCGACCTCGCGCTTCTCGTCCTGTTCGCGGCGGAGTGCTTCGCGGCCGTGATCGTTCGGCACGTTTTCCCCCCCGGACCGAGTGCCGCAGGATGGATGCTGTGGGGCCTCGACTACGACGCGTGGGGAGGGATCCAGTTCGGGATCCTCGCGCTGCTCGCCGGAGCGATCCTCCTCCACGTGATGTTCCACTGGTCGTGGGTCTGCACGATGGTCGGTTGCCGCTGGTCGCGGCTCCACAAGGGACGCGTCGACCAGGGGCTGCAGACGATCTACGGCGTGATCCTTCTCATCACGCTGCTCCTCGCGGTGGGGATTCCAGTGGCCGCCGCGGTGCTCACCGTCCGTCCACCGGCGTGATCTCCGGCGCACACAGTGGGCAGCCTGCCGGCTCGGCGTCGCCGAAATGGACGTAGCCGGCGCCGCGGGCGATCGACACGCAACCGGTGAGGACGAGGCACCAGGCGGCGAATGTGTGGAGATGGCGCCTGGCGGCGAGGCCGAGGATCGATCCACCGAGCCCGGCCACGAGCAGCGCCGGCACCGTGCCGAGGCCGAAAGCCGCCATCGTCAGCAGGCCACGGGAGACGTCGTGCGTGGCCGCGGCGAGGGTGAGCATGCCGTAGAGGAGCCCGCAGGGGAGCAGACCGGTGAACACGCCGGCAAGAAACACCTCGAGCGTCCCGCGCGCGGTGAGGAGCGCGCGGAGAGCCCCGCCGCCGGGGCAGCCGCCGACGCCGACGCCGCGCCGCGGAATGACACCGGCGGCGGAGAGCCCCAGGAAGACGAGCAACGCTCCGGCGGCGATCGCCAGGATCGCCGGCACGTTGGTCCCTCCGGGGAACAGGCTTACGACCCGCAGGCCGACGAAGCCGGCCGCTGCACCGAGCACCGCGTAGGTGAACAGACGCCCCGCGGCCCACGCCGACTGCCGGGTGAGATTCGTGCGCCACGCCGGATTGGCACTCCCGATCACGAGCGCGAAAGGCCCGCACATCCCCAGGCAGTGCGCCGACCCGAGCAGCCCCGAGGCGACGAGCAGCGGCCATTCGATCATCGCACCGCCTCCAGCGTCTCGGTCGCCGCCGACACCGTCGGTGTCGCGACCTGGATCGTGGCATCGATGGCGCCGCGTGGCGGCGGCTCGCCGTCGGCCAGCCACAGCGACGAGTTCACCACCAGCAGGCTGCTTGCGAGCATGGCCAGCGCAGCAAGTGCCGGATGGATCCAGCCGGCGGCGGCCAGCGGCACCAGCGCCGCGTTGTAGCCGAATGCCCAAAAGAGATTCCAACGAATCGTGCGGGTGGTCCGGGCGGCGAGGTCGGCGAGCCAGGGCAGATCGGAGAGGTCGTCGCGAAGCAGGCAGATGTCGGCAGACCAGCGGGAGACATCCGCGCCACACCCGAGGGCCACGCCGACATCGGCAGCCGCAAGCGCCGGCGCGTCGTTGATGCCGTCACCGACCATGACCACGCCCTCCCCGGTGCGGTGGAGCTGCTCGATGCGCGCGAGCTTCTCCTCGGGAAGCAGAGGGGCCTCCCACGCGATCCCCAGCTCGTCGGCGACGCCTGCCACACGTTCAGGGCGGTCGCCCGAGAGCACGACGGCCCGACCGCCGCGGGCCACGAGCGTTGCCACGGCGGCGGCGGCCTCGGGCCGGATGGTCTCGGCAAACCACAGCCATCCGACCACCCGGTCATCGATCGAGACGGCCGACTGCGGCACGCCGGCCGGCACCGTCCGCCGGCCAGGCGTCCCCTCCCCCCTGCCGGCGATCCAGCCGAGGCTGCCGAGGCGGGCTGTCGCTCCATCGGCGGCGACCGTCCCCTCGATGCCACGCCCGGCAACGGAGCGCACCTCGAGCATCGCCACCGGCTCGAGGCCACGGGCCGCTGCCGATTCGGCCACGGCCATGGCATGGACATGCGTGGAACCCCGGGCGAGTGCCGCGGCCAAGGCGAGGAGCGCGTCGTCGTCGCCGAGGCCGGCTGCGTGGGCGGCGGCCGACCTCTCGAGGGCGGTGACGCGACAGCCGGTGGTCAGCGTGCCGGTCTTGTCGAAGCACCACACCCGCGCTCGGCCGAGCCTGGCGAAGGCATCGCCGTCACGGACGAGCACCCGCCTTCGGGCGGCGCTCCCGATCGCCGCCCACAGCGCAAGCGGCGTCGCCAGGCCGAGGGCACACGGACACGACACGACGACGACCGCCAGGCCCGCGAGCACTCCGGCGGCCATGCCGTGGAGCCGCCAGTGAAACGCGCAACTGCCCGCTGCAACCACGAGCACCAGCGGCAGGAACCAGGCTGCGACGCGTTCAGCGAGCCGCTGCTGCCGACTCCCGCCGGACGCGGCGCGCGCCACCGCGTCGATCAGCCTTTCGAGCGTGCCCGTGCCGGGGGCCGCCGTCACCTCCACGAACAATTCCCCGTCGAGATCGAGCGTGCCACTGTGGACGATGTCGCCCGGCCCCCGGTCGATCGGCACGCTCTCTCCGGTCACCGTCCGCTCGTCGATTGCCGCGCTCCCCGTCACGATCCGACCGTCGGTGGGGAGATGCTCGCCGGGCAGGACTCGCAGCACGCTCCCCGGCCGCACCTCCTCGAGCGCCGTCTCCGTCTCGCCACAGCCGCCCACCAAACGCACCCTGTCAGGCAGGAGCTTCCGCAGGTCCCTCAAGGCCGCGGTCGTACGGAGCTTTCCCGAGGCCTCGAGCCAGCGGCCGAGCGTCACCGCGACGAGCACCATGCAGGCGACCTCGAAATAGACATGGCCGCTCCCCTGCCAGGTGGCCCAGGCCGATTGTCCGAATGCGGCTACCACGCCGAGGAGGAGGAGGAGGCTGCTGCCGGGGCGACCGCGGCGGAGGTCGGAGAGGGTGTCTTCGAAAAGTGGCCCCCCGAGGAGCACGAGGACCGGCCCGGTGAACAGCAGGCAGGCGTGGCGGGCGAGGTCGTAGAACACCCTCGATCCGGCCGAGGCGTCGGCGGCAGGCCCCTCCTGCTGCGACCAGAGGAGCATCGTGAAGACCATCACGTTCATCGTGAAAAAGATCGCCACACCGAGCCTGGTCATCATCCAGCGGGCCTCGCCGTCGGCGCCGCGCGACGCGGTGATCGACGCGGCGAACCGGCAGCCGAGGCAGCAGAAGCGCGGCTCACCGCTGCCGTGGGACACACCGCCGGCGAGAGGAAGACCGCAGTAGTCGCAAGACCCCTCGTCTGTCATGTGCGGCCCCGTTCGGCGACAGAGTCGGCTCAGGGCCGCTGGGTGAGTTCCACCTGCATCGCCGGCAGGAGGTAGCGGATCGTGTAGGTGATGGCGAAGATCCAAAAACCGATCCAGATCGCACGCACATACCAGGGGATGTCGTTGCCGGTGTAGTCGTGGAAGCGGTGTTCGGCCTCGGGGGCACCAGGACGGGTGTCGGGCATGTGGCGTCTCCTGAGGGGTCGTCAACGACGGTGGAACAGGGTTTGGACGTCACCGCCGTCGAGGCGGGCTTCATTGGCGAGGAAATCGACTTTCGGGCGCTCGATGTCCCGGAACATCCCGTTCCACGCCGCCCAGAGAAGCATGCAGAAGAATCCGGCGCTCGCCAGAAGATAGTTGAGGATCGGCGCCACGGCGAAGCCGCCGCCCTCCGAGCCCCGGTAGATGTGGACGAACTCGACGAACTTTCCCACGAACCCGTACATGCTGGGAATGAGGATCAGCACGGCCATCGCCGCGGTGACGCGGGCCTGCCTGCGCGACATCCCCACCGGTCCGCGGCCGTCGTCGATCGGGCGTGGTTCACTCACCTTTCACCTCCGCGAGCTCCTCGTAGTAGGGATACTCATCGAGCCACGATCCGAGCCACTGGACGTAGGTCATGATCGCGATCCCGCGCCGGTTCGGCTTGTCTGGGGAACCGGCGAAGAACCAGGGATACTCGGGCATCGGCGAATCGGTCGACACGACTTGCGGCTTGTGGAAATGAACGGCGTGCCAATCGTTCCCCCGGCGGCCCCCCTCCCGGCTCAGATCGGGACCGACGCGACGGGTGCCGAAGAGGACTGGGCGCTGGAGCTCGTTGTCGTACTCCTCGCTCTTCGACACCGGACCGAACCGACGCGACTCGTTCGACACCGGTCGGACGAACTGGCTGTGGCAGTGCCAGCACCCTTCCCCGATGTAGACCTGCCGACCGAGCCGTAAAGCCTCCGCGCATGCCTCCTCGGTGGGCTCGCCGAAGGCCGCCTGAAACGACTCCGGGTAACGCTGCGCGAGATCGCGGAACTGGGCCATCACCCGCTTGTTGACCACCTCCTCGGCGGTCTGCTCGTGGCGGTCCTTGTACATGATCATCGGTACCGCGGCGTTCCCCAGGAACGCCAGCACGAAGAATCCGATGCCGGCGATGAAGAAAATGCCCGACTTGCTCTCGAACATGCGGTCACTCCGTGGACATCGGCCGATCGGCAGGGAAGGGGGCGGCAGGGGACCGGGTCAGACGGCTGGTGTGCCGGCGGCGCGGGCGGGAAGCGGGTCGGTCGCCTCCGCTCCTCTCGCCGTCATCCAGAGATTGACCAGGAAGCAGAGCAGGCCGGCGAACATCGCCAGCCCCGCGAACACTCGCGTGATCCAAAACGGCTGCGAGCCGTTCGTCGAGGCATCCCACGGCTGGAGCGACGCCCAGTAGTAGCCCTGGAAGATCCCGGCGAGCGTCAGATCGAAGAACATCACGAACAGCCCGCCGGCCGAAAGCCAGTAGTGGTATTCGCACAACGTGCGGCTCCACCACGGCCTGCCGAGCAGCCGCGGGAAGAGATAGGTCATGATCCCGAACAGCCACAGGCTGAAGACACCGAACATCACCAGATGGGCATGACCCACGACCCAATCGGTGAAATGGATCAGCTTCTGGAATGTCAGGGTCACCTGCAGGGCGCATTGGAAGCAGGTGATGAAGTAGAAGACCATGCCGGTGTAGAAGTAGCGGATCGGGAGATTGTCGAAGAATTCCCTCCCACGGCCGACGAGGGTTCCGAAGAAGTTGATCACCACCGTGGCGACGACGAGTTCCACCGCGATCGTCGAGATCACGGCGCCGTACTGGAGGAACATCGGGATCGGCGTGTAGAGAAAGTGGTGGATGCCCTGAAGGGGGTAGAAGAAGGCCAGTCCCCAGAAGCCGACGAGCGACAGCCCGTGGCTCCAGATCGGTTTCTTGAGGAGGATCGGCACGAAGTAGTACATCAGCCCCCAGCCGAGTGGCGTGACGAACAACCCGACGAGGTCGTGGATGAACAAGCCGCCGATGGCCCCGGCACTCGTGCCGGCCACGGCGTACTCCGGAAGGAGGTTGCCCATCGCGTACGTGAGAAACGTCCAGACGAAAGCCGCCATGAAGTACCACAGCGAGACGTACATCGGCCCCTTGCTCTTGCCGATCGGGACCATGAAGTTCACCGCGACGAGCGCCAGCCCCACGAGCGCCAACGGATCGATCCAGAACGGCGTCTCCCCCCACTCGAGCCCCTGCGCTCCCAGGCTCATCGGCAGGCGCCACGTCTTCGCAAGCGCCAGCAGCCACGGCTGATCCTGGAACGTGGGGCCGAGGATGATCCCCAGCGCGGTCGACAACACGATCACCTGCCAGGCCACGAAGATGAACCACGACAGCCCCCGGCTCGCCACCGTGTGGAACGTCAGCCTGGGAATCGCCCAATGGAGGGTGCCGATGAAGGCGTTGGCGAGGAAGCCGTAGGCGATCGCATTGGTGTGGATCATCCGCCACCTCCCGGGTGACATCAGCTCCATCCCCTTGAGGGGATTTGCGTGGACGAGCTGCAGCGCCATCAGCAGGCCGGCGAGCATCGAGATCGTGATGAACGCGAGCGCCGCCACGTAGTAGCAGACGACGATCTGCTCGTCGACGAGGTCACGCGACGGGGTGGCGACAACTCCGCCCTCGGAGCCATCCGAACGATGATGGGCCGACGCGCCGCGGGTCATGACTCCTCCGTCTGCAACCGATAGGGGTGGAACTCACCCCAGGGATAGATCACGGCCATCGTCCATCCGAAGACGAGGTGCGTCGCCAGTGCCACCCACCACGGGAGCAGGGTGTTGTCGACGATCCAGGTGCCGCCGAAGAGGAGCGGCTGGATCCAGGAGATCAGGCCGTAGAAGTTGACGAGCCAGACGACCACCGCGATGGCGCTGGCCCACACGAGCCTTGGCAGGATGCCGACCTTCGCCGCATACCTTCCCAGGATCACCTGGAAGACGACCCCGAGCAGCATCCCCGTGGCGATGTAGAGCACGCACCCCATGGCGAGTGCCAGCGAATCGTTGAAGGCCGGGTCGAGCGCCTTGCCGCCGAGGCCGAACGTCAGATAGACGCGGATCAGCTGGAGTGGATCCTTCCCGGCGAGGGTCGCGCCGATGATGTTGAACATCAGGCTCGCCAGGGCCCCCACGATGCCGAGGAAGAATCCGGATGTGGCATAGTAGGTGAGGTAGTAACCCTGACCGGCCCAGTCGACACGCTCTTGCGCGGCGCCATCGAGACCGGCATCGACGGCGCCGTCGAGCTCCGCCTCGAGCCGCGCCGTCTGGGCACGCAGATCGGCGAGCCGGGCGCGCTTCGCGGCGAGTGTTTCATGGCTCATGGTTCCGCCTTTCGCGCGGACGGGGATCGTGCCCGGGCCGGGGCACGGCAGGGATCGACGCGTGTTGATCGGGGCCCGCGCGGGGCGGCAACGAGGCGGACTCGTCGTCCGCAGGGGCGGCAGGCTCCGCCGGAGCAGCACCCTTCCCGATCACCTCGTCGATCGCCGCCTGCTCGTCGGCGGGAATGCCGTTGTTTTCGATCACTTCGGTGATGAAGTGGACGAGATGCCAGATCCGCTCGGACCGCTCCTCGGCCGTCTCGCCGATGACGGTGTTGGGATCCTTCGAGGCGGGCATCGGCGTCCCATTGATCCCCGAAAAGATCCGGCGGTAGATGTCCTCGGGGCGGCGTCCGCCGTGCAGCATTCCCATGGCGAGATTCGCCGGGTAGGCGATCCGCCCCCAGGCGTCGACGCCGACATCGGCCGACTTGCTGCCGGCGGCGTCGCGATTGTGACACTTGACACAGTACATCTCGGCGAACGCCACCGCGCCATCACGGACCGTCTCGGGAGTCTTCGCCGGATTGACCGTCAGCGGCCGGACGATCTCCTCCTCGGCACGTGCCCAGGCGTCGTCGATGTCGGTGACGAATCCGGCGACGGTGGCGGGATCGAAGTCATCCTCCTCGACCAGCTCGTCGGTGGCCTCGCGGATGAGATTGATCTCGAGCTCGCCACGGGCGGAGAGTATCTGCACGTAGTCGAGCACCGCCTCACGATCCTCTTCCGGAAGGAAACGAAAGGCTGGCATCGACGTCCCCTTCGCCCCGTAGATGACGATCCGCCGCAAGTCGTCGCGGCGTGGCTTCGAACCGCGCGTCGTCGAGGCAAACTTGAAAATGCCGTTGCGATAGTCGCGGGGGGGCGGATTGAGATGCTCGGCGGCGGGGCCTTTGCCGTCGCCAGTGGTCCCGTGACAGCCGGCACACTGCCGTGTGTAGACATCGCGGCCGTGAGCCAGATGGAGCCGATCGAACCCTGGCTTGTCGATCCGCGGATAGGCATCGACCCCCTTGGGCGGAGCCCCGGCCGACTCGCTCTCTTCCGGGCCGGCGGCTTCCGCCCCTCCCTTCGGCAGCGCCATCCGCGGGCTGGCCGGCGTGCCGTGGTAGGCCGCGAGATAGGCGGCGATCTGCGCGGTGTGTTTGGCCGGAAGGTCGAGCTTCTCGACGTCGGCGCGGAGGGCGTAGACGGAGTCAGGGAGGCGGGAACACCCGACGGTGAAGCCGAGGAGGAGGAGGACCCCCGATTTCAGGACTTCCCTATCCAGACATCCACAAACTCGCCGATCAACGCGTTTCTTCGCTCGAAACCTGGAAAGCATCACTGGTCGTCCGGTGAGGGCCGCAGAAGGGGGCGTCTCGTTCGACACCCACGCAGCGAGGCAATGCGCCTCTCGGGTGAAAACATACGCCTCTTTTTGACCGAAGGCAAACGACGATTGACGCAGGTGCCCCTGCAAAAAAACCACTTTCTCCGCCGCTTGCGTCAGCGTGCGTCAACACGTCCGCCATCACATCGACGACGATGAAGGAGAGCCTGTCCCCTCCCTCCAAGCGTTTGCCTCGATGCCCCGCTCCTCGCCGCTGCTCGGCCCTGCAGGCCTGCTGCTCGTGGGACTGTCCCTCGCGCTGGGGTGGGGAATCCGTGGCAACTACGGCCACGAGATCGGCGCCATGGTCCCGGGGGCGCTCGCCGCGATCGCCGCCTGCCTCCTCTCGGGACGATCCGATTGGCAGGCCCGCGTCCCCTTCTTCGCCCTGTTCGGTGCCTTGGGTTGGGCGTTCGGCGGATCGATCAGCTACATGCAGGTGATCGGCTACACCCACTCCGGGCATCCGCCGAGCCAGTTGTACGGCTTCTCCGCGCTGTTCCTCATCGGCTTTCTCTGGGGAGCGCTCGGTGGCGGTGGCACGGCCCTCCCCGCGGTGCTCGATCGACAGCGTCTCCAGGGACTGTTTCCCGCGCTCCTCGTCGCGTTCGTCGCCGTGAGTGTGCCGGAGATCGTAACGGGCTTGATCGATACGACGACGAACGACGGCGCGATGAAGCGGCAGGACGGCCCGCTCTACTGGCTCGACAGCGACTGGCTCCCGGCGGTCGCCGTCGTCGTCGCCATGCTGGCCTACGACCTCGTCGACCGGCGCTTCGCCCGCTCGGGTGAGCTTCTCCTCCTCGGTGCCACCGGCGCCCTGGTCGGTACCACGATCCAGCGGATGCTCCATGTCGCCGGACTCGACGCGGCCCTCTGGAAACTCCTCGTCAGACCGCAGGGGGATCCCTCGCTGTTCCCCCTGGAACAGTTGGTGACCAATTGGCCGAACGGACTCCCCTCGGCAAGCCCCCACCTCGGGTCGATCGCCGGGCTCGTCGTCGGCAGCGGTACGTTCTTTGCCCGCCACGGACGGTTCGCCGGCGGATCGCGACTCGTCCTCATGCTCGGCCTCGGTTGGCTCGGCGGCTTTCTGCTCCTGCCGGTGATCCTCGGCCTGCGGCTCACGCCGCCAAGGAGCGACGACTGGGCCGGCATCCTCGGCGTCGTCGGGGGGGCGATGCTGTGGTGCCGCCGTGAACGCCTGCCGGGGGTCGCGATCGCGATGCTCGTGACCGGCACGATCGGGGGCCTCGGTTTCTCGGGCGCCGCGCTCGTCAAACTCCTCATGGTGGCCCCCGGCAATCCGGGCATCGTCTCCGAACCGCTGGTCATCGAAGCGTGGAGGCACTGGCAGCAGGCCAACTGGCACAGCTTCCTCGAGCAGACCTACGGCTTCGCAAACGGAGTCGGGGTCGCCGTCGCCCTCGGCCTCCTCGCCCCCCGCCTCCCCCCACCGGACGACACCGGTCCCCGGCAACGCTGGACGGAGATCGTGTGCGTGCTGTTCGTGGTCCCCTGGCTCCTTCATGCGAACCTCGCGAAGAACCTGACCGATTGGACGGAGCTCCACGGCGACCACCGCGCCGTGCCACTGGCGATGAAGGTGCCCTTGCTTGCGGGACTCGAGCTTTCGGCCGCCGGATGGTTCGACGTCTTCTTCGCCGTCGCCGCGGCGGCGGTGTGGCTGTTGTGCTTGGTGCAGCTGCGCCGGCCGCTGGCGGTCGTGCCCCCTTGCTGGCTCGGCCGCAGCCAACTGCTCGAGCTGCTCGTACTCTGGCCGATGGTCCTCGGCAACATCGCAAAAGTACTCCCGGCCTTCACCGAGCAGCGCCTCCTCACCGAGGGCACGATCTTCGTGTGTGCCGTCGTCGTCACGCTCCTGCTACTGATCGTGCCCGGCGAGACGCCGCCCCGGGTCGTGTCGGAAGGCTGCTCCCTGCGGTCACTGGCGATCCGGTCGGTTCTGGGGCTCGCGCTGGCGGCCGCGGCAGCCCCTGCGGTGGAAACGGCACTCGTCCGCGCCGTCTACGGCACCGCGGCGGCCGGCCATGCCGGGGCGAACTTCCGCTTCGGCCCCGATGCCAACTGGCGGACGAAGCCGATCCTCAAAGGCTCACCGCACCGCTGACCGCTGCTCCTCACGGAAGGCTCAGCCCTTCTGGAGCCCCGGCCGGCCGTTCTCGATCCGGAACCTCGCGGCCGTCGATACCGTGCCCCCAGGCTTGTCGACGAAATCGACCACCT
>Ga0164292_10005414_pt1 | contig 10453 bp, 9 predicted proteins | sample GEODES117metaG_FD_111486 | JGI IMG/M metagenome (GOLD analysis project Ga0164292, IMG submission 111486) | Eutrophic lake water microbial communities from Lake Mendota, Wisconsin, USA - GEODES117 metaG | ecosystem: Environmental > Aquatic > Freshwater > Lake | place: USA: Lake Mendota, Wisconsin... | reverse complement strand
GGCGGCGGCTTCGTCCTTCTTGCCGGCGAGGTACAGATCCTGCACCTTCAGCGCGACGTCCTCGTAACCCATGCGGGCGAAGACCTCGAAGTGGAAGTTGGCTCCGCGAGCACCCATGCCGCCGGCGTAGAGCGCGAGGAAGGGACGCACGAAATCTGCGCACTTCTCGGCGTCGTCACCGGGGATGATCATGATGGTGGCAGCCACGTCGAAGCGGTCGGCCTTGTTGGCCTCGCCGCTCTTGGCGAAGCCTTCGTTCAGGCACTGGCGATAGAAGCCGTCCTCCTTCGGCGAGAAGAAGAGCGGCAGCCAGCCGTCGCAGATCTCCGCCGACAACGCCACGTTCTTCGGGCCTTCTGCACCGAGGTAGATCGGGATCTCCTTGCGGAGAGGATGGATCGTGCTCTTCAGCGGCTTGCCGAGTCCGGTTCCGCCGTTCGACAACGGCATGTCGTAGAACGCACCGTGGTGGTCGACGGGCTTTTCGCGGCGGATGATCTCACGTACCACTTCGATGTACTCACGTGTGCGGGCAAGGGGCTTCGGATAGGGCTGGCCGTACCAGCCCTCCACCACCTGCGGGCCTGATGCGCCGAGTCCGAGAATGAAACGACCTCCGCTCAGGTGATCGAGGGTCATCGCGGCCATCGCGGTGGCGGCGGGAGTGCGGGCGCTCATCTGGATGATGGCGGTCCCCAACTTCACGTTCTGAGTCTGGGCTCCCCACCATGCCAGTGGCGTCAACGCGTCACTGCCGTAAGCCTCTGCAGTCCAGATGGAGTCGAAACCGAGTCGGTCGGCTTCCTTGATGCCTTCGAGAGCTCCCGCCGGCGGGCCGCTTCCCCAGTAACCGGTGTTGTAGCCGAGCTTGACGTTCTTGCTGTTGGAGGACATCTCCCGACGTTATGCCACGACGCAGTCGTTCGTCACACTCGGCGAGCAGGTCACTCAGCCGAGCGCTTCGAGGGGTGCGACGTAGTCCCTGCCGAGCGATTCGGCGACAGGTTGGTTGGTGACCATGCCACGTGCGGTATTCAGACCGTGGAGAAGCGACGGATCCTTGTCGATCGCACCGCGCGCACCGCGTGCGGCAACCTCGATGATGTAGGGGAGCGTTGCATTCGTGAGTGCATAGGTGCTGGTGTGGGGCACGGCACCCGGCATGTTGCCGACGGCGTAGTGCACCACGCCGTGGAGTTCGAAAGTGGGGTGGGTGTGGCTGGTTTCCCGGCTGGTCTCGATGCAACCGCCTTGGTCGACGGCCACGTCGACGATGACGGCCCCGGGCTTCATCGTGCGCACCATGTCCTCGGTGACCACCACCGGTGCGCGGCCGCCCGCCACCAGCACTGCACCGATCACGAGATCCGCTTCGGCCACCGAACGCTCGACCGCGCCGCGATTCGATGCAAGGGTCATGATTCGTCCCTTGTGGATCTGGTCGACGTAACGCAGGCGGTCGAGGTTCTTGTCGAGAAGCACCACCTCGGCCTCCATGCCAGCCGCGATCCACGCCGCATTCCATCCGACGTTGCCGGCTCCGAGCACCACCACGCGGGCAGGGCGCACTCCCGGTGCACCGCCCATCAACACGCCGCGTCCGCCGTGGGTGCGTTCGAGGAAGTGTGCGCCCATCTGCGGCGCGAGTCGACCGGCAACTTCGCTCATCGGTGCGAGGAGGGGCAGAGCACCGGACGCGAGTTGAACGGTCTCATAGGCGAACGCCGTGGTGCGTTGCTCGATGAGTGCCTTGGCCACCTCGGGATACGCGGCGAGATGGAGATAGGTGAACAAGGTGAGATCGTCTCGCAGGAAGCCGAACTCCTCGGGCTTCGGTTCCTTGACCTTCACCACCATGTCACAGGCCCACGCGTCGGCGGCGGTGGGCACGATGTCGGCTCCCGCAGCTACGTAGTCGGCATCGGTGATCGATGCACCGGCTCCGGCGCCGGCCTCGACGAAGACGTCGATCCCGAGACGTTCGAGTTCGCGAACACCGTCGGGGGTCATCGCCACGCGGCCCTCGGATTCCTTGATTTCTCTGGGCACACCGACCGTGCGGATGCCTGATGTGGAGGGAGTGCTCATGGCCTCTTTCTAGTCGTTTCTCCCCATCGTGTGGCGTTGGGGGGTGTGGCAGGATGACGACGTGAAAACGTTTCGGAACTTCATCGATGGCGCGTTCGTCCCTGCGCAGAGCGGCGAAACCACCAATGTGATCAACCCGGCCACCGGAGAGGTGTACGCGACGGCGCCACTCTCGCGCGATGCCGACATCGACGCGGCGATGCGTGCCGCGGAGAAGGGCTTCGAAGCATGGCGTGACGCCACGCCGTCGGAGCGCTCCCTCGCGCTCTTCCGCATCGCTGATGCCATCGAGGCACGCAGTCAGGAACTCATCGATGCCGAAGTGGAAAACACCGGAAAGCCGGTGAGCCTCACCACCAGCGAAGAGATCCCGCCGATGGTCGACCAGATTCGTTTCTTTGCGGGCGCCGCCCGTCACCTCGAAGGCAAGAGCGCCGGCGAGTACATGCGCAACATGACCTCGATGATCCGCCGCGAGCCGGTCGGCGTCTGCGCCCAGGTGGCACCGTGGAACTACCCGATGATGATGGCGGTGTGGAAGTTCGCCCCGGCCATCGCCGCCGGCAACGCCATCGTGCTGAAGCCCTCCGACACCACGCCGGCCACCACCACGATCCTGGCCGAGATCGCTGCCGAGTTCCTGCCGCCGGGTGTCTTCAACGTGATCTGCGGCGACCGTGACACCGGTCGTGGCATGGTGTCGCACCCCGTGCCGAGCCTCGTGTCGGTCACAGGAAGTGTGCGCGCCGGAATGGAGGTGGCGCGTGCCGCCGCCGACAGTCTGAAGCGCGTACATCTCGAACTCGGCGGCAAGGCGCCGGTCGTGGTCTTCGACGATGCTGACATCGAAGCCGCCGCGGCGGGCATCGCCACGGCGGGACTCTTCAACGCCGGTCAGGATTGCACTGCAGCCACGCGCGTCCTCGTCGGACCGCGCATCCACGCCGACTTCGTCGCGGCACTCACCGAGGCGGTGGCGGCGTCGAAAACCGGGATGCCCGACGACCCGGACGTTCTCTACGGTCCGTTGAACAACGAAAACCAGTTGGCCCGAGTCGCCGGACTCGTCGAGCGCGCCCCGGCGCATGCCTCCATCGCCACCGGCGGATCCAAGGTGTCGGGTGCCGGCTACTTCTATGCACCCACGGTGATCTCGGGTCTCCGTCAGGACGACGAGATGATCCAGAACGAGATCTTCGGCCCGGTGCTCACTGTGCAGCAATTCTCCGACGAAGAAGAAGCCGTGCGTTGGGCCAACGGTGTCGAGTACGGATTGGCATCGTCGGTGTGGACCAAGGATTTCGGTCGCGCCATGCGCATGGCGAAGCGTCTTGACTTCGGCTGCGTGTGGATCAACACCCACATTCCGGTGGTGGCCGAGATGCCGCACGGCGGATTCAAGAAGTCGGGTTACGGCAAGGATCTCTCGGCCTACTCACTCGAGGACTACACGCGTGTCAAGCACGTGATGGCCAACCTCGACAGCTGAACGTTCGCTGGACTCTCAGCGAACGCCGTATGTATACGTCTGCTTGGCGATGTCGAGGTACACGTAGGTTTCGGTGCCCACGACGCCCGGGATGCTTCGCACGAGGTTGGTGACGCGCAGCAATTCTGATTCGTCGCGAACCACGACCTCGGCGAGGAAGTCCATGGCGCCGGCCGCCACCACGAGGTACTCGATCTCCTCGATGTCGCGCAGGTGGGCGGCGATCGCGTCGGTCGCCCCGGAGGCACGGATGCCGATCAGCGCCATGCGCCGACGGCCCACCATCAACGGGTTCGTCACTGCCACCACTTGGATGGTTCCGGTGTCGATGAGCCTCTGAACGCGCTGGCGTGCAGCGGCCTCGGACAGACCGACTGCTGCGGCGAGTTTGGTGTACGGCATGCGACCGTCGCGCTGGAGTTGCTCGATGATCAGTTGGTCGGTGGCATCGAGCCTGACGGGGGAGTTCTGCGGCATCGACCGTCAGCGTATGTTGAGGGCGCGGCACGTCCGTGGAATGGGACCTCGGGTGTTACGCTCGCCATCGGTTCGCACCGAAGCGGAGGGGTTCTGGACACACACAGCGCATCTGATCAGCCGGCAGCCGGTGACGTCATTCGTCTCGATCACGTGCGCAAGCAATATGGCAACTTCGTCGCTGTCGAGGATGCCGACTTCTCGATCGGTCGCGGCGAGTTCTTCTCGATGCTCGGCCCCTCCGGCTGCGGCAAGACCACCACGCTCAAGATGATCGCGGGATTCGAACAACCTTCGGCCGGGCGAGTCTTTCTCGAAGGCGCCGACGTGTCTGCGGTGCCGCCCTACAAGCGCAACGTCAACACGGTGTTCCAGCAGTATGCGCTGTTTCCGCACATGAGCGTTGCCGACAACGTGGCCTTCGGGCCGCGCAGCAAGAAGATCTCCGACGGCGAAGTGAAGAAGCGCGTCGCCGAGATGCTGGAAGTCGTCCGTCTGTCCGAGTTCGCCGATCGCCGGCCGGCACAGCTGTCGGGTGGCCAGCAGCAACGCGTCGCACTCGCTCGTGCGCTCGTCAACTACCCGAGTGCGTTGTTGCTCGACGAGCCACTGGCCGCGCTCGACCTGAAGCTGCGCGAGGCGATGCAGATCGAACTGAAGCGCATCCAGCGCGAAGTGGGCATCACCTTCATCTTCGTCACCCACGACCAGGGCGAAGCGCTGACCATGAGCGACCGCATCGCCGTGATGAGCCAGGGCGTGGTGGAACAGATCGGTTCACCCACCGAGATCTACAAACGTCCCGCGTCGCTGTTCGTCGCCGGCTTCATCGGATCGGCCAACCTTCTCCCAGCCGTGGTGGCACAAGCCGACGGTTCCGGCGCCGCTCTCGACCTCTGGGGTGGCGGACGCCTGACGGTCGACACCGGCCGTGTTGCCTCCGACGTGGCTCTGACCCCGGGTGAGCAGGTCACCGTGATGCTCCGTCCCGAGCACCTGCACGTCTCGGCCGAACAACCGACGGGGGACAGTCTCGAGGTCAGCCTCACCGACATCGTTTTCCAGGGGGCAGCCGTGCGCCTCGTGGCCCGCACGTCGAACGACACGGAGGTGACCGCCGTGGTCACGGGTGACGTGGCGCTGCCGTTCCTGCGGCCCGACACCAAGGTCTGGTTGTCCTGGTTCGCGGAGTCGCCGTTCGTCCTCGACGGCTGGCCGTCGCTCGCCGGAGCCACCACCACCAACGTCGATGCCATCGAGGCCGATCTGTGATGTTTCCGGTGGCGCCCCGACATCACTAAGTTCTGTCCAGACAAGCAAAGGAGTCCACATGGCAGGCAAGCTCAACCGCAGAGATTTCCTCATCCGCTCGGGTGTCGTCGGCGTTGGCGCGCTGTCGCTGCCGGCCCTTCTCGCCGCGTGTGGCGGCGACGGAAGCGGTGGGTCGTCGGGTGGCGGCACGATGTTCTTCGACAACTGGCCCGAGTACATGGACACCGAGACAGTGGCGGCGTTCACGAAGGACACCGGCGTGGCGTTCAAGTACGGCGAGTCGTTCAACGACAACAACGAGTACTTCGCGAAGATCCAGCCGGCGATGTCGAAGGGTGACGCCATCGAAGCCGACATCCTGGCCCCGACGTTTTGGATGGCCGCTCGCTTCCGTCAGCTCGACTGGATCCAGAAGCTGCCGAAAGACAAGATCCCCAACTTCGCCAATCTGCGTGACGACTTGAAGGGTCAGCCGTGGGACAAGAACGACGAGTACCACTTGCCGTATCAGACGGGCATCGCAGGTATCGCCTACAACCTCGAGGTCACAGGTCGTGAGTTGAAGAGCACGGCAGACCTCTTCGACGCGGCCTTCAAGGGCAAGATCGGCATGCTCACGGAGATGCGCGACACCATCGGCCTCATCGCCATGTCGCAGGGTCTCAAGTTGGCCGAGATCACCACGTTCGATCAGGCGGCAGCTGCCTTCGAGCAGTTGGAGAAGGCGAAGAACGACGGTCAGATCCGTGCCTTCACCGGCAACGATTACGTCGACGACCTCGACGCCGGAAACTTCGCGGCGTGCGTCGCGTGGTCGGGAGACGTTCTGCAGCTCTCGAAGGACAACCCGAACATTCGCTTCTTCATTCCCGAGGAGGGTGGAACCAGCTGGTTCGACACCATGGTGTGGATGAAGGGCTCGGACAAGGCCGATGCGGTGGCCGCCTGGATGAACTACATCTACGACCCGGTCAATGCAGCTCGTATCACGGCCACGGTGCAGTACATCTCTCCGGTCAAGGGTGTTCAGGACGAACTTTCAAAGATGGGCGGCGACGCCGCCGCGCTTGCCGAGGACCCGTTGCTCTTCCCCGACGCGGCAACGCTCGGCAACCTGCAGAGTTGGGGAGCGTTGTCGGAAGAAGAGGAGGCCAAGTTCGACGAAGCCTTCTCGGCGATCACCGGCGCCTAGTCGGCTGGCCGGAACTTCGCGGAACCCTTCGGTGCAGGACACGCAACTGTCGGGGCGACTCGCCCGTCGGCCCGAGACCGTTGGTCTCGCCGTCATGGTGGCGCTCGGGCTCGGTGCGGTGGCTATTGCCGCCGAGTGGGTGACCGGTGCCGCCTCCTATGCGGTGGGCGGCGTCATGTTCGTCGTCGTGGTGGCACTGATCTGGACGGTCATCATGGGCGGACCCGAGACACGTCGGGCGCTCGCGCCGTACGGGCTCTTGAAGCCGGGAGTCCTCTGGCTGTGTCTCTTCTTCCTCGCCCCGTTGTGGTCGATGATGGTGATGTCGCTGTCGAGCAAGGAAAGTCGTTTCGACTTCTTCCCGTCGTTCACGTGGGAGTGGAGCAACTACTCGACTGCCTTCAGCGAGTTCGGCCCACAGTTTGCTCGCAGTTTCCTCTACGCGGGAATCGCCACGGTGCTCACCATCGTCATCGGCTTTCCGCTTGCCTACGTCATCGCTTTCCGGGGCGGCAAGTATCGCAATTTGTTGCTCGGTCTCGTGGTGGTGCCCTTCTTCACCTCGTATCTCATCAGGACCCTCGCCTGGGGCAACCTGCTCGCCGACGAGGGTCCGGTCATCGCGGTGATCGACGCGCTGCGTCTGGAGTGGTTCCTCGAATCGCTGCAGATCATGGACAACGGCAAGTTGCTGAACACGCCCGCCGCGGTGATCGGCGGCCTGACCTACAACTTCCTTCCGTTCATGGTTCTGCCGATCTACGTCAGCTTGGAGAAGGTCGACGTCGGTCTCGTCGATGCGGCAATGGATCTGTATTCGTCGGCCTCGCGTGCCTTCCGCAAGATCGTCGTCCCGCTGGCCCTGCCCGGTGTGTTCGCTGGCAGCCTTTTGGTTTTCATTCCGGCATCGGGTGACTTCGTCAACGCCCAGTTCCTCGGCAACCCGAACACAACGATGATCGGCAACTCCATCCAGGACCAGTTCCTACGGCAGTTGAACTATCCGGTCGCCTCCGCGATGTCGTTCGTGTTGATGTTCATCATCACCATCTTCGTGCTCCTCTACACGAAGTTCCTCGGGACAGAGGATCTCGCATGAGCGAGATCCGCATGGGAGAGGATCTCGCATGAGCGAGGCGTACGGAGCTCGGCAGAGGTGGGGTCGGCGAGCGGTGAACACGTTGGCCGGACTTGCGCTGGTGTATCTGTTCTTGCCGATCGTCGTGATCGTTGTCTTCTCTTTCAACGAGCCGAAGGGCAAGTACAACATTCGTTGGCAGAACTTCACGCTCGAGAACTGGGCCAACCCGTTCGTCGAGGAAGAACTGACGAGTGCATTGTGGGTGAGTCTGCGCGTCGCCGCCATCTCCACGATCTGTGCCACCATCCTCGGCACGCTGATCGCCATCGCGCTCAGTCGGTATGCCTTCCGCGGCAAGAGTGGCATGAACCTGTTCCTGGTGCTTCCGCTCACCGCGCCCGAGATCGTGCTCGGTTCGTCACTGGCGACGTTGTTCCTCAATCGCGGCGTCGGCTTCGGCTACGTCACGGTGATCATCGCCCACATCATGTTCCAGATCTCGTTCGTTGCAGTGACGGTTCGGGCGCGTATCCGCGGATTCGACTGGACTCTCGAGCAGGCGGCGATGGACCTCGGTGCCACTCCGGCGCGGGCTTTCTGGAAGGTGACCTTCCCGCTCATCCTTCCCGGCATTCTCGCCGCGGCGCTTCTGTCATTCGCCTTGTCGGTCGACGACTTCATCATCACGTTCTTCAACGCCGGATCGCTCGTGACCTTCCCGCTGCAGATCTTCGGTGCATCGCGCGTGAAGATCCCGCCGCAGATCAACGTGCTGGCCACGATGTTGCTGATCGTCAGTATCGGTCTGATGGTGGTGGGCAGTGTGATGGGTAGTCGGCGCCGTCGTCGTCTGGAGGGTGTGGCATGAGCACGATCGCCGTCGGCCCCGAGTCCGCTCCGCAGTGGGTGCGCGATGCCGTGGTGAGCGGCGGCGCCGAAGTTGTCGAGGTTGCCGAAACATCCGGTGACACCGGGATTCGAGGTCTCGTCTGGTCCGCGCCGGACGCCGCGGGGGAGTTGGCGAAGGTGCTCGACAAGAGCCCTCATCTCGAGTGGGTGCAGGTTCCCTTCGCCGGAGTCGAGAACTACATCCATCTCGTCGACGAGTCGCGGGTGTGGACCTGCGGAAAAGGTGTGTACGCCGAACCTGTGGCCGAGCACGCCCTCGGATTGATTCTTGCCGGCCTGCGCAACATCGGCCCGTATGCCCAAACGCGTCAGTGGTCGGGGCCCATCGGCCGCAACCTGCTCGGAGCCAACGTCACCGTTCTCGGAGCAGGTGGCATCACCACCTCATTGGTGCGATTGCTCGGACCGTTCGGCTGTCGGGTCACCGTCGTGCGCAACATGCCCGAGCATTTCGACGGCGTGGCCGAGGTGGTCACCAGTGACCGTCTCGTCGATGCCCTGGTGGGAGCCGACGTCGTGGTGGTCGCCCTTCCGCTCACTCCCGACACCGACGGTCTGTTGAGTCGTGCGGAGTTCGAGGTGATGGAGAACCACGCGTGGGTCGTCAACGTGGGCCGCGGCCGTCACATCGTCACCGAGGATCTGGTGTGGGCGCTGGAGAACGGGGAGATCGGTGGGGCAGCGCTCGACGTCACCGATCCCGAACCGCTACCAGTGGATCATCCACTTTGGTCCTTCACGAATTGCATCGTGACTCCGCACGTTGGTAACACTCCTGAGATGGCCGTGCCCCTTCTTTCCGAGCGCATCACGCGCAACGTCGCGAATTTCCTGGCCGGCCGACCGCTGATCGGACTCGTCCATCCTGAACTCGGCTACTGACCGAAGCGAGCCTGGTCGTGCCCCGCACCCACTACGAGACCCTCGGCGTGAAGCCGAGTGCGACGCGGGTCGAAATCAAGTCCGCCTACCGATCGCGCATGCGCACTTTGCATCCCGACGTGCGAAAAGGGCCGGCCGACCACGGCGAAATGGCCGCGGTGGCAGAAGCCTGGAACGTGCTGTCGGACACCAAGCGCCGTGCTGCTTACGACGCGCACCTCGTCTCCGGGTCGGCGACGACGAATCACTCCGTTGATCCGTCGCGCTTCGCGCAACGTCCCGGTGTGGATCTGCTCACGCCGCCGAAGTTCCCTTGGAAGCTCGTGGTCGTGATTGCGGTCATCGGTACCGCCGCCGTGCTGATCCTCGCCGCGTTCAGCAAGCCCTCCGGGCCCCAAGGTCCCGACAACCTGTTGCAATCGGGGTCCTGCGTGGACATCGCCACCGACGGCTCGGCCTTCGAGGTGTCCTGCGACGGCCCCCATCAACGCATCGTGCAACAACTCGTGGCCTTCGACGAGGAATGCCCACTCGACACCGAACCGCACCGTGATCGACAGGGGATGGGCATGGCCTGCACGGTGGCTCCCGCAGGCTGAACCGCTAGCCTCACGTCTGCCCGAAAGCGGGCGATTAGCTCAGTTGGCAGAGCGCCACGTTCACACCGTGGAGGTCATCGGTTCGAGCCCGGTATCGCCCACAAATCTTCAGTATCGTTGGCGCGTGTCCCGTCTGTGTGAGCGTCCCGGCTGTTCAGCGGTGGCGAGCGTCGCCTACGGGTTCGACACCAAGGATTTGGTCGTGTGGATCGGGGCCTTGACCAGCGAAGAAACCGCGTTCGGGGTCGGTGTTCTGTGTCGTCGTCATGCCGATGCACTGGTGGTACCGAAGGGGTGGCGCGTCGACGACCGACGCGAATCCGTGCCGCGACTTTTCACGGTCAAGCCCGTTTCTGATGTTCCAGCCGAGCCGTCGAGGAAGCCGGTGGTCAAGCGGCCGGTCAAGTCGCAGAACAACGAAACGCCTGTCGCCGAGCAGACCGGTCCGGACCTGTTCGATGACG
>Ga0164292_10005411_pt1 | contig 10455 bp, 9 predicted proteins | sample GEODES117metaG_FD_111486 | JGI IMG/M metagenome (GOLD analysis project Ga0164292, IMG submission 111486) | Eutrophic lake water microbial communities from Lake Mendota, Wisconsin, USA - GEODES117 metaG | ecosystem: Environmental > Aquatic > Freshwater > Lake | place: USA: Lake Mendota, Wisconsin... | reverse complement strand
TCTTCCCATGTTTTGGGAAAATCATATCATTTCTGGGAATGAAAGGTTGATCGAACGATCCTAGCCCAAATGTTCTTTTCAAATTTGAAATCCGCTTTTAGGACATCGACGCCGATCGCATAACCAATCACCGATCCATCCACATCCTTGTAGAAACGGATTTTGTTGCAGGCCTTCCCCAGTTGTAACGGAGTCCAGGTTTTGCCACCATCACGGGTTTCATAACCACTTTTCATCGTCCCTACATAGCCGTGATTCTCGTCCAAAAATCCAATTCCAAATTCGCGGGCACCCGCATCTTCCACCAAGTTCAATTCTTGCCAAGTCAAACCCGCATCCGTTGTTTTAACAATACATTGTTGCTTGACACTCGTATCAGGATTGTAAGATTGAATGGTCGCATATCCAATGTTCGGCGTAGGGAAAGAAACCTTCCAAGTTGTTTCGTAGGGCCTGTTGGATTGATAGACTTTCTTCCAGGTTTTACCTCCATCCACCGTCCTCAACAAGAGGGCGTTGGATTTGGTCAGGTCATCGTCCGACGCGGCACAAACGAGGCCGATGTTTTTATCGAACATTTTGATGTCAAATAACATTTTGCAGTCGCTGTTCATATCCGAAGATACCCATGTGTTGCCTCCATCGTGGGATACCAATTGATTGGCTGGACTTCCAACCCGACCAACTCCAAAAAGGTGAACTTTGTAATCGGTTTTGCCTTGATTGATAAAGGGTTCCCGTACGACATCGATCGCACAAAGACCTTTGACATAAGGCCCCTGATAGGATACCGGGTACCAGGTTAGGCCCCCATCTTTGGTTCCGTACAGAGGGATGGTATCCGTCACATTGGGGAAATAATCCGTCCCAACGGTCCCTACAAAACCCGTCAAGCTGTCCACAAATGCAATGCATCGAAAAAATGTTCCCTTTTTTTCCCATTGCATGGTCCAGGTCTCCCCGCCGTCTTTGGTATGATAAATTCGTCCGTAGCCGTTCACGTACCAACCCACCCTGGGATTAACAAAGACGATATCATCCTGCTTGCCAGGATAAGGATCTGTTTTCAACTTGGTCCAACCTTTGACAACTTTCCCCGTTTTGTCGGTACCGTCTGCTGATCTGAACAGCGCGTTGCTCCATTGAACGGCCGATAAGCCAACTTCGGGATTGTATTCATCAAACAACTGCTGAATTTTGCGGCTTGTGAATTTGTCGTAAGCCTCCTGCATCGTCCCGGATTTGGCAAAAAAATGATCCGTTTGGGGGAAAACCTGAAGGGTTGCATGGCCCGGATGAAAAAATTCAACGGTTTGAACAATCTGCTCATGATCGGCCCTAGAAAAAGCCTGAAAATCCGATTCACCGAATTGAACCAAAACTTTGGCACGGGTGTTTTTCCAATTTTGGAGATGGGGAAAATCTTGAATTTGTCTCCAATACTCGGCATTTCGATCGTAGATCTTGCCGTTGCCATCGTAACCCCATACATTCCGAAGAACGCTGTCCGAGCGGGGATCTTTGGCCATCTCTTCCAATTGTTCTTTTTGGACATAAAACCGATAGTTCAAATCGTATTGATCGATCACCGATTGCTCGACTTCCAAAGGATTCATTCCACCCAAGGCGTTTTGGACCCGGTACATTTCCAACTGATATTCAAACCAGGATTTGGCCGTGGTACCAAAAACAATCACACCTGCTACCGAATGTTGGGCGCTAAGGGCTGGCGCGATGATACCCCCCATGGAATGACCAAAGAGAATGATTTGGTTGGTATCCACATAAGGCAAGGATTTTAACTTTTGAAGCCCCACTTCAAAATTCTCGATTTCATCGGTCAAATTGCAAGACTGGCAGGGCGGGGTGTTTTTGCTATCCCCTAAGCCGCTTTTCTCGATTCTCAAGGTCACATAACCGGCGTCAACATAGGCATTAATGATCCGCTTGTAGGGATGGTCCTCCTTCAGTTCATCAATGCTGTTGCAAGTGTACCCCGGTATAAAGAGCATGGCAGGCATCCGCTGTTTTTGAAAGGGCTTGTTGATGATCACCCTCAGCTTGCCACCCCGGTAAGGCGCCTCATCGTAAATAACATCGGCGTTGTCATCGGTTTCAAACGGGCGTTGAACCACGGTCCCCTTCAGGGAGAGGGTCTTTGACCCTCGGCGAATCGAGAGTTTGATTGGGTTCCCCGGTTGATAGGTATAAAAATGTTGGAGGAATTCAGCATCCGATGCAAATACAGAGTCTCCTACTTGGGTAATGACATCGTTTTCTTTGAGTTTCAGTTGGGCCGCTGTTCCTCCACGCACCTCCAGAACTTTGCAGCCTTGAAAGTCGGCTCCCTTCACAAATTCCATCCGCACCCCCAACTGAGCTCTGCGGGTTAACTGCGCATTCGTAGAAAAGCCCCAAAGGCAAAAAATAAATAAAAGTCCAAGACGATTCATAGGTTCATTTTTGACAAAGAACCCAAAAAATGGACAAAATCCCTTGTCAAAAATTGCTTTTTCTTAGAAATCCCGGGGAAGCCCCGAAACGTTTCTTGAAGGCCTTCGAAAAGGCAGAAACATCCGTGAAACCGTAAACAAAGGCAGCTGTTGACACGTCCATACCGTCCCTTATGGCATCGCGGGCCTGTTCCAAACGAACTTTTTGCTGATATTGGTAGGGCGTGATCCCCAAGACTTGCTTGAAAAGACGGATCAAATGGTACTTGGAAATACCCACCTGCTTCGCCAAAAAATCCAAGGACAATGGATCAACGATCCGGGCGTCCATGAGGGATTTAGCCTCCAAAACAGCGCGTAAAAGTTCTTCGTTCGTGTTCTTTTTCTTGAAATCAAGCTTGTTCAATTGTTCAACTACCAAAAACTGATCGGCCAAAATTCCTTCAGCCAATCGATAAAAAAGTTCATTCTTGAGGAGATCATTCTTCAAATCCCAGGAATGCATTCGATGATGAATTTGTAGAAGTAATTTTCCTAAAATGGTGTTGTGAACAGAATAACGATTCACAAACAATTGATCCGATAACAAATAATCGCTTTGGACTGATGGAGTCCGTCCCCAATCCCCCACAACCTCTCGTATAAGATCCGGACTCAGGTCGATGCACAAGCCGTTGACATGTTCTTGGCTATTGATTTGAACCACCGAGCGGGTAAAGGAGTTTCCGATCATATAATCGCCCGCCTTGACCGAATATCGCCGATGGTTAAGGAAGTAAACCTCTTCGCCCGAACCAACCATTTTGATTCCCAACCCGCCAAAAGGACAATCGGTTTCTAACTTTTTGAAGTTAGACGCCCGAATGGCATTTTTTTGGGGGTCTTGGTAAATGACTTGATTCATAGGGTCCCCAAATTTAATAGCAATTGGCGCCTAGGTACATCCCGCTGAATCGGACCTAATTACATATCCGACCATCTTCCATCCGAATGGTCCGCTGGGTGTTATCGGCAAAACTTTGGTCATGGGTGACCACCAACAAGGTTTTATTGAACGATTGCACCAATTCATTGAAGATATCAAAGACGATTTCTTTGTTTTTGTTATCCAAGTTCCCGGTAGGTTCATCGCACATCAATAGAAGGGGGTCGTTGATCATGGCGCGGGCAATAGCCACCCGTTGCTTTTCGCCCCCGGATATTTGATAGGCCATTTTGGAGGCCAAATGCTCGATCCCCAATTTCTTTAATAATTCAAAGGCGTTATGTTCTAGTTCCGCTTGGGATAAGCGATTTAGCTTAAATCCCGGTAACATCACATTTTTCAAAACACTAAATTCATGAAGAAGGTAGTGAAATTGAAAAACAAAACCAATCTTTTCGTTTCGAAGAGAGGCCAATGCTTGGTCGGATTGATTGGTCACAAGTTCTTGGTCGATATAAAGTTCCCCCGTATAATCCGTGTCCATGGTTGAAAGAATATAGAGCAACGAGGACTTACCACAACCCGAACGACCCATCACCGAAACAAATTCTCCGCGATGAATGTCAAAAGAAATGTCTTTCAATACTTCTTTTTGGACAGGGTCGTAGAAGGATTTGAAGATGGATTTGGCCTCCAGAACGATTGTATTTTCCATGCTACTTGCCTCGGATGATTTCAACAGGATCCACCGAACTGGCTTTTTGGGAGGGGAACCAACTCGCCAAAAAGGTAGTTGCGACCGCAAAAACAACGGCTATTGAATAATACTGGATACCATAGTCAACCGGATAGGTATCAACACCCGGTACTGCCATGGAATCAAAGGGAATGTTATCGATCAGGATCGAAAAAACCAAACCCAACAAAACACCGGCCAAAGCACCAACCACACCAATACTTAGCGAGATGGAAATAAATATTTTCTTGACGTCATTTCCCGAAAAACCAGTGGCTTTGAGAATAGCGATGGTATCCATTTTCTCGTAAATCATCATGTTGAGTATATTGTAAATACCAAAACCGGCCACAATCAAAAGAACAATTCCCACCGAAAAAGAAATGATTGTGCGTGCACTGCTACCTGTTTCAAATTGAGCGTTGGCTGTTTGGATATCCTCGGTATTGACCCCAAAAAGCTCTTCGTATTCTTTCGCGATGACCGGGGCCTGATCCATATTGATAAGCTTCACCTGAATATCACTGACATAATGATTGGATTCACCTAACAATTTTTGACAAGTTGCCAAACTCACATAGCTCTGAATTTTGTCAAATTCCACCATTCCAGATTGAAAAAAGCCAATCACCTTTAATGAAAACTTCTCCCCTTTGGTCGTCGTAACTTGAACCAGATCACCTTTCTTGGCCAGGATTTTTTGGGCAAGTCCGCTACCCAAAACGATGGTATTGGGCCTATTCATTAAGTCTTGTGAATTTCCCTCTACGATGTAGGTATTGAAATTAAACAACTTGGCTTCTTGAACAACATCCACGCCATTGACCAGGCCGTTAAGCTCTATATTCCCCAAATTATAAAAAACCTGGGCGCTGACTTTGGGAGCAACCCCGTAAACCCGTCGGTCACTCATTAATTTTTTGATAATGCGTTCTGCGTCATAAATCCCTTTTCGAGCATTGGATGGCTTGACTGAACTCACCATGGAATGGTAATCCTTGTAGGACCTGTCCAAATCAATGGGCTGGATAGCTGATGGCTTTAGGTCATTGAACAAACGGATATGGGGGGTTCGATTCAAAACCAATCCATCCAATAGAGAATTCAACCCCTCCATAAAGCCAAGAAGGGATATAAAAAAAGCCACACTAAAGGCCACACCGACAGCCGCAACCAGGGTTTGTTTGGCTCTGGCCATCAACAGAGCACGCGCTATTTCCAGGATATGCCTCGCTTTCATGGAGCAGGCTTTCGGATTTTGGTCTTAGAATCGAGCCCGCTAAGAACCTCGACGATGGAATAATCCTTCAAGCCAATTCGCAACGGTTGGACCGTTCCGTTTTCAAGCAAAACACAGGAATCATTTAATAAATAAGAGGTTGGTATCGTTAGAACGCCTTTTTTGGTGCGGATGATGATATTCGCCTCGAAGGTTAGATTCGGGTACAATTGTCGGGGAAATCGGTCCAAAACCGCCTCCACCTTGAAGGACCTTGTCCTATCATTCATCATGGGGTACACAAAGCGGATAGTGGCGCTAAATACCTCGTTCTTGTAACTGTCCATCCGGACCACAACCTTTTGGCCTTCCTTGATTTTGACAATATCCAATTCATCCACATTCAATTCCAATACAAAATCGGATTCACCCAAAACCGCTAGCGGGATCGTGGAGGTCGCAAACTCTCCTCGTTGAGCATTTAATTGATAAACAAAACCATCCACTTCACTTTTGATAACAAAATCATCTTCTGAATTTTGGGCCATTTTTAGATTATTTCTGCTTTGTTCAGAAATTAGTTTAAGTTGGCGATTCAAATCATCGTAGGCGACTTGCGATTTCTTCAGGTTGATTTTGGCATATTGATAACTGAGCTCCCTCTGTTCCAGTTCTACCTTGGTACCTATATTCTGACGCCACAAGGACCTTTGACGGATATACAAGAGGGAATCGTTGGATAATTTGTTTTGCGCAAATCCTATATTCAACGCAGCCTCGGCTAATTTCTCTTTGTTCCGGCTCAGATCATTGGCCAAGGCCGTCAGCCGAGCGTTTTCCGTTGTTAAAGAAGACGATCGATTCTCGATTTGAAAAAGGGGATCACCTTTCTTGATGGAATCCCCTTCATGCACCAAAACCGACTTGACAACACCCACCGCCCTGCTGAAAACCTCGTATTGATTTTGGCTTTTCAGGACCCCAGAGGCATACACGCTCTCTACAATATCGGTTCTTTGAGCGGTGGTGGTTTCCACTTCCTTCCCACAGCCATTGAACATAAAAAATGAAACAATGCAAAAAAATAAGCGAAACATATTATTCAACATGGTTTCAAATTTTAGGTCGAAGATTTGATTGATAAAAGTACCGAACTATTCGGGAATCCTCACCCTGATCAAGTAACTTTACTAATTACCCGTTAATTGCAAATAAATTAAAGCAACTGCAGCAGCAGTCATTACAAAAAAGGCCGTGAATCCCAAAATATTTGTTAATCTGCCATTCACGTTGTCTCCCATTATTTTTTTGTTATTGGAAATATGAAGGATGATGGCAATTAACACAGGGGCGGTTAGCCCGTAAAGAATGGCCGTGTAAATCAAGGATTGGATAGGAGTAATCCCAATATAGTTTAAGGATAAACCAAGAATCAAAGAAATTCCGATAATTACATAAAATTCTTTGGCTTCATGAAATTTTTTGTCCAAACCTTGGTCCCAACCAAAGGTTTCCGTGATGATGTAAGAAATAGAACCGCTCAAAACCGGAATGGCAATGAAACCAGTTCCTATAACGCCAATTGCAAATAGCAGATACGCAAGATTACCAGCTAAAGGTTTAAGCGCTAATGCCGCTTGTTCGACCGTATCAATTTGATGTATACCGCCCTTAAACAATACAGTTCCGGTAGTTAGAATAATAAAAAACATGACAAAGCCAGAAACAGTCATTCCAAAATCAACATCTTGATTTATTTCTTGAATTATTTTTTTGTTGACTACTAAATGTTTTCTCTTGTTTTTGAATTCTTCAACCTCAACAGAAGCCTGCCAAAAGAAAAGATATGGGGAAATAGTTGTGCCCAGAATTCCAACAATAATCGCTAAAAAATCTTTGTCGAAACGTAAGGTTGGAACAAAGGTGGATTTAATTATTTCACTGAAATCTTGTTGATACAAAAAAGGGACCACGAAATAAACCAGCATAACAATACACAAGTACTTGAGTACGGAAGCCATTTTCTGGTAAGGGAGATAGATAATTAGGCCTAACAATACGATGGTAAAGAATACACTAAAAAAATTAGCGTCAATCGATGGAAACAAGAGGTTGCCAACAGCACCCATTCCAGCAATATCAGCGCCAATATTCATTACGATGGCTGGGAAGCTAAACAATAGCATCAAGTACAATACAGGTCTTGGATAGTGCTTTTTGAGGGTGCCCGTTAAGCCTTGCGAGGTGATCAGGCCGATCCTTGCACACATTTGCTGAATGGAAGCCATCAATGGAAAGGCTATCAACGCTGTCCATAAGGTAGCAAGCCCAAATGCAGCACCCGCTTGGGAATAAGTGGCAATTCCCGAAGGGTCATCGTCACTGGCTCCCGTTACCAAGCCAGGCCCCAGTTTTTTCCAACTTTGATGAAGTTTTGCTAAGAAGGATTTGGTTTGTTTCACGACCTAAGTTAAAATAGCCCCATCTCACTAGAGATGAGGGCTCAACAAGATAGTCTTCGATTGTATAGATTCAACCCATCGAACCTTTTAGCAGGGGAATTTCTTGCTGCTGCCTTCTCCAGTAGTTTTTTCGATGGATTCCATACAAAAAAAACTTACTGAAACGGTAGTGGAATTTAAAGTGACCGTCATAATCAGGCCCTAATTCCCTGTACTGGATAGAATTAGAGCCGTTCAAACATTCGTTGATTGCTGTGGTAAAAGCCGCAGGGCCTGTCATGCTATGAATGTCGTTGGGATATCGATTGGATTTGAGGTTATCCAAAACTACGTCCAGGGTCTTCTCCAGAAAAGGGTGGCCCGCCTCAAAAACAAGGGCCCATTGAACATAGAATTTTTTGTGTGTTTCGAGCGAAATAAGAGCTGAATCACTTGGCAAAATAAACTCATCCAACTTGGTTATGTTAAGACTGTCAATGTCCAGGTAAATACCACCCTTCTTGAACAGAATTGCGTACCGAAAAAAATCTGCTTTGGCTGCCCCAATATTGATACGACTGTAAAGATTGAATGTCTCGGTTCCAAACTCGGCGCGAATGAACTCCGTGATTCGTTCATCGTTGTAAAACTGATAATCGTACTCGGGATTCCTTTTTTGGAGTTTATTGATATGCCATTTCGTTAGGAAAGGGAGCCGATCGGTCTTGTAGGTTTGATAAATCGTTTTGGGGATGGCCATGTAAATTGTTTCCTTTGATTATTTTGTGATGACCCCCATTTCCAAACAGGTTCAAAGTGCTAAGTTAAAAGAAATTCTCTACTTTCAAAATATTGCGTTTTTGGAGGGCACCTTCAGATTAAACCTAGCTCCAACTTGAAGGAAATAAATAAAGCCTCCCGCAGAAGCGTTATAACTTGTTAGGCCTAAAGTTTTTGTTTCCGTGCCACTCATGTTAAAACTCCACCCAAAACTAGCATCAGCGTAAAATACCTCTTTAAACGGAAAAACCCTTACGCCAAGCTTAGGTACTATGTAATTTTTTACTATTGTTTCTTTGGCGCCACTCAACTTATCCTCACACTTAAACCACTCGGGTCCGCCTAAAACTCCTCCATAAATTCCTTTTCTGTCGTTGCGCAAATAGTAGTTTGCAAAGAATTCCACCGCATGGTTTCGACTTATTTTGAGATTATCGGCATTCTCAAAGAATGTATTTTTGATATAATCTGGAGGAGCAACACTAAAACCAATTACCCCAAGTTGCCAATTTGCAAATTCCAACCCAAGGCTTCCACCACCTCCGCTTGAAAGGAACAGAAAAGGATAAGCGTCAAGGCTTAACTGCAAAGGGGCTGGGTCTTTACCTTTACCAAAAATTTCTCTTTTAAAGAAACTTGTTTTGTCTTGTGCAAAAAGACTTGTCGTTAAAGCGACGAATGCTAATAATAAAATTGACTTTTTCATTGTGCTGATTTTATTTTTTTTTATAGCACAAGAATCGGTCAGGCAGGGGTCGTTTTTGGTTGACTATTGCTAAGTTTTTCGCCTGGCTCTAATTCGGCTCAAACTTTCAGGACTAATGCCTATCATATTAGCCAAATAACGCTGAGGTACTTCTTGAAATAAATCAGGTCTTCGCTTAACCAGATTTTCAACCCTTTCTTCTGGCTTTTCAGAGGATAAGGACATGGCTATGTCTATGGTCCGCTGTGCCACTTGTTCAGCCATAATTCGCCCAAAAGATTCAATGTTTCTATGCTCCGCATAAAGCCTTAATAAATCGTTCTTTTTGATTATTAACAATTCAGCGTCTTTAAGAATTTGGAAACAATAATTTGTCGGCAGGTTTTGGGTAAAGCTTTTGAAGTCGGTTATAAAATTATTTTGCAATGTAATGTCACAGGTTATTTCATTGCCATCCTTTATATGATAATGCCTGATAACTCCGGAATTTAAATATGCAACAAAATCACAAACCATTCCCTCTTTGAGCAAAAAGTCCTTCCTTTTAAGCTTAAATGGTTTAAAATGATGTGCCATAACCCCTTTGTCCAACTCAGTAAGTTGAATGAATTTTGAACAGTACTCAAGTAAGTTGTCAATCATTCTTTGGAATCTATGTTTGTCGTCCTAGGTTTGAGGCGAATGTAGCGCTGAATGTACTTTATTGTTTCAAGCGCAAAAAGCATTAGTATAGCACCTATGAATGCAGATAGAAAATGCTTGTAACCCGGAAATTCAAAAGAGAATAAGTTGTTTAAAAATGGAATTGAAACAGTCATTATTAATAATAATATTGCAAGAATAGAAATAAACAAAACTGCAATATTCTTTTCAAGTATTACAGCTAAAAAATTTCTTGTTTCAGATAAGGATGTTAAAATCAAGAATACATTTCCAATGATTAAAGACGAAAATGCTATAGCTCTTGTTTCTCCATCAGAATGTCCTTCATTGATAGAAACAAAATAAACAACCAATACCATACTTAGCAGTATTAAACCCTTTACAAGGCTTAAAAACATTTTATTCCAACCAAAGAAAAGCTCATTGGTTCTTCTTGGTGGTCGTTTCATAATTCCTTTTTCTTCTTGTTCTGATTCAAAGGCGATTGCGCAAACAGGGTCAATAATCAACTCCAAAAAGACAATATGAAGTG
>Ga0164292_10005409_pt1 | contig 10456 bp, 7 predicted proteins | sample GEODES117metaG_FD_111486 | JGI IMG/M metagenome (GOLD analysis project Ga0164292, IMG submission 111486) | Eutrophic lake water microbial communities from Lake Mendota, Wisconsin, USA - GEODES117 metaG | ecosystem: Environmental > Aquatic > Freshwater > Lake | place: USA: Lake Mendota, Wisconsin... | reverse complement strand
GAAAAAATGCAAACAAAGAAAATGGAATAGCGAGGCCAACCCCAAAACCCATCATACCTATAATGGGCGCGAGTCCTACGCCTTGCATACTGGTTTGTCCAAGCAGGGTGCCCACAATTGGACCGGTGCAAGAAAACGAAACAATTACAAGGGTTAAAGCCATAAAAAAGATGCCGAGTAATCCACCTTTGCCGGCTTTTTGATCGGCTTTGTTGGCCCAACTATTCGGAAGCGCCAATTCAAAAGCACCAAAAAATGAAATGGCAAATACAATAAACACCACAAAAAAGAAAATATTAGAAACCGGGTGCGTCGATATCGTGTATAAAATTTTATCACCAAAAATAAGCGTGAGCACCAGTGTAGGAATGGTGTAGATAAGTACAATCGATACGGAGTACCAAAGTGCATTTTTTAACCCCTCTATTCTTGTTTTGCTGCGCTTTAAAAAAAAGCTAACCGTAACTGGAATGAGTGGGAACACACAAGGCGTAATGACAGCGAGAAGTCCGGTTGCTAGGCAAAGTAAAAAGATGCTCCACATAGAGCCTTCTGTATTTTGAGCCGCCGCGCCGCCATCAGTTGTAGCAGAGGTTTCAGCTAGATCAGTAGCATTTGCACTCGCATCTGTAATCGTTACATTAATTTTTTCTTCACCACTTGGAAATTCTTCTCCCTTTACGCCAAGCCAATTAAAGGTTCCCTTAATAGCCGATACACCCGGCTTAAAAAAAACAGTATACAAAAAAGTTACGCTATCATAAGCAGTTCCTTTATCTGTGCTGCCCGGAAGCGCCACAGCACCTGCTACGCCTTCTTCTTTAACAGCCGTGGTTACAGAAGCCGAACTATCTAATTGAAGTGAGGATACAAATACATCGTCGTTGTTTTTTTTAACTGCTGTAAAAATGCGCGCGCCATTTAATGCGGTAGCTTTTACGAGTAAAGTAGCAGACGTGTCAGACAATTTAGTGGCCGAAAAAACAAACTGCACAGGTTGCTTAACGTCCTGTGCAGCTATAAACTGAAATGACTGCACCAAAAACAGTGCAACAATAAAAAATATTTTCTTAGTCATTATTGAAGCTTAAGATCAAAGGTTTTTTTACTAGGCGGCAAGCATTGACGATCATCGCAAACCATATATTCGACACTGCCACTAATATTTGTTTTAACACCTGCTCTCACTTTTAGGGTTTGCGTATAGGTAGCAGTTTCGCCAATATAACGCACATTGGTTTTAAAAATTTCGTCATATACCTGCTTTACTTTACCTACTTCTTTGGTAACACCAACTACGGTTACAAGCGGATTATTTTTAAAAGCAATTTTAGTAGCTACGGGCCCACCTTTACCAGTGGTTTGCGAATAAATATGCCAATCCCCTTCTATGTTTGCGGTAGCCGTAAAAGTATAGGTATCGGCACTCACTTTTTTTACCGAATAAGACCAGTCTACGGGGTCCTGAATTTGAGCCGACGCCGCATAAGCAATAAACAAAAAAGCAAGTATTGAAAATATTTTTTTCATCATCGTTAATTTAACCCAAGTAATTCAAACACCTTTTTCCCATCGATATTACCAAGTATACTTGATGTCGCGCGCTCTGGGTGCGGCATCATACCAAATACATTTTTTGCTGCGTTGCTGATGCCCGCAATATTTCTGGTAGCACCATTGGGGTTACTTCCTTCCGTAGCAGCTCCGTTTTCGTCACAATAAGTAAAAATGACTTGTCCATTTGCTTCTAATGCATCGAGCGTTTTATTGTCTGCAAAATAACGGCCCTCGCCATGTGCAATAGGTATTTTTAAAGCCCCTGTTTTTGGATTCGTGATAAATACATTTTTACAAATAAATTGCTGATTGGCATTTTGAAGCAATACACCCGGAAGCAATCCACTCTCACATAATATTTGAAATCCATTGCACACACCAAGTACTTTACCCCCTCTGTTTGCAAAATCAATTACAGATTGCATCATGGGACTAAAACGAGCAATGGCTCCACAACGTAAATAATCGCCATAAGAAAATCCACCCGGAAGTACAATACAATCGTCTGTGGTAAACATGCTAAGGTCTTTGTCTTTATGCCATAACATAATCACTTCTTTACCCAAATCCTGGGCCAAAGCATCCTGCATATCTCTGTCGCAATTAGATCCTGGGAATACAACCACACCAAATTTCATAAAATGTATAATTATCTGATAGAATAACACAAAGGTAACCCTCAAAAAGATAAGCAAAAGGCTAAATTTTCACCAAATGCCAGTTGTTGATAATTATAAGGCCGAGAGCGGTCCAAAAAAGAAAATTAGGAAGTAAAAGGCTTCTGGGGTTACTATATCCGTTGGAAATGGTTGCAGAAAGAGGCACTAGGCCCATGAGTAGCACTTGGGGACCTAAACTGCTAAATAAAAAAGGGCTAATAATCAATATAAAAAGGAGTACCATCATCACCCCCCAGTTTTTACGTATTTGTATCACTAACCTGCCCACGTGTAATTGTAATTGATAGAGCCCAACAAGGGAGGCGAATACAATAAATCCAAGGTTAAGGAGGTAAAGATTTTCCACGCCAACAAGAGGTGATCCAAATGTTATAGTGGGCAAATAGTTGATAGCTGTTGACCAGGCATTATTTAAGTATAAAAGCACAAATACAAAATAGTAAGGAAGCAAAATACCTACTAACAATACCAGCCACTCGGCTATTCTAAACGGCCTTACCACAGCTAATGCAAATAGCACCACCACAATTAATATAGACAAAGGATGAAATAGAAGAATGGAGATGCCTGCTATCAACCCAATATTAAATAAGAGCGTTTTAGGCTCCGGATTATTGTAGAGCCTGCTAAGCTTAATAAACATCCAAAGCGTCAATGAATTACTCACTAATGTTTCTGTTATCAAATCGGATTTCATCAGAAGCCCTGACAACAAAATATACGTCATAGCAGGCACATAGTTAACACTTGAAAACATGCGTAAATCCTGCATCACCATATTAAGGCGTAACGCCTGTGTAACCAGTAAAGCATGAAATAGTATAACTTGAATGGCAATGGGTAAATTATAAATGTACTGAGCAAGTACATATGAAAACAGTCCATTTTGCTGGCCTGCTGCAACAGTTGGCGTGATTAGATCTGCACCCAAATGAAAATGCACACCCACACTCAACAGGAGCACCAGTAAGATATTTACAACAGATCTGTCTCTAAATAAAAAAACCATGGAATACGTTTCGGTCTAAAAGTAAGCTAATAATCAATTTTAGCAAAACAAGTATACCCTCTATACATGCATGGCACAATCATTTGCCTGAGTCCCACTTGCTTTGCAAGCCTGGGCATAAACTCATGACCCCGATCTACATTTTTAAAGCCAGGATTTCGATTAATTCTACCATCGGGGGTAATGGCCTGATTGGTTAACACGTTTTGGTTTTTTTCTTGCACGTTAAAAATAAAATTGAGCTGATCACCTGAATTTAACATCGAAAACCCAATAAATTTTTCTGAATTATCGTCAAACTGATTTTTACGAATCATGTTACTCCATTCCATATTCCCTTTTGCGTCAAATGAAATGACAGCAATATTTTCCGCGAAATACCTGACCTGATTGTTGTTGTTAAAAAAAGCATTGTTGCGCCCCCATGGAGAGAGCCACATACCGCCCATGGGATTGTTCCATGAATAATAATCCATAGGGGACCAGAAAGGAGAGCCATATAAATAATCCCATCTATTAAGCGTGCTTCCCCTAGAGGAAGAAAAAACAGATTCTGAAATCATCATAAAACCTCCATCTCGCCTGACAAGAATATTTTTTAAAAAATAATCATTGAAAGCAGCCCTTGCTCCATTTTGACCCTTTGCATCTTCTTTAAATTCATCCGAGAAATAGGTAGAAGCATATAATAATTCCTTATCTGAATTTTTATCCCACAAAGTGAAATAAATTCCTTCAATATTTCCACGTCGTTGTTTTCCAAAAAAAGAAGTGATTAAATAATGCTTGTTTAAATTATCAACTTTGATATGAATATCATCTAAATAAATGCCTTTAACCCCTAAATCAGAAATATACACATTGTCGTAATTTGCTTTTTTAGAAATCAGTGAAACCTTATTTATATTGTCGTTTTGCGCCGTACCACTCGCTCTTATACAAATTAAATCACCATCATTATCAAGTGCAAACTCTGCTAAAAAATCGTTGCGTTGCGGCATTGGTAGTTCGATCCGCGATTTTCTAATGAGGCCAAAATCTTGATCAAACAAACAAGTTGTTAATACATGTGATTTTTCATTTTGGCTATTGATTTTAAAAATCATTATTTTTTTCTTGTCTTCACTCACCACCAAAGAGTACAATCTATTTGTACCGATAGAATTAGCATCGAGTGTACTATCTAGTTGCATGGGTTCCGACAATAAATTGCCATCACTATCCATTTTTACTGCCATGCAATACACCGTGCTTTTTCGTTGAAACTGATAGAGCATGTAAAAGTGATTGGCATAAGCTAAAAAGTCAGTTTGCATAAGACGGTCCGGCATATTCAGTTGTTGCTTACCTAGTAGTTTCATCTCAGGGTCAAACACCGATATCGTATGTCCATCTCGATAGTTCTTGTATACTAAAATCTTACCGCCTATTTTACCGAGCACCTCAAAACTATAAGAACGAGGATCGTCTCTATCCGGCTCGGAAACGGTAATTTGCTGTGCTTTTAAGGTAAAAGACAGCACCACAACAAGCGAAAAAAGCAATAAAAATGACTTTTTCATAGTAAAAAGCTTAGACCTCAAAGTTAAGCCCCTTTATCAAGAAATGGCAAACCAAAAGGTTAAATAAATCTTAGGCATATCCCTATTTATTTTGAAACCCAACTTGTTTTTTGCTATACATTTGTACAGCAAAAACAACATATACGTGAGCAAGAATCTAAACAAAGTCACTTCTGCAGGACTTGTCATTGCACTAGGAATCATTTACGGAGACATTGGAACCTCTCCTTTATACGTTTTAAACGAAATTATTTCAGGTAGAGAAATTAACGAATTGCTAATTATTGGCGCCCTATCCTGTATTATTTGGACGCTAACACTCCAAACCACTTTCAAATATGTAATACTCACACTAAAAGCCGACAACAAAGGTGAGGGTGGTATTTTTAGTTTATACGCACTTGTAAGACGACGTAAAAAATGGCTCGTGATACCCGCCATGATTGGGGGTGCAGCCCTACTCGCGGATGGTATTATCACGCCACCCATTACCGTTACTTCGGCCATTGAAGGACTCAGACAAATTCCTGTATTTCATGATATTACACAGCAAACCATTGTAACCATTGTAATTGCCATTATTAGTGTCTTGTTTTTTGTACAACAATTTGGTACCGCTTCTATTGGAAAATTGTTTGGTCCAATCATGACAGTTTGGTTTGTTATGATTGCCATTTTAGGACTCAGTCATTTGCTCGACGAATTGTCCATTTTAAAAGCCTTTAATCCCTACTATGGTATCAAATTACTAGCCACCTATCCAAAAGGATTTTGGTTACTTGGCGCTGTTTTTTTATGTACTACAGGGGCAGAAGCACTATACAGCGATCTAGGACATTGCGGCAAAGGCAATATTCGTATTTCTTGGATTTTTGTAAAAACATGTTTAATCCTGAATTATCTTGGCCAAGGTGCTTGGTTATTGGCTCAGTACAAAGGACAAATTATTCCAGCGGCAGTTATGGCAGATGGCTTTAATCCATTTATTGGTATCATGCCACAGTGGTTTAAACTAATAGGCATTATCATTGCTGCGGGGGCAGCCATTATTGCGAGCCAGGCCTTAATTTCTGGATCCTTTACCCTGATCAGTGAAGCCATGCGTCTTAATTTATGGCCTAAAATGAAAATCAATTATCCAACCGAAGAAAAAGGACAACTATACATTCCCGGCATTAGCCTTTTATTGTTTGTAGGCTGCGTAGGCATTACCTTGTATTTTCAAAAATCTGCCAACATGGGCGCTGCGTATGGTTTAGCCATCACCCTTTGCATGATTAGCACTTCCATTTTGTTTGCCAACTTTTTAGTAAGCAAACGAACACTTCCAGCTTGGATTTATTTATACCTCGTTGTTTATTTACTTATTGAAACTTCATTTTTAATTGCCAACCTAGAAAAATTCATGCACGGTGGTTACGTAACACTCATTGTAGGTGGTGCACTATTTACGGTGATGTATGTATGGTTTAGAAGTAGAAAAATTAAAAATAGCTATGTAGAGTTTGTGCATTTGGAAGATTATATTCCAATGATTCAGGAGCTCAGTAACGACAAATCAATTCCTAAATACGCGACGCACCTAGTGTACATGACAAGTGCTAACAACCACAAAGAAATTGAGCATAAAATCATCTATTCTATTTTAAATAAAAAACCGAAACGCGCCGATATTTATTGGTTTGTACACGTAGATGTTATTGATGAACCCTACACTTGTGAATACTCGGTAGAACATATCATTCCCAACGATATAATTAGGGTCGAATTTAGACTCGGATTTAGAATGGAACAGCGTATCAACCTAATGTTTAGAAAAGTGGTAGAGGATTTGGTAACCAATAAAGAGGTGAACATTACCAGCCGTTACGAGAGCCTAGAAAAAAACAATGTGGTGGGCGATTTTCAATTTATTGTACTTGAAAAATATTTAAGTGGTGATAATGATCTTCCCATTGTTCAAAGAATGATCATGAAACTTTATTTCTGGCTCAAAGAAATTAGCCTTGGCGAAGAACGTGGGTTTGGTCTCGATCCAAGTAATGTAACCATCGAAAAATTCCCGCTTATAGTAGCACCTGTTGCGAATTTAAATTTAAAGCGCATTTATTATGATGGTTTCGACGAAGACGAAAAAGATGAAATTGTATAAGAATTTATAATTCTTGAACACTCACTTTTTTGGCCGATACTTGTAAAGTATAATGAGCACCATGTTTGATGGCATAATTTTCTTTGTCATGACTTACCGGAAAATCGTAACACACCGGATAACTGTATTCCGCAACAGCAGACTGTATGATTTCATATACCGTTGCGCCAAAAGCCGGATCCGAATCTTTGGTTTGGGTAAACCCTCCAACTATAAGCCCAGCAAGGTTTGTAAGCATGTCGGCTCTTTTTAGTTGAATCATCATCCGGTCTATATTGTATTTGTATTCTCCAATATCTTCTAGAAATAAAATAGCATTTTTTGTTTGCAATTCTGACACCGTCCCAACTGCGTGAGCCACGAGTGTTAAATTACCACCCACCAATTTTCCGGTAGCTTTTCCGAGTCTATTAAGTGCATGTGTGGCTGCTTTATAATTTGCTTTTTTCCCTTGTAAAGCATGTTTTAAAGAAAGTACCCACTCATTATTAGAACCTCCGTTATTAAACGCACCTGCCATAGGTGCATGCAGCGACGCTGTTTTTAACACCTGCGTACAATGATTGTGTAGTAATGTAATATCGCTAAATCCAATTACCCATTTAGGATGCTTTTTAAAGTTTTTAAAATCGAGTACATCAATAATTCGACTCATACCATAACCACCTCTTCCACACAAAACCGCTTGCACATTTTTATCATCGAGCATTTCCTGTAAATCTGCAGCGCGCGCCTCGTCTGTGGCCGAAAAATAATGATGCTGTGTGCCTAGTGTTTTACCAATTTTTACTTTGTAACCCCAGGCTTCTAGGGTACTTATACAAGTAGCTGCTTTTTTTGCTGGTAGCGTACCCGAAGGGCATACTAGGCCAATGGTATCGCCCTTTTTTAGGTAGGGTGGAATTTTGATCATGCGGCAATTTAGCAATTTCAAGCAGTACTGACAAGAGGGGATCAAAAAGGCGTTCAACAACGCAGCTAAATTTGTACTTTTGTACCCTATTATGAGTACACCCAAAAGATATTTAATTACAGCAGCCCTTCCGTATGCGAATGGGCAAAAACATATAGGACATTTGGCAGGCGCTTACCTGCCTGCCGATATTTACGTGCGTTATTTAAAAGCACAAAAAAGAGACGCCGTTTTTGTTTGTGGAAGTGACGAGCATGGCACTGCTATTCCTATTCAGGCTACCAAAGAAGGCACCACGGCGCAGGCCATCATAGACAAGTACCATCCTTTAATGGAGCAAAATTTTAAGGACCTAGGGATTGTATTTGATGTATACCACCGAACCAGTGATCCACTGCACCACCAAACAGCGCAGGAATTTTTTACAAAGCTTGAAGCCAACGGCGAATTAGAAACCAAAGAAACAGAACAATATTTTGACAAAAGCGCCCAAACATTTTTAGCAGACAGATATATTAAAGGTACTTGCCCATCCTGTGGTTATGATAGTGCCTATGGCGATCAGTGCGAAAAATGTGGCAAGAGCTTAAGTCCCGAAGAACTTATCAATCCAGTAAGTACGCTAAGTGGCAATGCACCCATTAAAAAAACAACCAAGCACTGGTACTTACCACTTAATAGACACGAAGAATTTTTACGCCACTGGATTTTAGAAGAACACGGCAATGACTGGAGACCTAGTGTAGTTGGGCAATGTAAGAGTTGGATAGACGGCGGTTTGCAGCCACGTGCTGTTACCCGTGATTTAGATTGGGGTGTAAAAGTACCCTTAGCAGGTGCCGACGGCAAAGTACTCTATGTATGGTTTGATGCACCTATTGGTTACATAAGTGCCACTAAACAGTGGGCCCTCAATACCGGTAACGATTGGAAACCTTATTGGGAAGATAAAGACACCAAGCTGGTGCATTTTATTGGAAAAGATAATATCGTTTTTCACTGTATTATATTTCCGGTGATGCTCAAATTACACGGAAATATTTTACCAACGGACGTTCCTGCCAACGAGTTTATGAATTTGGAAGGCGACAAAATGAGCACTTCTAGAAACTGGAAATTAGACATGCAGGATTACATCACCGACTTTGTCAACAAAGAAAATGGTGGCCCACAAATGGCGGATGCACTCAGGTACTACCTCACACAAATAGCACCTGAAACAAAGGATAGTGAATTTATGTGGAAGGGATTTCAAGACGCCATCAATTCCGAACTTGTTAGTGTGTTTGGCAATTTTGTAAACCGTTCACTCGTGCTCATGCACAAGCTTTGTAACGGCAAAGTGCCTCCTTACCACACAGATATAGAAGATAGTGAAGACGCCTCTGTTAAAGAAGCGATTGCTGCTACTGCTAAAAAAGTAAGCGAGCTCATTGAAGCATACCGTTTTAGAGAAGCCCTTTTTGAAGTGATTGCACTTGCAAGAATTGGTAATGGTTACATGCAAAAGAGAGAGCCTTGGATTGTTGCTAAGCAACTAGCCGAGAATCCGGCTGCACAAAAACAAATTGACAACTGTTTGCACCTGTGTTTACAGCTCACGGCTAACCTAGCTATTTTGGCGCAACCATTTTTGCCATTTACGGCTAAAAAAATGTGTCACTTACTAAAAGTGGTAGATAAAATATTAGACTGGGAAAATGCGGGCAGCTTAAAACTATTAAGCGTGGGCTACACCCTTCGCGCACCAGAACTATTATTTAGAAAAATTGAAGACGAAGAAATTGCAGCGCAAATACAAAAATTAAATGACGCCGCTCAAACAAAAAAAATGGAAACAGCCAATACGCCAATAACATCAACATCTACCATTGCCCCTGTTAAGCCAGAAATTGTATTTGATGATTTTGCAAAAATAGATTTGCGTGTAGGAACTATTGTTGCTGCGTCAAAAGTTGAAAAGGCCGATAAACTGCTACAACTCAGTGTAGACCTAGGTTTTGAAACACGCACCATTGTATCTGGTATTGCACAGCATTTTGAACCAGAAAGCATTGTTGGAAAGCAAGTAACGGTAGTGGTTAATTTAGCACCACGCAAAATGAGGGGGATCGAAAGTAATGGCATGATACTGATGGCCGAAGATGCAAATGGAAAACTCCATTTTATTAACCCATCAGACAATATTAATCCAGGAAGTGGTGTGAGCTAATTAAGAATAGCTCACACACTCTTTATTTTCTTTATCGGTATAGGCTAGGCCTTTCTCTTTTAAAACTTCGGCAGGTACCCCATTCCACTTATTAGGAACATTACCCGCATATCCTAAATCTTTAACACCCATTTCTGAAGTGTAAAAACCAGTAAGCGTTAAATCACGCATGAGGTTAAAAAAGGTAACACCTTGTTTGTTTTTTGGATCTGCTTTTTCGGGATAGGCAATTTGATCCACCATTTTAATTTGATCTGCTGCAGAACAGTCTACAAATGCTTTGTCAAACTGCTTAAAGCACTGCATGTCAAGCCAGCGCAGACCACCACGCATAGGCGTTTGATGCTCTGGCATATCTTTTACAATAAAGG
>Ga0164292_10005407_pt1 | contig 10457 bp, 7 predicted proteins | sample GEODES117metaG_FD_111486 | JGI IMG/M metagenome (GOLD analysis project Ga0164292, IMG submission 111486) | Eutrophic lake water microbial communities from Lake Mendota, Wisconsin, USA - GEODES117 metaG | ecosystem: Environmental > Aquatic > Freshwater > Lake | place: USA: Lake Mendota, Wisconsin... | reverse complement strand
ATCGGTTAATGGATTGTAATATAAAAAAAGAAATGCAGAAAAAGTAACTTGAATTTATCTTCTATTCTTTAACCAGCTCTCCGGATCAAAGAAAACTCCTTTTTCATTGTTGATCATAAATAGTAGTGCACCCTCTCCGTCTAAATTAATACCCGACTTACCCAGCAAAGTACCCGCTCTTACTTCTTGGTCTTTACTTACATTGATACTACTCAAATGGGTATAGGTAGAAAAATATTTTCCATGTTGAATAAAGACTGTTAAATCGCCATTAATATCCCCAGTATATTTCACCACTCCATTGGCTACACTTTTCACAGAACTTCCTTTAGGCAGGGCCAATTCAATGCCATCACTTTTACGATTCAATTTGGTGCCTGGAATATTCTCCACTCCAAAATGTATATATACATTCCCTCTATCTACAGGCCAAGGCAGGTTACCTCTATTGTTTTCAAATAAAATAGAAGCCTCTCTTCCTTCTTCAGTAGTTTCTAGTGCTGAATAAGGTCGGTTATCTGTGGTGCTTGTCATCCCCCCTTCTACATTACCCACTTTGGAATTTTTAGAACTTGTTTTGGTAGAAGCTATTGCATCCCCATTATTTTTTGCAGGTGTTTTTCCTGCATCATTGGACGACTTTAATTTAGCTATTCTTTCTTTTTCTTTACGCTCGGCTTCTAAAGTTTCTCTTCTAATAATGGTTAATAAAGCAGACTGCATTTTCTTTCTTTGTGCTTCTTTTTGACGCACTTGTGCTGTAATCTCTTGCTCCTTGCTTTTTAATTGCTTGACAATTTTATCTTGCTCTTTTTGGTCTACCACTAGCACCTTTAGTTGTTCGTTCTGCACTACCAATGTCTTCAACCTATCTTTTTTATTGGCGCCTAGTATATTTATTTTAGCGTTCAAATCTGCTTGCGATAAATCTATGGCATTCGCTTGCGCCTCTCTATTTTGTCTATAACTTTTTAAATAAGTAATTCTTTTTACAGCATCGTTAAAACTATTCGCAGAAAATAAAAAATTTAAATACTCATAGCCACTTCTGCTCTTATAAGCAAATACTATACTTTTTTGATACCTCGATTTTAAAGTATCTAAATCCTTGTTTAATTTTTGAACATCTAATTGATTATTATAAATAGCGTCATCTAAAATTTTTACTTGCTTCGCAATACCATTGATGAGCGATTTTCTTTTCGATATTTTGCTTCTAATGGCCTCTAATTGTCCTAATGAATTTTTTTTATTCTTTTTAGTTTTTTCTAATAACTGATTTAGCTCTTCTAATTCTTTTCTTAATGTTTGTTCTTGTTTTTGCAAGTCTTCTCTAGAGTCGTTGGCTTGTGCAGAAGCATGCATAGAAAGCACCGCTGTTGAAAATAAAATAAATAAAGCCCTTTTAATCATATTGTCCTTTATTAGATCGATAAATTATTTGCGTTTACCCAATTTAGGTATTGCAAAAGTATATTTTAATGGTTCATCAAAAGCAAATTCTTTCACTTCTATATGAATCTCTAACTTATTGTTAGCTGCTATAGAAATATCGCGGTACTGAGGAAATTGAAACTTACCATAGCTCGTATGGTCGCTATAAGAGATATCGCAGGTGCGGTGTTGGTTAACATCTACATCATCTAATTTTAAATGTAAAATTTTAGTATTGTCCTCATTTAAAATAATAAGATTTTTAAACAAACTACCTATCAAACCTACCTGTAATTTTCCATTGTTGTTTTTATAAGAAACAATATTGGTGTTATTCATAAAAATTGGATTGCCTATCACTAAATCTTCAACAGTTGCGTAAGTAAGTGGTATTTTTAAGACTTCTTGCAAGTAGCTTAAAGGTTTACGTTCCACTTTCTTACTTAAAGGATAAATTAAAACCACGCTATCCTTATTTATAAGCGCCTTTAATCCAATCACACCCATGGCTCCTCTCACCGTTAAATAAATGGCTTTATTTTTTTGAATACTTACATTGACAATATAATTATCTGCATTTTTTAAAGTTTCATAGTCTACTTTAAACTTAGCGTTCATGGCGGTAAAATCAATTTTAGCTATATCAATTTTATTCAATATGTCTTTGATAATAGCAGCAGAATCTATTTTTGGTTTTTTAACAACGAGTGCGGCATTGGTAGAATCGGCTTTGGAAAGGGCATCTTTTATCACTTGCACTTTTTTATAAGTAGAGCAAGATGCCAAAAACAAGATCAATCCAAGAATATAAAAACCTTTTTTCATGTACTTTTTATTTTTTGCCTGTATGGCCAAAGCCGCCGACTCCTCTTTCAGTAGCCTCTAAGGTTTCCACTTTCTCTAAAATTACCTTTTCTACTTTTTGAAAAACCATTTGTGCAATTCTATCGCCATCTGAAATTACCTGCGCTTCATTAGATAAATTAATGAGGATTACTTTCAATTCTCCTCTATAATCTGCATCAATGGTACCGGGTGTATTTAAACAAGTAAGTCCTTGCTTAATGGCTAGTCCACTTCTTGGTCTAATTTGCGCTTCCCAATTTTCAGGAAGGGCTAAAAATAATCCAGTAGGAATTAAAACTCTTTCCATGGGCGCCATAGTGATAGGACTTGTCAAAAAGGCTCTAATGTCCATTCCTGATGAACCAGTCGTTGCATATTCCGGTAAAGGATGATGGCTTTTATTGACTATTTGAACCGCTGTTGACATATCAACAAAAATAGGCAATTAGAAGTAGAAAATGGTGCCAAACCTAAGTGTATTAGATAAAGGATTTAATGAAATACCACCTCCAGAAGGCACTAAATAAGAAATGTTAAATTTAGACTGTTGATATTGGAAGCTAGTACCTAGGGTGAAATATTGCATATTACCTAGATTATTATTATCAATAAAGTAGCCCCCTCTTATAAAAAAACGATTGGTGTAATTATATTCTATACCCATAGAGGCTTTTATAGATTCCCCAATAGGCATGCCATATTTATTATTAAATGAATTAAACCAACTCGATACCACCGATTGTGAAAAGTACTGAATCACCGATTCATCATTCGAATTGTCTGGATCGGCAGGGACCATAATTCTATTAATATCTACGCCGAATTCAATAGAATTTTCTGCATCTAATTTACTTAAATACCCTACTCCGACACCTATATTGGCTGGAATAAAATATTTATTATTTGTTTCATTGGAGTAACTTATTTTACCCCCTAAATTAGATAGCAATAAGCCTGCATGAAAGCCATGCAAATCTTCATTTTGTTTATAAAATAAACTAATATCTCCTGCTATGGTATTACCTGCTCTATAATTTATTCCCAATCCTCCAAAAGACCCAGAAACCAATCTAGAATGAATGTAACGAAGCGTTACACCCATGCTAATTTTATCATTCAATAAAGTACTATACCCAAAATCATAACTAAATTCTGATGGACGTTGCGAACCTAATAAACTACCATTTAGATCAGTAAATTGAATTTCGCCTAAGCTAAAAAAACGAAGCGAGCTATTAATACTACTTTTTTCATCTAATTTTTTATAAAAACCAGCGCTTGCTAAATATACATCACCTACACCTAAAGCTTTTAACCAAGGTGTATAGTTAATTAAAAAACTTCTGTCTTCATTTAAGTAAGGAAGCTTAGCCGTATTACCAAAAAGATCATTGGCTTCAGGTGACATCGCTAAAGATAAATTTCCCATACCACCAGAACGTGCATCAGGAGAAATTAACATAAAGGGAACAGCAGTACTTACTATAGGTATTTTTTTATTTGCTTGCGCATGAACCATATCTGTAAAGAATACGAATGCAAGGAATAAAAAAATAATTCTATATACAGTTCTATTCATAAAAATCAATTAATACTATTAATATGTAAAGATACAAAATACATTGAGGGAAATCTTAAAATTTTACAAGCTTACTGGTTAAAAATTTAGTTCCAGTGCCATCATTAATGCTTAATCTATAATAATAAACACCGGCTTTAATAAACGCAGACCCAATACCAGTGCCGTCCCAATTAGCCACCACCCTATTGGCTTTATAGGAACCGCTCAATGGTTTGGTGAAAAGCAAATTGCCCATACTATTGTAAATACTTAGAGATATTTCTAAAGGAACACCCAATTTATTAAGCTCAAAACTAAATTGTGTATGGCTACTAAATGGATTTGGATAATTATTTAAATTTTTTACATTTACTATATCAGATTCCGGAACTACAAACTGTATGGTTTTGGTAGAGGAATTTCCAAATAAATCCCAAACTTTAACCATTATAGTATGAGCACCTTCTGCTAAAAGAGGTAAAGCATATATTAAATTGCCTTTTTGATAAGTATCCAAATCGGACAGAAAATAGTTATTAAGTACAATGGTATTTTTGAAATCGTTATCAATGACTAAAACCATATCATGCCCTAAAGCATTCCCAGATGTTTGAATACCTGCGCTATCTGTCAAATATAAAATTAAATTAGACCTTGCAGCGGCCCAACCACCGGCCACAAAATTACTATCGTTTAAAAATATTTTTACATCCGGGCCACGATTATCGCTCATTAAAACACCCCCCGCATCAAATGCAATCAAACTATCATATAAACCCATTGCATCAGCAAGTTCATTATAAGCAGTCATTTGCATTTTTAAGTTTTTTTGCAAGCTTACTTCTTTAGGTAATAAAAAATCTACTGTAAAATTTCCTTTTGTCACCGTAACCTTTCCTTTAAACAAAATATTTTCTTGCATGGCTACCATCGTAACCTTACTTGAAATTGCATTGGCTAATGTTTTTTTGTTAGTGACTGCATCATATAAAATAAAATCAAGTAACCCATTAAAATTGTTTTGCAAGACCCCCTTATTTTTGACAATACCTTTAAGCGTATATTTATTACCTGCTAGTAAGGTATCTTTTCCATTAAATGGCTTTTGATTCAAACTTGTAATACCTACCTCATATTTAGGCACCGATAATCGCATTGCAGGGTCTCCCAATAAACTAAACTTAAAGGCATTCATATGATCTTCTCCCGCCGCCCAAGCTTGCATTTTTGCTTTTTGTAAAGCTTCTCCAATGGTTAAAAAACGGCCTGCACTATCAGGTACTAATAATTGTTGTACAAAACGGTCATTGATTTGTTTATTACTATAAGCAAAAACCAATCTGCTAGCAGCTACTAGCCCAATAACCCCTTTACTGTTTTTCATTAAAGCATCGAATCCAAAAGGGCTTAATTGAGGTTGGTCATAAGGTGCAAAATCGCAGGAGGCCGTTATCATTAAGGGTAGTTTACCAGCATTGTTCCACTGTTGAACATCTGTTTGACTCATCACCGCTTCTTCTGCTAATCTTGCAAAGTTGCCATGCCCCGTATAATTTAAAATCAAACTACCCTCATTGACCGATTGAGTAATTTCACTGTTGACTAAGGGATAGGTATTACCTGCTATATTTTTAGTGGCCGCATAGAGATCTAAATAAATTTTCTTTTGATTCCAGTTTGGATTTTTTTGTTGCAAATGAGTTGAAATAGCTTCTGCATCTTCTAAATGCAAATTATAATCTCCATCATCTGCTACCCAAGTAATTTTATTTTTCCAAGCACCTCCGTTTACATTTTTTTGATAATTAATTATTTTTTCAACCACTGTATCTGCCTCTGCAGTATTTCTTACAGGAAGCCTTCCAGTGGCTATGGCTAATTTTTTTATTTGTGTAAAATTATTAATATCATCATTGTCGTTTTGGATACTATAAAAATCATCAGAGGGATAACTGGTTAGCACGCCTGTCGAACCCGCGGACTCATATACAGGAATTTGCGTGGCGCTATTATAATTCCTACTATTGTAATTCCCTATGCCGAATAATAATAAATAACGAGGAGCTGCCACTTTATGGGTAGCTGCTTTATTTAATAAATGTTTTACAAAATTTCTTATGCCTACCGCGCTTGGTTGTCCACCAGAAAACTCATTGAAAATTTCATTCACATTGATGAGCGCTGTTGTTAACCCATTGGCTGTGGCATGATAATTTTGTAATTTCTTTGCGGCATTTAAATAATTAGATGCTGAAACAATAATATAGTCTGGAACATTCATAGCCGCCAAGTTTTGATTGGTCATGGGTCCTAATAAACTAGGTGTTTCATAAACTTGCTGCTTGACTGCAAAAAAATCATGCAATGTATCGGCCTGGTGGGTAAAACTAATTAAGCCATTAGAAGAAATTTCTGTAGAAATTTTTCTAGGGGATGCCGGATTTGTTACCTCCCAAACATCTGTATTGCCATCTGCATTTTGAATTTGATACTGCAGTAATTTTCCTTTGATAGTCATTTCCATATTTCTAAATCCAAAACTACTAGCACCCCAAAAACCTAATTTTCTCTTTGCCTTTATCTCTATGTAATCTATCCATCCAGAAGCCGCTGTATTGTCTGCTTGAAAACTAATATTTACCGAAGCAGGGCTGGCTAAATTTGTATTTGTGTTTAAAGAATAAGAAAAACTATCTTCTACAATTTTAGCAGACTCGTCATATAATAATCCAGTTACCGCTGGCACCGATGTTATTTTAATAGCATTATCATTTATACTAAAATTAAAATAGGCAGGGTTTTGATAAGTAGTGGCTGCATATCTAGTTAATAATTTCAGGGGACTTGAAAGCACTAAGCCATTTATATTAATGGGATAAGATAATTTTAATTGCTTTCCCAAACCTTGTCCCATAGCAGTTCCTAGCAATAATTTACCACTATTTAAAATAGAAACACTGTCTACTTCTATAAGCCATCTTTCGTCATATTGATCTACTATTGTTGTTGAGCTATTTATTTTATCAATCGTGCTAATTCTTTTTCCATTTGAGCCAATGCTTAGAAAATAAAAAACAGAATCATTGCTTGCATTTTTATAATGAGTGGGCAAAAAATTTATTGCCTCTTGTTTCCACTGAACAACCCCTTGGGTATAAAATAAAACATAATCTGTTTCGTCAATTTGATTATCCCCTCCATCAACAACCTGAATAGCATTTTCTGTTAATCCAGTGGAGATAGTAGCAGGTACTTTTTCTGAGAGTAGATCAAGATTGTAATTAAATAATTGCAGTTGTGTTGAAGCAATAGGTAAAGGAAAACCCAAAGTCTTTAACTGAACACCTGTGATTTTATAAATGCCTTGTTTTGATATGGCTATTTTAGCCCATTTACCCTCATTAAACGCAGCATTTTGAGCCCCTAAAAAGTAAGGAGAAAACATAAAACCCAAAAAAACGATTAAAGCACCCCTTTTCATATACTAAAATTAGGGTTTTAGTAACAGAACAATATAGTTCTATCTGAATAATTGATTAAAAAACAAAGTATATTCGCACTATCATTTAACCCCATTTTTGAATAATTTATAGCGATGAATTTTATTAATAGTATTTTATTGTTTTTTGCCATCCTTTTAATAGGACCTAGTATATTATCTAGCAATGAAAATAAGGCCATTTCGAATGCAGTTGTATTGGCACCCAAAGACGATCCTTATGCCGAAACCGTGTTTATGCGCGGGGGCACTTTTGCAATGGGCATGAATCAAGAGAGCATTATGGGCGAATGGAACAACAGCCTAAGAAGAGTCACAGTAAGTTCTTTTAGAATTGATAAATACGAGGTAAGCAATAAAAAATATAGAACTTATATACATTGGCTAGAGAAAATTTTTATTCCTATAGGAAGAGATTCTATTGTAAGAGCTGCACTTCCAGATACAAGTGTTTGGAAAACAGAACTCTCTTATAACGACCCAATGGTGGAAGGCTATTTTAGATCCAACGCCTTTAACGATTATCCTGTAGTAGGTGTAAGTTGGGAGCAAGCAAATAATTATTGCAGATGGAGAACAGATAGAGCCAATGAAAATACGCTGATTAAGTTCAAATTAATTGACCCTAAGAACCCCTATGTAGGTAAGATGGGTATTGCAACAGGTACGAATGATTCAAGTAAGTCTACTACACAAACTTCTACTTCAGTTAATAGAGGAAGAAATTTAGATGATTTTATTTTGATCCCGGATTTCAGATTACCTACAGAAGCGGAGTGGGAATATGCAGCCAAACAAGCTTCTCAAGCTAATAATTCAAACTATAACAAACCTAAAGCTGGCCCTAATTCAAACCGCCCCAATGCTAGCTTAGTCACTAGCGACGGTGCCTTTCCTTGGGCAAGTAATGGAAATGATGATATTAGAATTACAAGTACTTCAAAAAAGAATGGTAAGCAAGGAATGTTTGCAGCCAACTTTAAAAACGGAAGTGGTGATTATATGGGCATGGTGGGTTATGCAAATGATGGTGCAGGCTTTCCTAGTAAAGTAAATACCTTTTTACAAAACAGCAAGGGCCTTTATAATATTAGAGGTAATGTAAATGAGTGGGTAGCGGATATTTACCGTCCTATGAATAATGTAGACATGGACGATATTAACCCCTACAGAGGTAATAATGCTTTAGATGGAGATGATGGAAATATTTCAAGCTATGAAACTGGAGGTAATACTTTAATCTCTAATAAATCAAGGGTATTTAAAGGAGGTAGCTGGAAAGACCGTCCTTATTGGTTGAACCCAGGTACAAGAAGATATTTAGATCAAGATAAATCTAATAGCACCATCGGATTTAGATGTGCCATTTCTGCTTTTGGCGTAGACAGCCCAGGCGATGAGAATGATAACAAACCTTGGTGGAAAAGAATAAAAATATTTTAAATTAACTAGATGAAACTACGCATTGGATCTGGTATTGATTTTCATCAATTAGTAGAAGGCCGAGACCTATTCATTGGTGGTATTAAAATTCCACATACCAAAGGCGCATTAGGTCATAGCGATGCAGATGTTTTATTACATGCTATTTGTGATGCTTTATTAGGCGCTTTAAGCTTAGGCGATATTGGCACACACTTCCCAGACACCGATGCTGCTTATAAAAATATTGATAGTAAAATTTTACTTCAAAAAACTTACGATTTAATTACTGCACAAGGCTATCAAATAGTAAACATAGATGCCACTTTATGTTTAGAAGCACCAAAAATTAAACCCTATGTAATTGCCATGCAAGAGTGTATTGCGAGTATATTACACATTGGAGATAAAGATATTTCTATTAAAGCTACCACTACTGAAACAATGGGTTTCACTGGTAGAGAAGAAGGCTTAGTGGCCATGGCTACTTGTTTATTAACTGATATTAATAGTTAAACCTGCTAAGTTTATGAAGCAGTCTAGCACCTCTAGTTCTCCTATTTCAATTTCCGATTTATATGAAATATATAAATCATTCCCTCAAGTACAAACCGATACACGTCAATTAAAAAAAGGCGATTTATACTTTGCACTCAAAGGACCCAATTTTAATGGAAATGTTTTTGCACTTGCTGCATTAGAAGCTGGTGCGGCTTATGCCATTGTGGATGAAGCGGTTGATGCAAGCGAGCAATTACAAAAGCGTATACTATTAGTAGAAGATGTTTTGACATCTTTGCAAGCACTTGCTAAATTTCACCGCGAACAATTTAATATCCCCTTTATAGCTATTACTGGAAGTAATGGAAAAACAACTACTAAAGAATTAGTGGCGGCTGTATTAAGTAGTCATTATACAATTTATACAACGAAGGGAAATTTGAACAATCATATTGGTGTTCCCCTTACCCTACTTAGCATACAACAAGACGCGCAATTTGCTATTATTGAAATGGGCGCTAATCATTTAAAAGAAATTGAATCTTATTGTAGTTATACTTTACCTACGCATGGCATGATCACCAATTGTGGTAAAGCGCATTTAGAAGGTTTTGGAAGTGAAGAAGGTGTGAGAAAAGGCAAAGGAGAATTATTTGAATATTTAAAAGCCCATCAAGGCACTGTATTTTTGATGCAAGATTTTGACTACTTAGTAAAGATGTCGCAAAACATCCCCCATATTATTGGATATGGAAAAGAGCATGGACAAATTCAAGGAGACGCAATTGATCAAAACGGCATGTTAACTGTGCAAATAAATAAAGGCATTGATATAAACTCCATAGAAACACATTTAGTGGGTAATTATAATTTACCCAATGTACTTGCTGCTGTTGACATTGGTCAACACTTTAAAGTGCCCAATGATAAAATAAAGTTGGCAATTGAAAATTATATTCCATCCAATAGTCGTTCACAATTATTGACATGGAATAATAACGAAGTAATTTTAGATGCTTACAATGCGAATCCTTCAAGCATGAAATTAGCAGTGGAGAATTTTGCCAAAATGAATAAGCAAAATAAAATAGTTTGTTTGGGCGGAATGAGAGAATTAGGCGCCGATACTTTAATGGAGCATCAAATGCTTATTGATCAATTGAAACAAACGAATTGGAAGCAAGTACTGCTAGT
>Ga0164292_10005404_pt1 | contig 10460 bp, 11 predicted proteins | sample GEODES117metaG_FD_111486 | JGI IMG/M metagenome (GOLD analysis project Ga0164292, IMG submission 111486) | Eutrophic lake water microbial communities from Lake Mendota, Wisconsin, USA - GEODES117 metaG | ecosystem: Environmental > Aquatic > Freshwater > Lake | place: USA: Lake Mendota... | reverse complement strand
CACTCATTGTAGCTAAACCGAACAGGCAGTGTCCTGTGAAGCCAGCCTGCGGTGCAACAATGAATACAGAGGCACTTGGTGAAGCCGGTCAATGCCACCGGCTTCTGTTGATACGCGAAACCTGCAAACACAGATCATTTCAGCCTCTAGCATCATCCCCCATGGCCTCGCCCGCTTCGCTGCATTGGCTCCTCGAACCACACATGAAGCTGATGGATCAGCTCCAACCCCTCGGTGAAGTTGAGATTGTCGCCGGTTTAACTCTGGTTCCTGTCACTCCTCAGCGGGTCGAAACTTTCGTCGCCTGCGAGCATTCCCTTCGCGAGCGTCGTGTGGGCCCGGCCCTGAAAGAACATCTCAATCGTTTTGGATCCGCTCTCGCGGCCATGGCGATTGACAATGGTGTTGCCGTGGGATGTGTACGAGCACGGCTATTTGACGAGTACGATCCATCATTAGAAACAATTCTTGTGTCATACATAGGCGTCAGTCCATCTCATCGAAATCGGGGTATCGGTTCACACATGATCGGTCATCTAGCACGGTCGTTTCTGGCATGCTCCCGCGTGTTCAACGTAGCAGCAGAGGTTGCAACCACGAATGATCCATCGCTGCGGGCGTTTGCGAAAAATGGATTCAGTCCGATCGGATGCCGTGAAGGCAAGGTTATCTTGAGTGCGAACCGTTGCTGACTTTTTCGTACCAATCGCAGCCAACTCGCTCAAGCATCTTGAGGCCCCCATCTGCATTCGCTTGCGATAGCAGTTCACCCTTACTAGAATTCAACTTGCCATAGTGGCAAAATACTAGGGTCATGAATCAATTCAATGTTAATGTTGAGCGAATTGATCCGGATACTGCATTAAGTCTATGGCAAGATGCGGACGAAGCTAGTGTATTTACGCACCCAACTATTCTGTCTGCTTTATGCCACAAGGTGCACTGGTGGCTCGCAACGGAGGCAGGGATACCGGCCTGTATTTGGCCCGTCTGCCTCGATCCAAACAACCAGGTCTGCAGGCCGAACTTTACTTATTATCTGGGCCCGGTCCAGCTTGGCAATCAAGATCCTTCGCCCAAGGGACGCCTGCTCAAGGCCGTTGAGGTTCAACACAAACTGCTGGATGTGCTTGCTGACACCTATGACGAGGTGCTCTGGAGCACGCTACCTGGGGAACCGGATCTGCGCCCATGGCTGTGGTTTGAGAAGCAAGGTCGTCACCCAATTGCCCAACCACGCCACACGGCATGGATTGAGGATTTGAATCGCTTTACAAATCATGATAGCGCCATCCATTTCGATCGAACACGACGCAAGCAATACCGCAGAGCACTCAAGGGAGGCGCAGTACTCTTGCCAGAGATCACCCTTGATCGCGTGAAGGAGTTGTATTACCAAACACTCGCCAACAACAATGCTTCTGATAAGGCACTTCGGAGGATGGAAAGCCTCGAGAGCTTATATGAACTGGTCCAAAGTGGGCATGGATTCCTGCTAGCGTGCGGTTTTGAGCAAGACATGCTGCCACGTGCCTTTAATCTTGTATTAATTGGCAAAGCACGAGCCAATGCAGTCATTGCTGCATCCGACCCTGTTTGGCGCAGCCAAGAATTCAATCCGTTCTTACAACTCAACTTGCTAATTAGGTCCAATGCCGAAAAGGCAAGCCTGTATGACTTCAATGGTGCGAACTCATATTTGCTCAGCAGCGACAAGCACAGCTATGGAGCAGAAGTAAAGATGTACTTCGATTTGTATTGGCGATGACCACGATAGAGCGGCGGAATGAACAGTCCGTCTTTTCAGGCCCCAACGGCCCCTTGCTCATCGCCGAGATCGGCGGCAACCACGAGGGAGATTTCGATGCCGCCCTCCGGCTTGCTGATCTTGCCCTTGATGCAGGCGCGGATGCTGTCAAGTTCCAGGTGTATTACGGCGACACCCTCGTCTCGTCGGTCGCCAGCCCCGATCGCAACGCCCACTTCAAGCGGTTTGAACTCTCGCCGCAGCAGCACCTGGCCCTCGCCGAACGCGTGCTTGCCGCCGGCCGCGGCTATGTGGCGTCGGTGTGGGACATCGCTGCCTTCGACTGGATCACCCCCGTGCTCACCGCCTGCAAGATCGGCAGCGGCGACCTCACAGCGCCCCCCTTCCTGCGAGCCGCGGCGCGGACCGGCAAACCGCTCCTGCTCTCCACTGGTCTCGCCGAGATGGCCGAGGTTGCCGCGGCCGTGGACGTGATCCGCACCGCGAATCCGGCGTACCAAGAGCGATCGCTGCTGGCCCTGCTCCAGTGCACCACGATGTACCCGATCGCTGATGCCGACGCCCATCTCTCGGTGATGCGGGCCTACACCAGCCTGGGCGTGACCGTGGGCTACTCCGACCACACGCTCGGCACCAAGGCCCTCGAGGTGGCCGCAGCGATGGGAGCCGAGGTGCTCGAGTTTCACTTCACCGACCAAAAGCACGACCGCACCTTCCGCGACCACCAGCTCTCCCTCGACGGCACCGACCTCCGAACTCTGATCGGCGCGCTCGACGACATCCGCACCCTCCAGGGCACGCCGCAGAAGCAGCCGCTGCCCATCGAGATGGCGAACGACCATCCGCGGGCATTCCGGCGGGCCGTCTATCCCGCCCGCGACATCGCCGCAGGAGAGGTGCTCGACTCGGGAAACATCTGCGTGCTGCGGCCGAATCAAGGCATCGACGCCCGCGACTACGACCGAGTGCTGGGCCGGCGCGCCAAGCGGCCGCTCAGGCGGCACGAGCCGCTCGACTGGCAGGACGTCGAGTGAACGCACCGCAGCCCATGACGATCGACCGGTGCCCGTTATGCGGCAGCACGGCCGCTACCGAGCACTCGACGCCTGAGGCCAACCTCTACTCCGAGAAGCTCGCTGATCTCCTGCAGCAGGACGAAGGAGCGCTGCTCCACGAGCACGTCAACTGGCGATGCTCCGACTGTGGGCTCCTGTTCAAGCGGCGATGGTTCGGATCGGAAATCATCCGCGAGTTGTTCAGCAGCGCCGTGGCTACGCACCCCAAGGGCTGGGATACCGTGCTCAACCGCTTTTCCCCTGCCGGATTCCAGCAGGCGCTCGAGGGTTGGGCAACGGGCATTAAGCGGCAGGCGACGCCCGACGTGCGGCGTGGCGAGCGGGAACTGCTCTCGATCATCGATTCCATCACGGCGCCAGTGGGCTTTGAACCCGCCGCAGTCGCTGCCGCTGTGGGCTGCGGCGACGTAGCAATGTTGCGGGCCCTCACTCCTGCGATCACGGCCTCGATCGGCGAACCGGCAGAGTTCAAGCGGTTCGCAGGCTTCCGCTCCCGCACACTCTGGGACTATCTGCAAGCGAGGACCGGAGGCTTCAGCGGCTATGGGGAAGTCGGCTGCCCGCTCTGGGGCTTGCTCACCCTGGCCGCGGATGCTGGGTGCCGCGCCACCTCCCTCCTCCGCGACGAGCCGAATTACTGGGGCCCTGCCTGCACGAGCGCCGGCGTGCACTGCCTCGATTGGCTCCTCGCCAACCGGCGGATCTCCTCGGCCCCGTGGTGCGCACCGGACCACCTGCCATTGATCGGCGTTTTTCAGTATCTAGACCACCTGAACGCACCGGGCCGGTTTCTCGAGGAGCTGTTTGCCAGGGCCGATTCAGCCGCCATCATCATGGACGGCATCGGCGCCCCCGTGGCCATCCAGCACGTGACCGGCTGGACCGACGACAGCTTCGCCTTCATCGCCCGGCTATTCGGCAAGCGCCTTCATGACGACTTCGATGCCATCCGCCCGTCTGGCAACCGCCTGTTTCTGCTGACCCCTGAGCATTGAGCTTTCCCCACATGTCGCTCCTCGACCACCATGCCGATCGCCCGGCCCTTGAGGCGGAAGGCAGGCGGATGCTGGCCCTGCTCGAGCGGCTGTGGCCCATCCACCGCAGCCTCGCCGGGCCCGGCATCCGTGACACCCTCGCGATCCTCGGCGCGTCGCTCGACGGCTTCACGGTTTCGCAGGTGGCCAGCAGCAGCCGCGTGCTCGATTGGGTCGTGCCAGACGAATGGCACCTGCGATCGGCTTGGCTCGAGGCCCCTGATGGCAGGCGACTATGCGACGTGGCCGACAACACGCTGCACGTGATCGGCTACAGCACTGCCGTGGACGCGCGGCTCTCCCTCGCCGAACTGCAGCCGCACCTCTACTCGCTGCCCGACCAGCCCGAGGCAATTCCTTACGTCACCTCCTACTACGAGCGCAAGTGGGGCTTCTGCCTGTCGCACCGCGAGCGCGAGAGCCTGCCGATGGGCACCTATCACGCCCGTATCGATGCCGCGCACATCGCTGGCTCCTTGGATTGGGGCCAGTTTGTGCTGCCTGGCACAACAACAGAGGAGGTTCTGTTCTCAACGTATTGCTGTCATCCGGCGATGGCCAACAATGAGCTGTCGGGCCCGGTGCTGGCGGTGGCCCTGGCCGAGTGGCTAGCCGCTCAGCCACAACGGCGGTACACCTACCGCTTCCTGTTCGTACCCGAAATGATCGGCTCGGCCGCCGTGCTTGAGACCCATCGCGCTCACCTGACTGCGCACGTCCGGGCCGCCTTCAACCTCACCTGCGTGGGCGACGAACGGGCCTGGTCTTTCCTCCCCTCGCGGCTGGGCGACACCTACGCCGACCGCTTGGCCCGGCACGTGTTGCGGCATGCCGTGGGTCACTACAACAGCTATGCCTGGCGCGACCGGGGCAGCGACGAGAGCATGTACTGCGCCCCCGGCATCGACATTCCGATGGTGTCGATCATGCGCTCGAAGTACGGCACTTATCCCGAGTACCACACCTCGCTCGACATCCCGGGCCTGGTGGTTACCGCCCGGGGCCTCGCTGAGTCATTGTGTATTCATCGCACGCTTGTCGATGTGATCGAGAATGACTGCATGCCTCGGTCCCTGGTCCTCGGGGAGCCGCAACTCGGCCGTCGTGGCCTTTACCCCCAGACGAGCATCAAGGGAAGCACGGCCCCAGTGAAAGACATGCTCGACCTCATCTCCCATGCTGATGGCCAGACGCGCCTGCTTGAGATCGCGGAGCGCTGCGACAGGCCTGCCTGGGCTTTCCTGCCGCATCTTGAGGATCTCGTTTCTGCTGCAGTTCTGGAACGACAAATATGAAGTGCGGACCGGGCCTTGAATGCGATGCTAGTTCGCATTGTCTAGTTCCGGATGATCGGTAATGCTCATTAGCATCATGTCTTGATTCTTATAATCTAGCACATATTTAAGAGCCCCAATCAGCGATTGCTTGAAGTGGATCCTTCTTCTATTGGCATAAATAGGCAAGGCTCCATAGCGCCTTATCTTTTTGATGTTTTCTGCTGCTGGCTCATAGTAGATTCTTGTTGTCGTGTCCGACGAAAAGCCTCGGATCCTTTTGTTGGAACTGACTGGGTAATAATGAGCAGTTAACGACTTTCTGCTGTGTCCGACATGCTTTTGAGATGACGACCCGTGCAGCAGGTTGGGGTGCCAAAACAAGACATCACCTCTTCTCAAGTGAATGGGTTTGCGCGAATAATCTTTGCGCAACTGATCTGACCATTCCACGAATTGTTCATGCTCAAGATCTTTCCAGCAGTTAAGACTAGTAGATTCGCTCAGATGTGATTTGGGGTAGACGTGAAATTCGCCTCCTTTGCCGTCTATATCTTCCAGTGCTACCCACGCTGCAATCAGACTCCCCATTGGATCCGTATCCAAGTACCATGTATCTATATGATCAACAGTGCCTGTTGACTTATCAAAGAGCATATTCTGCCACATGCAAAATTCTTGACTTTTCCCTGACAGCTCGCACAAGCAGCATTTCATCTCTTCTGACAAAAGAATATCCCTTCCATGCCGACTAATGTTTGGCGCCCATGGCAGGTCAGTAAAATTCTCCATTGACTTCTCAAGAAGCCCATACTCGTCCATGTCATTTGCCGTGTTTCTCCAGTTGTGGTTGGACTGGCTGTAGTAAACTCCGCCTCTTTGCTTGAATGACTGGTATGAATTAAGGAGTAATGAAATTTTGGCGTCGCTTATAAGGTTCTTGTAAATATAGTAGCCATTTGCCTGGTACTGCTTGTAAGCTTCCATGGTGATACGGCATTGACTTTGATGCAGGTACCATGCCTGAGCTTGGAAGCTCTGGACGGGTGCCCCGATCTGATCACCTCCCTATGAGGTGGATGCCTTGTACTGGACAGTTCCAGCCCCTGACATCGTTAACCCCGGACGGGAGGAACAGGGTTGGCCCTCAGTATAGACCTCATGGGGAGTTCTGCCTCGCAGGGAGCCTGGCCCGCTTTCTGTGGAGGTACTGCCATGTAAGACCGCACAGCCTGCTCGACATCGCCGAACGCTGCGATCGGCCGCTCTGGGCGTTCCTGCCGCACCTCGCTGCCCTCGTCGCCGCCGGAGTGCTCCAGCGGTGAGCATGCACCTGGGCACCGTGTCGTGATGGTTCGGACCGCATGCCGGACCTCCGGTGCATCGCTTCGCCGCACCATCGAGCGACATGAAATTCAATTCACGGCCTGGGACGGGAAAGCGTGACACTGCGGACGCGTTTCACGGCCATCGAGACATTTCGCCTCACAGACTCCTGTGTCTTTTCCCCGAGTGACCTGCATCGTGCGAACCCAATCTGCACCGCAAGCCTCTCGCCACTCAATGGATTCCCTCCGGCGTGAACGCCGAGAAACCCGTCGAACACGATGCACGAACCGGCAGGCCGAGTGAAGACAACCGTGTTATCTAGCAAGTATCGCGACAGCTCCGATCCCTCAACCAAGTGGTCTCCAAAGTGCGTGGATCCGATGAAACATGTGGGGAACTGCATGAGCAAAGAACGCCCGTTTCGGAACAGATTCTGGCTGAAATGACCCGATGGGCCCTCGATCATCGCGTTAACCCGCTTGTCCACACCAAGATGCAAGCCGAACCGGAACAAGGACCGTTGAAGTCGGTGGCTTCTGCGCACGTACCGAAAAGGGCCATCACCCTCACTCACGTCGGTCAAGTAGGCCATCATCTTGACCATATCAGGCTCTGCGTCCATATGGTAGTAATTGGTTGCAGAGCGCTTTTCAACACCAATGGCGTTCTTGAACCACGTCTGCCGATGATGGTTGTAGTCCCAACCTATGCATCTCAATTCCATGTGGGTTCGCTTGTATGCCGAAACCATTTCAGCAATGCCGTTTCTGGCAATAAACCTCAGGATCGTCCTACATTCTTCCGTGCCGCGATATCCTTCCCAATGGATGTCCCTCCAATCATCTCGACCCGCGTACATCGCCCGCGCTTTCTCTAGCTGCCTGTCTCGATAGTCGACGAGTGAGTTCGTCATCGGAATCGAATATTCGCAGTATCCGTTGTCAATCATGTGCTTACATTCTGCACTGCTACATGATGGATCCCTTCTCTTCTGGGCGGCCCACGATGTATGCGCTTGCTTGCGCAGCATCTCAAAAATGAAACTAGTCGCAAACTCCAGACATGTGTCGAGTGCTCGCCACAGAAGACTGTCTTGCGACGTTCGCTCGTGAATAACATCGCGAAGATTTGCCATGGCGATGCCGATCCGGCTTGGATCGACGTCCTTGCGAGCAGGCCAGACTCATGGGCAAATCGCTCGACGAGCCTATCAATTTCGGCAACAAGGCTCAGGATGTGACCGTTGTCAGCGTCCGTGAATACGGGAGCTGCACTTTCATGAAAAAACAGATTGATGTGATAGTCGAAAGACTGAAGATGGCCGCTGAGGCTCATGATCACGAAGTTTGGGAGACCTGCTACTGGATCCATCTCCATAAATGGAGACTGCTTCCTAAGCCCGATGAGAAGGATCCGAGGCGGCATTATTATGAGGGTGAGATTAGCAACGCTCAGACGCACTGGAAAGCGCTTACCCTCGGAAAGGCAATCTGTCGTGATGATGCTCTAAACTTGAGTGATCAGACGATTGGATGGGATGTACCTGGCACGATCAGCTGAGCTCCTCTTTCCAGGCGTTCAGATTCGCCTGTGCAGCCTTTTTGTGCCTGGAGGGCTAGAACGATGAGTATGCGCATCGGCACCATCGTTTTCTCCCGTTCCGAATCGAGCCGCCTGCCGGGCAAGGCCCTGCGTCACCTTGGCGGCATGCCACTGCTCGAGCGGGTGATCCGGCGCACGCAACTCCTCCCCTGGCCCGTGTTCCTGGCGACTACCGAACGAGAGTCCGACGATCGACTGGCGGCCCTCGCAGCGCAGCTGGGTGTGCCCTCGTTCCGGGGATCGGCGGAGCGCGTGCTCGAGCGGGCGGTGCTCGCGGCAGAAGCTTTCGGGCTCGATGCCTTCGTGCGGCTCTGCGGCGACCGGCCTCTCTTTCCGCTCGACGATCTGCGTGACGCGGTGCAGGCGATGCAGGCGGCAACGGCGGCCGGCCTGGGAGAGGGGCCCGACCTGGTAACCACATGGAGCGACGGCCGTTGCCCGCGGGGCCTCACCACGGAAGTGGTGCGCACCGCCACGCTGCGGCGCATCCTTGATCAGGGTGTAACCGCAGATGAGCAGGAGCACCTCACCCTCAGCTTCTACCGCCACCCGGCCTATTACCGCATTGTTTCCCTGCCCGTACCGGAGGGCCCGTTCGCCTGTCCGGGCTTCGCGGTGGACACGGAGGCTGACCTCGTGCGGCTTGAGCGAATCTTCACGGTGTCACCGGCACTCAACCTGAGCCCAGCGGCGGCGGATCGGATTTTCACAGCATGAGAGATTTCTTCATTCACCCGTCACAGACCAACCTGGAGCTCTATGCCCAGGCGATCACCCGTGGTTGTTCCCGCGAGCAGTGCCGCGAGCTTGCCGATGCCTACCTCTTCGCTCTACGGCAGGTGTTTCCTCTGGCCCGCGGCTCCGGCAAGCCGTTCATCTCCCATCTCGTGGGCACCGCGAGCCTCGTGATGGAGTCTGACCGTCCTTTCCACTGGGTGATCGGGGCGCTCCTCCATGCCCTTTATCAACGTCGGATACCGTTCCAGGGCGGCCTCACTCCCGAGGAGCGCCGGCCACTGCTGGCCGACCGCTTCGGGCCGGAGGTGGACGAGCTCGTGCACCGGTACACGGCGTTCGAATCGGAACACCTGGGCCGGCTGATGTGGGATGACGGTGGCGAGCAGACTGACCAGAGCGACGTTCTCACCATTCGCCTTGCGGACGAACTCGAGGACATCAGCGGCCATTCCCTCGCGCTGCATGGCAACCCTGGGGCGGAGGATGCCGGCCTGCGCGGAGCTTACCCGTGGCGTAGGGACGCCAAGACCGCTGAGGCACCGGCCCTGCTCGTCTTGAGCAGCAGACTCGGGCTCGAAGGCATGCACCGAAGCTTTCGCCACTGGCTGGATTTCGCCTCCACCCCGGAGTTCCTCGCCGACATGCGCACGGGCTGGCTGAGCAGCGAATCGCTGGGTGAATAGTAAGTTGCCGCTGCAGTTCGTCCACCAGCCGCCGCCATGCGTGCAGTGGCGAACCAAGTTAATCAGCTTTTCCTCTTCATACTGCACATCCTGATTGACTTTCCAGGTATCGCAAGTCTGCATGCCTGAAAGGATATTCTTCGCTGTCAGCATTGCCGTCACCATCGAGTGCTACTGGTTGCTGTATTGATGCATGCCATTGCGGCCCGCTGGATGCAGACTGAGGAATGTCATTCGTAACCGTTCATTCATAGTCAGCGTATTCTCACACTGGGGTTCGGCTGGTTTTCAGGACAAGTCGATAGGGGTCAGGCCATGACCTTCAGGCTGTGCAACGATGACCAATCACACCAAGCCCTCCGCCGGTTCACGGCGCATCAGAAGCAGGAGGCCATCGACCTCTGCCTGCAATAGGGACTTTCCTGCAATGCCGTCGCCCAACGCCTCGAGCTCCCCACCAGCAACCTGGCCCGCTGGGTATCGTCAGGTCCTCATCAAGTTGGGTATTCTAGGGGCTTGTCGCACATTTCCGCAGGCACAGCCTCCTATCCCCCCGCTCCATGGGGGGAGTACTCAGCCCTGCTCTCAGCCCCGGGCCTGAGCGGCCCTGAGCGGTGCTCCCTCCCTCAGCTTGCTGCCAGGTCAGCCCAGTGCAGCTTGCCGATGTTGTGGGTGATGGCCATCAGGCTCCATTCCCCGTCGACCTTCTCCAGCCCCCGCAACAGGAATCGATCCAGGCCCCGTGCCCCTTTGATCTGACCAAAGACCGGTTCGGCGATGATCTTGCGCAGGGCGTAGATCGCCTGGCCGGCTTTGGATCGGAGTTTGCGCTCCATCCGGCCCCATGCATCCAGATCTCTGGGGGCTGGACCCCGCGAGGGGCGTGGCCGCTTGCCGTGCTCCTGGCGGCTGGTGGAGAGGTAGGAATCCAGCCCGCGCTGCTCGCTCGTCTCGAT
>Ga0164292_10005403_pt1 | contig 10460 bp, 5 predicted proteins | sample GEODES117metaG_FD_111486 | JGI IMG/M metagenome (GOLD analysis project Ga0164292, IMG submission 111486) | Eutrophic lake water microbial communities from Lake Mendota, Wisconsin, USA - GEODES117 metaG | ecosystem: Environmental > Aquatic > Freshwater > Lake | place: USA: Lake Mendota, Wisconsin... | reverse complement strand
CGACAAGGTGCTGGAGCGCGATGGGGAACTGCTCTCGTCCGAGATCATCGAGTCCAACGCCATCCGCACGGTGCTGCGCCAGACGCGCCGTCTCTCACAGTCTCACATCGAGCTGGACATCATTCTGGAGGCAGGCTCGCCTCAGGTCACGTTCGACGCCCGCATTGCCTGGGGCGAGGAGCGCAATGTGCTGCTCAAAGCCGACGTGCCGATGGCCGTGCATACCGACGAGGCCCGCTGCGAGATTCAATTCGGACACGTCCGCCGTCCAACCCACCGCAACACCACGTGGGACCAGGCCCGTTTCGAAGTCTGCGCCCATCGTTGGGTCGATCTTTCGGAGACCGGCTACGGTGTCGCTCTGCTGAACAATGGTCGCTATGGACACGACATGCTCGGTTCCCGCGTCGGCCTGTCCCTGCTGCGCGCGCCCAAGACTCCCGATCCGCGCGCCGATATCGGCCGCACCCACGCCATTACCTGGGCTGTCCTGCCACATGCCGGCGATCATACGGCCGGCGTGGTGCGGGCCGGTTACGAATTGAACACACCACTGCTCGTCCGTGCGGTCGCCAGCCATGCTGGAACGCGTCCATCGGCGCAGTCGCTGCTCAGCGTCGACTCGCCCTATGCAGTGATCGAGGCGGTCAAGCCGGCCGAGCGCGGCGACGGCATTGTTGTTCGTTTGTACGAGGCTCATGGCGCAACGGCCTCGACCCGACTCACCACAGCCCTGCCTGTGCGCCGCGCGGAGGCGGTCGATTTGCGTGAACGCTCAATCAACAAACTGCGCCTGCAAGGCAACAGCATAGCCGTTGATTTGACCCCCTTCCAAATCCGGACTGTGGCGCTGAAATGATCCAAAGGAGAGCATCTGGTCGGGTAACGGAAATGCTGTGCGAGGCCAATCGCGATCCGTGGGATGCAGGATACATCGGGCGCTGGAGCGGCCGTATGCGCAGCGGCTATGGCAAAGAAATGTTGCAACAAATCAAACAGGTCAAGCGTGAGCCAGGCGGCGTTGAATGGGTTCGAAAACGACAATTTCCGCCGGAGACTGTGGGTCGACACAGTGCGGAACGAAGACGCGCTTGGGCTGCTGAATTGCAGTCCATGCTTGCTGACCAAAAGCCAGATGATGAGTACCGACCGGATCAGTCCGAAAAAGTATCCCCGGCTGGCTGGCCGCCGCAGTTTGCCGGGGACCGATGCCCAAACGTGGGACGAATCGCAAGAGCTGGAACAGGCCAGGGGGAAGCTGCCGGGTGGCACGCACAGCGGTGGCTGGATCAGAAGAACAAGCCGGCGGTGATCTGGGCGTTTCGCGATACGCTGACCCCTTATGACGGAACGGTTTGCGATCTGGAGAGCGGGGAGATGAAGTGAAGAACAACGCGACAACGTTTTGGCATGACCAGCCGGCCGGCCAGGACTGGAACCGGGCCTATCCGCTGGGTTGCGGTCGCCTGGGGGCGATGGTCTTCGGCAATATCGCCCACGAACGACTGCAACTGAACGAGGACAGCCTCTGGAGCGGGGGTCCGCGCGACCGCGTCAATCCGGACGCTCTGCCACAACTGGCGGAGATCCGCAGGCTGATTCTCGCGGGGCGGCCGAAGGCAGCCGAGCAGCTGGTGCAGGACGCCATCGCCGGAGTGCCCGACATCATGCGCAACTACGAGCCTCTCTGCGATTTGCTGCTGCAGTTCGACCACGGCATCGCGATCGGCCCGGACGAGGCGCCCCCGGACTATCGCCGCGAGCTGGATCTGGCAGCGGCCGTGGCCCGCGTCTCCTACACTCTCGGCGGTGTGAACCACCGGCGCGAAGTCCTCGCCAGCGCGCCTGACCAGGTGGTCGCCATGCGCCTGACCGCCGATCAACCCGGATCCATTTCCTTCCGCTTGCGGATCGAACGCGGACCGCGCGACCACTACGCCAGCCGATATGCGGACAGCATCCGATCCGAAGGGTCGGCCGAGCTTCACATGCGCGGTGCCACCGGCGGCGAACAGGGCGTGCGTTTCGCCGGCCACCTCGCCGTCTCCGTAGAGGGCGCGGCTCCGCGCATCCTAGGCGAAACCCTAATCGTCGATAACGCCGACGCCGTTCTGCTGGTCTTCGCGGCATCCACCTCGTTCCGCGAAGCCGACCCGTCCGTGACTGCGCGAAAGACGGCACGCCATGCCGTGGAGAGGGGGTGGACCACGTTGCTGGCACGCCATGAAGCGGATTACCGAACGCTCTTCGACCGCGTGGAACTGACGCTGGACGACGAAGCCGGCACCCACGCGGCGGCATTGCCGCTTGACCGGCGGCTCGAGGCCTTCCGCACCTGTCCCGACGATCTTGGTCTAATCACGCTCTATTTCCACTTCGGCCGCTACCTGCTCATCGCCGCGAGTCGGCCCGGCAGCCTGCCGGCCAACCTCCAGGGGATCTGGAATCAGGAGTTCATGCCGCCCTGGGGATCGAAGTACACCGTCAACATCAATACACAGATGAACTACTGGCCGGCCGAGTCATGCAACCTCTCCGAGTGCCACCTGCCGCTCTTCGAACATCTGCGCACCATGCTTCCCCACGGGATCGCCGCCGCTCGGCGCATGTACGACTGCGCGGGCTTCGTCTGCCATCACAACACCGATCTCTGGGGCGACTGCTGCCCGGTCGACCGAAACCTGGCAGCCTCCTACTGGCCGACCGGCGGTGCCTGGCTCTGCCTCCACATCTGGGAGCACTACCGGTACACTCTCGACCGTGATTTTTTGGCCACCCACTATGACCTGCTGCGCGAGTCTGCACGCTTCATGCTGGAGTTCCTTATCGAGAACCACCAAGGGGAGCTGGTGACCTGTCCCACGGTCTCACCCGAGAATATCTACATCCTGCCCGACGGCCAGCAGGGTACGCTCTGCGCAGGGAGCACGATGGACAGCTCGATCGCTGCCATGCTTTTCCAGGCGTTTGAAGAGGCGTCGGCACTACTCGGCGCAGATGCCAAACTGCGGGAGCAGGCCGCGCATGTGCGGTCGCGGCTGCCGCAGCTCAAGGTCGGACGCCACGGCCAGCTCCAAGAGTGGCCCGAGGACTACGAGGAACTGGAGCCCGGGCACCGGCACATCTCGCATCTCTTCGCCCTGCATCCCGGCGACCTGATCCACCCGGAGCGCACGCCCGAGTTGGCGCGCGCGGCGTCCCGCACGCTGGAGCGTCGCCTCTCCCACGGCGGGGGGCACACCGGCTGGAGCCGCGCTTGGATCATCAACTTCTTCGCCCGCCTGGGCGATGGCGCAAAGGCCTGGGAGAACCTCTGCGCCTTGATCTCCAAGTCGACCCTGCCCAACCTGTTTGACGACCATCCGCCGTTCCAGATCGACGGCAACTTCGGTGCCACCGCCGCCATCGCCGAGATGCTCTTGCAGAGCCACGCCGACCATGTGGAGCTGCTCCCGGCCCTGCCCGCCGCGTGGTCCCGAGGAACAGTCCGTGGCCTGCGGTCCCGAGGCGCGTTCGAATTCAGTCTGGCTTGGGAAAATGGGCAGCTTATCTCGGCGTCCATTCTGGCATGCCGCGGCGGCACCGTGACGGTGCGCTGTGCCAGAGCCTCAGCCAGCTACACGCTGCGAGCGGGCGAATCCGCAACATGGGTTGCAGCACGCACTGACACAGAAGCTTTAGCATAAACATATTCACTATTAAGGAGAAAAAGAGCAATGATTATGGAAAAACAAAGACAGAACATCGGCCAGCAGATTGAGGCTGGAGCGTTTGAGTTACAGGGGATGTCCGGTGTCAGTCTAGCCTGCGGTGCCGATGTCTTGGGCATTCGCATGGGCTGCCCTCACACTGCTCTGGGACTTGTCGATGAAAAGGACGTTCTTCTGACCATGGATGGCCCGGAAGAATTCGCCCCGGATCAAAGTTACACAAAAGTGCGCTGGCGGGTGCCGGTCACGCCGGCAGGGGTGCGACGATTGGGCGGCTGGCCGCGACGATCGATCAATGCGCCTCTGGTCTACGATTTCGCCCCGGGCGAAGCCGCAGCAATCGCTCTGGAGTGGCGCCGGGAGGGCGACACGGTTCTCGGTCGCTACACGGCGGATGCGCCGGTCCGCGCCGGACTTTTCGTCAACGGCTGCTTCGCCCCCGCCACCGTCGCTGTAGCCACGTCCACACACTGCCGCCTGGAACTGGGCGACTCCGCCCTGGAAATGTCTCTCGTCGGCTCAGTCGAGGTGCCGCTACTTGTAGATTCTCGCCTCCAAGCCGAACAGGCCTGGGCCGGGGTGATCCGACCGGCGGGGACCGCGATGGCTTTGTACCCTGTTACACTCGGCCCCGACCGACCGCTGCACTTCGCCATGCGTCTCAAGCCGCGCTCGGCCGCTGCCGGCGAAGCTCCCCTGATTGATCCCGCAGCGATCGATCAAAGCCTGGCTAATGGCGCGCGGGAATACGCTGCTTCCCGCATGCGCAGCATGGGTGCTTTTTCCGGCGCGGCGGAGGCACTCGCAGGCCTGACCGGTTACAGCCGCACCTATGACCCCAAGCGACAGATGCTCCAGACCACCGTTAACCGCACCTGGGGCGGCCCCAACCAGCCCGGCCTGATCTTCGGCTGGGACAACTTTTTCGACTCCTACATCGCCGCCTGGGAAGACCCGCGGCTCGGAGCCGCCTCGCTCGAACACATCGTCGCGACCTACGGGCAAAATGGCATCGCCCACGGCCCCACCCAGCGCAACCTGATTATTCCTGTCATCTACTGCCGCACCCTGGATCTTCTCGATGACGAAGACCTCGCCCGCCGCACTTGGCCGGTGATGATGGAGTTCATGCGCTTTTGGTTCGCCGATCGCGGTGATGGCCGCCCTTGGCGCGACGGCAATGGCGATGGCCTGATTGAGGCTGGCGCATCCGGCAATCCTGCCGATGTCGCTCCCGGCATCCTCATCCAGGAGGCCATGGATGAAACCGGCTACGATGAGATTCCGATCTACTCGGCCGGCTTCACCGAGGGGCGTCTGGGCATGCTCGCCGACGGTGTCGACTTCGACTGGCCCAGCCGCACGCTCACCGTCACGCTCCTCTGCCAGAACTGCCTCTACATTGCTTCCGCCCGAATCATGGCCCGCTGGGCCGAACGACTCGGGTTCAACGCTGACGCGATATGGTTGCGCGGCGAGGCAGAGCGCGTCGCCGACCGCGTCCGCGAGCGTCTCTTCTGCGAAAAGGACGGCTTTTATCGTGACCGTTTCTGGAATGGCGATTTCTCCCCCGTCAAGGCCATGACGATTTTTTATCCGCTCTTGGCTGGCATTGCCGATGATAGCGTCAAGGCGCGACTTCGCGAGACGCTCCTCGACCCAAAACAGTTCTGGGGCGACAACCTGATTCCCACCGTCAGCCGCGACGATCCCGCCTATCGCGACGGCCTCGACGGCAACGGCAACTACTGGCGCGGCAACTGCTGGCCGCCCACCACGTACATGGTCTACCTGGCCATCAAGGAAGCCGGTTGGGACGACCTCGCCGCCGAGTACGCCAGCCGCGTGTGCGAGCAGTTCATGGAATACTGGCGGGCGCACGGCCACGCCTATGAAAACTACCCGGCCGAGGGCAAGGTTGACCCCCGCTTTCTCTATGTGCAGATGTGGGGCGGGCGTGAACTACGCTACGTCTGGTCGGGAATGCTGCCGCTCTGCGGACTGGAGGAGATCTTCGCGCCGGAAGTCACGCGTGCCGGCGTGCGCTTCGGGAATCCTCACCTGCCAGAGCAAGCCATCTGGCGCAACTTCACCTGGCAAGGCAAACCGGTGGAGGCCGAGGCTGGTCCTCAACGGACGTTAGTGAGCGTGGGCGAGGAATGGCGTTTCCTGGCCGAACCTGGCATTGTGGTGCGCGGCTTGACGATTGACCACGGGATCGCCTTCAGCGCTTCAACGCTGGAGCCAAGTCGCCTGCGAATCGAAGCCAAGGAGTTCGAACCATCGCCAAAGACCTCCATTTTGGTGAATGGCCAACCGATTGCCTTCACAGTGGAAGGCAGCGCCGTGCTGTTCACGCTGCCGGTCGGCAAGGTGGAGGTCAGGGTTGCAAAAGAAACGTGCCCCGACCGTATCCCAGATGCCGCATGAGCCCTCATGCCGACTTGAAATCCCATTTCCAGACCCGCAGCCGAGACAAAATCCCATCATGAGCTACAATACGAACGAAACAGCACTTCCCACCCGCGCCATCGCCGACAAGACAGTGATTCGCGCATCCGTCGCCAGTGCCGAGGTGGTAGCGCGGGAACCGCAGGCGGTCGTCCTGCGCACCACCGCCCTTGCCAAGGCCAAGACCGCCCTGTCGTCGGCGGACTCCGCGATGATGGACCAGCAGGGTCTCAAAGTCGGCCAGCCCATCACTGGCACCCTGCGCATCGACTTGGTGTCGGATGGGTGCATCCGGGTGCGCTATGCTCTCGGCGACTCAGTGCCTGCCAACCCGAACCCGATGGTCATCGGCGCCCTGCCGCCGCCGACGGCCTGCGCCCATCTCGACGGCCTGCGCCTGGACGCCGGCATGCGCCCTGCTCCTTGGCTGGGAGAGGCGCCCGGCAGCGGCGCGGCCGTGGCCCTCGACGGCGCTGGGATACGGGTACTCGTCGGCCTCGACCCGTTGCGCATCGAGCTGCGCCGCACGGATGGTAGCATGATCTGCGGGATCGGCGGTCGCGAGAAGGACCATTTCAGCAACTGGGACGCCTATTCCCTGGGCGTCTCGCAGCGGCACGACGGTCGGCCAGTGGCACACGAGTGCTTTGATCTCCGCCCCGGCGAGGCGGTGTATGGCTTGGGTGAGCGCTTCGCTCCCAGCCTCGACCTGGTCGGCCAGACCGTCGAGTTATGGCAACGCGACGCGCTCGGAACCACCACCCCCCGAGCTTACAAAAACGTGCCATTCCTTGTCACGACTGGAGGTTGGGGCGCCTTTTTCAACCATTCCAGTGCCGGCACCGCTTGGGTCGGCTCGCTCTCGAGCTGCGACATCCAACTGGCATTCGACGAGGACTTCCTCGACTACTACATATTCACCGGCTCGATTTCCGAGATCCTCGGTCAGTACACGGCACTGACCGGACGCGGCGACGTGCCGCCGGACTGGACCTTCGGCTATTGGCAGTCGAAGATCAGCTATAAAGCTGCGGATGAGACCCTCGACATCGCCGAGCGCCTGCGCGCCCAACGCATCCCCTGTGACGTGATCCACCTCGATACCTTCTGGTTCGAACGCGACTGGTACTGCAACCTGGAGTTCGCCAGGGATCGCTTCCCCGATCCGGCCGCCTATCTCGCCGAGATGAAACGCCGCGGCTTCAAGATCTGCCTGTGGCAGCTGCCCTACGTCCCCGAGGGCAACGCCTACTACGACGAACTCAAGGCGGTGGATGGCTTCGTGAAGCGCCCGGACGGCTCGATCTACAACGTCGGGATCTGCTTCACCCCCGGCTTCAAGGGCACGGTCGGGATCATCGACTTCACCAATCCCGCGGCGACCCGGATCTACCAGGAGCGCCTGCGCCGTCTCTTCCAGCTCGGCGTGATGGTGATCAAGACCGATTTCGGCGAGGATGCGCCCGCCGATGGCGTCTGGCACGACGGTACTCCGGCGCACCGCATGCACAACCTCTATCCCCTTCTCTATAATCTGGCGGCCAGCGAGGTCACCAAGGAAGTCACTGGCGGTGGTCAGGTCTGGCACCGTTCGGGCTGGGCTGGTTCACAGCGCCATCCCGTGCCTTGGGGTGGGGACAACAGCCCAAACTGGCACAACCTCGCCCCGCAGATGCGCGGAGGCCTATCGCTGGGCCTCTCGGGATTCACCTTCTGGAGCCAGGATATCGGTGGCTTCCTCGGCGACACCAACGACCACCTGCTACTGCGCTGGATGCAGGCCGGCCTTTTCCTCTCGCACTCACGCGTGCACGGCGGTGGCATTCGTGAACTCGACCGCTTCGCGCCCGAGACCATCCGCATCGCACGCGAGTTTCTCGAGCTGCGCTATCGGCTGCTGCCATATATTCTGGCCCAGTCACAGTTCTCCGCCGCTGCCGGCCTGCCGCTGGCCCGGCCTCTGGTCCTCGATTTCCAGGGCGACCGCAACGGCTGGCGGGTGGACGACCAGTGGCTTTTCGGTCGCGACCTGTTAGTGGCGCCGATAATGGATGCCGGTCTCCGCCGCACTGTGTACCTGCCACCAGGCACCTGGTACGACTGGTGGACCGGTGCTGCCACCGCCGGAGGCCGCTGGATCGAGGCCGAGGCCGCGCTCGACCGCATCCCGCTCTGGCTGCGCGAGGGCGCGATCGTGCCACTGGGTGATGTTCACCAGTGGGTCGGCGACGCCCCCGACCATAAAGTGGAGTTGGTGCTCACGCCGCTAGATGCTGATGGCGAACGCCGGCTTGACTTTACGATCAACGGGCACTCAATCAATGCAGTGCTAATCCGTCGACTCGGACAGTATTCCCTGACCTTAGGTCAGATTCCCAACGTCATCGTGACGCCACGGTGGGTTGGTGGTGCATTAACGACATTCCACGAATGTGGACAGTCGTCATAGGAGCATATAAGACAGATCGCGTTTAACCTCATTTCATAAAAGAAACCACAATCATGAATTTTCCAAAAAATTTTGTCTGGGGTGCGGCCGCTGCCAGTTACCAAGTGGAAGGGGCCGCGAATGAAGACGGCCGTGGCCTATCAGTCTGGGACATGATGTGCCGGACACCCGGCAAGATCATGGACGGGCACACCGGCGAAGTAGGCTGCGACCACTACCACCACTGGCAGGAGGATGTCGAGATCATGAAGACTATGGGGTTACAGGCTTATCGCCTTTCGGTCTCTTGGCCAAGAATCCTACCCGAGGGAACTGGTGCAGTCAACCTCAAGGGACTGGCCTTCTACGACCGCCTCGTGGACGCCCTTCTCGCAGCCGGCATCCAGCCTTGGGTCACCCTCTTCCACTGGGATTTCCCATACGAGCTCTACCTGCGCGGCGGATGGCTCAACCCTGACAGCACGCAGTGGTTCGCCGACTACACGCAGGTGGTTGTCGATAAACTCTCGGATCGGGTGCAGCATTGGATGACACTCAATGAACCGGCCTGTTTCATTGGCCTCGGCCTGCAGAGCGGCCAACATGCGCCTGGCGACCGACTCGGTGTGGCTGAGGTCCTGCTTGCCGGCCACCACGCGCTTCTGGCCCACGGCCGATCGGTGCAAATGATTCGTGCACGCGCACGGACCACTCCGATTATCGGTTTTGCGCCCTGCGGCGGTATCTTCGCCCCAGCCACCGACACCGCCGCCGACATCGAGGCAGCACGGCGGCTCATGTTTCACGATGCCACACGGGATACCTGGAACTTGGCCCTGTGGACGGATCCAGTCTTTCTGGGCCGCTATCCCGAAGAAGCTGTGCAGGCCATCGGCTCCGACATGCCACGCATCAAAGCCGGCGAGATGGAGACTATCTCCCAACCTGTCGATTTCTGTGGCCTGAACATCTACAACTGCTCCGTTGTCCGTGCCGGTGATGACGGTCGCCCAGAGAGGGTCCCCGGTCCAATCGGATATGCCCAGACAGCCATGGAATGGTCGGTGACACCACAGTCACTGTATTGGGGACCGCGCTTCACTTGGGAGCGCTACGCCAAACCTATCGTAATCACTGAAAACGGCATGGCCAATACCGATTGGATCAGCACCGACGGACAGGTACACGACCCTCAGAGGATCGACTTTCTCAAACGTTATCTGCGCGAGTTCCATCGTGCTCTCGGCGATGGAGTCGGGGCGCTCGGCTACTTCCAGTGGTCGATCATGGACAACTTTGAGTGGGCCTTCGGCTATAAACGCCGCTTCGGCTTGGTCTATGTGGATTATCCTACCGGTCGCCGCATTCCGAAGGACTCGGCGCGATGGTACCAGCAGATTATTTCCACCCATGGGCAGTCCCTCTTGGAGGATTGAAGATCACTGTATTCGGAAATCCCTATCATTGCCAGCAGCTAATTCAGCGCAACGCTTACTGCTGAAAAAGGTGGCGTAGATGATGTAAACGTCGCGGCATTGGCCTACGACATCACCACAACATAGGGGAGGTGGTGCTCCGCACAAAGCCTACCAAGGGCCTTCAGCAGCACATATTCGCGCGCATCCGGCTCTTGGGAGCCTACCGATCTGAGGAGGTACTTACTCCCAAGACCCATAGGATCAACCCCTAGCACAATCTGAACGAGAGTCACAAACCACACAGCTATTGGTACACACTCTCTTGCGATCGTTGAACCCGAATACAGCAGAATTAACCACAGAGCGCACAGAGAACACAGAGGATGATCTGTTTATGATGCGATGGGTTTGAAATGATTTGTGCGATATCAAACAAAAGCCAAAGCCTTTCCT
>Ga0164292_10005402_pt1 | contig 10460 bp, 16 predicted proteins | sample GEODES117metaG_FD_111486 | JGI IMG/M metagenome (GOLD analysis project Ga0164292, IMG submission 111486) | Eutrophic lake water microbial communities from Lake Mendota, Wisconsin, USA - GEODES117 metaG | ecosystem: Environmental > Aquatic > Freshwater > Lake | place: USA: Lake Mendota... | reverse complement strand
CTGTCCATTGAAACTTAGCCATCTGTCGTCTCCGTCTTGTGGGGCGCTGCCCCGTTGTTGTTGAAGCCACATTGCCAACGTCCGTCCTATGCGTCAAGCATGAAAATATGCTTGCAGCATTTTATTTTGACCCCTATGGGCAGCGCATGAGCAAAATCATGACCCATGCAATGCGCGCCGCTGGCCTAAATGATGTCACGCTGGCCGCGCTAATCGGCTGTTCGCAGTCGCATATCAACCGGATTCGTAATGGCAAAATGGTGCCGCGACGGGTGATGGCCAACGCCATTGAACGCGCTTTGAGCGTTCAGGGCTTGGCCGATGAACTAACCAAAAAAGAGAGGGACAACGCATGACGCTAAAAAATTGGACGCCGGACGAAGATGCGATTCTGACACGCATGATGCAGGCTGGTGACACCTACGCACAGGTCACAGCCGCTTTGCCGGGCCGAAATATTTCGGCGATCAAATGCCGCGCCTATCGGCTGAATTGCAGCAATACCCGCGTTGATGGGCGCTGGTATGGCAAAGCCGACGCCACGCTGCGGCAAATGTGGTCTGATGGCGCTACCATTATGGAGATTGCGGATCGGCTTGGCGTGGCCCACACATCGGTTCGCCGCCGTATTGAACGCATCAATCTGCCGCCGCGCAAGTCAGCGATTCGCGCAATCGGCACCGGCTGGGCGGCCAATGATCTGGCTATTGAGCGCAGCGCCAGGCAGGCCACGGCGGAATTTGAGCGGCATTTTCGCACCGTAGCGGCCAAGCGCGGTTGGCGCGTCTGGCAATATGCGGCATAACATTTTGGCGGCGGGCCTTAAAAACCCGCCGCTTTTATGTGCGCTTCAATCTGGCGCTTGGCATCGTCTGCACCATAGCAAACCAACACCGTCTGGCCGATTGATGCTAGGTAAAGGTGCCAGCTTTTTTGGTCTGGCGACAAGCGCCCGCCCTGTGATCGCTTCATTTCCACCCACAAGCCCCAGCCAGGCACAAATAGATCGGGAACGCCACGGCTAACGCCTTCGGCCTTTAGCTTGGCCGCAGTGGCGCGGGATCGCCAGCCGCCATTTGGAATCGCAAATATGCGAACATCGGAAAACTTGCGGCGGAACCAGAACACAATCTCGCGCTGTTCTTCATGCTCTGTCAGTAGTGGCTGCGCCCGCTCCTTCAAAACGGCACTTCCCGACTTTGCACATCGTATGGATCGTGTTCCTTCCAATCCCGACATGCGTTTGGCGTTTCCTGAAATTGATGCGGAGGCGTTGCGGCGTGTGTGTGGCAATGGTTCGTTTCCCTGTGGAAATAGTTGCAGTCCCAGCACAGCTTAGGCCGGGCATTTTCCCAGTCAATCAATGCGGCTGGCTTTGTTGCCATACTCATAGCCATGTCCTTCCGATTATGCGATAATATTTGCCATCGCGTTTATATGTTATGCCGGTTGGCGGCTTGCCACCGCTTAGGATCGCCGCAAAACCGTCTAGCGTCATGCTAGGCTTAAGCGCAACGCCGGCATTGTTGGCGATGATGTTCAGCGTAAATACTGCCTTCTCCCCGGCATAACCTTCGTGCGTCACGGTCAAATATTCTTTGACGCCAGGATCGGACAATGCACCGTAATAGGTAACTTCGAGCATATCCTTGCCGCTGGTTTTGCTGGTGTGTTTGCGCCAGCGCCATGACGTGACAGGCATTTTGGATGGCGCAAATCCCATAATATCGTCGTTGTGCAGCCAGTAGGTTTTAGGCTCTGGCGCGGGAAACTCTGAGCCGCAAGCCGGGCAGATTTTTACGCTGGGATGGCATAGCTCATCGCAAAACTCGCACACTTTCACAGGCGCTTCACCGTCGCCTTTGCCGGCTTTGGTTGGCGGTTGCACAGCAGTGATCGGGCCGTGTGTAGCTACAACGCCGGCAAAATCCAGAACAAGGCAATCAGCCTTGCCAGGCGCAACGCGAAGCCCGCGCCCAGCCATCTGCACATAGAGTGCCGGTGACATGGTGGGCCGCAGCATGGCAATTAGATCAATGGCCGGAAAGTCAAAGCCGGTGGTCAAGACTTGGGCATTGGTCAAAGCCTGAATGCGCCCAGCCTTAAAGTCGCCGATCATCCGTTCGCGTTCCGCCTTTGGCGTTGCGCCCGTCACACAATCGGCGATGATGCCGCGTTCGTTTAGCAGATCGGCGATGTGCTGGGCATGGTCAACGCCAGTGCAAAACATCAGCCAATGTTTACGATCCGCGCCAAGCGCCATGATTTCAGCCACAACGGCGGCGTTGTTGTCCTCGGTATCAACCGCTGCCTGTAGCTCGCTTTCGATAAATTCACCGCCGCGTTTGTGGACGCCATCTAGGTCAAAGCGGGCCTTCGTCACCTTGCTGCGAAGCGTGGTTAGAAAGCCTTTGTAAACCAGTTCTTCAATCGTCACCGGATCAATTAGCCCATCGAACAGCGCCGGCTTGTCAGTGATCAAGCCGTGGCCTAGGCGGTAAGGCGTGGCTGTCAACCCGATAACACGCAAGGCCGGATTGATGGCCAGCAAAGCGGTTAGCAAGCCGCGATAACCGCCCTCATCCTTGTGGCTGACAAGGTGGCATTCGTCGATAATGACAAGATCGACATGACCTAGCAGCCGCGCCTTTTCGCGCACCGATTGGATGCCTGCAAACGTGATCGGCTCCCCAAGCTGGCGCTTGCCAATGCTGGCGCTATATATGCCCAGCGGTGCGCCAGGCCAATGCTCCCGCATCTTGGCGGCGTTTTGTTCGATCAATTCCTTCTGATGGGTAAGCATCAGCACCCGCGTTTCCGGCCAGTTTTGCAGCCCCTCTTTGCAAAGTGTAGCTACAATGTGGCTCTTGCCAGCGCCGGTTGGCATGACAAGGCAAGGATGCCCATCGTTTGAACGAAGCCAATCGTAAAGATCGTCAATGGCGCGGCGCTGGTAATCACGAAGCATAATTACACCCGATCCGGCTTAGGATATGGCAACGCTTCCCAATCATATTGTGCGGCTATTTTCGGCCAGCGCATCTTTAAGGGAAAAATATAAAGATGTTTTTGAGTGCTTTTCCCTATCGTCAAATTTGGCATTAGACGCATAACAACATCTTGCCTTGCTGTCCCAAGTTTGGCGCTAACCGTTCTTTTGTGAACAGGATTGTTGTTTTCGTCGACAAACTCATTTTGAGATTTGTTAAGGCCAACATATTTCCAATTTGTCGCCTGATATATGCCGCCATGATGATTTTGGCCTGTGTCAGCATATGAAAACGCAAATTCACAATCTGTGTTTTTTTTCATCCACTGCAAGCCAAACGCAACTAGCTGTGAAATAAAGCCATTATAATCAGGATGTCGCACAAGCCTTGTAAGTTCTAGGGCTGTTGCCGGCATGTTTCGATTCGCACCAAATCCAAAAATGCACCCCGCAACTGGCCTGCCTGTATCACCAAACAGGCCGCCAGGCTCACGAACAGCAAAGCAATGTTGGATGGCGGATGGCATCCGTTTGGAATAATGAAAATCACGCACCAATGGCCAAATTTCATCAGGCGTTGCGCCCGTCATGACGTAATCAAGCATTACGCCTCCCCCTCAAACGCACTCGCCAAAGCCTGCACCGTCTCATTGATCAACTGGCGTGATGTCAGCCCGCCAACGCCATTCCGCAAGCGGCTTTGCCCAATCAGCCACGTCACAGACAAGCCATCGTCACTGCCTTCCATTTGCCACGGCACAAGGTCAGGATGAAAAACGTGGTCGTCACAGCCGGCATACTGAGCTTCTGGCGGGATCGCCATGTCCCACCGGGCGCAGTGCCAGGTGCTATCCTCTTTCGCCGTAGCGTGGGCGCATGTGCGGCAGTTCACTTCCTTCGTCGGCTGTGATTTGTGGCACATCGCCTTTGCCGGACACCATCCGCATTGATACCATGTCGGATCGGCGCTGATAGGGGGGGGCATCCTGTCGGCCAATGCGATGGCCCGGCCTTTGGCAATGGCGGCATCCGCCACGTCTTTGTCATACCGCACCCGTTCACAGTGCAGCCGATCATCGTCTTTGCAGACCGCCACATAAAGCGCCCGCGTCAAATCTAGCCCGGCCATGTAAACCTGCATCTGCACATAGTGCTGCCACTTGGACAGGCGCACACCTTTAGACGCCAGATCGTCAAAGCTCTTTTTTCCGTGAGTCTTAAACTCAAGCAGATGCTCTGTCTTGGGCGCTTCGGGAATGCCAAGGCCGATCCCGTCAATGCTGCCGCTAACATGCGCGCCAAAATCGACGCGGTTTTGCTGGCCGCGAACGGCGATTCCAATGGCTTCCAGATCGGCGATAATCGTCGCTTCCTCATTGTGGCCACGGCGGAACAAGCGCAGGATGCGGCCCTCAATTTCTTCCACAACAGCCCAGCGAAAAGACAGCCACAGCCACCGATCACAATGATGGCCTAGCAGGCTTGCGCCAAGGTGCGGTCGTGGCCGTTCACGCTTGGCAGCGTGGTGAGCATCTATCAGGCTTGCAACGGCGCTTTGATCGGCTATAATGACTTCCGGCAGCTTTGCCATGTTTGTCTCCTCCCGTGAACAACTTGGGGCTGGCTTATCACCAGCCCCATTTTTTGTTGTTACTTTGCCCAGGGCGGTTTGGCGCTAGATGCAGCCGGTGCAGCGGCAGCTTTGGCAACAGCCGGCGCAGGAAGCCCACCGCCAGCCAGAGCGCGATAACCGCCGACTTCGTTGCGGGCTTGGCTGTAGCCGCGCGCTACATCATCCGGCGACGGATGCTTGATCTTCACCTTGATCTGCAACTGACCACCAACAAGCTGGTCGCTATCTTCAAGGCGTGGCAGGCCGATGGCGCGCATGATCTCGCCAAGCTGTTGCCGGCCAATTTCTTCGGCCTTGGCAGACTGGTTGCGGATATTGATCGCCGTAAATATCACCCGGCCTTGATGTGTCGGCCCGGTGATGTCGAGGCGCAGATCAATTTTCGTGCCGGTACCTGACTTCGTCTGTCCGACTTCCGCCTTGGCGATCATGGCGCTGTAAAGCCCTTCCGGCAGCAATTCATATTCGCCGCTGTTGCCGGTGGGCAGTTCATCGGCTGCGAAACTTTCTCCGAGGTGAGCCATTGTTTTAATCCTTCCGTGTGATGGTAAAGCTAGGGCGGCCAGGCGTTGACGTGATAGCGTCAAGCAAGGGCGCTGTTATGTTTGCAGCGGCAGCTTTCCATGCCGTTGCGTTGATTTCCGGCTTCCACCGGAAAAGGCTGGGCAGATGATCGGCTAGGCCATGCTCTGCCGCCAGTGATTGCAGCTTGTCGGAATCAATCTTGCGATTGACGCGGCCAACCACTTTTACCGCATAGCCGTCACGGTCAAAGTTGCTAGTGCCGTCAAGATTGGCCGGCAAAGCCAACTCAACCGCCATTGCATCCTCTAGATCACGGCGCGTCTTAATGGCGGCTTCCTCAACTGCCTTGGCGTTTAGCCATTGCTGATAGATTGGCACGGTCACTGCATAGCCTCCATTGCAAGGACGTAGGCGGTCACGCTAAACAGCAAACAAGCAAATATGCTTCCCCATGCTGCATTGACGTGCCGATCACGAATGTTGCCATTGATCACCGGCAGAGCGCCGATGGCGAAGATTGCTTGTGCGATGGCTAGGGCGATTAGCATGGTGCGTTTCCAATCTTGGCAATGATCGCGCCAAGGTCTGGCGCTTCCCATGCGTCAAGCTTACCGCTGCGGTCTTTTGCGCTCCACACGCCATCTGATTGGCACATAAGGCCGCGATAGGCGTTGCCGTCGCTGTCACGCTCCACACGCAAAGCAAAGCATTCATCTACATAGTAAGGCAAACCTTGCGTTAGGCTTTTGCCCGGCATTGCCGGATTAAAAAGCAGCCTGCCCATCTCATCCTGTGACTTTTCAAGCTTGGCAGACATATAAACATGCTTGCCCGGCAGATCGCGGAAGGCGCGAATCATTTCCTGCATAGTGGTGTTTAATTCACCATAAGCGGCCCGCCCGTCTTTGTTACGTTTAAGTTCGTGCGCCAAAACAACCTCCGCAACCTCGCTAATGCTATCAAGCGCCACCGACTGAAACTGTGCAGCCTCCGCGCTATCTTTGCACCATGCGTAAGCATCCCGCAGTTGTTCCATGTTTGTCACTTCAATGTAGGGAATGTTAAAATCGGCAATGCTTAACAAACCCGCTTCGGCACTAATTGCAATGACGTTTGGCAGCGTCGGAATAAGGCAAGTTTTACCCGATCCAGCTTGACCGTAAACGATCAGTTTAACGCCATTGGCAGCACTAATGCCGCCAGTGCGTTTTAGGTTGATAGCCATGTCACTTTCTCCAACATCACCGTCGGACAATTCCGGTTGCGATGTGCTTGCATCCTAAACGATGGCGTGCTAACAATCAAGCCACAATGAGCAAAAAAAATATCAAATTGCGGGAAGCCAAGGCATCCGGACTAAAATTTTATGAGTCCGATGTCATATGCGGTGCCGGCCACGTTCCGCACATAAGGCGCGTTTGCACAAACGTGTGCGTTGCATGTGAACGAGCGCGCAACCGCACTCCACGCGTGATTGCATATAAAAAGGCACATTATCAAGCTAACAAAGAACGCAATCTTGCGCGGGCCAAAGAATGGTATGTGGCCAATCGAGAAAGCGCCATCAACAGAGCTTGTAAATATCAAAAAGCCAATTTGCCTAAACTAATTAAACAACGAGAAGCTAAAAAGCGCGAAAAGGCCAAAACTGATCCGCGCATTACTTTGCGGGCTAGAATAAAGGCCCAATTGCAAAAATCATTGCGTAATATAGGTGCGGAAAAAAGAGGTAGGTCAAGCTTGACTATTATAGGTTGCACATTGGAACAGTTAAAAAGCCATTTAGAGCGTCAGTTTGTGCGCGGCATGACATGGGACAATCGCAGCCTTTGGCATATTGACCACATTATCCCTCTTGCATCTGCGGAAACTGAGAAAGATGTTTTGAGGCTTTCACACTTTACGAACCTTCGTCCAATGTGGGCTATGGATAACATAAAAAAGAGCGACAATAGGGAGTTGCTGTTGTGACTGATGAAATTGCAATGATGCGCGCGGCGATGAGAGATATGAATATTAAAGCATTAGCGCGAAAAACCGGCTTAAGCCCGCACACTTTGTATCGTTTTATGCAAGGTAATCACACGTCAAATGTTGGAACAATTGCCGCGTTAAAAGCCTATTTTCAATCTGTGCAGCTCAAGGGTGTGGCAGCGTGAGTGACCTAACCAAAATCCTAGATGGCCCGTGGTCACCACCAGCCCAGCCGCAGTATGATCCACCAGAGGTGCAGCTTGCCGCCGCGATGGAACAGGCGGGCATCAGGCCACCGGCTAACATTAAACTTGATGGCAAACTGCACCGCTTTGACAGCTACACCAAAGGCAAGCCGGGCCATGACACATCGGGTTGGTATTGCGTGTTTCCCGATGGCGTTCCGGCTGGGCGGTTTGGGTGCTGGCGGGCGGCCATAGATAACGCATTCCGCGCAGACATTGGCCGCGAATTGACGATCCCAGAGCGCATGGCAGAGGCCAAAAGGTTGGCCGAAGCCGTCAAGGCGCGCGATGCCGCCAAGGCCAAAATTCAGGAAGCCGTGGCAGACGTGGCGGAGACCATCTGGGCCAGCCTTGCTGGTGCGCCTGATTGGCATCCGTATCTGGTGCGAAAAGGTGTCAGCCCCAACGGCGCGCGGGTGACAGGTGACGGGCGGCTGGCCTTGCCCATGTATGACCCAGCCGGGCATTTGGTCAGCCTGCAATACATCGACGGCGACGGCGGCAAACTCTACCACGCCAGCGGGCGGGCCACTGAGGCGCAATGGATCGTCGGCGATGACAACGGCGGCACCATCTACATAGCCGAAGGTTTCGCAACCGCAGCCACCATTGCAGAAGAAACCGGCCACGCTTGCGCCATCGCTTACAGCGCCAGCAATCTGCCAGCCGTGGCTAAATCGTTGCGGGAAAAGCGCGGCACCTTGGCCGACATCGTGGTCGTCGCAGATCATGACAAAGGCGGGATTGGATTTAAATATGCCGATCAAGCCGCCGCTAAGTATGGCGTTCGGGTGGTGCGGGTGCCGATTGAGGGCATGGACGCCAACGACTATAAGGCGGGCGGCCATGATCTGATGGCCCTGTTAAGCCCGGCAGTTGATAGCGGCTGGCTGGTGCCGGCTGACACATTCTGCACGGAACCCGCGCCGATCCGCTGGCTAGTCAAGCATTGGCTGCAAGAGCAAGCCTTGATCATGGTTCATGGCCCATCAGGCGGCGGGAAAACCTTTGTGGTGCTGGATTGGAGCCTCCACATCGCAGCCGGGCTAACAGAATGGCATGGCCACAAGGTCAAGCATGGCCCGGTGGTGTATCTGGCAGGGGAAGGGCATCATGGCTTGCGTTCCCGCGTTGCCGCATGGAAGCAACACAACAACGCCGGCAAACTGGATATGTGGGTGTCAAAAGCCGGCTGTGATCTAAACACGCCGGAAGGCTATCAAAAAGCGGTGGAGGCGATCCGTTCTCTGCCGAGCCCGCCAAGCCTAATCAATGTAGATACACTGCACCGCTTCCTTGCCGGCGATGAAAACAGCGCACAGGATGCAAAGACGATGATTGACGCTTGCGCTGGTCTGATGCGCGAGTTCAATTGCAGCGTTTGCCTAGTCCATCACACTGGCGTTTCAGACGAAGCCCAGCACCGGGCGCGTGGATCGTCCGCATGGAAGGGCGCGCTGGAAATTGAGATTTCCGTTGTCCCTGGCAAAAATGATGGGCCGATGCAGATCGTGCAGCGCAAGTCAAAAGATGCCGAGGAAGCCAAGCCGGTTTATGTGACGCTGCAATCAGTGCCGATTTCCGGCTGGTTTGATGAGGATGGCGAACAGGTCACAAGCGCAGTCTTGGCGGCTGCCGAAGCGCCAGCGGTGCCAGAAAGGCAGGGGCCAGAGAACAAGGCATTTACGGCATTCAAGGCGGCGTGGTGGGATAGCGGCGCGGAAAATCCAGACGGCTGCCCCTATATCAGCCGCAGCGCATGGCTGGCATATCTGGAAAAAAACTCACCCGGCAAGGCAGAGCGCACATTGCGTAATCGCATTGACCCAAGCCGCTCTGACAGCCTCACAGCGATACTCATTCACGCCGGAATCATGGAGCGGCATAGCGAAGGTTATCGCATCATTTCGGAAAATCATGCCGGCCAATTGAACCTGGCCAAGCAGTCAGACATGGCCCCTAATGGCCCCTAAACCGGCCCCTGGGGAAATAGGGGCCAAGGGGGCAAAAAGCCGCTTTTCCGGCCCCTCCCTGCCCCTATATTCCTTAAGGAATAGGGGCAGAGGGGCCAAGCGGTGCGGCATTAAATGAGGTGAGCAATGACAGATCACATAAATCCAAACCACTACCGCCAAGGCGATGTTGAATGCATAGACGCTCTGGCGGCTGCTACGGCGAACCTTTACGGCATTGAGGCCATCTGCACAGCCAACGCGATCAAATATCTTTGGCGCTGGCGTGAGAAGGGTGGCGCTACAGACTTGGGCAAGGCGAAGTGGTATATTGAACGGCTGATGCGCGAGGTGGTTGCTACATCACCGCAGATCACTTAAGGTGCGATCATGCCACGCAAGCGACCTTGGGCATGGGACAAGTTGAGGCTTCGCATATTGCAGGAAGAACCGCTTTGTCGCATATGCCTAGAGGTTGGTCGCGTTACTGCGGCAAGGGATGTGGATCATATTGTGCCAACGTCTAGAGGTGGTGCATTGCTTGATCCGATGAATTGCCGGCCATTGTGTGTGCCGTGTCACCAGGATGTGACGCGGGCGCAGATGGGACACAAAGCAAAGCCTGTGATCGGGCTTGACGGGTGGCCAATTTGACGGGGGCGGGCAAATTTATTGGAGGGCCAAGGCCGCAGGGCCGGTTGGGGGCCTCTTTTTTACCGCTAATACAAAAAACCGGAAGGTTTGCAGATGCCGCGTAGGCAACGAGTTGACAGCATCAAGGCGCATCAGGTGATTGCCGCTGAATCGGTGAAAACAATTGCGCCGCCAGCGCACTTGCCGCTTGAAATTGACGACATGCCATTTTGGAATAGCGTGTTGGGTGAGTTTGCGCGCAGCGAGTGGACGGCGCACCAGCTTGAACTGGCGGCGATGCTGGCCCGCACAATGTCAGACGTTGAACGCAACCAGCGGCTGCTGCGATCGGAAGGTGAAGTGGTTGTAACTGAGCGCGGGCAACCTGTGCCTAATCCGCGCTTGGCTGCCTTGCGTATGCAGATGACGAATGTGCTAGCCTATCGTCGATCGCTTGGCGTTCACGCGCGCGCGAAAGATGGGGAGGCGCGTGACGTTGGCAAGAGGCG
>Ga0164292_10005401_pt1 | contig 10461 bp, 9 predicted proteins | sample GEODES117metaG_FD_111486 | JGI IMG/M metagenome (GOLD analysis project Ga0164292, IMG submission 111486) | Eutrophic lake water microbial communities from Lake Mendota, Wisconsin, USA - GEODES117 metaG | ecosystem: Environmental > Aquatic > Freshwater > Lake | place: USA: Lake Mendota, Wisconsin... | reverse complement strand
CTTTAATTTTTTCTCCGAAATCGGTTTAAACATCATGGCTTCATAAGCCTTACTGATTTGGGCTTTTGTTTCCTTCCCTCCTAACTCTTTCATTCGCAGTGCCAGACTCCTGGAAATTACCAATGTTGTAGAGTCATTTAGTGAGGTTAAGGCCTGCAGCGGAGTGTTAGTTCTTATTCTACGGGGCAGGCATGATTCACGGGCACTTCCATCGAAGGTCATCATAGAAGGATAAGGAGCTGTACGCTTGAGATAAGTATAAACTGCCCTTCTGTACTGATCCTCCCCCTGACTCATTATCCATTTGTCTCCGTTATATGGTGATTTCCAAATTCCTTCCGGCTGAAAAGGCATTACACTCGGTCCATACATTTTATTACTCAATACCTTACTCACTTCCAAACCTTGATCTCTGAGCTGCTCTGCTGATAGTCTTATTCTGGAGGCTCTTGAATAAAACTTATTATTGGGGTCAATCTTTAATTTTTCCTCAGTCACAAAAGAGTTCTGTCTATAAGCTGCAGACATGACTATCTCTTTTAAAAGACTTTTCATACTCCAATTATGCTTATTCATGAATTTCCAGGACAAATGATCTAATAATTCCTTGTGAGTTGGCGCAATTCCTTGAGAACCTAGGTCTTCAAGAGTTTCGGCTATCCCGAATCCGAACAACTGCTCCCACAATCTGTTTACCATGGTCCTGGCTACAAGTGGATTTTTCTTATCAGTTAACCACAAGGCCATTCCTAATCTGTTCTTAGGAACATTTGCAGGCATTGGGTTCATTATGTCAGGAACACCAGGTTGAACTTTGTTTCCTTTAACCATCCAATTTCCACGTTCAAAAATCTGGGTAGTTCTGTATTGTTCGTGATTATTTTCGATCATGATGGGTGTTTCATCTACCCTAGCTTGCATCAGCTGGTTAAAACTATTTAAAGCAAATTCATAACCCGGTTTTCCTTTACCGGGGAAAGGGTCATCAAACTGAAACCACTCAAAGAGTACACCAGTATCGTCGGGGTTTTTGATTGCCGGACTGAAATATTTAAAAAACAGGTTATGCTTCCCTTTTTCAGCGGGTATTGGCAGCATTACAATTTTCCATTCACCTTTTGTATTTGCAAGCGGAATAGTCTTTAATAGTTTCCCGTTCAACGCATCCAGATAAATAGACCATTTGCCCCCATCAAAATTCGTTTTATAACGAAACATCAGCTGTGTCTTATTTTCCAAAACAACATCCTTCAACCGACAGGTACCGTTATTTCGCAGTCCGGCAAACCAGCTGCTAATCAATGCGGCATTGGCAAACTGATCACATTGCAGCGAATTAATTGTTGGCTGCCAGGTTTTAAGAAAGTTAAAGTATTTTTTCGCTTGGTTTTCTGAGGTATTACTTTTTAACCATCCAATCAACTTTACTAACTTTAAACTATCCTGAGAATTATACTGGCGTAATAAAGGATAATCTGCATTAGTATCTTCATCCCTTGTATTGTTAAAAAAGGCTAGAAACTTATAATATTCATCACTTTTAAACGGATCGTAAGGATGACTGTGACATTGTACACAGTTAAATGAAGTTCCCATGGTAGCACTCCAAGTTGTATTTACCCGGTCCATCACAGCAGAAGTTCTAAACTCTTCATTATCAGTTCCACCTTCATCATTAGTCATAGTGTTCCTGTGAAAAGCTGTTGCAATATATTTTGCATCATCAGGATTTGGCAACAGATCACCGGCAAGTTGCTCAATCAAAAAATCATTGTATGGCTTATCTGAATTATATGCTTTGATTAACCAGTCGCGGTATTTCCAGATAATTCTACCTCGGTCGGCCTCATATCCTCTAGTATCTGCATAGCGGGCAAGGTCAAGCCAAAGAGAAGTCCATCGCTCACCATAACGGGGAGAAGACAATAAATCGTCTACAAGATTCTCGTAAGCCTTATCGGAATTGTCCTGAAGGAATTTCTTTGAAGTTGCAGATGACGCTGGTAGACCGATAAGATCAAGACTAAGTCTTCTCAAGAGAGTTGCCTTATCAGCTTCTGGAGAGGGATCTAACTTCTGTTCCTCCAGTTTTTCATAAATAAATCTATCAATATCATTTCTAACCCATTTATTATTTATAGCTGGAATGTCCTGTTTTTTCACGGATACATAAGCCCAATGCTCTCCCCATTTTGCACCTTCTTTAATCCATTGTCTGAAAACTTCAATTTCTTCTTCAGAAAGTGGTTCATGTTTATAAGGCATCCTTTCTGCTGGATCCTTATGAGTAATTCTTTTAATTAATTCACTACCTTCGGGATCACCCGGAATAATTGCAGGTTTTCCTGATTCAGTAAGTCCTAATGCTTCTTCCTGAAAGAGGAGACTAAATCCGGCTTCCTGCTTGACTCCACCATGACAAGAGATACATTTTTTATTGATAATAGGCTTTACATGAGTATTGTAATCCACTTTCTGGTTAGAAAGAGCCAGCTTATATAATGCACCTACCACAAACAGCAGGGCGATTAAAACAAAGATTTTTTTTGAACTAAACGGTATCATTGAATGTCTTTGTTTTAAAGATATAAATTCCAAAATAAAAAATAGCGCACATGTATATTTTTGGCCATAATAACCAGAATATGAAACAAAAAATAACATAGTAGCGACATAGATACCAATGAAAAATGCTTAACCACAAACTTTAATTAAATTAGTATCTAAACAAAATTCGGTCGATCTACCCTGATTTTTTAAAATCATTAGCCGTTTTTGAATAATAGGCAAGGACGAAAATATGTAACAAAATCTGCTGAATAATATCTAAAAAAGAATAATCCGATAATATGCTAAGCATCAGAAATATAGTAAAACAATATGCTAAACACCGGGCATTAGACGATGTCTCGATTGAAATTGAAAAGGGTTCAGTTTTCGGACTTCTGGGTCCGAACGGTGCAGGAAAAACCTCTCTCATTCGAATAATCAATCAGATTACTGCGCCTGATCAAGGTGAAATATTATTAAATGGCGAAAAATTAAATCCTTCCCACATTTCAAAAATTGGATATCTGCCTGAAGAAAGGGGATTATATAAAAAAATGGAAATTGGTGACCAAATGTTGTATCTGGCGCAATTGAAAGGTTTATCAAAAGCAGATGCCACAAGCAGGATTAGGTATTGGTTTGAGAAAATGGGTATCCAAAGCTGGTGGAACAAAAAGGTTGAAGATTTAAGTAAGGGTATGCAGCAGAAAGTACAATTTATTGCTACCGTTGTTCACAATCCTGAATTGATTATTCTAGATGAACCATTCTCGGGATTTGACCCTGTAAATGCCCAGTTAATAACCAATGAAATTCTGGAATTAAACCAAAAAGGCGCTACCATTATCTTCTCAACTCACCGAATGGAATCTGTTGAACAATTGTGCGACAGTATTGCTCTTATCCATAAATCAAAGAAAATTCTCGACGGTAAGGTGAAGGATATAAAGGATCTTTACAGAAACAATACTTACAAGATAGCATATTCAGGTGTTTTGGATTCTGTTGAATCTTCGTTGTTCACAATCAATGAGGAGAAGAAAGATGAAAAAGGCTCGCATCTGACCATTCAAATCAATCCGGGATTTTCTTCGAATGATGTTTTGAAATTTTTAATACCAAAAGTTCAGGTCACTGAGTTAACTGAAATAGTACCCAGCATGAATGACATTTTCATTCAAAACGTAAAAAACTAATTCCGAAAAATGAACAAGATCATACTAATTATAAAAAGAGAATATTTTAGCAGGGTAAAAAAGAAATCGTTTCTGGTCATGACATTTCTGGTCCCCATGTTAATCATTGGGATGTACGCTCTTATTTTTGCACTATCGATACAAGGGGGCAACAATATACCGGCAGTGGAAGTAATTGACGAAAGCGGGATATTCAATAAAGGTCTGGAAAATAAAAAATCGGCAACATTTCGTAAATCAGAACTGAGCCTGGTAGAAGCTAAACAGAAAGTTATCCAAAATGAAGATGCATTCGTGCTCTATATTCCCGGGAACATTTCAAACGGAGGGACTATTGAAATGTTCTCCCAGAAAAAGGCAGGTATATCTGTAATTAGTACCATTGAAAGCCAATTAAACGACCAAATGCGGACAAAAATGCTCGCTGATGCAGGTATTGATGTGCTAACACTAGATAAGATAAAACCAAAATTATCTGTTGTATCAAAGGAATTAACCCTTGAAGGTGAAAAAGATAGTAGCTCAGGCGCTGCTATGGCAGTTGGGTTTGCTGCAGCCATATTGATATATATGTCACTTTTTATCTATGGAATTCAGGTTATGCGGGGGATTATAGAAGAAAAAACCAGCAGAATTGTGGAAGTTGTTATTTCATCAGTTAAACCATTTCAACTAATGATGGGAAAGATTGTTGGAATCGGACTGGTGGGTTTGACACAATTCCTACTTTGGATTACCCTTTCATTAGGCCTAATGACTGTTGCAAGCCAGATTATGTTTAAAGGTAAAATGGATCAGATTAAATCTGAAGTACCTATGAATAAACAAGCTGCAGCAGTAAGTATCGATGGCCCAGGAATGGATATCATAAAGGCGATCCAAACGGTTGACTGGACTTACATACTTCCAATATTTATCATATTCTTTCTTGGTGGATATATGCTTTACAGTGCCCTTTTTGCCGCTGTAGGATCTGCAGTTGAAAGTGATACTGAAACTCAGCAATTCATGCTGCCCATAACACTGCCGCTGCTATTTACCTATATCATGTCATTCAGTTTCATTGTCAACAACCCAGATAGTAGTCTGTCCTTCTGGTTAAGCATCATACCCTTCACATCACCAATTGCAATGATGGTTAGATTACCCTTTGGGGTTCCGAATTGGGAATTAGCTTTATCAATCATCCTACTCATAGCTGGGTTTATTTTCACAACCTGGCTAGCATCCCGAATCTATCGTGTGGGTATTTTGATGTATGGTAAAAAAGTGAGTTTTGCTGAGTTGGGGAAATGGTTTATGTATAAGGAGTAAGCTGAAAGGTGAAAGATAAAAGCTGAAGCTGAAAATTTAAAAGCTAAAAGTTATAGCCCATGTTAAAAAATGACTACGAAGAAATTTATAATAATGGAAGAAAGACCCAGAATAAAACTAGAGCTTACCACAGTCGACAAGGCATTTGAAATTATTGGTTGGCTTTTGATTATTTCTGTTTGGGGTTTCACCGTTATAAACTATGCAAACTTACCTGAAACTATTCCAACACATTATAACGGAGCAGGACAAGCGGATGGTTTTGGCGGAAAAGCTACTATTTTGACTTTGCCACTAATAGCAACAGTTCTATTCGGCGGACTTACATTTCTCAGTAAGTTTCCTCACATTTTTAATTATCCGACCAACATAACGCAACATAACGCATTAAGACAATACACAAATGCAACAAGAATGATTAGATATTTGAAACTTATTATAGTTGTTATTTTTGGATTAATTGCTTTCAAGACAATTCAAAATGGAAATGGAGAAGCGAAAGGAATTGGAATTTGGTTTTTGCCTTTGACATTAGGGCTAATTTTTATCCCTATGATTTATTTTGTGATTAAATCATTCCAGACAAAACAATAACGAAATCACAAAGCACTGGCTATAAAAAGCACCTGCCTAAAAGGCGGGGGTCCGTGTTTCAAATCAAGCTTTGTGGTAAAATTTCTACCCTTCGGGTGGCTGCAAAACAATGAAGGCTAAAGGCATAGTACATCCATAAATATTATTCAAAAAAAATGAATTCCGTTGCAATACTTGATCTGGGCACCAATACTTTTCAGTTATTGATTGCAAACATCATTAAAAATAAGCCTGTGCTCGTTTATAATGAAAGCATAGCAGTAAAATTAGCTGAGGGGGGAATCCAAGGGGGCTATATCAGTGAGGCGGCTTTTGATCGCGGACTTACAGCATTGAGAGAATTCAAAAAATCACTAGACCTTCATCAGGTTAAAACGGTGAGGGCTGTAGCTACATCAGCGCTCCGGACTTCCATCAACGGGTCGGAGTTTTTAGAGAAAATTAAATCAGAAATAGGAATTAACCCTGAAATAATTACCGGCGACCGAGAAGCAGAATTGATTTATCTTGGTGTCAGTTCGGCTATTAATTGTTTTGATGAAAAATATCTGATTATTGATATTGGTGGTGGAAGCGTTGAATTTATTATCTGTAATCAGAAAGAAATCTTTTGGAAAAGGAGTTATGATATTGGGGCAGCAAGGCTCATGGAACAGTTTCATCATTCAGATCCTATTTCTGAAGCGGATATAAATAAACTGAATTTATATCTGGAAAGCACACTTTATGAACTTAAAATCCAGTCAAATATCCATAAGCCAGAACTACTCATCGGTTCATCGGGAGCATTTGAAAGCTTTGCAGCACTTATTGATTCAAAATTTGAGGTTAGCTTTGAAAATCCTGAAAAAACTATTGAACTGAAGGATTTCGCATGTATTTCGGAAAACATTCTGATCAGTTCACATGCAGAGCGCAGTAAAAATAATGCCATTATTCCGGTAAGGACAGATATGATCGTAATGGCTACCCTTATCACCAAGTTTATACTGAATCAACTTGCCATTAAATCGCTTAAATTATCTACTTATTCATTGAAAGAAGGCCTGTTATTTGAATACCTGAAATACAGAACCTTGTAGTTATTCAGATAAATTAACCTGATTTCGATTTAAGGAAGATTAAAAATACCATTTAAATTGATCTCATGATGCTCTAGTTTGTATTATTTGATTTTTGAAACCAACACCTGTGTTTCATAGCTTAGTTCAGCCCTTTCCTGCGGAGTATTTCCGGCAAGAAATCGTAGTCATTCTAGCGACAGCTGGAACCTCCTAATTTCCAAAATTGTTGTCATTCCAGCGGAAGCTGGAACTCCTTCGGCAAGGTTTATTTTACCCGGAGCTACTTTTCATCGGGACTGGCTTCCATTAATAGAACCATAGGTCCTATTAAACAAACCCGTATTCTATCTTTTTTGCATTACTGAATCTGATGATAAAATTAAATTTCCCGCAAAAAATAGGGCAGAACACGGGGGAAGAGAAACAGACCCTGCTTTCTAAAAGGAGAGAAAAAATCAGTCTAAACTTTGCCAAGCAAGATTTTATATCGAACTCACGTTAAATTACAGAGTTCGGTGTATAGGCGATGCATGGGCAGACCCACAACATTACTGTATGAGCCATTGATCCTCTCAATTGCCACTAATCCAATCCATTCCTGAATTCCATATGCACCCGCTTTATCCATTGGCTGACAGGTATCAATGTAATATCGAATCTGTTCGGCACTGATCTCCTTAAAAAACACTTCTGTAAGTTCGTAGAAACTAGAAATACTATGATTCTTCAGCAGACTTACACCTGTAATTACATCATGTTTCTTGCCGGATAATGCAGAAAGGATTTCAAAGGCATGATCTTCATTTTCGGGTTTGCCAAGAATTGTGCCATCAAGCGAGACAATCGTGTCTGCCGTAATCACGACCTCGTTTTCAATCAGTAGATCGAAGGCTCTTGCCTTTTTTTCTGAGATAAAAACCGCAATTTCAGATGGCGATAGCTCAGGAGGATAACTTTCGTCAACTTCTCTTAGAACCACCTGAAAATCAAATCCCATAAGTTTTAGCAACTCCTGTCTGCGTGGCGATTTAGATGCAAGAATAATTGGTGGAAATTGTTTGATCATATCAATAGATTTTGCCAAAAATAAGAAATTAGGTGGCCGCTTTAAATACAATTAAAGTGCTTCTTTGGATGGATTATTATTTAATTATTTGGAAATATGCTATTGTGCTCCTTTCAAAGGTATTCCCGCTTTTCGCTCATACGCCACAGGCCTTGAGCACAGGCCGGTATCCGCTATAATCGGGTTTAAAAACATCAGACAACACAGTTAATACCTGATATATCCTAAACTCAATCAAAATAGGTTTATTAGTTATTTTGCATTCGGGCACGACGCTCTTCAAGAATGGCTTCATAAGCTTTCTTTTGTTCATCGTTTAGTAATGCATTTATTTTAGTTGTAGTTTCCGTCTGCAGGGGTACTATTTTAGTACGTAAGGCTTGAAAGTCACCTCCATCAGTTAAAGTTGTTCTTACACTGTCAGTACGCTTTGCCGACCAGATAAAGACTTCTTTTAATTTTGACTTTTGCTCGGCTGAAAGCTTTAAAGTTGCTAATTGAGTAATTTGACGATCGGCTCTTTCTTCAGGTGTACCCATTTGCATGGCGCCCTGTGCATTTGCGTATGTTGAGAAACTAAGAACCAACCCCAAGGCAATTATTAATCTTTTCATATTTTATGGTTTTACCTTATTGATAAATTACCTGGCAAAAGATTTTATACTTAGAAAAAAATTAGATTTTACTGCCATCAGTGGCAGAAAAAGTATTTTCACCTGTCCACTGATTCTGGATCTTTAATACTTTTTCGATAATTTCCCTGACGCAAGAGTCCCCGCCATTTTTGGGTGATATATAATGAGCCAGGGCTTTAATCTCTTCAACAGCATCGGCCGGACATGTTGGAAGACCTGCCATCTTCATCAGTTCTAAATCAGGAATATCATCACCCATGAACAGGACCTGCTCTGGCAACAATAAATACTTTTGAATAAATTCGTTATAAGCAGCTGTTTTTGAGTCTAATCCAAGATAAATATCAGTAATACCCAGACCTTTCAAGCGATGCTCTACTCCTTTAGACCTTGCACCCGAAACAACGGCTATTTTAAATCCTCGCTTCACTGCCAATTGAAGGGCATAACCATCTTTAATATTAAACTGCCTCAAAAATTCTCCGGATTCAGTAACCAATAGTGAACCATTGGTCATCACACCATCAACATCAAGAACAAATGCTTTAATATGCTTTAGTTTTTCTAAGAACATGGATTGAGATTTTAGGTTGAGGTCTGAGGACTGAGGTCTGAGGGCTGAGGTCTGATATCTGACATCTGACATCAGACTTCTGACATCAGACTTCTGACATCGGTCCCCTATTGATTATCGCGCCACTCGTAAACCCAGGCTGTCTGAATTTGCTCCAAATGACCTTCGTTAGACTGCTCGCGGGTACCAGCGAAACCAGGAAGGCTTAAAATCCAGTCGAGAAGTTCGGTAAATCGTATTCTATAGATTTGAGACTCGCCAAAATCGTCACCAAATTTCTCATAGAGACCCATAGCTATATCTTCATAATCATTCCAATAAATTGGTAATTCAAAACTTTCTTTCGCCATTGCTCTTATATAATTTTATTAATGGCCTAAAAACTGATGTTGGTCGGGAAGAGTAACTTCAATATCGCCATTTATTAAAACACATTGGCAACCTAAACGTGAGTTGATCCTTGGGTTGATAGCACGATCGATAAAATCTTCCTCTTTTTCAGATATCTCCTGAATGTTATCCATACCAAAGTTTACGTAAACCTGACAGGTACTGCAACCACAAACTCCACCACAATTATGTTGTAACTCAATACCATTATCAAGGCAAACATCAAGAACTGATTCTCCCTCTGCTATCGGAAGCTCAACTACTGACTTTGAAGCCTCTTGAAAATTGATTTTTAATTTAAAAATGTTCATTGGTGCAAAAATAGCATTTTATATTCAGCCCTCAGAGCGCTCGTGCAAATTGACTATGCTTTGACTAAGTTTTGTATAAAGTTCTGATAAATCAGGATTATGTTTCAAGAGATCTAGATGAGACTGAATAGTAGCCTGATCTTTCCTGATAGCAGGTCCGGTTTGAACAGAAGCAGGATCATTCATTTCAATTTTGCTGAGCGTTTCTTGAATCAAAGGTTTCAAAAGTTCGTAATCTAATCCCTTTTCTTCTAATAACTCTTGAGCAAGAGCTAAAAGATGATTGGTAAAATTACAGGCAAAAACTGCTCCTAAATGCAGTGTCTTACGTTGCTCTGAGTTTAATTCAATTACCTTCTCTGACAATCGATCGGCAATTCCCCGAATAATTGCCAGAACCTCGGCCACATTTGCTTCAATAATGATGGGGACCTGCCGAAGATCAACTGATTTGATTTTCGAAAAAGTCTGAAGCGGATAAAAAACTCCAATTTTTGTGGATGCACCTTCAAGAGCTGATAGTCCGGTTGAACCTGAAGTGTGTAAAAGAAGTTGATCGCCGAGCTTCAATTCAAGAGCAATTTTCCTGATGGCTTCATCGTTAACAGCGATAATAAACAAGTCTGCTGTGCGATCAAGATCAAACATATTGTCGATAGCCTCTGCAGCCAAAGTATCTGCCAAAGCATTGGCCTTGGCAATATCACGGCTCCAAACTTGCGAAATAGTTTGGCCGGCCATTTTAAATGCACGACCTAAATGTGTGG
>Ga0164292_10005399_pt1 | contig 10464 bp, 8 predicted proteins | sample GEODES117metaG_FD_111486 | JGI IMG/M metagenome (GOLD analysis project Ga0164292, IMG submission 111486) | Eutrophic lake water microbial communities from Lake Mendota, Wisconsin, USA - GEODES117 metaG | ecosystem: Environmental > Aquatic > Freshwater > Lake | place: USA: Lake Mendota, Wisconsin... | reverse complement strand
CTGAGCAATTAGAGCAATTAACAATGGAACAGGTTAAGGATCAGTTAGATAGCTATACATCTGTTGCAGAGAAATGGGCTAATCATATTCTTACATGTCAAAAAGCTGAGTTCAATATTAAAGAAAAGAGTGAAGATGCATTTAGAGATATGTTAATATCTGCAAGAGAGTTCTATCATATATATGAAGATAACTCAAAACTTGGATTTAATGTAGAGGTAGCTAACCCAAAGAACACTTGGTTTCTCACTACTCCTGATAGAAAGTGGATTTCTGATCCCACAGGCAGAGCTCAGGGTGCTTATGCTGCTGGCACAGTACAGGTTATGGAGCTATCAGAGATCATTGAAGCTATACCAGATCTTACGAAAGAGGAAATTGACCACTTACGCTCGTCACTACAAGACTATGGACTTATCAACGTTAGAGAGTCTAATCTTGGGAATCCTAATGCTCCTGAAGGTATCGATTCTGTAGTTTACGATACATATGATCCTCTTGTGTTACAAACAAGAATGATGATTGAGTCTGAGATGAAAGAGAACAATGATGGACTTAAAGACTTTTTAGGGCTAACGTCAAACGTTAGTAGTTTTGGTTATAAGTATGTTGTTGTACGTAGTTATTGGATTTCTAAAAAGAAAATAGGTAAGCTTATTTATGTTGATGATATGGGTAATGAGCAATCAATGCTTGTAGATGAAAGTTATAAGTCTGGATCCATGCCTACACAACAATCATTAGAATGGGGATGGATTAATCAATGGTATCAAGGAACTAAGATTGGTCCAGACATCTATCACATTAAACCATTTAAGTTAATAAATTATTGTCCTATTATAGGAACAACATATGAGGTGAAGAATACAGAGGCAAGATCTCTTGTAGATCTTATGAAACCTTTTCAAGTTATATACAATGTATGTATGAACCAATTATACAAACTTCTTGAGAAAGAAGTTGGTAAGGTTCAACTTATGTCATTACGTCACATTCCTATTCCTAAAGATGGAGATGCACAAGATGCTCTTGACATATGGGAAATGGAAGCACGTAACAGAGGGGTTGTATTTATTGATGACTCTCCAGAGAACTTAAAAGCTCCTAGTTCATTCAACCAATTTACAGCTCTCGACCTTACACGTACGCAGGAGATACAATCTCGTTACACTCTTGCACAACAAATGAAAGTGGAATGCTGGGAACTTATTGGTATGTCTAAACAACGTATGGGATCTGTTGCAGCATCTGAAACTGCTACAGGTACAAACACTGCAATACAACAAAGTTATTCTCAAACAGAACCTTTATTTATTGCACACGAATATGTAATGGGACAACTCTATCAAGCAATCATTGATGCTGCATTATATGTAGAGAGTTCTAAACCTCAGTCTACGCTTTCATATATTACATCTGAGGGAGAATCTGCGTTTATACAAGTGAATGGTACAGATTTAAAATTCAGAGACTTAAAAGTGTTCCCAACGAATCGTCCTGAAGATACACAAATGTTTAATGAACTTAGACAATTGGCACAACCTTTGATGCAGAATGGTGGTTCATTATATGATGTTATTGAATTGTACAGCACTAAGTCTATGAGAGAGATGAAGAAAACCTTCAAAGATCTTAGAGATCAACAAATGGCTCAACAACAACAAGCACAACAACTTGAGCAACAAAAACTTGAACAACAACAGCAGCAATCTCAAGCTACACTACAACAAGCTGCTCAATTACAACAAGAAAAACAAGCTAATGACGACTATCAAAAAGAACTTGATAGATTATCTAGAGAGAAAATTGCTATCATTCAAGCTACAGGATTTGGTAAAGTAGAAAGTGAAGACACTAATCAGAATACAATTCCTGATGTATTAGAGATGAGTAAACTTACACAAGAACAAGATAAAGCTGGTAAAGAATATGCTAGCACAATGGCTGACATTCAATTGAAAAATAAACAAGCCTCTGATAAAATGTCTATAGAAAGAGAAAAGTTACAAGTGGCTAGAGAGAATATGGCAAACGATCTTGCTGTTGCAAAAGAGAATGCAAAGGGCAGAAATAACAAAAAAAAGTAATAAACCTTAAAGAGGATTAGACATTAATGCTATATTACGACAAAAATTATAGCATATTGGCAACTAATCCTTTGAAATTAAATATTGTTAAATTAGTTTTACACGTAATATAAACCAAATATTAAACACAACTACATTATGGCTGATAATACAGACAACCTATCTATGGGTAATTTTAGTATCCAAGATACTATGGAGATGGGTATGGGAAATCAGGAATTACTAAATGATTTGTTTTCTCCTGAAACTTCTACTTCCAACCCTGAAGATGTCACACCAATCATTAAAGACGCTGAACCTGCTACACCTCCTGCTAAACCAGCAGTACCAAAAGGTAAAGAGATATCACCAGTTGATGATGATGCTGATGATAAAGAAAAAGGACAATCTCTTATTTCAAACTTCTTAGGTGACAACACTGATGAAGAAGATGAAGATGACGATACACCACCTGCACCTGTTGCAAAAAATGCACCAACTGATACATCTGATGAAGAAGATGAGGATCCACAAGGTACTCAATTCTCTGCACTAGCAAATGACTTATTCAAGTTAGGAGTTTTTAATAAAGATGAAGATGACGAAGAAGAACCTATTACAACACCAGAACAATTCTTAGAAAGATTTGAAACTGAAAAGAAAAAAGGAGCTACTGAAATGGTTCAAAATTTCATTTCACAATTTGGAGAAGATTATCAAGAAGCTTTTGATGCCATATTTGTAAAAGGAGTTAATCCTAAAGAATACTTTGGTACATATAACCAGGTGGTTAATTTTGCTGAGATGGATCTCTCAGAAGAATCAAACCAAATAAGAATAATGAAACAAGCATTGGCTGATCAAGGATTTGACGCTGATGACATTGATTCAGAAGTTGAAAGACTTCAAAATTATGGTGATCTTGAGAGCGTAGCAACAAAGCATCATAAAGTATTGGTTAAAAAAGAAGCACAGAAGTTGGGACAAATGGAAGCTAAGGCTGAACAAGAGTTAAAACAAAAAGCTCAAATTAGAAATCAATATATACAAAATGTTCAAGGTATCCTTGGAGAAAAATTAAAATCAAAAGAGTTTGATGGTATTCCATTAAACCCAAAATTAGCAACAGAACTACAAGACTTCTTATTAGTTGATAAATGGAAGACAGCATCTGGAGAAACACTTTCAGATTTTGACAGAACCATTTTAGATCTTAAAAGACCTGAGAATCATGCCATGAAAGTTAAAGTTGGTTTGCTTCTTAAAATCTTAGAAAAAGATCCAACATTATCAACTATACAAAGAACAGGTGTTAGTAAAAAATCTAACGAGTTGTTTGGAGAAGTTGCAAGACAGGTGACAAAAACAAAAACGTCAACTGGTAGTGGTTCAAAAACTAATCCTAATTCGTGGTTCACTAACCTATAATAAAGTAATTTAATAACAACAAAAAGTATAACAAAATGAGTATTCAAACTATCCCAGGGTTAACTGGTTTTACTTACGCTAGAGTAGCCTCTATGGACAAGCGTGCTGTAGGTAAACTTACAGACTCTAACCACTTGGAGTCTTTTCACTCCACTGAACCAGCTGACTATGATAAAAAAATCATCAGCTTGTACACTCAGAGTTCATTGTACAGCAATGACTTCTTAGACATGATCAACAAAAGCACACCTTATTACATTGATAATAATAGTGATGCTTGGAAATGGCAAATTGCTGTTCCTTACAAGTTCCCAAAAATCATTGATATTCCTACTTCTACAGTAGAGAATAACAAACCAGGGATTGATGGACAAGAATTTACTTTAGTATTAGATACTAATGAGTTCTCTAAAAAAGCTATAGTTTCTGTAGGTTCACGTCAGTATGGTCCTCGTTTCTATGTAATCAAAGATCCTATTCCATGGAACATGGGTTACTTGTACAGTTTCAACTTAGTAACTGACAATCCAACAATTGATTTTGTAAACTCTACTTTCTTACAAGTTGGTGTTGAGTTAGAATTGGTTGATGCTGCTATTGGTGAGTTTGACCAAGACTTATTAGGATTGCCTCGTTTAGGTGAGCAAATCACAATGTTCGAATCTTTAGGTTCTGCATATGGATATGAGCACAAAATCACTGAATGGGCTGATGATAAAATGATGGTTGATGCTTCTGGTAAGCCTCTTGATATTTTAGTATATGCTCCACAAAGACGTAACCAATTACCTTTAACTCGTAATGATGTTAAATGGGAGCCATTTGTTGAGTTCTGGATGCGTAAATCTATGTTGGAATTAAAAGTTAAACGTATGATCTGGGCTAAACCAGGTACAGTTAAATCTGGTGGTTCACAACAAAACTTGAAACGTACATCTGCAGGTGTTTACCACAGAATGCGTAACAATGGTAACTTAGTACAATATAACAGAGGTGAATTCTCTGCTAACTTGATTCGTTCAGTATTTGGAGATTTATTCTACAGACGTGTGGACGTTAAAGATAGACGAGTTAAAATGTACACTAACGAAGCTGGATTCGACGTATTCCAACAAGCTTTGAAAACTGATGCATTAAACTCAGGATTAACTTTCATGGCTGACTCTGGAAACAGATACATGCAAGGAGAAGGACAACACATCACTTACAACTTTGCATTTGATGCAATGGTAACTCGTGAGACTGGTCGTGTTGAATTGATTCACTTGAAAGAATTAGATTTACCACAATCTAACTTAGAGTTTGGACAAAACAAAAAGAGCACTCCAGTATTTATGGTGTTTGATGTTTCTCCAATGTCTGATGGTTCAATGGTAAACAACATTCGTGAGGTACGTATGAAAGGTGCGCCTTCTATGACTTGGGGTTATATTGATGGAACTCGTCACCACTTAGGTTTTGCTAAATCTCAAGGTATGAGCTCTGCTAACAAATTCCCAGGATACGAAATCTGGATGAAAGATCGTTGCGATGTATTCATCGAAGACTTATCAAGAACTGTGTTGATCGAAGAAATCCCACAATTCTAATAAAAATAACAGTACTTACTACGCTACCCATTCAGAACAGCGTCCCAGAGTAAGTCGTAAATCGAAAAGAATTCCCCCCTATCCCCCACTCTCTCCCACCTTGGGGGGAAAACTTTTCAAACAGAATGATGGACTTATGTCGCATTATCCTTCGATGGGTACATTCTGCAAAGTATAAACCAATTTTAATTAAACTACATTATGGGCAAGTTAGGCAAAATCTCTACAATAAAAAGAGACTATTCAAATAGCGCACAGTTGCAAACAATGCAAAGTGAACTATCACGAAAAGGTATGACACGTATTCCTGGAACAGGAGTATTTAAATATCCTTACAAAGAGTTAGATGGACAGTATAGAACAGGATTAGATCCAAATGCTTCTTATATTAGAAGAATTGCTGATGAAACAGAACGTGAACTAGAAATAGAACGTGTTACAAAACTTCGTCAAAAATTAGAAGCTGCATTAGGTGACATTGATCTTGGTCCTCGTTCTAAGTTTTGGAACTATGGATTATCAACATCTACAGATGATCAAACACATGTACAACCTGTGAAACTATTAGATGGTGATAACTATTATGATCTTATGGTTCCTTTTCAAGAATTAGCATTTTCATGGTTAAGAGTACATCCAACCATTGCAAGTTCTTATCAATCTTGGGAAAGAGGAGAATATCCTGCAGAAACACAGTTTTATGTTGTTGATGATGAAATTGAAAATACAATTATATTCAAGAAAAAACAATTGATCAACAAAGCAATTGTGAAATTTGATTCTATGACTCCTGAGAAGAAACGTAAAGTTGCAAGACTTTTAGGACTTCCAGTTACAGAAGACACTAAAGAAGAAGTTGTTTACAACCAAGTAGATAACGTTCTTAAACAAGCAGAGTTTAAATCTGGTACATTCCAAGGATTAAATCCTGTAGAAGTGTTTAGTAGGTTTGCTGACATGAAAGAAAACTTGTTACATATTAAAGATTTAGTTAAACAAGCAACATCACATTCTATCTACAGAGTGAAACCAAATGGTAGAGTTTATGAAGGAGAGTATGAAATTGCAGTTGATGAAGAGTCATTAATTAAATTCTTAATTGATGATGATAACCAAGATGATTTAATCACTCTTGAGCAGAAATTAAAAACTAAAAAACTAGCTTCTATTTAAGAGGTTAGTTTTTAAAAATATAAAACATGATACCAGTAGATAGTCTATTATACAAGATTGACCAAAGATTGAATAAGCTATCAACTAATGAGCACCAACAGATTCAACTTGAAGATAAAATCTTAGCTCTGAATGAGGCTCAGATCAAGTTGATAAAGCAAAAGATTGACAACATTAGTACTGTGAGTCAAATGGGTTTAGACTCATTTAAAAAACGTTACGAAGATCTACAAAGTTTAGTGATGGATTATAATCATCAACCATTAGAGCTTGTAGAATCAGATAAAGAAATACATCAGTGGAAAGCTAACATACATCAATTAGAACCACAATATATGTTCTATGTAGATTCATATGTGTTAGCTGATAAAGGAAGATGTAAAAACAGAAAGATCTGGATTAACAGAGATCTTGCAAAACATGGGGATCTTCAGTTTATTATGAACAACGATCATTACAAACCAAGTTTTGAATATCAAGAAACATTTAATCTTTTATCCTCTGATGATATAAGTGTATTTACAGATGGGACGTTCACTCCTAATACTATAAATATAATGTACATGAGATATCCAGTTTACATAAATAAAACAGGATTCATTATGTTTGATGGTCAACCATCATTTGATCAAGACTGTGAACTTGAAATGTATCTAGAAGATGAATTGTTAGATTTAACAGTTGAGAATCTAGCAATGTATACAGAGAATCAAAGTGCAGTTCAAAATGCACAATATAGAATACAAACAAACGAATAAATTTTTAACTTAATAAATAAATAAAATGGCAGATTTTTCTTTAACTACTGTCTTTGTAGTACCAGGTTTTCAGAGCTCATTGCCTGTAAATGGTAGCCCTACACAAGACTTAGCAGCTGGTGAAGTAGGTATTTTTGGTAGCAACTATGAAGCTACTGCAACCCCTAGTTCTTTTAAGTATTTTTACATTGCCCAAGGTAGAACAAACACGTATTTGCAAGGAACAAAACGTTCTGATAAAATTGCAGGATGTGGTGGTGGATTTGGTGGATGTAACTCAAATGTAACTGAATGGTACAAAGTGACTGGATGTCCTACTCCTATTAACCAAATCACTGATGTTGATCAATGGAATGTAAAATGTGGTGACGTTGTAACTTTAACATTACGTGCTCACTCTTCTTACATTGACACATTGTACTTCAATGGTTTCACTCGTTCAGTAACTGTACAAGCACCTTGTTGTGATTGTGGTGGTGATCCTTGTGACACTGTTGATGTTGATGCTTTGATTGATCAATTCATTGTAAAATTAGAAGCACAAGCTCCTGGTATCAACCCTGATAACATTAGCTTCAACACATTCTTTACATTTGCAAATGTAGGTGGTACAATTTTACGTATTACAGGAAAACCATTAACTAAATATGGTCAACCATGTGACGTTGCTGCGTTCCCATTTGAATATGACAGAATGTATTTCAGAACTTTTGTATACAATGGTCCTGCAACTACAGCTGACTTTATCGTAGCTGATAATTGTAACATTGTTGCTGAAGCTGTTGTTACACAAACATCTAACTATGCTAGAGGTACATCTGCAGAAATTGCTCAATTAGAGAAAAACTTCTACAGCTACCAAGCAGGTTACTTGAAACACTTATACAGAATGGCTGGTTACAATGGTAACTTTGAGTCTTGGGTTGTTGATGGTACAACTTATGATACTTTCTACATCAAATTTAATGAGCTAGACAAGTCTGCTTATCAATGGGGTGATTATATTCATGAAGATTCAATGGTGATCCTTGCAGTTGCAACTGGTTCAGGTATTGGTAGCGATATTCAAGATGCGTTAGAAGATGCTCTTGGTGAAGCATACGATGATTCAGGAGTATGTCTTACTACAACATCTACTACTACAGCAACACCACCAACAACAACGACTACTACTACTACTGCTCCATAAGTATAATAGTAAGAACTAATAACTAATTAAAAAGGGGAAGGAAGGTTTTAACTTTCTCTTCCCTTTTTTTATTAAAATTAAAAATTATGCCAACATTAAAGTTAGATTTCTTAGTAGTTCCTACATATAACACATTAACTCTTGGGGTGATAGATGCGTCTACATATCCTACAGATCCTCCTGTTGTCACATCTCCAACAATTGAAATAAATATTCCTGGATTTGATACTGCAATTCTTGCGTTTGATGTAAATAATTTTAATATCTTTACATCATCAAGTTTAGGCATTACTGCATCAGGTGTAAACCAACCTCTTCCTGATGGAGTTTATCATTTAAAATACTCTGTAGCTCCAGCATATGAAAACTTTGTAGAGAAAACAATTATTCGTGTTGATAGATTACAAGAAAGATTTGATGAAGCATTCATGAAACTTGAAATGATGGAATGTGATAGAGCAATTAGAACACAATCAAAAGTGGAATTAAGCTCAATATATTTCTTCATACAAGGAGCAATTGCAGCAGCAAACAACTGTGCAATTGTCGAATCAAACAAACTATATAATCAGGCATCCATTATGTTAAATAATTTTAACAAAAACAATTGTGGTTGTTCTGGAAATAATTATGCAATAAACTTTTATTAATATGGCTGCTTGTGGAAATTGTGGGGCTAGTGTGGGCTGTGGATGCCAACTAAAGAATGGGTTATGTGGAAAATGTCAAAGTGCTCCTCCTAAACCCCAACCTAAAAAATAATAATTATGTTATCACCTAGACTAACCAATTGTCCAGAGTGTGCAAACATTCCTTCTCTGATTGCAGAGATTGATTGTAAAATTGCAGATATGGCTAATAGCTTATACAACAATGTTGTATTCATGCTTAACCAATCTTTTGCAGGAAGTGTTATGTTTGATCTTTTAAACTATAAAAGAATCCTTACATACAAATATCATAATCCAAGTTATGCTAGTCAGTATTCTGTGAATATGATTGCTAGTAAAATTAAACTTTTAAAATTCAAATAAGATGTCTTGTACAAATTGCTTTAATGGGTGTACTGAAACTAATTCAGATCAATGTATTAGATACACAGGAGAAGATGTTCCTGCATTAGGCATTAGTCATGGTGATAGTCTTTTGGCTGTAGAGAATGCAATTACAACATTTCTTGTTCCTGTATTAACAGGAGAAGGAATTAAACCTATAGTTGATGAGAGCATTATTTGTAATGTAGTTAAACAGTTTCTTCCAACATGTACACAGTGTACAGGATTCACATTAAATGAAGTCTTAACAGCAATTATTAAAGCAGCATGTTTATTACAAGAACAAATAGATGATCTTGTTGCAGAATTTGAAGCTTTAAATGCTGATTATAATATAGATTGTCTTGATAGTGTAACAGCATCGTCTGGTACACATGACATACTTCAAGCTGCAATTGATAAAATTTGTGAGCTAGAAGTTAACCTTGGAGCATTAGCTCTTGATCTTGCTACAAACTATTATACTAAAGCACAGGTTGATGCAGTTGTCGCAAATTACGTCCCACCTGGTTCAAATTTAGTTAAGAATAAAATGATTCCCTATGTAGCTGTTCCATTTTTTGCTACAGACTTATCAATGTTTGATCCTACAGGCGCAGGCATAGGTGATTGGATTGATATTTATTTATGTGTTGGATCTAGTAGTAATTCACAAGTACCAGATATACGAGGAAGAGTTCTTGTTGGAGTTACAACAAATGTTCCAGGAGGACCAATGGATCCAGATGTTGTTCCTAATATGGGAACAGGTGGATTTAATCCTGCGTATACAATAAATACTATATATGGAAGTAACAGTATAACACTTGGTGTTACACAAATGCCTACGCATACACATATTATAGATGTAATAAATCCTCCACATAGTCATTTTGTAGCTGCAGTACAAGGAGGAACATTATCATATCCTGCAAATCCTATCAATCCTATAACATCATATGTAGATTATTCTGATACAGGTAGTTATAGATTTTCATCATCTTCTCTTCCAGCAACAGTAGGACCAACATCAGCTACTACCACTGCAGTAACTGCAACTGCTCAGAATACAGGAAATGGGCTTCCTCATTCAAATATACAACCTGTAATTGCTTGTAATTATATAATATATATACCTTAATTTTATTAATATGTCTTGCACAAATTGTTATAATGGTTGCGCTGAGATTGTTTCTGATCAATGCGTTAGATATACAGGGGTCGATG
>Ga0164292_10005395_pt1 | contig 10469 bp, 7 predicted proteins | sample GEODES117metaG_FD_111486 | JGI IMG/M metagenome (GOLD analysis project Ga0164292, IMG submission 111486) | Eutrophic lake water microbial communities from Lake Mendota, Wisconsin, USA - GEODES117 metaG | ecosystem: Environmental > Aquatic > Freshwater > Lake | place: USA: Lake Mendota, Wisconsin... | reverse complement strand
ATTTCTGAGTAACCAAACTATGTCAACATTAAAGCTTCATAACGCCATGTGGCCTGGATTGGTCGGCAAGGGTGACGGCGAAGGCCAAGAGCCACCGATTAGCCTCGATCGAATGCTGGAACTCACAGCCGCAGCGAATGTTCGCGGGCAAAAGTTTGATGGTATCGATTACTTCTTGTTTCTTCCTCACACAGATCCTAATTCCACCGACGAGCAGTTGATTGCCATCGCAGATAAGATTGCAAGCTTCGGTTTCTCAGTCGGTTCATTGGTTGCACCTGTCTGGGGTGGCACGGTCGGTGACTCCGCGATGGGAGACTCAGAGTCCCGCGAAAAGTTTTTGTCGGCCGTGAAAATGGCATGTAGGATCGCCAATGTTTTCGAAAAGCATGGCGTCCGCAAGTACGGAGTCATTCGAATCGACAGCGCGGAATTCGGTATCGAAAAATGGCGAGCTGATAAAACGAATAACACGAAGAAGATAGTCGAAACATTCAAGGAGGCCGCCAAGATTGCCCAAGACGCTGGTCAACGTTTGGCTGCCGAAGGGGAAATTTGCTGGGCCGGTATGCATAGTTGGCGAGATATGCTCGATGTCCTCGAAGGTGTGGGAATGCCTGAAGCTTTAGGCTTCCAAGCCGACTTGGCGCACACATACCTCTACTTGATGGGTTACAACGCTCCCGAGTATGCACTTCTCAAAGAAGGGTATAGCCAGGACGAATTCTATGCGGCTTACGAAGCAATGACCGATAAGCTTCGTCCGTGGACGATCGATTTTCACGTAGCTCAAAATGATGGTAACGTGCACGGTGCCGGATCCCACGACAAAACAGGTAAGCACTGTCCCGCAGACGATCCCAATGGAAAACTGGATATCGTTCGATGCTCGAGCTATTGGCTCAAGGACGCGGCCGCTCGCGGTATTCAACACATCTGCTGGGACGGTTGCATGTTTCCAAACGCGATGTTGCAAGAAGCACACACATGGAACTCTATCCTCGATGTCATGCTAAAAGTTCGCGACTCCTTGAGCACACGGGCATAGTCCCGATCCAAAAACACTCTCAAATCCAAAAACACTCTCAAACATAAGAAGATACGACGATGAAAGAGCTACGAATTGGAATGATCGGTTATGGTTTCATGGGCAAAGCGCATTCTAATGCCTATGCTCAAGCGAATCATTTTTTTCCTTGCGAATACAAACCAGTGCTGAAAGCACTTTGCGCCCGCAATGCAGAAAAGGCATCTTCCTTTGCAAAGAATTGGGGCTACGAGTCGATCGAAACCGATTGGCGGAAACTGTTGGAGCGAAAAGACATCGACGCTGTCGATATCTGCACTCCAAACAATATCCATAAGGAGATTGCGATCGCTGCAGCCAAGGCTGGCAAAATGATACTCTGCGAGAAGCCATTGGCGATGAACGCTGAAGAAGGCGAGGAAATGTGCCAAGCGGTCGAAAAGGCCGGTGTTGCCAACATGGTGTGGTACAACTATCGACGTATTCCTGCCGTCACCTTGGCCAAACAAATCATCGATTCGGGCAAACTCGGTCGAATCTTCCACTACCGAGCCAACTTCCTTCAAGACTGGACCATCAACGCGGACGTTCCACAGGGCGGGGCTGCAACATGGCGACTGGATGTGGATGCAGCAGGGAGTGGTGTCACCGGTGACCTGTTAGCCCATTGTATCGACACGGCGATTTGGCTTAACGGATCGATCACCGATCTCTCTGCGATGACCGAGACGTTTGTCAAAGAACGAGTTCACGCAGAGACGGGCAAGAAGCAGCCTGTCGGCATCGATGACGCATGCTCCTTCTTCTGCCATTTCAAGAACGGTTCTTTGGGACTCTTTGAGAGCACTCGCTACGCACGCGGCCACAAAGCGCTCTATACTCTTGAGATCAATGGTGAACATGCGAGCATGGCTTGGGATCTCCACGACCTCCATCGGTTGCGCTATTTTGATCACAATGACGAGTCGATCGTTCGTGGTTGGAGAAGCATCCACGTATCCGATGGGGACCAACCGTACATGGGGAACTGGTGGGTGCCTGGATTGCAAATTGGATACGAACATTCGTTCATTCACCAAGTCGCGGACTTCCTCAAGAGTTTGGAAACAGGAGAGCCAGCCCATCCTTCATTCCGAGATGCGCTTGAAACACAAAGGGTGTGTGACGCAGTCCTCGCAAGTGCCAGGAACCGACAATGGGCAAGCGTTTGATTTTGATCGCAACCGCCATTGAGACAAAAACATAGAAACAATTACGAAGGAAGCATTATGTACTTAATTCGAGTCGGAGCTTCTTTCGCGCTGATTCTGTGTTTGGGCTGTCTTGTGTCTTTGGCTAATGACCAGCCACAAGCTGCGTCTGCGACAAAGCCGACAAAGCAACCGTACTTTTGGATTTTTTTGACATCGGGCAAAAGTACCGCAAACGTCGATCGCGTTGAGATCGAAAAAATGCAGGCAGCGCATCTTAGTAATTTTGGCCGCCTGCACGGTGAAGGCAAGCTGTTTATGGCTGGGCCATTATCGGACCCAGAGAAAAATTTGCGTGGTATCGTCGTTGTAACAGCAATGGACGCCGCATCGGTTCCCAAACTTTTTGAATCAGATCCGTATGTAACCAATGGGTATCTTCAAGTTGATTCGATCGAGATGGATATTGCGATCGGAGAGTTTCAGCGTAACGTGGACCCCCAATCGATGGCCGAGTATCGGATGGTTCTTCTGGAAAGATCATCGAAATCTATTGAGGCTTCCGCGGATGAAGTTGCCAAGAATTTAGTCTATTGCAAATCGATCCATGATGGCAATCATCTTTGTTTCGTCGGTTGGTTCAATGACAACAAGTCTGCTAGACGCGGTGTCATGCTTTTTCGAAAAATGGACGACGCCAAACTCGAAGAGATGATTGCTGAGTTGCCATCGATCAAATCTGCAACCTGGAGAGCAAAAAAAATGCCACTATTCATGAGTGATGGAATCATCAAATGATGTGGGCGGCGAGTTATCGATCCTAGGGATTGCAATCGACTCGCTATTCTGTGACAATTCCTCCAGTGGAGTGATGAGCAGGGCAGTTCATCGTTCCTTGGGAGACGGAGAAGAGCAGATCAAAAATGGAGTAACAATATGCGATCTATGCGATCTATCTATAAGCAGTTTGCGTTCCCTCTAGTCGCTGTGCTTTTGGCAATGCTGATGTGCCAGCAATTCTGTTTTGCTCAAGAATCTCAAAGTGCAGTTCCCGAGAAGGGAAGTTTGACGTTCACGCGTGAACTTCAATTTCAACTCATGCAGGCCGTGGATCGACTGGAGCCGTATGGCCCTTCGGAGAAAGTTGAGGGGGTAATTGAGTTTGGCGGTTCAGTTACCATGCAGGATTTGGGGAAGCGATGGTCTCTGGGCTTCAAAAAGTTCCACCCCAACGTCGAGTTTCTTGGCTCGGCAAATGGATCTGAAATTGCTTTGCAGTTATTGGCAGAAAACCCCAAGCTAATCGTTGGAGTTAGTCGGCCGGTGGATCAGTCAGATCTCAAGCTATTGCAGAAAGGTAAATGCAAAGAGCCAGTAGCAATAACCATTGGTATGGAGGCGATGGCGCTTTATGTTCATCAATCGAATCCGCTGCAATTCATATCGCCTGAAAGTTTTAAAGCCATTTTCGCAGTCGCCGAAGATGGTTCTAGCCCGAATAAGAAATGGGGAGAAATCGGTATAGAAGGTCCTTTGGCAGGCGAGTTGATCGCAACCTATGAACGCGACAGCGCCAGTGGAACTCAAGCCTTTCTAACGCGTGTATTGCTTTCCGGAGTCGCGAGCGCCAAACCATTCAAGGTTTGTTCTTCGAATACCGAAGTCTGTCAAGCGATCGCAAACGATCCTAAAGGGGCAGGAATTGCTGACATGAACTACAACGTTCCGAACGTACGCAAGGTTCCCGTCTTGGTTAATAATCAGATCGTCCAGGCTACCGAGGAGAATGTTCTGACCGGACGTTACCCGCTTGTTCGCCCGCTCGTATTGGTCTTCGACAGATCGAAATCGATGGAAGATGGCAATCTCCGGGAGTCCATCACTCGATTCGTGTTGAGCCGCGAAGGCCAATTGGCTGTTATGAAATCAGGTTTCTTCCCTGTAGATCAAGATTTTGCAAAGCATCAGATCGCAGAAGTTTTCGGCCAACAGCTTCGATGATGAAACGATTCAAGGAAGGATGTATTGTGGTTCCACGTTGCAGATTGTTTACTAATTGGTTGATACCAGCTTTTTTGACTTTCCAATTCGCTTGGTGCGTGTTCCCTTTACAAGCACAATTCGGATTTGTGCCCAGCCCAACGTATGATGCGGGATATGGAAACGCATGGGGGAATTACTATGCAGGAACGGCTGCACAACTCCCCGCTTGGAACTCAACACCAGTAAATAACAATTGGCCTTGGGGGAATTCATGGCAGGGATGGCAACTAGGAGCTGTCGTCCAAAATACTCCGAGTGGCGTGCTGGTTCAACAGGTTGTTCCAGGGAGTATTGCACAACGTAGCGGCCTAAAACAAGGCGACATTATCGTATCTGTAGGTGGTGCGCAAGTAGGGTACTCCAACGGTCGTGTTGTGGACCTAATCTATGAAATCAATCGTCGAGTGGACTCCAATGGCCAGGTTAGATTGACGGTGCTGGAATCTACCAGCCGCCAACTCCGGACCTATAACCTGAATATTGCACAACGGCCGGTGGCGAACTTTACAGTGTCGGGCCGATTGTTTGTTGATAGTGGTGTGTTGGGCTATGGGAGCAATACGATCAAAGTCGAGCTTCTCAACGTAACACGTCCATATATGACGGCTTCTGGGGGAAGCACTTATGTCCAAGCATATGGAGTGGGGCCATTCCCGTTTAGTATTTCTCGAAACCCCAGCTATGTGAACGTCAATGATCGTTATCGACTGGTGGCGACACTCTACGATGCGAACCGGCAAGTAGTTGCCTATACGACGGTGGATATCAACTCCCCTGTGTCAAGCAGTCCAGTAAGCTATGACCTAAGATTGCAATCTCCGCAATCGGGATCACCGATATTCAATAGTTCCTATGGGTACTATTATCCTGAGCAAAACATAATTTACGATACGTTTCGTCAGTACCTCGGTCGAGATCCTTCTGCAAGTGAAGCTCAGGCCTGGCAACAGCAACTCGCCCTTGGGATGACGCCACTCTCAGAATTGAAAGCAGAAGTCATTGCTAGTCCCGCTTTTTACGATCGTGTTGGAAACAATCCCGATCAATTTATCAAACTGATGATTGAGGCGACAACCAAACAACAGGCTCCTTTCGACCGCGTGCAGTATTGGCGAGCAAGATTAGATTCCTACGGGGGGGACAGGTTGAGCCTCGCTCGTGAGTACGTTCAAAATCCTAGCTAACTTGGTTCGAGCTTACCGTCCGATCCCTTTTGCCCTGGACGGCAGATTGGGTCCGTAATGGATTGCACAAGAAGGCGCAAGGGTCTTCCGTCAATAAAGGATGAAAGTTGGCATGCAAGACCGTTGCGTGATATCATGGCGATCCGTGATGGAACAAAAGGGTAGAGTTGTTTTGATAACCATGGAGATACTTTGTATGAGATCTAGCGGCATTGCAAGGATTGTTTTGACACCTTTGCTAAGCATGTGGATGCTCTCCCCGTTAAGTGCTGAAGTTGGCGTCGGCGCCAAACCGCTTCCCAACGCGGAGGTAATCCTGGACGGTACAAAAGAACTGCTAGACAAAAACTGGATCTATTGGGAAGGGCCTCGTTTCGCAAGCAAAATGCCGATCCAGTGGAAGATTGTCGAGGATCCTGAGGACAAGGGAAGAACGGCGGTGATGACAGACGACCCGGCCGCCGTAGGTGGCAAGTATGGAACCGCTGACATCGTTACGAAAAAAGCCTACAAGGACTTTCGATTGCATGTTGAGTTCTTGATCATGAAGCCGAAAGGCAATAGCGGCGTTTATCTTCAAAATCGATACGAAATCCAAATTTTGGATGGTGACCAAACAAGTCATGGCATGGCGGCTATCATCAATGAAGCGGCAACCGACTACAGCTTGTACAATGGAGTTGGCAAGTGGAATGCCTATGACATCACCTTTCGAGCTGCTCGATTCAACGAAGGTAAGCGGGTGGAACAACCGTTGGTGACGTTGTTCTTTAACGGAAAAAAGGTTCATGTAAATCACAGCATCACCAAAGTGTGGGGAGGACCAAACTCGGGAATCGATGGGGGCAATGACAAGGGACGGGGCATTACTGATGTTCCTGGCGGCCTAAAACTGCAAGCTGAAGGACACGATGTTCGCTATCGCAACATCTGGATTCAAGAGTTGGACCTCGTCAAGCCTGACACGGATTTTGCAGAGTAAGGTCAAGTAGTGGGATTCGCGGTGTCCGTAATATCTCATTCAAGGAACCGCCTTTTTCGCCGTCCAAGTCAATCTAGGTCAATCAGCGGGGCTACCAAAGCAAATAGAGAGATTCGCCGCTCGTGAGCCATGGTCAGTCGGGTCAATTCACCGTAGCTTGTAGGAATTCGTTGAGAGGATCACTTGTTCTCATGACATTTCAAAAGGGCACATTTCCCAACGACATTGTACACTAGCCAACGTTTCGCTGGTTAGACTTGGCTTGGCGAAATCAACCGATAGACACGTTGCTAAGCGCCGGGGTATTAGTACATTGGCAATAATCGCTTAATCGCGACTGCACGAACAAACCTTCGAAACCGTACTCGGTCCGAGGAACAAAAACAGCGAGCAAGGATTGAAGGAACTATGATGCGCGATCTCTTTGACAAGTGCGTGACTGTTGCAGCGGTGTTTTGTTGGTGCATCCTTGGTTCGTGGCAGCTAACGCATTGCCAGGACGATTCAGAAAGCGAACCAACTCTTTCCCTTCGCCGATTGGGCAAGACTTTTTCAGAGTATCAAGCCGAGTTTGATGCCATTGCAAGGCAATCTGATCAAATCATGTCGATACTAAGGGAGACCGAGAAGCAACTTGGAACGATTCAAGATCAAACTGCTCGATCACAACTCAATCTCATGAGCGCACAGATGGAACAACAGGCGCTCGGTCTTAACGACCGAAACGTTGACTCTCGAGGTTTAGGTATAACGCGAGGCCCCAGGCGAGCTCCACCAAATTTAAGAAGTACAAGGGCGCCAACCCCCGAACAGATGGTAACGACCCAAAATTGGATTAAGCAAGTCCAATCCACCAATCAATTGGCGAGCCTCTCAGCAACACAACAAACCGTGGTCAAGAGTCGAATCCAAGCGTTTGAGAGCTACCAGCAACTCCGACAGCAATTCACGAATTGGCAATCCAAATGGACAACGTTTTGGCCAAAGTACTGGGAGTTTACAGACCCCGAAGGATTTCGTTCACGTGCCTACATCGAATCCGCGATAGAAGAATTGAAACCATTTCAAGCATCCAATCCGAACGCGACTTTGGCGCTGGGTATTCTTTACATTCGAGTCGGCAATGACCAGGTTGCCAAGGAGTGCCTCGAGCCCGTCATTGCAGCCAATAACTCTTTATCGCCTATCGCGCTCGCCGCGAAAGCTTGGCTTGATGCCTTCAGTGACAAGTCGACACTGACGCGGGCTACCAAGATCCTAACTTCCGATGACTCGATGACGCCATATGCCAAGTGGATTTTGGCTCAAGGTTATATAGCGGAAAATGATCACTCCAAGGCGATTCGGCTTCTCGAAGGACTTGTAGCCGAAAAATCCATGGAGTCATCCGCTCGACGACAGGTCGTGTTGCTTCAGTCCGTATCGGAGAATTTTGGGGCGTCGATTCGGCAAAAGAACCTAAAGCAAGCGGAGCTGATCGACGACTTAGCAGGCCCCGAAGAATGGTATCCAAAACTTCTTCATGCAGTTGCCTGCTACTGTGCAGGGCAACTAGATGAAGCAAAGGAGATTGCGAAGACTGCCAACGAAATTGCCAAAGAGGACAATATCCTAACGAGCGAAATCATAGAAGCATTCAAAACCGAAGAACCTCTAGATTGGAAATTCTTTCGACATCGCCCTTGATCGCCGAACCGCAACCAGCCAGCAACCAGGCCTCTCTGACGGATCGATCTGGCCTAGCCCCACACGCTTTTCTCCCTTATCTATTGGCGGCAATCTTTTTGGCTGACAATGATTCGTAGTATCCGGGGACCTTCATTGGAACTGGACGAAAGGGGGTTACATCGCTGCTTAACCAGCTTTCTTTTCCAACAAAATAGGTGTGATTGTCTGCCACAACAAGATTGTACGTCGGTTCTTTTCTATCGGTAATGTCGATACCTTTCAGCATGGATGTTCCTTTGGCAGTGTGAAGGATCATCCCCTCCATTAGATCTTTTGTTCGCACCCACCCGATCCCCGATACCCACCAACGATGTCCGGCTGTACATTCAACAACATCTCCGTCACTGACGACTTTTATGATTGGTTCCGGTGGTCGGTTGGTAGTTGTTGTAACAGGTTTCAAACTCAACTCACCGGTAGTAACGTTGGATGACAGAACCAGGTCACCCGTTCTCAGTGTTTCCACCGCCTTGAGCCCAATCGCTGTTTGAATCAGAGTGCCTGCAACGAGACATTCACACTGCCGTACTACTCGAATCTCTATCGGATAATAGACGATAGGATTTTCCTCACGCAATTGGCGATAGCTATAGCTGGAGCGTTTGGAAGCGAGTGCTCGATCTTCATTTTCCTTATCCCACCAATCCCACCATTGAGAGACTCTATCACCCGCGTCGTGACCGGTTGCAGACCGCAATACATGAACCACCGAATCAAACTGCGACTTATGCTTCCTATTCAACGTATCGTTCTGTTCTTTCGCCAAGGCGTTTTGAATAGCAACTTCCTGTTTCTTTGCCTCAACAAGCCTCGGGTCTTGCAAGAGGAAGGTCCTCAATGCGGTTGACGAAAAACGCTCCTGTCCCCGCCGAGTCTCGGTTCTTACTCTATCCCTGGCTACCACCGTTAGGCTTGTTTCGACAGTTTTCATGACTTTCTCAACCTTCTTCTCGTTTGTGGAATTTGCTATCCACAATTGCTCCACAACAAGCTGCCCGTTATCTCGCATACTAACACGCTGTTGAAGCTGAGTTTCGTCGTGGAGTAAAGACAATAGTTCAGGGACGTAAAACTCCGTTCGATATTCCTTAAGGCCTTCAATGGCAGAATCGAACGCAGGTCCACTTTGAGCCAAAAGTGCGACTCGAGAAAGTGCCAAACAAGCTTCCCGCGAGTCCAGTCTACGAAGCGCCGTTATAAAGGGCATCGCATCCTCAGGGCTCAATTGCGTTATCAGCAATCCTATTGCCGAAGCACTATCGTCGGACTCAATTTTCTTGAGTTGCTGTATGGCTTTCGCCTTGATTTTGGTATCGTTCGACGACAATTCGTTGGCGAGCTTGGCCAACTTTGGATACCAATTCTCAATGCCCTTTAGTCGTTTCGTCATGTTCGAATCGACTTCTTGGAACTGTTCCGTGGTATACCACGTATCTCCGATCTTGCGATGTCCAAGTGCTGTTCTTGCTTCAACATCGTCCGAAGAGGACTCGGTTATCGCTAGCCAATGTGCTTTTCCTTGCTGACTTAGATTATTGAGATCGCACCATCGTGCTAGCCTTCTATGGGCGTCCAAGTCCAATTCTGCGACGTCCCGACGAACCAAGTATTCTTGCAGTTTGGGCGTGACTTGATCTTCATTCAACTGGGACGAGTCGATCCACTTCCCTTTCACAAAGACTTGCCCTGCATGCCAACGTTCCTCGTTCTTGAGGTCATCTCGACTATTCAAGATGACGCTTCGATCCACCTCCTCACCATTGGCTTGCTTCGCGAGAAGTGATCGCAATTCAACGCGATCTTCGCCCCAGGTCGGAGCAGAAAAAACAGAAAAAAACGACGAGAGACACAACGCAAGAAAACGACACTCAAATCGTAGACGCCGCATAGTAAATCCTCAGACGGAAAGAACGGGTAGCACCATTTCTAAATTTTATAGACCGGCGTTGAGTTTTTCAACTCTGGTAAACGGAATCTACGTGGAGTTCCGTCGCGTTAACCGCTGATTGAACGAATTCGTATGCCGTAAGCGAAGTGCGAGCTTCATGGCCCCAGGATTCCACGTTGCGCAACAGTGGGGTTGCAGAAGGCAGGAGGGCATGCCACCGTTCGCCTTGCTCCATTACGATTGATAGCTATCCGTTTGTTTGGCACGCAAGACCTTTGCGTGATATCATTGCGATACGCGATTAAACAAAGGGCAGAGTTGTTTTGATAACCATGGAGATACTTCGAATGAGATCTAGAGGCTTTCAAAGGATTGTTTTGGCAACCCTGCTGAGCATGTGGGCACTCTCCCCATTAAGTGCTGAAGT
>Ga0164292_10005394_pt1 | contig 10471 bp, 9 predicted proteins | sample GEODES117metaG_FD_111486 | JGI IMG/M metagenome (GOLD analysis project Ga0164292, IMG submission 111486) | Eutrophic lake water microbial communities from Lake Mendota, Wisconsin, USA - GEODES117 metaG | ecosystem: Environmental > Aquatic > Freshwater > Lake | place: USA: Lake Mendota, Wisconsin... | reverse complement strand
CTTCAGGGCGTGGCGTGCGTTCCATCGACACGGCTCCTTAGCTCGGTTTGTCAAGCCGAAGCTGGCCCATCGCACGGACGTTGGCAGGCGATCTCGCCGGTTGGGGGCGGCGCGTCGGGCGTTCTGCGACGGGGCCGGGTTGCCTCGGCGCCGTGCCGCTGACGCTAGCGATTGCCGACTGCCTTAGAATCGCCGCGTTCCGGGCCAAATCGGCCCTCGTGGGGAGCTGGAAGAGCCGTTCGAGCATGATCACCGTGGCCAGGAAAAGGCTCATCGGCAACGTCAAAACGCCGAAGAGGAAGGCCTCGAAGAAACTGCCCGCGACCGAGACCATCACGACCGACAGGATCATCGCGTTCGCCTTGGCGTTGCCGAGGGTCCCCTGCGTCTTCCAAAACCGGGCAGCCAGCCCGAGGGTTCGTGACAGCAGCATCAGCATCGGAGCCAGTCCGGCGATCCCCAATCCCGCGGCAGCCCCCAGCCAAGTGCTCTCTCCGAAAGTCAGTCGGTCCCCTTCGACCGGCCCGCCGAAAATCGGGTGGTCGAAAAACAAGTTGATTTGTTCCTTCCAGACACGTGTCCGCGTGTCGGTTGTCGAAAACATCCGGGAATCGCTCGAAATGTCGACGTTGACATCGAGTGACGAACCGATCGCCAAGAGCACAAGCCCGACTAGCGACACCAGCAACATCTCCTCCAGTCGGAATTGGAAATAGGTCGCCGCGCCAACGATCACCAACAAAAGTGCTAGTCTTGAACCGGTCAGGTAGCACCAGTAGAGCGTCAGTACCGCTGCCCCAATGGCGATCAACCGGACCAAAGAATTCGAAGTCCCGGTAAGCATCAGGTAGGCGACCGGAAGGCAGGGCGCCGCCGAAATCACGAACATCTGCGGGTTGAACGTGATCCCGTGAAACCGTCCCCCGATGACGAACATCGCAGAACTGTTGACGCGATACTGGAAGAGGTTCAATACGAAAAAGAGGCAGGCGACCGCGATCACGAACTTCAGGTAAATCGACAGCAACTCCTCCACCGTCCGCGCCGAACCGAAGAGGTTCGAGAGCATCAGCGTGACGATCGCGAAGCCGATGAAAATCACGATCACGTAGGGACGGTCCGAAGTAAAAACGAGATTTTTAGCGAGGATCAACCCGTGAACCAACAGCAAAATCGACGCGCAGCGAGACAACCCCCCCGCGAACCTTAAGCCCCCAGAAGCCATCGCGACGAGCAACGCCGAACCCCCGGCGATCGCGAAATAACGGTTGTAGGCCCGGACCGATTCCAGTGGCCCCCAAAGTGCGATGTAATCTTCCGGGTTGTTCAGCGTAGGGGGGGTGATCGACACCAAGACGGTGAAGCCCGCGGCCAAGTAAACGAAGAGCTCGGGTCGGGTAACGGCATATCCCAACGCGAGCAATCCGAGAAAGATCGCCAGCAGGTTTTGCGGCTCGAGCAGAAAAGTTACGAGACGATCGATCATGGGCGGATTCTAGCTGTCGAAAGTGACCTCATCCAGGAGCCGCGGACTTCCGATGGCAGACACCCTACCGTCAGTTCGGCGATTCCGGGCCGCCGACCTGATCTGTGGGGTTAGAAAACGTCGTGCCGGCTACGGCTGGGGCCGCAAAGCCGGCTTCGTCGTTAAGACCGATTCAGGAGCCAGAATCGGCCGTTAGGAAGAAGATGGCCGACGCCACGGCGGGGTCGACGGCCGGTCGCTCGCGAGCGAAGCGACGAAGTATTCCGCGACCGCCCGGCCGCTGATCGCACCTTGCGACCAGGCCGCGGTCTGGGGACGGTAGGGGACGAGGCGTTCCCATTGGTCGAGATACCGCTTGACCGATTCGGCAAGCCTCGCGGGGCTGTGGCGGCGAAAGGTGAAGCCGCGCGTTACCCCGTCGACCAGCGCGGCCGACCCACAAGCATCGCTGACCAGGACGAACGTGCCACAGTGGATCGCTTCGTTGACCACGGCTCCCCAACCGTCCCAGCGGCTGGGGAGGATGAGGCAATCGGCGGAGGCGATCAGCCGACGCGCCTCCGTGTTATCACGATTCCCCATAAAGTCAACTTGCCGGTCGATCCGCAGCGTCGCCGCGAGCGTCTCCAGTTCGCCGCGCCCCACCCCATCACCGACGATCCGCAGCCGCCAATCGCCACCTCGCAGGGCCGCTAGACCTTCCAGCAACAGGTCGACCCCTTTTCGCGGGATCAGTTGCCCGACGAAGAGGAGCTCCGCGGGTCGGCTGGTCGAGTGGCCGCTGGGTTTGGTCCCCCGCGGGTCGGCCGATTCGCCAGTGGTCGGCGGCGGGCCGTTTAAAAGTCCCGGTTCGGGAGGTTCGACCGTGTAGGCGAATTCCGAGAGCTTCGCTTCGGGGACCCACGCCTTGCTAAAGAAACGCGTCCCCAGGTCACCCATCGCGAAAACCCGCCGGAACGCCTGGGCATGCCGGCGGACGAGCAACCTTGCCCTTTGGGTCCGGACCCAACCGCGCCACCCCTGGTCATCGAAAGGTTCGCTGATCCAGACCTTCCCGCAGGGGGCGTCCCGCAACGCCCGCAGCGCCTGACCCGCGTGAGGGAGGGCGAAAAAGCTGCCAAAGGCGTGGCAGGTTGCCGGATCGGCCATTTCGAGCAGCCCCTGCCGTGCCGCGGTATCGCGAACATCGACCAGCCGAGCGGCACCGAAGTTCGGGAGCACCCACCCCATTTGCCGACGGTCCGAAGGGAGATCCTCTTCATAGCCGAAGAAGACTTCGACCCCTTCCCGTTCGGCGAGTGCCCGGACGAATGCCGACTGGTGGAAGCTGGGGATGTTCAGCCAGAAGACGAAGCGGCGGTAGGAAGGGGTCATGGGTTTGGTCCCGCGGCGGGTGCCGCTTCGCCCCTGCCGATCGTTTGGCGATAACCGTCGACTAGGAGTTCGGCCGCCCGCCCCCAGGTGTACGACTCGCCGACCCACCGACGGGCCACCTCGCCCATCCGAACGAGCATTTCGGGTGGCGTCGCGCACGCGGTCGCGACCGCTCGCGCGAGCGACTCGACGTTCGGCTCGCAAACCCAGCCCGCGCCGATCGAAGGCAAGTCTTGCCACGGGGTGGCGGTGGTGGCCAGGACGGGGGCACCGAATGCCATCGCCTCGACAACCGTGATCGCGAAGTTCTCGGAGAGTGACGGGACGGCGACCCAATCGGCCCGTTCGAGCAGTCGCGTCTTCGCGTCGCCGAACGCCGGGCCCAACCAGTCGACGCTGGCTCCGGTCCCTGAAGTCGCGACCCGGTGGGCGAGTCTGTCGCGCAAGCCCGCCTCGTCAGGCCCGGCGACTTCCAGCGTCCAGCCCGGGGGGTTCACCCGCAGCCACGCCTCGACGAGCAGGTCGATCCCTTTGATCGGGTGGAGTCGGCCGAGGAAGGCGACCCGCCGCGTCCCTTTTTTCCCGGCCAAAGATTCGGCCTCGGGGAGGTGCACCCCGGGCGGGATTTGGATGATCGGCCGCCCCAAACCCAACCCGGCGATCGTTTGCGCCTCGTTGGGCGCCGTCGCGTGGATCGCCGCGGCCCGCTTGAGGTCACGATGCTGGTAGGCGAGCCAGGCCGCGAGTTTTTTCCAACGCGAGAATCGGAGCGCGGCGGGTTCGAGCATCCCGTGGGGTGAGATCACCGCCGGGACCCCTGCCCTACGGGCGGCGGCCAACGCGCGGTGGTAAAAAGGCAACCACAGACCGTGGACATGGATCACGTCGAAGTTCCGCAGTTGATCGTCAGTGGGTAGCCCTTCCTGAAGCAGCGTGATCGAGGGATCGAGTCGGTAGCTTCCTTCGCCCGTCGGCGTCGGGCGGGTCAACAGCGTGACGTCCTCCCCGAGCCTTGCTAGCGCGCTTGCCGACTCCGCCGCGAACATCGAGACCCCGCCCCAGTGGTGACCGATCTGGCCGACGACATGGAGGATTTTCATCGCGAGATCTCCTGGGTGACAAAGTCGCAGACGGCATCGCAGGCGTCGGACCAATCGAACCCTAGCGCGTGCGCCACCTGGTCACCCTTGTCGCGTAAGTGGACCTTCGCGGCCCAGGCCTGGGCGACGTCACGCCCTGCCCGCGGCGGGTCATCGATCGCTAGTTGAATCGGAAACCCCCCGCCGACTTCGGCGAGTGCACCGCGGCCCGAAGAGAAACAGGTCGCGCCGCACGCCATCGCCTCGACCAGTTGCATCCCGAAACCTTCGTGCCTGGACGTTTCGAGGTAGTAGTCACAACTCCCGTAGAGCCCCGCGAGCAGCCCCAGTTCGGCCTCGCCGAGGAACGGCAGGATGTTCACGGAGTCATTCACACCGAGCCGGTCAAAGCCGCTCGCCAGTTCCGCCGCGTAGGGCGCTGACCCGTTGACGCCCGCCAAGACCAGCGACCCGCGGTACCCCGCTTGCTTGCAAGCGGCCCAAAGCGGCGGGAGGATCTCGGCGCCCTCCCGCGGATCGCCGGTGGCGAAGGCGAGGAGGAACCCTTGGCCCCCAAACCGTCGCCTTAGCCCCTCGCGATCGGCCTGGCCGGCCAGCGCAGGGATCCGCGAATCGACGCCGCAATAACCGATCGTCGTCCGGCCGGGATCGATCCCGAAATGGGCGACGGCGGCGTCGCGGACGAACTTCGAGTTGCAGACGACCCGGTCGCTGCGTCGCAGGGCGAGCCCCCGCCAAAACTCCCAGACTTTTTCCAACACGCGACGGCGCAACGGGAGCGGCTTACCCGCTGCCCAGATCAGCGGGTTGATGTCGTGGCAGACCGTCAGCGTCGGGCAGCGATAGCGGCGGCCGATCTTGTCTGCGGGTCGGATGAAGACCGCGGCCTCGCTGCGACGCAGCAGGCGGGGCAGCTGGACTAACCCCAGTGATAGTTCCGAGTGATAGGGGATGCGGATCCATGTCGCTTCAAAGCCCTCGGGAAAGTCGGGGAGCTCCCCTTCGAACGCCACCACCGTCAGCGCGACCTTGTCCCCCAACCGCCGCTGCAGTTCGCTGATGATCTGCCAGGCGTAGCGCCCGACCCCTTTCATCCTGCGGTTGAGCGATGTCCCGTCAACGAGCACCACCGGCTTGGTCACCATCGGTATCCGGCCTCCTCGAGGATCGACAGCATCGTCCGTACCCGCGAGTCGAACGTCCCAACCTCGAGGGTCCGTTTCACGTTCCGGTCGACCAGAGGTTGGTGGGCTTCCGGGGTGGCCAGGATCTCTCGGAGCTGCTCGGCCGGCGCTCCCCAATCGACTTCGACGACGGGGTTGTAGCCGTACAGATCGACCAATTCCTGGGGGGCGTGTCCCACCAACAGGCAGCCCGCGGCCATCCCTTCGAAGTAGCGGATCGTCGCCGTCTCGACACCACCGGCTTGCTCGGGGTGGGTCATCCGACGCGGGAAGCAGACGAGGCAGCGGGCTTTGGCCAACGCCCCGGGGAGCTCGCGGAGCGGATCGAAGTATTCCCCAAAGAGGTGACGGTGACGCGTGCCGCAAGCCGTGACGATCTGGCGGTGATAATCGGGGTGGTTGCGGCCCAGCTCCAAGATCTCGACGGGCCGACCCGCCAATGGCCGCGAGGGGTCGAAGCGTGACGCCTCGACCGCTTCGGGGAGCCAATGGATCCGCGTTTGCGGCAGTCGCGGCGTCAGCCAAGTGACGCTGTCCCGCGCCGAGACGAAGAGTTGGCGGAATCGTTGACGTCGCAGCAACGCTTCCCACTTAGCGTGATCGCAGCCCCAGCAATCGGTCACCCAGGGGATCAGCTCTCGGCAGTACGCGTCGGGGAACAGGCGGCTTTCCGATGGCCAGTTGAGCGCCACCAACACCGCTTCGTCCTTTACCCGAGGGAGGATCGGACGGACCAGAGATGCCTTGGCGAGCATCGCCCCGAGCCGAATTTCGAGGCGGTTCTGCGCCCGCGTCTGGGGGACCCCCGCCCGCGAGACCGCGGCGCACCAATCGAGCATCCAATGGTTCCAGTGGCGATGCGTCGATTCCGGCTTGATCCGCAGTCGTGTCGTCATTGTCGATCCGGATAGGCTCGCGCCGGTAGCTGTCGTGCGTTACGAAACCGGAAAATCCAGCATACCTTGGCTAAGCTTCGCCGGCCTTACCCACATGCACGAACATCGCGTTGGCAAAATCGCAGGTCCGATCACGTCGGTAGGTGATTTCGAAGATCCCGGCCATCCCAAAACCTCGGGCGGCTAGGAACGGGTAGATGGTGTCGATCGGGCTGTGATGATTGTCTCCCAGAAAGCCGACTTCGCTCACCACGCATTTGACCCGACCCTCGCTCAGCAATCGCTCGGCCCCCATGAGCACCTTGGCATCGTACCCTTCCGTATCTGTCTTGAGGATATCGATCGATTCGATCCGGTTTTCTGCGCACCATCGATCGAGTGTCACGACGTTGATCGTTTGGGGCGTTTGGTCGGGCATCGAAGAGTTGGCCGAGTCAATGCGTTGAAGTTGGGAACCGGCGGCGGGGTCGTAGTGGGCCTGGATCGTCGACTCGCGATCGCCGCAAGCCAATTGATAAGATCGAATCCGCCCGTTCGAGCTTCTGGCGACTTCGGCAAGGCGGTCGTAGGATTCGGTAAAGGGTTCGAAGCTGTGAACCGTACAGTTCGGGAAGGCCGTCGCGAACTTTGCGCACGATTGGCCGACATTCGCCCCAACGTCCAGTACGGTTCGGACCTTGGCCGCGTCTAACCAGGGCCCATAGATCGATCGGTCGCTGATCCGTGGGTATTGAAAGGCGTATCGGATTTCACAACCGACCAGGCGAAAAGCCGATTTGACGGCGTTCTGTAGGTGAAAGCGAAGCATCCCAATCGAGTCCTGAGGGTTGTGTGGCGGGCATGGCTTGTCGGATCGGTATGGTCCGAGGACGGCACGTGATTCTAGCGGCGGCTGGCGTGCATGTTGTCAGGTGAGGCCAGCCCCAGCGTCCTTGCCGCTCGCTCGGCGACCGCTTGGGGGGAGGCGTGTTGGCAGTACCAATCGCGGACCTCGCGGCATGCCCCTTCCCACCGGCCGGCCCCCAAGCGGTCGAGGATCGGGGCGATGGCGCTGTTGGTGCTCGGGATCCGCAAGCAGGGGCAGGCGTCGAGGAAGTCGGTCGCCAGCAGAACGTCGGTCGCCGGGATCGCCCCCGCCCGAGCCGCCTCATAAAAGCGATGCGTCTCGGGGAAGTTTCCGCGTGGACAGAGGACGATCTTAGAACGCTCCAGCGCCGCATTGTACGCCGCATGGTCCATCGGCGGTTCGTGATGGGGCAAGTTCGAATGGATCCGAACGTTCAAGCCCGGGGTCGCGGCCAACCGCTCGGCCAAGGCCAGCATCCTGCGGCGGGCGATGACGGATGGCCGAGGCGTGAAGCCGCTGAGGCTTGCGAACCGGACGGCAAACAGGACGTCAATGTCTCTCGCCGGGGGTTGGCCGGTCGGCGGCTCATGCGGGATCGCGGGCCCCAGCGGGATGATCGAAATATTTCCCTTTCGGGCCTCCCCGCCGGAACGCCAACGATGGAGCCGATTGCGGGCCTCGCGGAGCGTTTCGGCCGCGCCCAAAACGAGGCTCCCGCCGGAGATCGACCAAGGTCGAGGAGGCCGGATGCCCCCCGTCTTGAAGACCCATTTCACCCGATCCGCATACCGCGGGATGTTGTACATCTCGTCCGCGAAGAGCAGGACCACGACGTCGTCGCCGTACCGCTGGAGCCGCTCATAATTCGTCGTCAGGATGAACTTCAGTTCGCTCTCGGGGTACCGCGCCAAGAGTTCCCCGATGATATCGATGTAATACTGCGAGTGGGCCAAGCCCGTCGGCAGCAGATCTCCCGAACGGTAGTCCTGGCGATCGATGAACGGTAAGTCGAAGTGCGCGAACATGAACGACCTTGTGCCTGAAGCCTCCCCCTGCACGCTCAATCCGACAAGCGGGGCGATCCCCCACGCCGATCCGACCCCGCCTGATCTCGTCCGGTCCGATCCCCCACGGAGGACCTCTTGGGCGTCATGAAGAGCCACTCCATATTGGCGGTCCGGTATTCTCCCAGCAGGATCCGTCGAAGGTCGATGCTGTAACCCTGCAGCTCCGGATAATCGTACGCCCTGCTCTTGTGGTAATCATCGACGCTCGGGATCGCCTCGACGTCGTGCGTCGGCGCGAAGCGGGCTTTGAGCTGTGGGGTGATTTCCGGGTCGAAGAAATCGTGGGCCTCGATCAACACATCTTGGTCGACTAGCCGATCCACGGCCGCTTGCGAGAAGAGTTCTTTCTCGTAACCTTCGCAGTCACAAATGATCAATCCAGGGCCGCGAAAGTCGAACTTCACCAGGTCACCGGGGGTGAAGGTTTCGCCGACGATCACGCGGCCGGCGACCCCGTTCAATTCGGCCATCTTGCGGCATTGGCTACGCGCCAAGGGGTCGGTGTCGTAAGCATGGACGATCGCCTGCGGGATCCGTAGCGCAAGCCCCACCGCGTAATACCCTTCCGCACAGCCGACGTCGATGATCGTGCGGTAGGGGCGGTTGACGATCCGTTCGAAGAGGGGGTGGAGTTCACGTTCGTAACAGCCGATCAGTTTCGGGGCAAAGGAGCTTCCGACCGCGGTCCGCTCCGGGTACCGCATCCCTTGAAACGGGCCGCGGCGAACCGTCAGGTCGGCGGCCAATCGGTCGAGCGCTTCGCGGACTCCGTGGATCGCCCAGTTCCGCTGGAACCGGAGTCGATCGGCATTCTGAACGATCAGCTTATCGAGAACGCCCCAGGAAAAGCGGTTCGTCACGAGGGCCTGCCAAAGTCCGTCCTTAAATCGCTGCATGGGGCTGGGCATCTCGGTACCTGGTCATGGGAAGTCTTTGGGTTCGGGGCACGCTTGCGATCGGGCATCGCCGTAGGAAGTCTCCAGCGCCAGGGGGGGGACGCCCCTCCCTACCGCTTCACGTGTCACGACGGAGCCAATCGGTGAGCGGTCGGACGATCGGTCGCCACCAGCCCCCGGGGAGAAAGAGCCGTTCATCGCGGAGGGTGATCCGTTTCGCAGTCGCCGCGGGGGTCGATTCGACCAAGCGGCGGATCTCGGCAAACAGGTTGTATTCGTCGAGGACCCTCCGACGTGCTTCGGCGACCGCCAGCAACCTGCGTTCGCTCGGTTCGACCGAGATCGCCTCCGCGACCTGCGCGGCCGCCCGGATCGGGTCCGTGGTGTCGAGCGATATGAAAGACTCGGGGGGGAAGTATTCGAACAGGTTGGGGCAACCCCAGACGATCGGGACGGACCAACCCAAAAAAGCGTCCGCGAGTTTCTCGGTCCAGTAGTTCGGGACCGAACTGTTTTCTAACACGAGGTGATAACGATAGGGGGCAATCGCGTCCCACTTGTCCTCCAAGGGACGGAAGCCATAGCCGAAGAGATCGAGCCTGTCGCCGAGCCGTCCCTGCAGCGCCTCGATCACCGCAAGACGCTCGGCATGCCCGGGGATCATTAGCTTGTTGGAACAGACTGCCGACAGCGGGCGAACTTTTTGGGGGGGCTTCATCGCGGCGAGTTCAGAATGACCGAAGCGATAGCCGAACCCTTGGTGCAGGTTATCGCTCCCGCTACGGATCACCCCCGCCAGCCAAGGTTGCGCCTGATGCCTGCGGATGATTCGACGGTGGAGCACCTCTTGGCAGGTCACCACCGCGGCGAATTGGTCGAGGAATGCCGGGGCGTAATCATGAAGCCCCGGGGGTTCATAACCGAAGAAAAAGAGCCGATCGGGAGGGACGATCGTCGTCTCCGGCCGATGTAGCCCTTGGTAGACGACCCATGCGTCGCAACGGTCGCATTGGCGATTGATGACGAATTCGACCCCGGCCTCGTCCCACCCCGCGGGGATTTGTCGCTCGATCGGCCAGCGGAGCGTTGTCGAGAGCTTGATTCGCATACGATCGCTGTTCAGGGGCGAAACGCCCTGGCGGAGTCAAAGGCCGGCTTCGGGTCGGCCATGGCGAGTACTGACCTCAGGCTTGGGCGTAGCTGTCTTCGCGGGCCGGTAGAAAGCGATCGAAGAATCGCCCCAAGAGCCGGCTCCATTCGCCGCGGTGGCCCCGTGCGAGCCGCAGGATTTTGCCCCGTTTTTCCCGCGCCAGAAACTGCTTGCGGAGCGTCGCGTACTCGGCGTCTTCGTTGCGGAGGCGTTCCATGGCCGCCGCACCGGTGATCCCTTCTGTCTCCTCCAAATACTTCAGCCGGAAGAAGGTCATCGGCTGGGAATAGCACTTCAGGTTGTCGACCAAAGGCTTGTTGTCGGGCATATGAAGGACTTGTTCGTCTCCCGGGACAACGATCGGCAATCCCTGTTCGTCGAAACGGAACCGCCCTTGCAGTTCTTCGATCGCGTGATTCGGGAAGATCGCCTGGAAGTCGGCGCTGCGGATCTGCAGCTTTCGGTCCTGGT
>Ga0164292_10005389_pt1 | contig 10473 bp, 7 predicted proteins | sample GEODES117metaG_FD_111486 | JGI IMG/M metagenome (GOLD analysis project Ga0164292, IMG submission 111486) | Eutrophic lake water microbial communities from Lake Mendota, Wisconsin, USA - GEODES117 metaG | ecosystem: Environmental > Aquatic > Freshwater > Lake | place: USA: Lake Mendota, Wisconsin... | reverse complement strand
CCGCCGTCCACCGGGCGGCCGAGCCCGCCGCCGGAGACCTCGCCAAGGATGTCGCCAAAGCGGACGCCGGCGATCGAGAGGGTTGGGATGGCGACTATGACGACGATGGCGACGATCGCCCCGATCTCGGCCACGCTCTGCCCGCGTCGACGCCGACGCGACGCAGTGGGCGACGTGGAGCGACGCGACCAGAACATAGAAGAGTGTGTGGTCAACAGGGCGAGGAGCGTCAAGCAAGAGCGCCCCCGAGGTGCCCTCAGGGTTGGAGAGAGGCCTGGGCCGTCTCGACCCCGCTGCGACAGGCCGTAATCGCCGCCTCGTTCCCGGCACCGAGCCGGGCGCAGATCGTTTCGGGCGCCTCGCCCTTGGTCAGCCCTTCGATAATCGTCGCTTCGCCGAGGCGGCGGTAGCAGTCGATGGCCAAGGCGCCGTTGGTGGCCTCGCAGACGGCGACCGCTATCCCGTCCGGGCCGTACTCGTAGGCGGCGATGGCGTGGACGGCCGACTCGAGGCAGTTGCGCTCGAGCTCGCCGAGCGGTGCGCAGAGCGCAAGCAGTGCTGCCGGGTCGCTCCGCTGTTGGACACCCGCCTCCCAGCTCACCCCTTCGACACAGAGGCGGCGCGCCTCGTCTTCGTCAAGCTTGAGACACTCAGCCTCGGCGACGGCGAAGTTGCCCTCGGCGATGCTCAGCACACGGGAGGCGGCGTAGCCCCAGCAGGTGTTCGCGGCATCGTCATCCACCTCGTCGCAGGGGGCAAAGGGGTTGTCGATCTTCGTGTACGGGGAGGGAACACCGCTGACCGGGCCGAAGGTCTCCATGAAGACGCCGTTGAGACACTGGTCGACGGCGAAGCCTGGGTTCGGAAAGGCGCCGCGACAGGCATCGATCGCGTCATAGAGCTCGTAGTCTATGGCGGTGGTGAAGCCGTGCCCGAGCCCGTGCAGGCAGTTCAGATAGAGTCCCTGCTCGCCGACGATCGCCGGATCCGAACAGAAGGCAGCACCCCAGGTCGCTATCTCGCCGACGCTGTCTATGACGTTCCCCTCGAAGGCGCGGGCTATGACGCCGTGTTGGTAGCCCTCGCCGCAGCCGCGGAAGCCCTCAGCGAAGGCCCGGGCGGCGTCGTCCTCGAAGCGGGCTATGGCGGCGGCACCGATGAGGTGGGTGATGCGGTGACAGTTGATGCGCAGGTCGACGTCGGCGGCCATGCGCGTCTCTATCTCGGCATGCGCGGTCGCAACGCCCTCGAGGAAGGTCAGGTTGGCGAAGGCCTGACCGAGACAGCCATAATCCGCCGGCAGGCAGTCGGCCAAGACGGTCGCGTCCTGCGCATAGGTCAGCCCCTCACTGTCCGTGTTCCAGCTGCCCGGGCGCTCGGATGGGGTCGGGCTCGAGCTCGGCGTTGCGCCGGGGTCGCCCGGCCAGAGGAGTGCGACACCGACGAGCAGCGTCCCGATGAGGAGCGCTGCCACACTCCCGCCGTTCGTGCCGGCACGAGCCCGCGCCCGGCGGACGGGGCGGCGCGCAGGTCGGGGGCGGGGACGAGTTGGCATGGCCGACCCTTCGGGCGATCCGTAGATCCGGTCAAGGCCTCTCGGTGCGGACGCGTCCCGTTGACGCGCACACAACGCGACCGAGGGTGTGGGCATGACCCGTCCGACCCGTCGACCACGCACTGCGAGCCGCTTCCCGCTCGAGGGGCTGCTCGTCGCCACTGTGGCCTTCGCCGTCCTGCTCGGCGTCCTGACCGGAACGAGTCCGACCGCGCCGATCGTCGAGTCGACCCCAACGCCGGCACCGCCCCTCGTGCGCCCCGACCCAACCCCGCTTGCCTCGGTGCCCGATTCGGCCGCCGATTTCCTCCCTGATGCGATCACCCTTGGCGACTGCCTCGAGCGCGACCTGCTCTGCGTCGCCCAGGCGTGGGGTAACCGTGCCTACCGCGAAGGGGCAGTCGGCGTACTCGCCGACTTCCGAATCGCCGTCGAGTCTCCCGGCTGGTTCGCCGACAACTGCCACCGCGTCGCCCACGTCATTGGCGGCGCCGCACTTGCTCACGCCGAGGGCGCGGTCGGCGTGGCCTTCGCTAACGGCGATGGCATCTGCTGGTCGGGCTACTACCACGGCATCTTGGAGCGCGCCTTCCGCGACGTGCCAAGCACCGACGCGGCGACCATCGGCGCAGCCGGTCGCACCTTCTGTCTCGATCCCGAAGTACGCCGCACCCCGTTCCTCTCCTACAACTGTCTCCATGGGCTCGGCCACGGCTTCATGCTCCACACCGGCTACGACCTGCGTGTCTCGATCGAGGCCTGTCGCATCGCCGGTGATCCGACGGCGCCGGTCGACGAGGAGAACTGCCTGACCGGCGTCTTCATGGAGAACCTCCAAACAACCTACGGCGCTGTCTCGCCCTGGATCGACTCGGCGGATCCAGAGTACCCGTGTACGGTCATTCGTGACGCCGCCCGGCGGATCTGTTATGGCATGGTCGGCCCGATGATCCTCCAGTCGACCGGCATGGACTTCACCGCCGCCGCCGAGCGCTGCACCCGACTTTCCGATCCGAGTGCCATCAACCCCTGCTACTCCTCGATAGGGAACAGTGCGGTGGGCGGCGTCTCTTGGGAGCCGGCCCCGATTGCTGCCGCCTGTCGCGCCACCGGCCCAGGCCTGCTCGAGTGTGCCGTTGGCGCCGCCCTCTCGCTCACCGCTCACTATAAGGATGGCCGGCGCGCTGTGCCGTTCTGCCTCGCCCTCGGCGCTGACCCGGTGATCCGCAGCGCCTGCGTCGAGGCGGTCGGCGTCGTCCTCTCCGACATGAGCGCCACCGCGGCCGAGGCCCGCGAGCGCTGCCGCGCCGAAGATGCCCTGCCGGCGGCCGATCTGCCGGCCTGCCTTGCCGGCACGGCGCGTTCGATGCGCCCGCACCCTGATAGCGCGCCTTGACGACACGGTCGCACGCACAAGGCTCGGCGAGATGAACCGCCTACTGCGCCGCCTTCCTCGTTTTGACACGATCGATCCGTCTCGTGCCGCGGTCGCGGCCGCTGGGCTCGCCCTTGGCGCGCTGTTCGCCATCGGCGTCCGTGTCGCGGGCACCCCGATAACCGGCGCCCCGATCGCCGCCGGCATCGCCGCCGCGATCGTCGCGGGCGCGCTGATAGCCGGGGCCCTGCTCGTACGTCGGCTCAGCGCCGAAGTGGGCACCCTGCTCATCGGCTCAGCCGGGGCCGTCTCGGCCGCCGCGCTCCTCTTTGCCCTCCGGCCGCTCGAGGCCGCCGGCCCTGCCGGGTTCGCCCCGCTGATTAGCGCCTGGTTCATGACCTTGGCCGTGGTCGGCGGACCGGCGCTTGTCGCCGGGATCGGCCTCACCGCGCTCGTCGCCTCCGACGATGGACGGGCGCGCGGCAGTGTCGCGCTGACCGGGGCGATCGTCGGGTTGCTCATCACCGCGCTGATCGGCGAGCGGCTATTCGACCTCGACCGCCTGCGCCTGATTGCGACGATGGGCGCCATCCTGCCGGCAATCCTCATGATGCGCACGGGGCTCCCGACCCTCACACTCCCGAGTGAACGTCGACTCCCCTCGGCAGACCTGCAGCTGACCGAGCTCGCCCTCGTCGCGCTGCCAGCCGCCCTCGTCTCGGCGGTGGCCATCCACGTCGCCACCGTCAGTATCGTCCTGCCGCTCATCGTCGGCGTACCGTTCGTCGCCGCCATCGTCGGGATCCGCCTTGCCATCGCCGGCGTCAGCGAGGCGCGCCTCGCCCGTCTGCTCCCCGGGGCCGCCGCGGCGATCGCGCTCCCGTTGCCTGCCGCCATCGCCTGGCCACTCGGCTCAGAGCTCCTGTTGCTTGGGGCCGGTCTGCTCGTCGTGGTCGTCGATGCATTTCGTCGGGTCGCAGGCCTGCCGATGCCGCAGGACGGCCGGTCGCTCCGCCTCCTCACCGGCATCGTCATCGGCCTGATCGCCGCCCCGGTTGTCGTCACGATCCTTGGCGAGCGCCTCGCCGTCGCCGCACTACTCGTGGCGACGATGGCGATCCGCCTGCGCGTTCCGGGGCTGCGTGAGTTGCGAGAGACGAGCCTCGTGCGCGCCGCACTTGGGCGTACCATCCCCTTCGCCGTCCTCTCCGGGATCGCGATCATCGGCGCCGGCGCGATCATAGGCGCCGTTCCGGCGATGACCCGCTTCTGGATCCTGACCATCGCTGCTGTGGCGGCGATCCGCAGTACACGGCTACTCGTCGTCGGCACCGCTTTGCCGATCGTTGTCGCCCTCGCGGTCGCCATCGCGCCGAGCCTTGAGCTGCGCGGCCCGACCGGTACCGCCGCCGCCTACGGCGACCGTCTGAGTCCGACGAGCTGGGTCGCCAATGGCCCAGCCCTCGTGGGCATCCAACGCCACACCGATACGACCCGCAGCTCCGCCGGCGCCTACGATCGGTCTGCCCCCATCGGCCAGGTCGTGGCGCTCATAGATACCCGCGGCGGGACACAGTCGATCCTTGCTATCGGTCTCGCCGGCGGCGACGCCGCGAGTTACGCCACCGCGTCGCGCAGCATCCGCTTCTTCGAACCACTCCCTGAGCTTGCCGCCCTTGTCGGTGCTGGACGGGTCACGAGTTACCTCGCCGACGCACCGGCCGCACCGACCGTCACCGTCGGCCGACCGCGCGGTCTCGCCACCACCCTCCCAGCCGCCTCAGCGGATCTCGTCATCGTCGATGCCCGCTTCGGTTGGTCGATCCCGGCCGAGCACATCACCGTCGAAGGGCTCGCCGAGTGGGCCCGCGTCGCCGGTCCGCGCGGGCTGATCGCCGTCCATCTCTCGGCCCGCGGCGTCGACCTCGAGGGACCGCTCGCCGCCGCCGCCGTCGAGCTCGGCCTGACCGCCCTCGTGCGCACCGACGTGCCGACGAGCGCCCCCGACGGCACCCGCATCCCCTCGACCTGGATGGTCATCGCCGCCGACGGCGCAAGCATGGAGGGCCTGCGCGCGAGCACGAGCAGCCCCTTCCGCCTCGCCGTGCCGACCCGAGCCTGGCGTGACCGCCAGATCGATCTCATAGGAGCGCTCCGCCTCCTCCCCTGAGGACGCCGCCCGCGGGAGATTGCCTTGACGGTGGGCCCCGCCCGGCCAAGGTCTCCCCGATAGCCACCACACATCCAGGAGGCCCTCCATGTTGTTCCGCACCTTCGGCTCCGCACTCCTCGCACTCCTGTTCGTTGTCGCCCCAGTTGCTGCGCACGAGGGCGTCGAAGTAGAAGGCTACACGGTGACCATCGGGATGATCGGCGAGCCGGTGGCCGTCGGCGACGACTCGGGCTTCGAGCTCACCGTCGTCCGTAGTGAGGACCAGCAGCCGGTCGCCGGGCTCGAACGGACCCTTGAGGTGAGCGTCCGCTACGGCGCCGCTGTCCGTGCCTTGATCGTTGAGCCACTCGCCGCCACCCCCGGGCACTACGTCGCCCGCTTCGTGCCAACGGTCGCTGGGCCCTACACCATCCTCGTTGCCGGTCGCATCGAGATAGAGACCGTGTCGATCGAGCTCACCGCGGGCGCCGACACCTATGAAGAGGTCTTTCCCGCCTCGGCCCGCCAGTTCCCCGCGGGGCTCCCTTCGACCGTCGAGATCGCCGACCAGATTGGCGGTCTGCGCCTGCTGACGATCGGCGCGCTTGCCGCCGCGCTTGCCGCCCTCGGGGTCGCACTCCTGCCGCTCGTGCGTCGGCCGCGCCCAACGCGCGCCCCGCGGCGTCGCGGCCGCCGGAGCTAAGCGCTCCATGCGCCTGCTGCGGCTGATCGCCGCCGCGCTGCTCGGACTGACCCTGCTGCTCCCGGCAGCGGCGCCAGTTCGCGCCCACGCCGTGCTCCTGCTCTCCAACCCGGCCGACGGTTCGACGATCACAAACCTCCCCGAGGTCCTGACCTTCACCTTCTCCGAGCCGCTCGTCGCCGAGGCCTCGGGGCTTGATCTCATCGATCCCGATGGCGAGCGCATCGCCGCCGGCATCGGTACCGTCAGTGCGACCGACTCGATGATGATGGAGCTGCGCATCAGCGACCTGCCCGGACTCGCCTTCCGCCCCGGGGTCTGGACGATCGTCTGGCGCACCCTGAGCACCGTGGACGGCCATCGCTGGGGTGGATCGATTCGCGTCGGCGTCGCCGATGTCGATGGTGTCGTCCCCGGACTCGATCCGGGCGAGCTCAGCGGTAGTAGCGCCGGCATCGAGCGCCCGTTGACCACCATTGCGATCGAGACCCAGACCCGCCTGCTGATCGTCGCCGGTCTGCTGATCGCCATAGGCGGCGCGCTCGTCGCGCCACTGCTGCTCGTCCCCTTCGCCCGCCGCAGCCCGCGGGCCATTGACCTCGTCGCCATGGGCGGGATAGCCGCGGCCCTCATAGGTGCCTGGTTCGTCTTTCCGGCGATTGGCGCCACCCACCCGACCGCAGGGTCCATCGGCGCAGTTGCCGTGGCCGGCATTGCCGAGGCCGCCCTGCTGCGCTGGATGAACCAGGTGGCCATCAGCCGCCTCGCCGTCGCCGGGGCCGCCGGTCTCGGACTCCTGCTCTGGTCGAACGCGACGCATGCCGCCGGCGCCGGCCCGGCAGCCGTCGCCGCCCTTGTCGTGCACATAGCCGCCATCGCCGCCTGGACGAGCGGCGTCGCCCTCTTCGCCTACGCCCTCTTCGTCGGACCGCGGACACGGGCCCTCTCACTCGTGCTGCCGCGTCTCTCAGGGCTCGTGCTGCTCGTCGCCCCGCTCGTCGCCCTCTCAGGCGGCCTGCTCAGTCTCGCGCTCCTGCGCAGCCCGGCCGGACTCTTCTCGCTCTATGGCGTGCTGTTGGGGGCGAAGGTACTGCTGGTGCTTGCCGCCGGCCTGCTCGGCCTGCGCTCACTGCTCGGCCGCCGCAACGGTCGCGGCGAGGCGGTCACCACTCGTACCACCCGGGAGCTCGCCGCCTTCGCCGGCGCCGCCCTCCTCGCCGCCCTCATCGCCACCACCCCGACCCCGACCAGCGGCTTCGCCGCCTCGCTTGCTCCGGTGCGTGACGTGATAGACGATGGCACCACGCCACGCCTCGCCCTCGGGGTTGCGGTCACTCCGGCCCGCCCGGGTCCGAACCGCTTCGAAGTCTCCGGGCTCCCTGATGGCGCTCAGGCCGAGTTGCTCTTCACCCGCCTCGATGATACCGGCGACCTGCGCCTCGTCATAGGCGCCGGCAGCGAGATCGCCGACGTCGGCGTGCTGCCGTCCGGTAGCCGCTGGACGATCACGATAGTCGTCCGTGACGACGACGGGACGCCGATCGACACCCGCGCCTTCCGCCTCGAGATCGGCAGTCGTCGCATCACCGCCGGCAGCAGTGGTCTCGACCTGCCCGTGCTTGGCGGACTCCTCGTCGCTCTTGGCGGCCTTGGCGCCCTGCTCGCCGCCGGCCGCCCGGGGCAGCGTGGCCTCCGTCTGCCGGCACCGTTCGCCCGTCGTCTGCGCGGCCGACTCGATCCGCGGACCGCGCCGCTTGGCGCGCGCCTCGCCGGCGCCGCCGCGCTCGGGCTCGGTCTCGTCACCGTGATCGCCGAGCTTATCCTCCGATGAGTCGCCGCGCGAGCTCTCTGCTCACCCGCGGCGGATCACTCGGCAGTGGGCTGCTCGTCGCCGCCCTCTTCGGTGGCCTGCTCGCCGTCGGCCTCATCGGCGGCCCGACCTCGAGCCCATCGGTCCCGACCCCGGCCCCGACGGCGAGTCCGACGAGCGGGGGGCTCGTGCCGAGCGCCATCGCCGACGTCCATCCCCCGGACAGTCCGTTCGCGCCCGATGCGACGACGATCGCCTCCTGTGCCGTCAGTGACACCGAGTGCCTGATCCAAGGCTACGCCAACCTCGCCTACGCCGACGGTCCGAAGGCGGCGATAGCGACGCTTGCCGCCGAGACGCGCGAGCCGGTCATCTTCGCCTGCCACCAGATTAGCCACCGCATCGGTGCCGCCGCCATAGCCGCCAACGGCGATCGGGCCGGCGCCGCCTTCGTCGCCGGTGACTCGACCTGCGCCTCGGGCTACTACCACGGCGTCCTACAGCACGCCTTCCTCGGGGTGGACCTCGGGAATCTTGACGAGATAGGGCGTCGCGCCGGCGAGATCTGTACCGATCCGCAGATCCAGGCCACCGGCTACCTCGCCTTCCAATGCGGCCACGGCCTCGGTCACGGACTGCTCATCGCCACCGGCTACGACCTACCGATGGCCATCGAGGCCTGCGGCGCGCTCCCCAACGCGCTTGAGCGCGAGTGGTGTGCCTCCGGGGTGCACATGGAGAACTTCACCCCCTCCTACGGCCGCCAGACCGCCTGGGTCGACGCCGTCGACTTCCGCTACCCGTGCACCGTCCTACGCCCCGACCAGGGAAAGGCCTCCTGCTACAACCTCGTGCCGATCCGGGCGATAGAGGGCTCGAACCAGCGCTGGGAGGCGGTCGCCGATGCCTGCGTCCGTGCTGAGGTCGACTACCAGGCGACCTGTTTCGAAGGGATGGGACTCCAGGTCCAGGGACGGATCCGCAGTCCACAGGAGGCACTCGACCTCTGCGCCATCGCCGGCACGGCCGCCCAGCGCTGCGTCGACGGGGTCGCGCTCTCCTTCGTCAACCGTGACGCCAACGGGCGTGAGGCGCTGCGCGTCTGCGCCCTCGTCGCTGATTCGCCGGCGCGAGAGGCCTGCAGTATGAGTGTCGGGTCCGCCCTGCGCACGGTGGTCACCACCCCAGCGGCGGCCGTCGCCCTCTGCGACGACTCACTCCTGCCGGAGACAGCGAGCGAGCGCGACGCCTGCCGGCGCGGCGCTGACCGGTAACCGCTACCGGGTATCGAGCGCCACGCGACCAGCGGCGATTACCGCGACCCGCAGCGCCATCAACGCTCCGCCAGTCGTGATCGCAAGATCCGCACTATTCACCACCATCGCCCACTCCCCATCGGGGCTCAACCAGAGCCAGTCTATGACCGAGTTGCGCACGAACGACTCACCACCATTAGAGATGGCCCCGCCGGTGAAGAGGCCGAGCGCGAGCGCATCGAGACGGCGCAAGCCGCCGGTCGCTTCGCGCAGGGTGACGATGACGACGGCAAGCATCACCCCCATCAGCAACAGACCCGCGGGTCCGTCGACGCCGAAGATCACCGTCCGGTTCACGTGTTCCATTGGACCGATGGCGAACGGAGCGGCCGTCATCGGCACGGTCATTCCCGGCACGACCTGGTGCAGGGCGACCGTCAGCGCGATCGGGAGCGCGGCGGCGAAGAGGAAGAAGCGGAACATCATACGGTCTTCTACGCGGTGATCCGCGTAGGGCGTCCGGTCGGGCTTACGAGCCGCCGTAGATAACGTTCCCCTGCGCATCGATCTCGATCACCCGGGCCGGGAGCGGGCGCGGGGCCGGGCCGGCGACCACCTGGGCCTGGGCCTTCGGGTCGAAGGCGGCGCCGTGGCAGGGGCAGAGGATCAGGCCCGACGCGGCGTCGTAGCCGGTCGTGCAGCCCATGTGGGTGCAGGTCGAGCCGAAGCTCGTGTACTCACCATCCGGAAGGCGGACTATCAGGTTGGCCGAGCCGTCATCGCCCTTGAAGTCGATCGCGCTGTTGGGGGCCATCTCCTTGGCGCCCGGGATGAGTGCGCCCTTGGCGACCGGGGTGTCGATGAGCGAGCCCGACGGTGACGGCGACGGCGAGCCGATCCCCGGCGTCGGGGCGGGGACGGTCGAGGGGTTGGCGACGAGGTCGGCGATCGCGCGGGTGCGCAGCAGGAAGGCGAGACCGATGATGGCGGTGGCACTGGTCCCTATGAGGCCAAGGAAGTTGCGGCGGTCGATCTCGATCTCCTCCTCCATGCGCCGCACGCGTGGGGCAGGCGGAGCGGTGTCACGGCCGGCGCCGTCGGGATCAAGGAGGCCGCGGATGGTGAAGAGCGACCCATCGCCGGCGATGGCCAAGGCGACGCTCGCCGCGAACCAGGCGAAGTGGACGGAGAGATACGGTGGCCAGACCCCCCAGCCGGCAGTGAAGAAGAGCAGGACCGAGACCCCGGCGGCGGCGGCCGCGGCGACGCGGGTGGCGACGCCTATGAGGAGCGCGAGGCCAATGAGCGTCTCGCCCCCGGCCATGAGCGCACCAACCAAGGTCGGGTTCGGCTGCCCGAGCGCGACGATCAGTGGAGCGATCGGCGAGCCGGAGGCGGCGTAACCGGCAAGTGCCTGACCGATCGAGCCTTGCCCCGAGGCGGCTATAAAGGCGGGGTCGGCGACCTTCTCGGCGCCGGCGATGAGGAAGGCGATGCCGATGGCAAAGCGCAGGACGACCATCGCGGCGCGCGGACCGGCGGCGGATAGGCGCTCGCGCAGCTCGTCGGGCGTCAGGAGGCCCGGGAAGAGCGGGGCGTCGTCACTGCGGCGGGGTCGGCGG
>Ga0164292_10005387_pt1 | contig 10475 bp, 6 predicted proteins | sample GEODES117metaG_FD_111486 | JGI IMG/M metagenome (GOLD analysis project Ga0164292, IMG submission 111486) | Eutrophic lake water microbial communities from Lake Mendota, Wisconsin, USA - GEODES117 metaG | ecosystem: Environmental > Aquatic > Freshwater > Lake | place: USA: Lake Mendota, Wisconsin... | reverse complement strand
GCCGCTTGCAGCGCATCCATGTCTGCAACTTCAAACGCAATATGTTGGACCCAGGCTGGGGTATTGGGGTCTTTGCCCATTTCGCGCTGGTTGGGCAGTTCGAAGAAAGCGAGGACATTGCCGCCGCCGCAATCCAAGAAAATATGCATATAGGGGTCATATTCGCCCGTGGATGGCACATGGTCCTCAGCAAAGGCAGTGGTGAATTCCATGCCCAGAACTTGCGCATACCAATCCGCTGTCGCCTTAGCGTCCTTACACCGGTATGCGACATGATGAATGCGCCGAAGCTTTACAGGCTTGGTCATTCTGCTAGCTCCATCATAGCCAACGCGCCACGTTCAATTTGGTCGCGCTCAATGCTTTTGAACAAAGCGGTGAAATTGCCTTCGCCAAAGCCCTCGTCCTTTTTACGCTGAATGAATTCGAAGAACACAGGGCCAATCATGGTCTGCGAAAATATCTGTAGCAACAACCTTGGGTCGCCGTCCTCGGTCGAACCATCGAGCAAGATACCGCGGGATTGCAGCGCCTCCACCGGCTCGCCATGCCCCGGCAAGCGTTCCTCAAGCATGTCATAATAAGCCTTGGGCGGTGGGGGCGCGAAGGGCGTGCCCAGGGCCTTCAACCGGTCCCAGCATGCCGGCAAATCATCGCAGGAAAAGGCGATATGTTGAATGCCTTCTCCATTATAGGCGCGCAAATATTCCTCAATCTGCCCGCCGCCAGCCTTACCCTCTTCATTCAACGGAATGCGGATTTTGCCATCGGGGGCGGTCATCGCGCGGCTGGTGAGGCCAGTATATTCACCCTTAATGTCGAAATAGCGGATTTCGCGGAAGTTGAAGACGCGCTCGTAAAAACTGCCCCAATGCGCCATGCGCCCGCCATAGACATTGTGGGTAAGGTGATCGATGATCTTGAAACCAGCGCCCACCGGATTGCGATCAACGCCGGGTAGATAGTCGAAATCGATGTCATAAATGGACAGGGCATCACCATAGCGATCCACAAGATAAATCATTGCGCCGCCGATGCCGCGAATGGCAGGCAGGCGCAATTCCATCGGGCCAGTGCGCGTTTCAACAGGTTCCGCGCCGCGTGCAATGGCTTCTTCATAGGCAAGGCGCGCGTTCTTAACGCGAAACGCCATGCCGCACGCAGATGGGCCATGCTCAGCTGCAAAATAGGCGGCAGGGCTTTTGGGTTCATAATTGGCGATCAGGTTGATCTCACCCTGACGCCAAAGGTCGACATCCTTCGACCGATGGCGCGCAATGCGGCTAAAACCCATGCGTTCAAAGACAGGCTCCAGCAGACCTTTTTCCGGCGCGGAAAATTCGATGAATTCGAACCCATCAAGCCCCAACGGGTTTTCGAACAAATCGGCCATAGCCACTCCTGATAAACTGGTTACATTTGCAACCAGTTTAGGTCATCGGCGTCTGTAAGTCAACGCAAGTGGGCCTCAGGTAAAGTGCAAACGCCGGTATTTGCCCCGGAAGTAGAGCAATGGGTCACGGCGCGGTTCGAAGCTCGCTTTTTCGACGCGGCCAACCAAAATGAAATGGTCACCCGCCTCATGCAAGGCATCGCGTTTGCATTCGAAAATGCCAAGCGAGCTGGGTAAAATCGGTGCACCATATTCGCCCACTTCCCATCGTGTTCCGGCAAAGCGATCCTCGCTTTTCCCGGCGAACAGGTTGGAGACAGGTTGCTGCCCGATTTGCAGAACATTGACGGCGAAGTCGTCAATCCCGCGTAAGACCTCTGCGCTTCCGGAATTATTGGCGATGCACACCAACAATAATGGCGGATCAAGCGACACGCTGGTGAAGCTATTGGCGGTCAAGCCAACAGGGCGGCCATCGGACGCATGCGCTGTGATGATGGTAACACCTGTCGCAAAACACCCCATCGCGTCCCGCAAAGTCCGTGCGTCGGAGCCGGAACGATATTCCGGAATGAAGCGTGGCTGCTTGCGCTCTAAAAAATCAATGAGCAGGCCGTTGAAGGCCTCTGCCCGTTCGGCCACGATCAACAAGCCGCCACCATCGACGTCAATGGCCTCAACATTGGGAAGGCTATCCACAAATCCCGGCTGCGCGGCATCTGCGTCGATTTGACCCAAGGCGCCGCGAATGACGAGCGACGGCAAGCCAATATGAGCTGCCGCTTCGCTAAGTGCGTCACCAATGTCATGGGTATCGAACGCGTCGAATATGGCATTGTCATAATCCGCACGGTTCAAACCCTGCCCTAGCGCAGCCGACATACGCTTTGTCGCCGGATCAACAAAAATCAGGCCTGATGCTAACGTCGCGGCATCTTCAGCCAAGGCCATTGTCGCGATCCATGCGCTGTGGGAAGCGGCAACAACAACCGGACGCGTACGCATTTGGCCCAGAACGGCGCGTAAATCTTCGACATAAGCGGTAAAGTCATAGCGCGCATCGGATGGCCATTCACTGCCGCCATGGCCGCGCAAATCAACATTAATGACATGGCGCCCAGCCTGTTCCAGGCCGATGGCTACATCTTCCCACACTTTGCGGGTCTGGCCAAAGCCATGCAGCAGGACAATGGATGGATCATCCGCAGAGCCAATGTCGTCGGCCTCAATCCGGATGCCTGCAAAGCCTTTAAATTCTCTTACATAACGCAGCGACATTCGCCTAAACCCCAATTATGTCTAACGGCGTCATATGTTGACCATCCGTGCATGCCAAAAATGTTTTACGCATTAATTTATGCGCGGTCGGTGGCAATAACCGCCATCGTAATACGTGAGATGCAGACCAGCTTCCCTGCTTCATCCTCAATCCGGATTGACCAGATTTGTGTAGTGCGGCCAATCGATTCCGACGTCGCCGTGGCAAAGACAAAGCCGTCCTTAACGGGCCGAATATGATTTGCGTTGATTTCCATGCCCACCGTCGCAAACTTGCTAGGGTCAACGGTCATCGCGGCCGCAGTGGAACCCACTGTTTCCGCCAAGACCACCGATGCGCCGCCGTGTAGCCGCCCATATGGCTGCTTCGTGCGTTCATCGACGGGCATCCGCGCCGTGATCCAATTGTCACCATAATCGACAAATTCGATGCCAACAAAACCGGGCATGCAATGTGCGCTACCCGCGGTCAACGCGGCAAGATCAAGCTTTTCGTAAAACCAAATAGACATGCCATCTCCATGCGCGAAGCAACGGAAACTGTCTAGGGCAACTTACTTTTATAAACCAAGTGCGCGTTTGATTTCAGCCCAGTGAACCATTTTGAAATTCTGTGTCGCTGGTCGGTTATCGCCATCTTGTACAACAAACAGTCCGTCCGGAAAGTCAGGGCCAAAATCACCAAGTATCAACTCAATGCCGTCGGTTTCCTGAACGCCGTCAATGATGCCGTCGTTGATGCGAAAACGACCAATATAATTGGCCTCAGGCAATTTATAGACCGCATATGCATGGTCGCCTTGGCTCGACACGATGACATAGCCCCCATCTATGCCGGACGGAGCCAAGGCCACGCCTTCGGCATCCATCACGATTTCTTTGCCATCGGCTTTGGCTATTGCCGTGGGAACAGTCGAGCCATCGGGAGCAGCATCGAATTTCCAAAGGCCGACATCTTCTTCCGCCACATATAAAATTCCAGTGCGGTCATCGACAACGCAGCCTTCCGACTGCGTACGGAGCTTCATGCTGCGGATAACTTTGCCGCTGGGAACAGGGCCATTGGTATCAATTGCGACCTGATCAATCCGACCGTCTTTCAACACGACGAAACCGAATAGTGCCCTGTCGCTTGCGCGCTGCCACAGGCACATGCCATAGGCCTCTCCAGGCCCCACAGTTAGGGTCGCCAGAGGCAAAAGCTTTCTTGAGGCCATGTCCAAGCGGAACAACGCCATTTGCGCTTGAGTGAGGTCCTGACGGTCGCTGGCGGCCACAAGAACACCGATGCTGCCCCCGACATCGCGCAGATCCACATTGTTGAGGCGGGGCGACGGCGTGAAGCTGACCTGCCGTCCTTGCAAGTCATAGACATGAATACCTGCGCGCTTGTCGGTGCCGATGATCAGACTTTGCGCCGGAGTAGCGGCGTTGCGCCAAATGGCGGGGTCGTCGGCCGCGTCCTCCACCGTTGCAACAGGCTGCGTCTCGATTTTGGCCGAGACTGAAGCCGTGGGTAGCGTGCTCATCACCGGCTGCGTCGAAACGCAACCGGCGAGGAACAAGGGTAAAAGGAGCAGCGAATGACGCATTAAAAGTTAACGCGAATGCCCCCGGAATAGCGGCGGCCAAAGCGTTCCCATTCAATGGTATAACCACTGGTGAATGGCGTCGTAATGCCTTGTGCATTCAAAATGCTCGAAGGGTCGGAATAGCGACGACCGGGATTATTGAGCAAGTTTGATGCGTCGAAATAGACTTCAAAGCCATTGGATATTTCGTATCGCACCGAAAAATCGAGCTCATCATCATCGGCCCAATATGTATCGCCTGCGTCATCGAGATTGTCGGCAAAACCATCTGCCCATGTCGTACGGTTTTGATACTGCAACCGCAACGACAAGCCGTATTTTTCATAATAAGCGCCGATATTATATACGACCTCTGATGTGCCGGGCAGTGGCACCTTACGTTCGGGCGAAAGGATAACACCAGCTGCGTCAAGTATCGCAGGCTTGGTAACTTCGCTGTCATTATAGGTTGCGTTGGCCGTGATACCAAAGCCACCCATCCAATCGGGTAAACCAAGATCGGAGACATAGGGGTCTAACTGCATCTGTGCAGCCGCTTCAAAGCCAAACACCCGTCCCGAGCCGCCATTTGTGATCCCGCTAAAGGCGTAACCCGAACGGTCAATGCCATTGGTGTCGAGCGCGTTGGAACCAAATGTGCGGCGCGACGTGTACAGCACGTCCTCCACCTTTTTGTAGAATGCACCCAGCATGAAGTAGCCCTGCGGTTGGACATAATATTCATAATAAGCATCCAAGCCATAAGAACGCTCCGGCTTTACAGCCGGGTTGCCGCCAGAAACCCGTTGATTGCTGTCATCGACAACGACATTCGGGCGCAACTGGTCGTAATCGGCACGCGCGGCACCGCTGGTAAAGCCAATGCGCAATTTTTTGTCGGTATCGACGTCAAAATTGAGGTGCATGCTTGGGAAGATAAGGGTACCGGAGCTTTCTGCAGTAAAAGGCCCGGTAACGCCGCCAATCGTTGCAACAGCGGTACCGATATTCTTGACACGCTCAATACGCGCACCGCCGATGGCAGAACCCCAGTCATAACGGACCGTCCCCATCAGATAGCCCGCTATAACCTCTTCACGCACATCATAAATATTATTGGTCGCGGGTGAGAAAGTGTAAGCACTGCGTGCAGCATCGCTCGCTGCGCGCATTTTATCGGCATCGAAATAACGGAACGTGTACCCCATCGGTATCTCGCCCTTGAACGGTGTATCAAGGCTGAAACCATTATAGGTAGTGGAGATACCGATCGTGGAAAATTGCGCCGCAGTGTTGAGGAAAATGCTGCTTTGATCAACCGTTTTGGTGCGCTGGTCGTATTGGAAGCCCGCTTTTATGACCGCATCTCCGCCGAAGAATTCCGTTTCGCGTGAGACAACAAATTTTGCTGTATACGCTTTTGTCGTATCGACTGCATCGAGCACGCTGAAGCTCGACAGCGGCTTGGTGAAGCTGTCAATATCGGTAACCTGCGCACCCGCCTGATAACGGGTCGGGCTGCTCAACTGGATTGTGTTGAACAACGATAAGCGACCAAAATTGGGATCACTGAAATCATAACCCACCGTTGGGCGCAAATTGCGTGTGCTTGGGCTATCCCAAGTTGTTTCACCAACAACCGAACGATCATCTTTGGATTCGGTAACATTGCCCAGCCAGTTGATTTTCCAGCCATCGCCGAATTCATGTGTTCCCTCAAGGGTGTTCGTGAAAATGGATTGTTCAAAAGCACGCAGCGTCGAACGCTGGCGAATGTCAATACCATAGACCGTGCCTTTAAACGGCGTGTTACCGATACAGACATCAGCGTAGCCTGTCGTGGTTGGCGTTGAATTTAACGCAGTTCCGCAAGCGGCCGTGTTGGCCACCAGCTCACTTTGACGGTCATCAAGATCAAAGCGGTAATTGTCACGCATTTCATCATCGGTGAACGTCGTGAAAATCGAACGCAGCGAAACCATATTATCCGCATTCGGTTTCCAATCCAAACGCCCCGAAATCGACCAGTTGCGGCGTGTTAAACGATACAGCTTATTTTCTGTTTCATGCGCCCAAAAACGCGTCAGCGCACCGGGGCGTTGATCTTGTGAGACCCGTTCGTAATCAGTTTCAAAGTTGTCGGTAATCATATCGCGCTGATAATAGCTGCCTGAAACGAGAACACCGATTTCGCCTTCGCCAGCAGGAACGCGGGTCGACACAACAGCTGAACCTTCATATTGTGGGCGATTGCCGAGCTCGGCAACACCATAGCCGGCCTTACCAGCAAAGTGCAGACCGCTATAATCAAAGGCAGAGCGGGTAATGACGTTGACATTACCCGACACCGTTTCGCCTGGCATATCTGGAGTTACCGCCTTGGAAACAATGATCTGCGCCGCGATAGCCGATGGGATGGAGTCGAAACGTGCGTCACGACCTTCAGGGCTGACAACGTTGATGCCGTCGAATGACAATGTCGTCCAATAATTTGGCGCACCGCGAATGCTGATATAACGCGCCTGTCCCTGATCGCGCTCTACGGCTACCCCAGGAAGGCGGCCAGTTGCCTGTGCAATGTTCTGATCAGGCAAGCGGCCGACCGAGTCGGAAGCAACTACGGTTACTAACGAATCCGAATTTTTCTGAACTTGCAGGGCGGCTGCCTCTGATTCAGCGATTGGCCGCGAACCCGTAACAATGATGGCTTCGTCTTCCGCCGAATTTGCCGTTTGAGCCATTAGCGATGAAGGCAAAATTGCCAGCAAAGCTGCGCCGCACAGCATCGCACTTCTTGAAATTGTCCGTGAGTTTGTACAACGCGTTTGCATATAAATAACCCCTAAGTTCATTAAATGTAACAATTGCCCTTAGGCGGTGGTTGTGACTCGTCAGCATATCAACGATGACAATCTGGCGACAATGCTGTTACAGATTACATTTCTGATGCCGTAAATTTGCAATGTTTCCATGGCACCGAGCCTGAAATGAAGAAAAAGGAATAAATTTCGTGAAGTCCGTGTCCGGTACCAGCAAGTTACAAGTCCGAAAAACACTCACCAATGCGCGTTATTTTAACCGCGAACTGTCTTGGCTGAAATTTAATGAGCGGGTGTTGGAAGAAGCGTCGAATCCGGCCCATCCTTTATTAGAACGGCTGCGCTTTCTGTCGATTTCGGGCACGAACCTTGATGAGTTTTTCATGGTCCGTGTTGCAGGCTTACGCGGGCAGCAACAGCGGCAGATTGAAGAGCTGTCGATCGATGGCCGCACGCCGTCCGAGCAGCTTGCTGACACCGTTGCGGCGGCAGATCGGCTGATGATCCAGCAACAGAAATTATGGCGCAAGTTGATGCCGGAATTGGCTGGCAAAGGCATAAAGATCATTCAACCATCCGCGATGGGCAAGACTCTACAGACGCAAGTGGGCAAATATTTCCGCGAACAAATCTTGCCGGTCCTCACGCCGCAAGCCTTAGACCCAGCGCATCCATTCCCCTTCATTCCCAACCAAGGGCTTAGCCTCATTTTCGATATGCGCCGCAAGGATAACAATGAGGTTGTCAGGCAATTGGTGCTGATCCCGCAATCGCTGGCGCGCTTCGTCCGCTTGCCCGGCCCCGGAACGCGTTTTGTCACCATTGAAGCGTTGATCAAGCATTTCGTTGGTCAAATGTTTCCGGATTATCGGCTGATCGCGGCTGGCGCCTTTCGCATTATCCGCGACAGCGACATCGAGGTGGAGGAAGAGGCCGAAGACCTCGTCCGTTATTTCCGCAGCGCCATCAAGCGCCGCCGTCGCGGGCGGATCATCCGACTGAAGCTCGAAAAAGGGCTACCCGTTGAACTAGCGAATTTGATCCGCTCCGAACTCGGCGCGGGCGCATCGATCGTTGTCGAAACCGTCGGATTTTTGGGCATTGGCGATCTAAACCAGTTGGTCGACGAAGACCGCCCATCTTTAAAATTCCCACCTTATTCGGCGCGCTTCCCCGAACGCATATTGGAACATGACGGCGATTGTTTTTCGGCGATTGGCCAAAAAGACATCGTCATTCACCACCCATATGAAAGCTTCGACGTGGTGCTTGCCTTCCTGCAACAGGCTGCGCTCGATCCCGATGTCGTCGCCATTAAACAAACGCTGTATCGCGCTGGCAAACAATCCGCCGTCATCCGTGCCTTATGCGAAGCAGCAGAGGCCGGAAAATCTGTCACAGCTATTGTTGAGTTGAAGGCGCGGTTTGACGAAGAGCAAAATCTCCATTGGGCGTCGCAGTTGGAAAATTCCGGCGTTCAGGTGGTCTACGGCTTTGTCGATATGAAAACGCACGCCAAAATTTCGTTGGTTGTCCGGCGTGAGGCGGATGGTTTCCGCACTTATTGTCACTTGGGTACGGGCAATTATCACCCGATTACCGCGAAAGTGTATACCGACATCAGCTTCTTTACCGCGGACCCGCGCGTCGGCCATGATGCTGGTCAAATTTTCAATTATATCACGGGCTATATCCCGCCAACCGAGCTCAAGCTTTTGACGATGAGCCCGCTTGGCTTGCGTGAAAAAATCATGTCGTTGATTGACGATGAAATCGCCCATGTCGCCGCTGGGCGGCCCGGCGCGGTTTGGGCCAAGCTCAACTCGCTGGTCGATAAAGCCGTTATCGACAAATTATATGAGGCAAGCGAAGCCGGGGTGGAAATCGACCTAGTGGTGCGCGGCATTTGCTGTTTGCGGCCCGGCGTGAAGGGCATGTCTTCGCGTATTCGGGTAAAATCGGTCGTCGGACGTTTTCTGGAGCATAGCCGCATCTGGGCAATGGGTAATGGCGCGGATCTGCCCAATCGCGAGGCAAAGGTGTTCATCTCCTCGGCCGACTGGATGTCGCGCAATTTCGACCGCCGCGTGGAATATATGCTGCCTATTGAGAACCCAACGGTACATGATCAGATCTTGGATCAGGTTATGGTTGCAAACCTGCTCGACAACCAGCAAAGCTGGATGCTGCGTTCAGACGGACGGTATGAAAGGGTAAAAGCGGGTAGCATGCCATTTAATTTGCATCATTATTTCATGACAAATGCGTCGCTTTCGGGACGCGGAGGCGCGCTCGCAGATGACAAAAAGGTTCCAACGCTGAGCCTTGTCCGACAAAGATGAGGGCGGTGCGTCAGGCCGTCATTGATATTGGCTCCAACACTATCCGGCTCGTGGTTTATGCTGGGTGGCCACGCGCGCCTTTGCCCATTTACAATGAAAAAAGCCGCGTAAAACTTGGTGCCTGTCTTGCGGGCAATGGCGAAATTGACAAGGCGACGATGAAAAAGGCGCTGGCCGCATTGGCCCGCTTTGAAACGCTTGCCCGCGCAATGCAGGTCGACAGCCTGCGCGTTGTCGCCACTGCCGCGACGCGTGAAGCGAAGAACGGCCATGAGTTAGTAGAAAAAGCGGCGGCGCTTGGCATAAACGTGGAAGTCCTTGACGGCGATGCCGAAGCCACGGCAGCGGGTTATGGCGTGCTCAGCGATAATCCCCTTGCCAATGGCTATGTCGGCGATCTGGGCGGCGGCAGCCTTGAGCTTATCCGGATATCCGATGGCAAATTGGGCGCGCGCGTGTCGCTGCCGTTGGGGACATTGCGGCATGACATATTGACGGGCAAATCGCCTAAGCAAATCACCCAAATGCTGCGCCATGATATTGCCAAGACGATGGGCAAGCGTGCCTTTCCAATGGAAACTGGTCTCCCCTTCTACATGATTGGCGGTTCGTGGCGCAGCTTTGCGCGGTTGCATATGCATGCAACGGGTTACCCGCTGACCATATTATCAAATTATGAGATGCCGCCCGAAACGCCGGAAACACTCGCGCCGCTGGTGCAAGACCGCGACGCCCTAATGCAATCCAATGTCGTCGCCGCAGGCCGTATCGCGGAGCTGCCCGGGGCAGCAGCATTATTGGGTGGCATTGTGGGTCTATTAAAGCCCAGAAAACTCGTAACGAGCATCTATGGCCTGCGCGAAGGCTTACTGTACGAGCAACTGACACCGGCCGAGCGAAAGCAAGACCCGTTAATTGCCTCGGCGCGTTTCGAAGGCGAAAGGCTGGGGCGCTTTCCCTTTCATGGCGATGCCTTGGCCGATTGGATTGCACCCGTCTTTGCGGGGCAAAGCGCGCATGACGCAAGGCTGTGCCGTGCAGCATGTTTGCTGTCCGACAGCGTGTGGAACGT
>Ga0164292_10005386_pt1 | contig 10476 bp, 10 predicted proteins | sample GEODES117metaG_FD_111486 | JGI IMG/M metagenome (GOLD analysis project Ga0164292, IMG submission 111486) | Eutrophic lake water microbial communities from Lake Mendota, Wisconsin, USA - GEODES117 metaG | ecosystem: Environmental > Aquatic > Freshwater > Lake | place: USA: Lake Mendota... | reverse complement strand
TCGCCGCGTGGTGATGAAGGGCCATTGGCAGGGCCGGCCTGCTTCTTCTTCCCCCGCACCGGCGTGGGCCTTCTCGGCATTTGTTCACTCGCCTTTCTCGGGCCGGCCGGGAAGGGCCTTGGGGCGAGTGAACGCCAAGACCCCACCCGGACCGTTCATCGGGGGATCAATCCCGATGCCCGCACCGGCAGTCTATTGGACCACGTAGACGTCAGACCCCTTAAGCAACTCCACCAGACCAAGCAACATCGGCTCGATCTGGGGCATGACAGACAGCAATGGCAGCCAAGGAAGCGGGTAGTTAGGGGTTTCTCGCGGCCCGAAACCCGACATAGTAAAACGTGGCGCTGGGATCCCAAATTGCGCGGTGTGACGCACGGTCGTAAGACGCGACGCTGGCAAAGTGACCACCGCGCCGCACGCGGTACGAACCCGTCGCAGGTCCGAGCGGGTTAGTTTGGGTGCTCACGGAGTAACCCCCGAAGCGATCGGCCACCAATTCTTGGACATTTCCTGCCATGTCATGCAGGCCAAAGCTGTTGCCGGCCTTGGTGCCAACGGGGTGGGTCTGGCCGTTGGAGTTGAAGCCCCACCACGAAATGTCCACCAACAGGTTGTCATTGTTCGTACCCTCGGGGTAGCCCGGGAATCCGTGGAAGGCCGTCGTGGTGCTGGCGCGGTAAGCGAACTCCCACTCTGCCTCCGTCGGCAGTCGCATCCCGGTCTGTTCCATGAATCCACCTACGCCAGCGATCTGGATCCAACTCACTTGCTCTACGGGGCGGCAGGGAACCTGATCCGCCGGAACATCGGTGCTGGGGGCCTGGAAGTAACTCGGGTTGCTCCCCATCTGCGCCTGCCACTGGGACTGTGTCACTTCATGCCGACTCAGGTAGAAAGCACTCGTCAAGGTCACGGTGTGGACGGGCGATTCCCAAGATTCGCACACGTTTATCTTTGACGCACTGCACCCCATCTGGAAACTCCCCGGCGGAATCAAGAGCATCTCCATCTGCGTCGCCGTGTCCCTGACGCGCCAAGCGAGACCGGTGGCCGTGATTGCAGCGCGCAGGTTTGCGTCCCACACGACCGCCGGATCTGGCTGCTCCTCGATCAGAGTGGCCCAACTCGGCACAACGATCGAGACATACGAGTAGGCCGCCGGAGCAACCAGCAGCCCTGCCGGCGTGGTGAGCTTCACATCGACACTCGTCTGCGCTGTGCCAGCGGGTGCGATGGCACTGACTTGCGTGTCCGAGACCTGCGTGAATGACTGGGCTGGCACGTCGCCGAACCACACCGCACTGGTTTTGGCGAGTAACGCCCCGGTGATCACGACAACACCGCCGCCGAATGCGGAACCCGAACTCGGAACAACGCCAGAGATGGATGAGCTTGAATAGGAGTAGGCGTTGCTCAGCGAACCGCCCCGCCCATTTGCGGTCACCGTGATGTCCACCGCCCCAGCAACCGCAGCGGGAGTGACTGCCGTAAGCGTCGTCGAGTCCACGATGCTGAATTGCGTCGCCGGAGTACCGCCGAATGCGACGGCCGTGGTTCCGGAGAAGTAGGCGCCGCTGATCGTGACGGTCGTACCACCCGCGATGGTCCCCACGTTTGGCGTGACCGCGTTGACCACGGGGCTGCAAGGCCCCCAGCCGCCGAGCACTGACGCAAGATCCTGACCATTCACCATGCCATCCCCGTCCACATCGGCACCCGAGCCGGCACCAGATGTACCCCAAAGGGCGAGCACCTCTGCCAGGTCAGTGCCGTTGACGGTGCCGGATGGGATGACATCCCCCGGGCACTGCGCCGCCGCACGATGCACGACGCCGCACGAGAGCGCGAGGACCGACACCAAGACGAGAACTCGATGAAAGCAGATATGCATGTTTGGCTCCGGAACCCCTACGGATCTCAAACAGTAACACCAAACCCACGACGGGCAAACCGGCTAATCGCATAGGCATTCGCGAGATCGCGACAGGTGCAACCGCAGATCCGCCCTACTGAGCAGCGACCGACGCGTGCCCCTCAATCAACGCAAGGGCGCCCCTTCTACAACTCACAGCGGGGGCGGAGGGGCAATCGTGTCCCGGGACTTGGTTAGCAGCCTCCATGGCGAGACGCCAGACATTAGCCATTGAGTGACAAAGAACAGGATGATGTGAAACCCACAACTACCGCTCGGCCGCTCGCCGATCGCAGTACTGATGACTATCCCCACTAACCATAAGCAGATAGACCAGCCAGCGGCAATCCAGCTCGCAGTTTGCCTGCTGAGCCGACGACGGGCGAACACGTACCGAACGACTAGCGGGAGCGATAGACCAACAACCCATGAGATCACAACGCCACCCAATCCAATCAGCACTTGTGCAACGAGGGGCTCGCTCGGATTCAGCACATCGGACTGTGGCGAGGCTCCGCCATCCGAAGGAAGGTTCGACGAGCGTGACAAGTCTGACTGTCCATTGCGTGACACACCCCCAGCGGTCCACCTGTCCGGCAGCACCACGCTGTTAGCCATCAGGGTAAACAGCGGCTTGAATGTCGCCATTCGGCGAGTCAGTGCAGCTTCGTCCCCAACCGGACTAGAGATCGTGAAGGACAGCTGCACGAGCGCCCTGCCTGAAATGAAGCAGAGCATCCAGGTTCGGGTTGCTACCGACACTCCCGCCCGTGCGGCCCGCATGGTGAACTCCAGCGTCCCGGCAGGAATGCCCTCGATTTTCGTTGGCTGAGCGTCGATGAGTACCGCGCCATCGGGGAGCATTCCTCGCAACTCAGAGGGGGCAAACATCTCCCTGATCTCCGCAGTCGTCGGGACTACCCCTGGCGGCAGCGGTAAGTCCCCTACAAGGATCACCACAACCTCGCCTCCATGACCACCCTCACTGACCATCTTCTGCACAATGTGTGGCCGCTCACCTTCTTTCGCAGCCCAACTACTCGGATAGGCCATCGAGAGGTTGACGCCCATTGCCTTCGGGTGCCCCTCGGTGCTGAACACAGCCTTGTGGCCACTCAGGAACTCGCTCGTCGGTGAGTCATCCTGTGCAAACAAATGGCTTGGTGATAGGAGGATTAGAACGCTCAGCAGGATCAATCGGATTTCCATGAGACCATCCATTCGAGCCAGCAAATGCTAACGCTCCGTGGAGTTGCTTGATACAACCCCGGCGTCCCCGACCGCCACCAACGACCGCCACACGCACGATCTTTCTCTTCGACAACATGGGTATCCATTGTCCCTCTTGCTCCGTATCGGCATTGGATCCGGTCCGTCACGCACTGGGGGATAGAATGCCACTCGTGGCGCGACGGTCACCAAACGGGCAGTTCGGCGCCGGGAATCCCGGTGGACCCGGCAACCCCTACGCCCGGCGCGTGGCGGCGCTCCGCACGGCGCTCATGGATGCCGTCACCGACGAAGACATACGTGCCGTCGCTAGAGCACTGGTCAATCAAGCCAAGGCTGGTGAGGTACCCGCCATCCGCGAGCTACTTGACCGCCTGGTGGGCAAGCCAACCGACAGGGCCGAGCAAGGCCCCCCAATCATCAAAGTGGTCACTGGAGTCCCCCACCGGGAATAGGCCCTCCAGGGGGTATGGGGTCGAAATGTCTATACCCTGCGGGCGGGATATCCCCTGCGCCCCCGTCGCGCACACTTCCCCCGATTTCGGGGCATTTTTTCAACCCGATGCCCCACCGCGCCACGGCCGCCGCTCATCCGAAACCGAGGCGAGGCGCAGTTGGCCGCACGTGTCCCGCAAAACCGACGCCGGAGACTGGGAACTTGCCCGCCCGTTAGACTCCGTGGTATGAAACTAATCGCTGTATCTGCAATGGTGATGTGCTCTCTTTTTGGCTGCGGAGAGAGCCCTCGAGAGGCGTACACCAAGTCTGCACGCTCACAAATCCAACTCTGGGGCGCAGTGAATGAGGTTGCCGGTGCGGTGACTGACGAGTACACCAAGTTTCAGGATGAACGATTTGAGGAGCCCAGCCAAGATTGGCTGGCGGCCATGAGTTCCGCCAAGCAGTCTCTGGAAGCAACGCAAGCCGTTGTGGATGCCGCCGCTGGGGGAAGTCCGGAGTTGTATTCCCGAGCCCGGGCTGCAAACTCAGCCTTTTACGAGCTGGCTTCTTCGCTAGAGGGTGACTTGGACCGCTTGGCTCAACTGAACTCGAACGGACGGCTTACAACGGTCATAGAGCGGCTTCGACAGGAGCTGAAGGCAACAAGAGCAGTTGCGGATCAGGCGCAACGCAGCCTGCAGTAGTTGGCTTGCAAACCGATTGCACCATCACCAGGATCCCCGCACGCAGCGCGGACGGGAGGCCGGCCCACGCGGCAATCAGGGTCGCCAACTCGGGATCACTCTGCACGTCTGGTGCCGCATCTCGCGCCGAATAGCTGGCAGAATGGCTGGGGGACGGAGCCTCACTCTCGGAACATCCGGGATTCGTTGTGGTTTCTACGCTATGTCGTCCGCTTCCCAAGCTGAATGTCGCGGGTTCGAGTCCCGTCTCCCGCTTTTGAGGAATCACCGTCGAAACACGCGAATTCCCCGGTGATTGCCGAAGATTCTGATTCGCGACCGGGTCGATTCTGCGCCTGACTTCGTCGCACGATGACGCACCAAGTCGCCCCGTTTGGCGCTCCAACTGCTGGCAAAATGGCTGGGGGCGCCCGAGTGGGGCCCCGTGGGCGTCGTCCGTGGTACCCGTTGCCGCGACCGCCTGCGACTGAAGGCCAATTCTGGGAAGTCGATCCATCGCCGCCGCCGTGTCGGCAAGGCCCAGCACCGTGTAGTGCTTCAAGGTCGTCCGGTAGTCCGAGTGCCGCATGATCCGTTGGGCCACCTGCGGCGTCACACCCGCTCGGGCCAATTGCGTTCCCAAGGTCGTCCGTAGGGCGTGAAGGTCGATCACCCGCCCTTCCTCGTCCTCAACTGAGATTCTGGTCCGTACCCGCGCACGCTTGCCCTTGCCGATCCTGACCGGCTTTCCCTCGGCGTCCAACACATCGACACGCCTGGCGATGCCAGCGCGTAGGAAGTCCTTCTGCCGCGTCAGATCGCCGACCGTCTCAGACCACACCCGGGACGTTGGAACCGCTGGGAAAGCCTGCAGGCGCCTCCGAAGGGCTTCTGCGAGTTGCGGGTGCATTGGGATTGTGTCCGTTCGCTTCGACTTGCCCTGACGAATCGTCAGCGTGGCTTCGGCAAAGTTCACGTCGGCCCAAGTAAGGCGTTGCATGTCACCCTTACGCAGCCCCGCCCACGCCGCAGCGAGGTACCAGGCATCGCGCCCGTGCTCGCGAGCAACCGCCAACAACCGCGCCATCTCGTCATCGCTCAGCGGACGACGTACCCGCCTGCGGTCCCGAGATTCGTCCTGCTTTGGAACCACCCGAAGCGGGTTCGACTCGGCCCGCCCGGTCCGGACGCACCAGCCGTAGAACGCCAGGGCTATCTGTCGGGCGAAGTTCACCGACCGGGCCGACAACTTGCGATCCTTCAGCGTCGATAGATGTCGTTCGAGGGCGTCGGCGGTCAACTCGGACAACCGTGTCACCCTGCTTCCCGCGATCATCGCTTCGAGGTGGGTCTCCTTCTGTGAGATGGCACGAGGCGCATGGCCGGCGTGGCGGCAGTGGGCGATGTACTCCACGACGTGGGTGGCCAGCGGCCGGCGGCCCTCGGCGGCGAAGCGATCGTCCCGAGGATCGATCACCAGATCCCGACGCAGCGCCGAGTCTGCCACCAGTTTGGTGAGGATCCGCTCCGCCGCCTGCCGGTCGGTTGTCCGCGTGGAGTGTTCACGCCGCCTGCCCGCGTGGTCCCAGTAGGACGCGATCCACGCGCCCTTTGCAGCCTTGCGAAAGAGTGAGCCTGTACCTTTGCTGCGTTGGTTCCGTGCCATAGGTCATCGTTCCTTCTTGTTCTTGCGCTTGGGCTCAATCGTGATCTGCAAACCTAGGTAGTCAGCGAGGCGTTCAATGGTGTCAACCGACATCCCGCACTGGCCACTCAGTAGTCGCGAGAGTTGACTTCGGTGCACACCGGCTCCCCTGGCGATTGCCGATGGCCTTTGACCGCTCTGCCCCACTGCCGTCCGAATCGCGTCTGTTAGGACCGCCATCCCGATTGTGTACCCCATTTGTTGCTACGTAGCAACAGGCTCGTATCGACTCCCCAAGCGCGATCAGCCATGCTGCAGATCCCGAGTGGGTTGGCATGCCGAGGCCGTCGGCGATACCCAATCGTTCGTGAAAGATGTAACTCGCTTCGGCGTCCCCGCCGCTGACAGGGTCGAATCCGGGTTTCAGGAGCCCTAGTACAGCGTCCCGATGCAGTCGCAGCCGAGCCGACAGATCGGACCGCAACGCGGCAGGCCGATGCCGCAGCCGCCCCGCGTTGGTCGGATGGGGGCCGAGTTCCACCCCGGCCACCCCCAGGTCGATCAGCAGCGGACCGAGTTCGCGATGGATCGGGTTCATAGTTCGCCCCAGCCTTCGCCGGCGTCCGTGCGTGTGGCGACGATGACAGAATTGCAACGATCACCGGGGCTTTCACCAATTACGTCGCCGTCGCCAGTGTCCCCACACCGCGACAACAGTCGGAACCGATCCGCCGGGCGCCCACGCCCACCCGCCTGATCATCGAGTTCCCACCGCCCAACACCAGCCGCAACCAACTCGCCCAGCGCATTCGCCGCCCGCTCAGAATCGCCTCGGTACTCGCGTGGACCACGAGTCAGATCGCGCACCGTCACCGAACCGCCGTTGCGTTCGATCCACTCAACCAACCGGCGAGACTCGCGCCCTTCGTCTGACTCGCTCAGGATGGCGTGTACGCGCCGGAACTCGTCACCAAACCACCGAGTCAAGACCACCCCGGCCGCGATGCTCGCTTCATCGACTAGCGCCGAGTCGCGGAGCGTGGCGTCACCCGCTGCCCAGCGGGTCAGATGAACCACCAGCGCCAACCGTGCCGCATACCCCTCCAACTTTGACCACGCCGCAGCTTCGTCGCCAGACAGGTTCACTTGCTCACCAGCGTGCTGGTCGTAAAACGCCACCCACGCCCGCTTCCCGTCCGAGGCCAGCCGCACCAGTTGAGGACGCAGGTCGGGACTCAGCGGATCTTCGCTCTGGGGATCGACCTCCATCGCAAGGGAGAACAGCCGACCAAACACGGCCGCCATGGCTGCTTCGGACTCTGCATCGAGGTCCGCTTCGGTCCACCGTTTCGCCTTGCGCGGGGGCATCGCGTAGAGCACCCGCGCTGCCATCCCGCTCTCGTGGTGTTCCTGCCCCAGCGCTCGCCGTAGGATGCCGGGCTGAATTCCGCCCGTGATACTCACTGATGCCGATGGAACGCGGATCGTCGGGGGTATCCCGGTCTTTCGGTCGATGGTCATCTCTTCGCCGTTATGCATCGACAGCCAATGGGCCGAATCGGCGCCCGCCTTCCCAGCCTTCGCGTAACGGTCGAACGATCCCAACCAACCTGCGAGTTCATCGCGGGCTAAGAGCACACCACGCGGGTTGCCCTGCAGGATTGGGGCCAGGGCTTCGGTTGTGGTGTCTGAGACGAGGAGCCGCCGTGCGATCGGTCGGACGGGCTTGTCGGGCGGTTCGCTACCGTCGCTGCCTCCCTTGGCGGCGCGCCGCTTCCAGCTTGCCAACTCGGCCTCATACCGCTGTTGCTGAACTTCCCACGCTGCCATCGCCGATTCATGCTGCTTGAAAGCGGCGTCCTGCGCCTTGCGAGACGCCTTCATGGCCAACTTGAATGCGGGAGTTTTCATGGTTCCTGACTCGCCCACGATGGCTGTCCAAATAATCGCCGGCTCGGTCCATCCGCGCTTCAGCGCGATACGGCGGGTGTTGCCGATTGCCGCCGCCAGTCCAGACAGCAGCGGTAAGGCGATGTAGGACGTGTCGCACCCGATCGCCATGGCCGCCTGGGAGACGAATCCCCGGATGGGCTCGGGCAGTACGTCCACGGGGAAAGGCTTGAAAGCGGCGACTGCCTGGGCTTTCGGTGTCGCGTGGGCCGGTTCGGCCTTGTCCGCTTGAGCTTCGACTTCGGCGCGGATCTGTTCAGAGTCTCCACCTCGGTGCTCGACGAAGTCCGCCATGTCACCCTTGACAGGCATACCGGCCCACAATTCAGCCAACCGAACCACACGCACCGACTTCGCGCCCGCAGCCATCGCGAGTCGCGACGCGTCGGCGGCGTACCGCTCGCCGGAGTCATCGCGATCGGGAAGTACCACCACGTCACGTCCAGCCATCGGGGACCAATCCGCCTTGCTCGCGGAGTTCGACCCGTGCGGGCTGGTCGTCGCCATCAGCCCGACCGATTGGGCAGCATCAGCTGCCTTCTCGCCTTCGACGACGAACACCCTGGCGGACGGCGCGGCAAGCAGTTCGGGAAGTCGGTAGAGCGGCCTCGGAGTGGGCATCCCTTCGATGCACCAGCCCGATCTGTCCGCCCTGATCGACACCGGGCGCACGTCTTTCCCGGCGGGAGTGTTCCATCGCACAACTACCCCGACCGGATCGCCCACTGCGTTCGTGTAGGTCCAGGTGGCAGATCGTGGGCCGTGTCGCCGCTCAAGCTCGGCTACCGCGTCCCGTGCAGTCGGGAACGTTTTCCCCATGCTGGCGACACTGGCGACGGCGACAGAATTGCTCTCTGGTGCTAGGTCCCGTGCATTTTCGTCGCCGTCGCCACGTTGCGGTGGCTTGGGCGCGTGGTCGATCCGCCGGCTCAAGTCATCGGCGAATAGGTCGGCAGGCCGCAGTGTCAACGCGCTGCACACTGCATCGAGGGTGCAGCCAGCGTGACAGTTCACAAGTACCCGCCCGTCGTCGCCGATGCCGATCGACAGGGAGGGATTTCGGTCCTCGTGTGATGGGCATCGACAGACCCATCCGCCACCAGCCTTGCGCGGGGCTAGACCCCGCTCGCGAAGGGCCGCAAGGACTCGGTTCAGGGGCGCGCTCATCGGCCCACCACCTTGCGAACGCGATCACCCGCACCGCCCTCGGTGGGACACCCAGCGCGAATCCATGCCCGCAACTCGTTGGGGCAGTACCTACGTGACTTCCCGATCTTGAAAGACGGGATCGCTCGGCAGTTGGACAACACCCAGAGCCGTCGCGCACCGATGCTCAAGAGGGCCGACGCCGCCTTGGCGTCGATGAGCAAAGCCCCGGTCGTCATGGCGATGTTGGCGTCAGTCACGATCGCCCCCTCTCTCTTGCCGCTCCGCAAGTGCCTTCATCACGGCCTTGAGGTCGAACACCCGCAACCGGCCAGCGCGGATGCATGGCAATCTGCCCGCATCGGCTTCCCGCCTCAGCCAGGCCGCCGGAAGTCCGGTCTGTTCCGCCAGTTCATGCACCGTGAGAAGTTTGGAGTCCATGTACACAGCATGGCGCCCAGAAGACGAGCTGAACGCATGATGGCCAGTGCTTCACGCCCATTCACGCCCGCTCACGCCTTCTCACGGATACTCACGCTTGCTTCGGCAGGATCTCGGGCCAATACCTTGCGACATCCTGCACGGAGTAGAGCACGACCCCATCACGCTTCTGCGTGGATACGCGCTTGGTCTTGCGACGAGGCGATGCGGCCTGACGAAGCCGCGACGCGACACCCTTCTTGAACCACGAGGCCGGTCGGTACTCCTGATCACCTCCGATGGACTCGGCCATCAAGGGGATCGCACAGACTTCGGCGTGGCGCCTGCTCACAGCGTGCACGAGGGAACGAAACTCCGTTGGGAAGGCAGGCAGCCCAGCGCGGACATAGCCAAGCCCGTCTATTCCACCTATCCGGATCGGGTGAAGGGAGCTAGCCAAACTCGCAAGTTCAATCGCGGCCTGCGTCGTCCAACGGTTTGCAGCCCGCGGCTCTCCTGCATCCATGAGCGCCGCAACCGCCGGCGCCTTCACGAACTCTCCGGCGCCGTGCACGGCTTTGCACCAATCAAGGTAGTTCGCACTCCAACTGCGCAGCAACCCTGTCCAGAGTGGCTCGACGAAGGGGCATGATGCTACGTCGCCGTCGCCATTCCAGCCTTCCTCGTTCTGCCGCACCGACTCAGCGTGGTTGGCGCGGTCACGCTCGATCGCCCCCGATCCGGGCCATTCATACGGCTTCGGCAGCCCGTGAGACTCCTTCAGCTTCAACATTTCGGTGTAGTCACCCTCAACGAACGCGGATGCCATCATCACCGCTCGTAACACCTCGGCAAGCGGTGCCAGGTCGGGATGAATCACGTGGGCTTTCAGCAGCGGATTGGCGGTGAGGTCTGGTTTGGACTCGCCGCGTGGTGATGAAGGGCCATTGGCAGGGCCGGCCTGCTTCTTCTTCCCCCGCACCGGCGTGGGCCTTCTCGGCATTTGTTCACTCGCCTTTCTCGGGCCGGCCGGGAAGGGCCTTGGG
>Ga0164292_10005385_pt1 | contig 10476 bp, 5 predicted proteins | sample GEODES117metaG_FD_111486 | JGI IMG/M metagenome (GOLD analysis project Ga0164292, IMG submission 111486) | Eutrophic lake water microbial communities from Lake Mendota, Wisconsin, USA - GEODES117 metaG | ecosystem: Environmental > Aquatic > Freshwater > Lake | place: USA: Lake Mendota, Wisconsin... | reverse complement strand
TTTACAGCAAAGTTATTTGCAGGTATTACTTCTATTTTATCATCTAAATTAATATATTTGTTGAAATCTTTTCTTTCTCCTTTATTATACCAATTGTTAAATGTTTCAACAATAAATTCATTTGGTTTAGTATTGTTTGGATAAATTACTAAATTAAACTTCTTTTGCATTCCTGAAATGAAATCTACTAATTTGATACCAGATGTACCAAATGGCATATTAGAAGGAATGTCCATCACTCTACCATCAGCAGCCTGATTAACTTCTTTAATTTCTATAAAAGATTTAGTTGTCCCTTTTGGGTCTAACGTCACTAATGGTTGAGCAGTTGGTGGTGGATTGTTAGGTGATTGTCTTATTTGAAAATAATAATTACCTGCAGGTATACTATTAAATTTAAACTGACTTCCTAACTCATATGTTGTATTGATACCACCCTGTCTACTTTGTTGTAATTGGTCAAAGAAATTGATATATGATGATACTGCCTGTGTTGAATAAGGTGTTGAACTACCTGTTTCTAACATTCTGATTTGCCATGTTCCATTTGCAGAAAGTGTACCTGGCATATTATTTACAGAGCAACTTACATTGATATTTATATTTAATACACCTTTTAAGTTAGTCGTTTTCTCAACTGTATATGCACCATTACTATAAAAGTTTTGTGGGTCAGATAATTCATTATACCAAGGTAGTGTATTCCAACTACCAGATGTAAGCGTTATGTCTGTCATACCACTTCCTGATACTGCACCTACTTTTATTTTACCATATGTTTCTAAATCAACACCTGCATATTCTGGATATTTTAATGAATTATTACAAATCATATAAACATCATCTAAAAATGCAGAGTTCATAAATGAAGATGAATATGTATATCCTGCATAATCAAATATTGCATCCCATACAGGTTTAACTCTAATTGCAGGTTTGAAGTTTTGAACTGTCAATGCACCATCCTGGTCATCGATACCAAATAAATTTAATGAACCTTGTGTAAATTCATATCCACTACCATAATCTGCTAGGGGATAAACTATATCACCATTAAAAAGATTACCTTGCCAACTTGCTGAAATATTATCAAGTGAAGATGTGTGGTTATATTGTGAAAGTGTATTTAAATCAGTTAAGTATGCTCTATTGATATCTCTACCAAAACTGGATAATGCACCATAGATAGTTACTTCGTATGAGTCAATAAACTTATTTGCAATTACATTTACTTTATTAAGTTGTAAATATCCATTTGATAAATAAAATCCACCAAAGTCAAAATAGCAAGGAACTTTAATATTCGTTGCAAAAAGAAATGGTGAATCAATACTGATATCATATACATGTTCAAAAAATGCATTATTTACTTTTGTTCCTGGTAAAGTAATTTGACGACTAAAATCAGCCGGCAAAACTCCAATGTCAAATATACCTGTTACGTTATTAGATAATTTAATATCTTCATCTTTAAATAGGTCTAATTGTTGTGATGGTGTTCCTGCTAATAATCTAAACTGAAAACCTTGTGTACTTATTACTCCCATTAGATAATTAATTTATAAGCTTGACCGAAATCGAAATCAAATTGATATTGAATCAAATGGTCATTAACGCCTGTTTTAAATACTATATTTTGAGTTGTAATTGTGATTGGTCTTACTTTATTGTTTGCTTCGTCATAAACCCAATATGCTTCATCAGTTACTAATAATTCTTTTAATACATCATTATAACTTTCAGGAATCCAAAATGAGTTTACTGAAATAGATTGTTTAGAATCAACGATATAATTTAATATACCACTATCATAATCGTTGTAAGAAAGCGTTGAACTTTCCCATGAACCCAGTTGAGGTTGATAAGTTCTCTTTTCAGTTTCAAATGATTGTCTATTAACCATGTAGAAATTGAAATAATCGAACTGGCCATACCTATTTTTCCACTTTATTCTTACGTTAGGGTATTTCTGTATACAATCAATTGTGTACGTTATTGGACTTCCTAACGGTGTAGAATCGTTATACGCTTGAGTTGTGAAATATGTAAAACTTCCAGATAAAGGAAATCCTGCAGCAGATGGGCCAATTGGATATTGTGCTGTTTGTGCAGATGATGATGTATTACCACTAATAGTTAAATTAGCAGTTCCTAAATCAGAAGTATAAACTATTTTATTTGGTTGCAAAGTTCCACCAGCAGTTCCAACATACACACTTGCACTTCCGTAATTATCTATGAATGCAGATTGTGTCACAGGCCCATCAGTCATTAAAGGCCAGAAAGCAGATGCTGATGTAATGTTTTGTCCTATTGGTTCTTGGAATATACCATAACCATCTAACGCTTTATAAGTTTGTGAACGAACATGAGACCCTGTAATAAATGCACTACCTGAAAGATATTGTGTATAAAATTCAACTGCATAGTATTGTACGTTAGAAGTATTTGCTATTGCTAAATCAGTAAGAGTTGAATTGATAATTCTATTTAAGTCAAAAATACCAACACCAGAATTGTTTGGATATTTGTTTATGATATATTCAGCCGTTGAGCCAGAAGCATTTAATCCACCTTGCCAATAATATAGATTACCTATATATTGAAATGAAGATGAAGTTAATAGATTAGCATCAGATTCAGCAACCGTAAATATAATCGGTGATTGTGCTAAACTAACTAACGCTGGAGTTTGAGTTATTGATAGAGACATTTATAAATCGTTTATATAATAACCTAAATTATTTTAAAAGTATTTGATACTAATCTAAATCATCAATTTCTTTACTCATTTGTTCAACAACCATTTTACCAATTTCATCCATATAATCATTAATCATAGAATCTATTATTGGAGAATAAAGTGCCTGTTGAGCAAAGTTTATAGATGAATCATTACCAGTTTTTTGGTTTTTAACTGTCTTACTAACAGTTGGGTCATTCCACCATTGTCCATACTCTGCTCCAGGAGGTGCATAATCTATTTCAAAAGAGAATGATTTAGTTTTAGGATTTACCTTTAAAACTTTATCGGGAGTATTTGCTTTTGCTAAAGCACGTTTAAGATTACCAGGTCTTTTACGACCAGAACCTTTTAAACTTTGTGGTGCTTTAGCAACTGTTAATCCTCCAATTTGTTTTGCTATGTCTCTTAATGAAGGCATATTATCTTACTTGTGTGACTGTTAGGATTATAGACGGAATAGAAGGTATATTGCCACTTGCTGCTTCTGATAATAGTACAGCATCTCCTTGTGTATTTTGCCATGCTAATTCAAAATAATCACTTGCTGCTGCATCTACAACATAATTCCATGCTGCAATCAATTCTTCATTATTTGCTAATACAACATGTCCTGCTGATGCACTTACATTAGTTCCGTTTTTCTTTAACCAAATATATACATCATCTGCTCCTGTATCTGCTAAGATTTGTGCTGAGAATTGTATGTTATATGTTCCACTATTTGCTAATGTTATTTGTGAATTAGATACTATTGATACACCACTTGATATATCAGTTGTTTCAAAATTCATTGATTGAGATACACCTGCACTACCTGATTGAGTTACATTACTTTGGAATGCTCCAACATTAAATTGTTTATTACCATTTGCAAAGAATGAACTTCCACTTTGAATTGTTAAACTTCCTGTTAGGGATGTGCTACCACTTACATTAAGAGTTCCCTCTACATATGTGTTAGACCCACTATCGATTAAGAAGCCTGTCTTTCTATTTGATGCTGAGGTTCCCGTTCCAACAAAGAATATGTTTTCAGCGGTTTGGTTTCTTATACCATCATCAGCATTAAATCTACCAAAGTATCCACCACCACTTGCAGTAATAGCATTATTGTTTGACCCAGTTAGTATTAAGCTTTGTCCCCCGATTAGATTACTACGGAAATCAACATACATGCCTCTACCTTCTACATTTGTAAAAAAGGTATTTAATGACCCAAATACTCCGTTTCCTAGCATTGTTGCCCCTGTACCAGTTCCACCATAACTTCCAGATACGGTATAAGTATTAGTTGCACCTTGTACCTGATTATTATTAAATGTTAAACTACCTGACCCAAACGACCCACTATACATACGATTTGTGACAGATATTGCAGCCGGTGATATATTATTTTGAGCAGAGATTGCTGATGCACTTGCTATTAAGGATAATGCACCATAGTTACCAGTTATATTTGCAGTGGTTCTATGTAAACCCAATCCTGCTGCCCCTGCATTATTATAACTTAATGAAGACTGCAAAAAGTTATTTGATGCATTTACTGCAACAGAGGACGAATGATTGGTTATAATTAAACTACCACCACCATTGATTATATTACCTGAATAAGTTGGATTTATATTACCAGGTTGATTACGATTTGTAGTTATAGTTATACTTCCCTGATTATTATTATTGGATAAACTTATAGTATGACTACCACTAAAACCACCTGTTATTTCATTAAACGATGCAGATGCTGCATTGATTGTAATGCTACCATTATTTATATTATTTGATAAAGTAAGTGACCCGGTAAATGCCATGGCATTTATTGTATTTGTGCTTGTTCCACCAAATATATTATTGGAATAAGTATGTGTTCCACCATTTACTGCTTGGTTAATATTTAAGACAGAGGTTCCGTTGAATATATTATTATTCATCGTAGGTCTATTCCCACTCACACTTGCTGCAGATGCAGTTATTTGTGAATTGACACCATTAGTATTGTTTAAGTAAAGGTTATTAGCACCTCCGATATATCTTGTGTATCCAGTTGTTGGTGTAGGAGGGTTTGTAAATATATTTCCACTACCAGATATAATTGTATCTCCTGTATTGTTATTATTTTTGAATACAAGATTTATTAATGAATTATTATTAGATGCACTTAAATGTAATAAAGATGCAGTTGTTGCATTAAATGAATTGGGTGTTAATGATAAACTACCACTAACATTTACCATTGAAATGTTAACATTATTATTCCAATCTGCTAATCTTAATACTCTAGCAAATGTAGATTGGTTTTGTTGGAGTGATAAGTTGGTAAATGATGCACCACTACCTGTTGTCTGAAACTTTATTTCTGCAGATGGGCCTGATTCATTTCTAAAAGTCATATTTCTACTACCCGTTCCATATAGGAAAAATTCCATTCCTCTTGTTTTCGGGTCATTTGTATCACCTGTAAACTGAAAGTTATCATTTTCATTACCATTCAACCAAGTATTATTTGGGAAATTTATTCTAGGGCCGCCACTACCTTGTAAACTTATACCTTGTTGTCCTTGCAATGTTATACCATATCCAAATGAACTACCTGATATTGTTAAAGCGTTATTTGAATTGATTGTCTGACTAGCTATAAATGTATTCGAACCTGTGATTGCAAATGCACCTAATTTAAATGTTGATGCATCACCTTTGGTAAATGTTATATCTCTTGTTGAAGTATTGAAAGATGCAGTTACTAATAAACTACCTGTGTCAGTGCTTCCACCTCCTCCGCCAGGTATTGTTATTGATGCCGTACCTGCACTTAATGTTGCCGTTACACCTGCACCATTAAAATTAAATGATGATGCGTTTCCTAATATAGTTCCTTCATCTTGTACCTGGGGTGCACCACCAGCTGCATTTATTCTGCTATCAACTGATGCTGAATAGTCTATAAAGTTTGTAACGGATGATGATAATAATCCAGAAGGTAATGTTGCTCCACCTCCACTACCTGTATTTACAGTAATAGCAAATGTAGATGTATCTCCTTTTGTAAATGTAATTGTATTCAAATTTACAGAAGCAGTTACTAATGCTAAACTTGCAGAAGTAAATAAACTTGCAGTTGCACTATTCAATGAAGAAGTTACACTTGCTAATGTAGTATCTTTTGTTTCTTGTGATGCAGTAAATGCATTTAGAGAAGTTAAGTCGGTTGTTACTGCACTACCTGTATCAACTGTAATATTAAATGTGGATGCATCTCCTTTTGTAAATGTAATTGTATTCAAACTTACACTTGCAGTTACTAATGAACTTGCAGTTACCGATGAACTAACAAAACCTAATGCACTAATTTGTGCAGATGATGATATAGTGCCAGCTGGAATTGTACTACCACTAACATCAGGAATAACTACACCGAATGTAGAACTATCACCTTTTGTAAATGTTAAAGTGTTTCCACTAAATGATGCAGTGATTAAAGAACTTGCAGTGATTGCAGATGTTACATAACTTCCAGTAGCAGCAATTAATGAGTTAATCTCTAATTGTTGTGATGCAGATGATGCATTTAAATTACTAATTGATATATTGACACTTGCACTATTAGTTTCCAACGAACTAACTCTTTGGTCATTAGATGCAGTATAAGCATTGAATGAAGAAGTTGTTACGAATGTTCCTGCACTACCTGATACATCTGGTATATTAACACTAAATGTTTGTGTATCTCCTTTTGTGAATGTTAAGTTGCGAGTACCATTATCAAATGATGCAGTTATTAATGCTAAACTTGCAGAGTTAAATAAACTTGCAGTTGCAGAATTCAAATTAGATATAGATGAATTTGCTGAAGCTGTAAATGTATTATATCCAGTATTGATATCTAATTGGGATGCAGTAAATGCATTCAATGATGTTATATCACTTCCACTTACATCAGGTAATACTATTCCAAATGTAGTTCCATTACCTTTTGTGAAAGTTAATGTTTGTCCACTTAAAGATGCAGTAGTTAAAGATAAACTTGTAGAAGTAAATAAAGATGCAGTTGCAGTATTTAAATTACTTAATGATATTAATGCGGATGCACTAAACAATTCTAAGTTTTGTGTTTCAATTAAAAGACTTGCAGTTGCAGAATTAATATTACTTATTGATATATTAACACTTGCAGAATTAGATTCTAATGAACTAACTCTTTGGTCATTACTTTGTGTATATGAATTAAATGAAGCAGTTGTTGTAAATGTTCCGTTTAATATTTGTTGAGATGCAGTGAATGCCTGTAAAGATGCAGTTACACTTTCTAATGTAGTATCCTTTGTTTCTTGTGATGCAGTAAATGCATTCAATGAAGTAATATCAGTAGTTATTGCACTACCTGTATCAACTGTAATATTAAATGTTGTTGCATCTCCTTTTGTAAATGTAATTGTATTTAAATTCACACTTGCAGTTACTAATGAACTTGCAGTAATTGCAGATGTTACATAACTTCCAGTTTGTCCACCTAATGTATTCCATTTAGCATCATTAGATTGAGTATATTCATTTAATGAAGTTAATGGAACCGATGAAGTTAAATATGAGCCAGTTGCAGCTATTAAATTATCTATTTGTAATTGTTGACCAGCATCTACCAATGCAACACTTGCTGAATTAGCATATGATGCAGTTGCGTTAATTAAAGAATTTACTTTACTATCGTTAGATTCAGTATAAGCATTAAATGATGCAGTAGTTACCAATCCACTAATATCAACCGATGAAGTTAATACAGGTGTTCCATTAACTGTCAAACTACCTTGTACCTTAACACTACCTGAAAGAGTTTGTATGTCTGTCAACTCATCTCCGAATATATTTGAACCACTAGAATAAATTACACTACTGGTTTCAAAAGTTGTTTGAACATATGTAAACGATGCAGATACTGCTGTAATGTTTGTGAATGTTTGATTTGCAGTAAAGTTATTATCTACATTAGTTCTTGCAAAAGAAGCAGTTTCACTTTCAGTAATCCAACTACCACTTACACTTTCAATTGATGTTAATCTTTGATTTGCAGATGATGTAAATGTATTATATCCAGTATTGATATCTAATTGAGATGCAGTAAATTCATTCAATGATGTTAATGGAACTGATGATGTTAAATAAGAACCACTAGCTGCAATTAAAGAATTAATTTGTGATTGCTGTGCTGCATCTACCACTGCAACCGATGCACTATTTGCGTATGATGCAGTAGCAGCAGTTAAATTATTTATTGATGTTTCTGCACTTTGACTGAATGTGTTTAGATTACTTATAGAAATTGCCTGGCTTGCTGTGGTTGAGTTTATATTTGCAATTGATATATTGACACTAGCCGAAGTAGATTCTAAGTTATTTAATCTTTGATTTGCTGATGAAGTAAATTGATTTAATGATGAAGTTACACTTTCTAATGTAGTATTCTTAGTATTTTGAGATGCAGTAAATTCGTTTAATGAAGTTAATGGAATTGAACTTGTCAAATATGAACCACTTGCTGCAATTAACGAATTAATTTGTGATTGTTGTGCTGCATCTACTGCTGCTACTGAACTACTAATTGCGTAAGATGCAGTTGCGTTAATTAATGAATTTACCTTACTATCATTACTTTGTGTATATGCATTAAAAGATGCAGTAGTTACCAAACTACTACTATTAAAAGTGTCAATAAATGAAGATGTAGATACTAATGTAGTTTTACCATTTGCATCACCTACATACACATATCCTTGTTGTAAACTTGCAGTAAAACTACCTGAAAGAGATAAGTCTCCACCTGTGTTTACTGATACTCCAATAGAATTACCTAAACCATCTTGCAAATCAATTAAGGTTGCAGATGCCGTATTGTTAGTCGCTAAATGAATTAGTGATTGATACGATTGTGAGATATAAAGATTACTTAAACTACCCATTATTTTTATTTTAATATTTTATACTGTCGACCATGTTCTAAATTCAGCATCTGCTCCACTCCATGCTGCCGGAGTTGTAGACCAAATTTTAGGATTTATCCATAAATTACACAATGCACATGTTTGAATTATGCCTGGTTGAAGTATTGGAAGGTTTACAAAATTCCAATCATCATCTTCTATTGGTTCTACTATTGTATAACACACTAAGTTGTCATAAGTATTTGATAGACCTGGTGATTTCAATGTAGAGAATACTCCACCAACTATTGTATTGTATTGTCCTGGACTTAATATTGCTTTATATCTTTGACTGGTTAAACAATCTTCAATTATAAAACCTTGGTCATTAGGGACTACTAAAAAAAAAAGACAACGATTTTTGTCATTGTGAGTTGTAAGAGTAAACTCAGCAGTCCAACCCGCAAGACCATTGTCAAACCTATCCGCAAAAGGAGTGCATATAATGTCCTCATTGATTTCAAAATTCTGGACACCTCTTTGTGTGTAAGAAGTTAAATCGTTCAGGATTGCAAGTGTATTTGCGAATATGTCTACTTTATCATTGACTTGATAATAAGGAATTGTTTGTTCGTTTGTTGTTGGGTTTGATTCGTTATCTTTATTCTTAACTTTATCAGCAACCATTAACTGACATCTGAAATTAGTAACAGATGTACCAAAATCAGATTCTAATATTTGTAAATTACCAATTGGATATTCAGTAAATTCTTTATCATCAAATTCTGCAATGTCTCCTAACGTCACCGCTTGAATAGAAGGGTGGTTAGACATTATTGTTCTAAAATAATTAACTACATTATAATAAAGTGTGTAGTTAGTGCCTGTGTTAGATATTATTGGTGTTGACATATTAATTTGGATATAATTCAAATAGACAACGATTCTTGTCGTTGTGTGTTGTTAAAGTAAAAGTTACTACCCATCCTGCTAATCCGTTATCAAATCTTTCTTCAAATTGTTTACAATTAATTGCACCAGTAATATCAAAGTTAGTAACTCCTCTTTGAATAAAAGAAGTTATGTCATTTACAATTGCAAGTGTGTTTGCCCAAATATCCATCAAATTATCTACTCCATAATACGGAATAGTTTGCTGATTAGTTCTAACATCACTTTCATTATTATTATCCTTAATCTTATCAGCAACTATTATTTGTATTTCATAATTAGTTATACTATTTGCAAATCTAGTTGATGGTATTATAACATTAGCAACAGGGTATGCAGGAAACTCTCTCTTATCAAGCTCATCAATCTCTTCGGTTGATACTGAGTTAATAGATGGATGTTGTGCCATATACTCTGCAAAGAAATTAATCAAATTGTAATAATTTGTATAATTTACATTTGTATTTGTTACTAATGCACTCATTGTTATTATAATTGTATACCACCGAAATATTGATTCGATTGGTCAGGATAAATTTGAGTTTGATTACCTATTGATTGTAAGTATTGAGGTATGTTGTTTGAATATGCAATTAAATAGTTTTGTAATCTTAATGCATAATAGTCAGCATTATTCAATGCCTTAGCTAATAAATAATCTATTTCACTTTTAGAAGGTGCAGTACCTTGTTCACTTTGTTGTTTAACACTACCATTAGATTTAAACTGAACTGAACTAAACGGAATATATTCAACGCAAGAATACCACATCAATGCATTCTTTACATAATCATCTAATAGGTCTTGATAATATATTGACAAGTTGTCAACATTATTTGCAATGATTTGTGCCTGTAAATAATCAAATAG